>Ga0102938_10000092_pt1 | contig 53339 bp, 42 predicted proteins | sample SalPonR2_B_D2_MG_FD_84516 | JGI IMG/M metagenome (GOLD analysis project Ga0102938, IMG submission 84516) | Salt pond soil microbial communities from South San Francisco under conditions of wetland restoration - Salt Pond MetaG R2_B_D2_MG | ecosystem: Environmental > Aquatic > Marine >...
GGAAGGAAGAAGGCTCTGCAAAATAGAAATAGTAACCCGGGGGTGGATTAACATGCCAATAAAAATTTTCCATACAGCAGATTTGCACATAGGGATGAAATTCAGCAATTACCCTGAGCCGGCAAGGACCATGCTCAGCCAGGCCAGGGTCGATGTATTAAGGGTAATGGTTGATGCGGCCAACAGGGAGAAATGCAACTTGTTTGTCATTGCGGGCGACCTCTTCCACAAGACCACCGGCATACGGAAAACGGACATAAACAGAGTTGTTTCCATACTGGAGTCTTTCCAGGGGGAGTGCGTTGTCGTTTTGCCGGGCAACCACGATTTTGAAAATGAGATGGTCCAGCTCTGGAACAGCTTCAAGGGACTTGCGCTGGAGAAGATTGTCTTTGCGGCCGAGGAGAGGCCGTATCCGCTTGGAGACTTTGATGTCGATGCCGTTTTATATCCGGCGCCCTGCCGCTCCAAGCATTCGGGGACAAACAACATAGGCTGGATAAAGGATTGCGTGATGGACGAGGCAATGCTTAACATTGCAATCGCCCACGGCTCCATAGGCGGAGTTTCCCCGGACCTTGACGGAGAGTATTTCCCTATGGAGATGGATGAGCTAGAGAAGCTTCCTGTCGACCTATGCCTTTTGGGGCACACCCATGTCAAGTATCCGGCCGGAACAGGAAGGACGGGCGGAAAGGTTTTCAATCCCGGAACGCCGGAGCCGGACGGGCTCGACTGCAGGCACGGTGGAAGCGCCTGGATAATAAGTGTGGACGAGCACAAGAAGGTTTCCGCGGATGCCGTAGAAACTGGGATATTCCGTTTTGTCGACATTGAGGCCGAGGTTAAGGAAAGCGGAGATTATGAAAAGATAGAGAGAAGTCTGCTGGGAGGCAAGGGCGAAAAGACTGTCGCGAGGCTGAGTCTGACGGGCAGGGTCGACGAGGACGTCCTGAGGGAAAGGCTTAATCTGTATGAAAGGCTGGAGGAGGAACTTGCCTGCCTCATAGCCGACGATTCGGACCTGGGCGCGAGGATAACGCGGGAAAAGATATCCGGCGAGTTCTCGGAAGGCTCATTCCCGCAAAGGTTCCTCTCCCTGCTTGCGGACGACGAGGAAGCTCTGAGAATGGCCTACGAGCTTGTTCTGGAGGTGAAAAAATGATAATCAGAAGATACAGCTGCAAGAGGTTTGCCGGAATAGCGGACAAGACGGTGGATTTCGGGGACAACTTGAATGTCGTTATCGGTCCCAACGAGGCCGGCAAGAGCACCCTGGTGGAGGGCATGTATTCGGTGCTGTTCAAATCGAGCAATATCGGAAACAAGAAGACTTCCGACAGGGAGTTTCGGAAAAAATTCATGCCCCTTTCATCGGGGGACAGCATAGACGGCGAGCTTGTCGTTTCGAGAGGGGAAGAAAAATATGTGCTCAAAAAGGAATGGGGCGCTGCCATGTCGTCGGAGCTGGTGCTGCCGGACTCGGGAATACTGAGGGACGAAGAGGCAATTGAGCAGGCGCTTTCAGCAATACTGGGATTCGGGCAAGGAACCTACAGGAGCATAGTTTTCTCCAATCAAAAGCTCATAAAGTCAGCCATTGAAAATATCATCAAAAACAGGCAAGCCGCCGACGAAGTCGGGTCTCTGCTGAGGAAGGCGATCATGGAGCTTGAAGGAATATCGCTAGGGGACCTCGGCAGAAAGATAGACAGCGAGATAAAATCACTCACCGGAAGATGGGATATGGATAAGGAGTATCCGGAAAACAACAGGGGAATAAACAATCCCTACTCAAACGGCTTGGGCGAGATAGTCACGCATTTCTACAATAAGGAGAACGCAAAGAGGCAAATGCAGTCAGCCCTGGAGATCGAGCAGAAGACCGAGAAGATTATTTCTGAAATTGAAGAGGCCGAGGAGAGGGTTTCGGAGATAAAGAAGAATAAGGAAAGCATGTCGGGGCTGGAGCAGGATGTCCACAAGCGCATGGAGCTTGAGCCCAAACTCGGGACCCTAAAAAAAGAGATGGCGGAACTTGTTGAAACCAGCAGGGAGTGGCCGAAAAAAGAGCTCAGGCTGGAGCAGCTTGAAAAGGAGATAAAAGAGCTGGGCAAGAGGCGGGCTGAACTTGAGAAGGAAAAGGAAAAGGCTGGAAAGGTAGAAGAGAAGCGCATACTCGAAAGAAGGCTGGGCAGGATAGAGAGGATTGAGGAAAAGATAGATTCAGGCCGAAAGGCCCTGGGCTCCATGACGGAGGTCTCAAAGAGGGATATTGACGAGCTCGAACGCTTGTCGCGAGAAATTGCGACCGCCCAGGCCAAGATGGAAGCGGGGACGATGTTTGCAAAGGCCACCGGCATCAAGAGCGGAGTCCGGCTTTTTGCGGCAAGGGATCTAAAAGAGCCTTCTGAAATGGCTGAAGGAGAAGAGATAAGAGCCAACGGATATATAAGGATAGAGAGCGAAAGCATAGGGATTTTGGAGATAAAGTCAGGCGAGATGGATTTTGCTGAATTGAGGCGAAAGTACATCGAAGGCAAAGAGAGGCTTGCAAAGCTTCTGGCGGGAATAGGGGCAAAGGACATAGAGTGCGCCCGTTCGATGCTCAGGCGCATAGAGGAAACGAAGAAAGAGATTGAAGGCGGACTGGGTCAAATAGAGGAGCTCCTAGACGGTGAGAGCAGGGAGGAGCTTACAAGCCGAATTTCGGCCTTGGGCGATTTCAGCAAGATAAGGGAATTGGCCGAGATAGGCATTGAGTACACCGACACGAACGAAAAGGGCGTCGAACTGAAGTCGGAAGAGGATTTGGCAAAAAGGGATGTCGGCAAATGGACGCAAGTCTACGGAGACATGGATGGACTGTTTGACAGGACCATGCATGCTAAGATGGAAGCCGGGGAAATCGTGAGGCAAATGGAAAAGATCGCCCCTCTGCCCGAGGGTTTTGCATCCGCCGGGGACTTTTTGAAGGAGCTTTTGGACACAAGAAAAGCCTACGAAGAAGAGTCGGCTTCAATTTTGGACCTCAAGGACAAATACTACGAACTTGAAAGCGAAAAGCCTGAATTGACATATGAGGAGCTGTCGGGCATTTACAGGGATGAGGAAATAAAATTCGAAAAAAGCCTTCACAGGGCAAAAAAAATGATCGAGATCAAGAGGGCTTTCGAATCCACCAAAAACAGCATGGACAAGGATTCCTTCAAGCCTGTGATGGAAGCTTTTTCGAGGCATCTTTCGGTTTTAACAAAAGATGCCTACAAGGTGTCCGGCATAGAGGACAATCTCGACTTCGCAATAAGCGGCAACTCTGAAACGCCCATGCCGGTCGAACTGCTTTCATCGGGAACATACGACTCGGTTGCCCTTGCTCTCAGGCTGGCAATTCTTGAAAACATACTAAAGGGTGACAAGGGCTTTCTGGTGCTCGACGACTGCCTGGTCGACATGGACCCTGAAAGAAAGGAAAGGGCTGTGGAGCTTATAAAGGCCTTCTCCAAAGACCACCAGGTCATATTCACCACCTGCAACCCGGACACCGCAAAAGAGCTTGGGGGAAACATCATAAAAATGTAGAGTGAAAAGCGGCAAAAGGGAGCATCCCGGATTGATGGGGATGCTCCCTTTTTGACTTATGGTTTCCGTCCGTAAATTTTTATGGTTGTTTCCTCTTTAAGTCGAATCGGTCGGCCTTCATGACCTTGCTCCATGCTTTTGCAAAGTCACTGGTGAATTTGGGCATTGCATCGTCGCTTGCGTACACTTCGGACAAGGCCCTGAGCTGGGAGTTGGATCCGAAGGCAAGGTCAACCCGGCTTGCCATGTATTTGCGCTCACCGCTTTTCCTGTCTATTCCCTCATAGATGTCCCCGTCTTCTTCTGTGGGCTTCCACTCTATTCCCATGTCGAGCACATTGACAAAAAAGTCGTTTGTAAGCACTCCGGGCCTGTCTGTGAAAACGCCGAAGGGAGAATGGCCGTAGTTGCATCCGAGAACCCTCATACCCCCAAGAAGAACCGTCATCTCAGGCGCCGTAAGAGTTAGAAGTTGCGCCTTGTCGACTAGGAGATCTTCCGGGCATACAGCGTATTTTTTCTTTTGGTAGTTTCTGAAGCCGTCCGCTAGGGGCTCGAGAACGGCGAAGGAATCGGCATCCGTATGCTCCTCCGAGGCGTCGCTTCTACCCGGCACAAAGGAGATGCTTATGTCTTGCCCGGCGTCTTTTGCCGCCTTCTCTATTGCCGCGCAGCCTCCCAAGACTATAAGGTCGGCTAGCGAAACTTTTTTGTCCCCGGTTTGCAGATCGTTGAAACTCTTTTGTATATTCTCTATTACTTGAAGAATGTTGTAGAGTTCTTCCGGCATGTTTACTTCCCAATTTTTTTGCGGAGCCAGCCGTATGCGCGCTCCGTTTGCGCCTCCGCGGAAGTCCGATCCCCTGAATGTGGATGCGGATGCCCATGCCGTTTGAGCAAGCTGTGAAACGGACAGTCCGGACTCGATAAGTGTTTTTTTCAGAGCTTTTATGTCCCTTTCGTCAACAAGCTCGTGGTCGGCTTCCGGAATGGGATCCTGCCAAATGAGTTTTTCATCCGGCACTTCAGGACCAAGATAACGCGACGGGGGACCCATGTCCCTGTGAGTCAGCTTGTACCATGCTCTCGCAAAGGCGTCCGCGAACTCCTCGGGATGCTCGTGGTATCTTTTCGCGATGGGTTTGTAAATGGGGTCCATCCTGAGCGAAATATCCGCTGTGGTCATTATTGGAGGCTGCTTGCCTGTGCCGTGGGCGGTCGGTATGTTGTGGGCGGAAGGATCCGAAGGCACCCATTGCCAGGCTCCAGCGGGACTTTTCTCCAGGTTCCAGTCGTATCCGAACAGTGTGTCGAAGTAGCCCATGTCCCACTTTGTGGGGGTGGGATTCCAGGGCCCCTCTATTCCGCTGGTTATTGTCTCGTCGCCTTTGCCCGAGCCATAGCCGCTTTTCCAGCCGAGGCCCATGTCCTCAAGGTTGGATCCCTCGGGTTCGGGACCAACATGCTCGGGGCTTGCGGCTCCGTGGCATTTTCCAAATGTGTGCCCGCCTGCGATGAGGGCGACTGTCTCTTCGTCGTTCATGGCCATGCGGGCGAAGGTTTCGCGCACATCCTTGGCCGAAGCCAAAGCGTTGGGGACTCCGTCCGGGCCTTCTGGATTTACATATATGAGGCCCATCTGCACCGCGGCAAGCGGGTTTTCCAATTCGCGGCCGCCGGAATATCTTTTTTCGCCCAGCCATTCTGTTTCCTCGCCCCAGTTCACATCCTCCTCGGGTTCCCATATGTCCTCGCGGCCTCCTCCGAAGCCGAAGGTCTTAAATCCCATGGATTCCAAAGCGCAATTTCCGGCAAGTATCATGAGGTCGGCCCATGAAATTCTTTTTCCGTATTTTTTCTTGATAGGCCAAAGCAGTCGCCTGGCCTTGTCGAGATTGGCGTTGTCGGGCCAACTGTTAAGAGGCGCGAATCTTTGGTTTCCGGTCACCGAGCCTCCTCGCCCGTCGCCCTTTCTGTAGGTGCCGGCGCTGTGCCACGCCATTCTTATGAAAAGTCCTCCGTAGTGTCCGTAGTCAGCCGGCCACCAGTCCTGCGAGTCGGTCATGAGGTCGTAGAGATCCTGCTTAAGCTGTTTGTAGTCAAGCTTGCCGAACTCCTCGGCATAGTTGAAATCCTTGTCCATCGGGTTTATCTTTTCTGAATTCTGCTCGAGTATCTTAAGGTTGAGTTGTTTGGGCCACCAGTCTCTTACGGAGGTCCCGCCGGTTTTTCTTTTGCTTGTAGCTCCTGTAACAGGGCATTTTCCACCGCTCATTTTGTCGCTCCTTTCGAAATATATCAATGATTTATGTACATTCGATTATTTACCCGAAGCGGCAGGGATTAAACGAAATGGACTTCAAGAAATGCCTATCACTGGCAAAAACAAACCGGCGCCCTCTTGCCGCGGGAGCCGGTTTGTGAAGATTATTTGAATTGGGATTTTGCCTTAATCTTTTTTTCAGTTCCGCTTAATCCACATTTGCAAACCCGTGCAAACCCGGTGCTATGATGCGGACCTCTCGCTCTTGTCCCGTTTCTGGTTTGCAAGGTCTTTGTACTTTGAAAAAAGCCCGTCGAAGACTTTTCCCCAATCCTTGCCGGAAACATGGTTTATGGCTCCATTTGAAAGGCGCTTTCTCAGTGTTTCGTCCATTATTATTTTTTCGAGTTTTTCAGCCATGTCCCTTGAGGAGCCTCTTTCGAAAGCTAGGCTGTTGATTCCGTCAATCACATTTTCACCGGCTCCGCCATCTGTTACAGAAACGGCTGGAAGTCCTGAGGCCATTGCCTCAAGCAGTACATTTCCGTAAGTTTCCGTTCCGGAGGTAAAGCAGAATACGTCCGATGATGCGTAGCAGCGGCTGAGAGAGTCGCCGGTCATGTATCCGCAGAAGACTACATTTTTGTGACCAAGGTCCTCCATTTGGCTTCTCATGGGACCGTCGCCCACAATCACAAGCTTGAATCTGACGCCTTTTTCGTTAAGTATTCCAACGGCCCCCATTAATACATCAAGCTCCTTTTCCTTTGCCAGCCTGCCCACATGGAGGAGGCATACATCGCCTTCTTCGACCCAGCTTTCCCTAAGGCTTTCGTCTCTGAACCCAGGGTTGAAGCGATGCTTTTCAATTCCCCTTTTCCAAAGCCCCAGTCTTTCTATTCCCTTGCTCCGCATTTTTTCCATTGTCTGCGAGGATGGGGCGAAGTTAATGTCGGTGCTTTCGTGGAACCATCTCAGGAATTGCCATGCTCCGCTCTTGAGCACGCCAAAGCCGTAGTGATCGAGATATTCGGGAAAATCGGTGTGGAAGGTTGCCGTGTGGGGTATTCCGTTCTCTTTTGCGTACCGGAGTCCGCTAAGTCCAATTATAAAGGGGGTAGTCAGGTGTATTATGTCAGGCTTGAAATCATCGAGACGATTTTTCACAGCGCCGTAGTCAGGCAAAGCTATGCGGCACTGCGGATAAGCAAAGAATCTAAAGCTTGTAAAGAAAGAAACATTTGCAACCTCTCCCTCGAAAGGAGCTTCTCCGGGTGCAAAGAAAATATACTCAATGCCTTTTTTGTCCATGGATTCCTTCATTTTGTCCAGAGTCTTTGTGACCCCGTTTATTTCCGGATGGTATGTGTCTGTGAATATTGCAATTTTCAACTGCCATTACCCCTTTCGGTTTGTATTCGAGAGACATTGATTTTGTAATTGGGTCATTATGCACGGAATTTTAGAACATGCCTGACAAGGTTTCCATAAGTTGCAAAGGGAGATGTGAATGCGTGTATGCCACAATGGCAAAACCGGCAAGCACATCCGTCGGGTAATGGAATCCGAGGTAAATTCGGCTCAAGCCGACCATGCAGGCAATTCCAAGCACGAAGGGTGCAATAACCGGGTAGGCCGATGCCAGGGGAAGCGCAATCGCGAACGCCGCACATGTGTGGCCGGAAGGGAAGGAGTATCTGCAAGAGGGGGGCTTTCTGAAGATGGCGCCATCAAAAGACATATATGGCCGGGGCCTGTCAATCAGCCGTTTGAGCGTCTGCACAGTCAACTGGCTGAGGGCAAGCGTGGCGGCTACCTCAAGGCCAACATTCGATGCCGAAAACTTTCCGGCTGCAAGCAATATGATTGACATTGCCAAAGCAAAACCCGTCGATCCCAGCATAGTGGATATTGCCATGAATTTATCCAGCGGTCCGCATCTGATCCTCCGGTTTATCCACACGAACAAATGTCTATCGGGTCCGGTTAGAAACTTAGTCAAGGCACTCAATTCAATCCCTCCAATCCTTTACTTTTGCCTATATGATGCCACTATTTTGTTAAGTGAACTTGTCGGGAAGGTTAAATGGAAGTTAAGAAGCACAAGACAGGGGACAGGGACCTTGTCTTGTGCTTCTTTTGAAATATTTGCTTTGCAGCGAAAAAGCGGAGAAGTGTGTAATGCAAGGAGAGGAATTTTTGTAATTATCCGAATTTGAAGCAGTTTTAGCCAAACAATAAAGGGCCTCAAGCTTATCATCAAAGCCTGAGGTCCTTTATTGTTTTAAAATTGGTGAAGTCCATTAATTCGAGGAAATACTATTTCAACACCTTTTCAATGAAGACATCGACAATATCAGGCGGGAACTGAGTGCCATTGAAAGCTCTCATTTCTGCAATAGCCCTTTCTTTTGTCATAGCATCCCTGTAGGTTCTTTCCGATGTCATGGCATCGTATGCGTCTGCTACAATGAGTATTTGCGAGATGATGGGTATTTCATCTCCCTTTAGCCCGTCGGGATATCCGTTTCCGTCCCATCGCTCGTGGTGGTGCCTTGCGTTTTTGGCTATGCCGCCAAGCTCCTCATTCTTGCTGATTGCATCGTATGCCCATACGGGATGCATCATTATCGTCTCGTACTCTTGCTCGTCAAGGTCTTTAACTTTATTGAGTATTTCGTCCGGAATGAGCATCTTGCCTATGTCATGCACAAGTCCTGTGAGATAAGCTTCATTGACTTTTTCGGGGCAAAGTCCCATTGCTTTTGCTGTTTGCCTGGCAAGAAGGGCAACCTTTTCGCTGTGGCCTTTTGTATATTCGTCGTGTATTTCGAGGAAATTTGTTACTGTTGTCAGTATGTCCTCCATATATTTTTTTCTTAAAGATATGTCTCTTGCCACGGTCAGAATGAATCTTTTGCTGTTTTCTTCGTAGAGTTTTGTGTTTATTTCAACAGCGACAGACGATCCGTCACTCTTGAGCAGTTCGGTTTCAAAGGTTGTTTCGAAACCGACAGGAAGTGTTGACGCCAGATCCATCAATCCGGGCGTAGGATCCAGAGACGATATGCTCTTTCCAATAAGCTCGTCAGTTGTAAAGCCGCTCAGTTTTTCGGCGGCTTTGTTGGCTTTAGTTATAGTGACTTGCTTTATTGATTCATCTACCTGAGAGACGCATATGCCGTCTTGAATCCTGTTGAAGAGGTCATGGTACTCCCGATCCTTCTTCTCAATATCACTAATGAATTTGCTTTTGGTTTTTGTGAAGCTGTTTATGTTCTTAAGCCAGGACATGACCTCGTATTCCTCAACTTTGTTGTCGCGGTAGCCTTCGGGTTGGACATAGTATGGATTTTCGTTTATCATGCCGTCATGTATTATGAAGGGATGAAGCTCGATTATGCTTTTTATCATGCTTGGGGTGAATTTGTCCAGATTGTAGCGGCATAGGGCGGTAACAGGATGATTGTTGAAAACCCTGTCGTTTAGCTTCCACTCGTATTCGATAATCTTTTCCCTTCCGTCTTCGTAGTCAAGCACCCAACTGAGCTCTCCGGTAACAGAAAGACCGGAATAGCCGTCTGAGGTGGCAGCTCTGCTTTCGCTTTTAAGCAAATCTATCATCTTGTCCGGAACGAAAACTCCATTTTTAGAATAGGCTTCTGACTTGTCGAGTATGAAAAGCTGCTTTTTTTCTATTACCTTGTCGACATCAATAATTTTGGAAAGGCATGCAAGCATTTCATCTGTGTCCGTGTCGCCGTTTACGTACATGCATCTTTCGTTGCGCTTAAGACTCTCAGCAATGAAAGAGGCCACAGTTTCTCCTATTTTTTCATTTCCGTAAAGAAGAACCAAGTGGTCCCCTGTTTCGATTTTCTGCATGTATTTAAGCGATTCCACCAATCTTTTCACCTCCTGATATTTTGAATATTATTTTCATTATACCATTAAGAACATAAAAATACGCAATAAGAACATAATAAAAGTGAAAAGCATCATAATTACAGGCATGTTTGGAGAAAGGACGCCAAGTTTTTATTTTCGGGTTTATCCGGCTGCAATTATGCTGTTATGGTAAAATCAATACATAAACAAGGCTTTAATATAAAGTGCGATGTAGTAAAAAGGGGAAGGGAGAATCGGATTATGGAAATAATTATTGGTGTTATTCTTGGCATTTCAATAGGCCTTATTGTAGGAGGACTTAGAGCGAAGGCAAAATTAAATGTTGCGGTGCAAAGAGCTAAGGAAGATGCTGAAAGAACATATAAAGAAATTGAAATCGCTTACGAAACCCATAAGGCAACATCGGATGCCAAGCTGCAGGCAACCGTAAATAGGGTAAGCGAGAAGGAAAAGGAAATTGGATTGCTGAAAATGGATGTTGCGGATAAGGAAAGACAAACGATTTCATTGAATTGTGAATTGGCAACTGCAAGAGCCAACTATAAGGCTGCAAGCAAAACCATAGAGGAAAAGAATGTAGAGATTAAGAAGCGGAGCGAAGAACTGGAAGCGGCGAAAATAGAGATTCAAAAGAGTGATAAGGCGCTTGCTGCCGCAGAGGCAAACAATAAAGCGCTTGGCGAAAAACTTGAAACCCAAAAGGCCGAAATTGAAGAAATCGGCAATAAGTTCAATACAGAATTCGAGAACATTGCAAACAAAATATTTGAAAATAAAAGCGAAAAATTTACCCAGCTTAATAAAACAAACATGAAGACCATATTAGACCCCTTGGGACAAAACATAGAAGACTTCAAGAAGCAGGTGAATGATGTATACAGCAGCGAGTCGAAGGAAAGGTTTTCCTTGGGTGAAAAGGTCAAGGAGCTATCTGAGCTAAATCAAGTTATAAGCGAAGAAGCTAGGAATTTGACGAGGGCGCTAAAGGGAGAGGCGAAAACCCAGGGATGCTGGGGGGAGATGATTCTGGAAAGCATACTGGAGCGCTCGGGTCTTCGTAAAAACGAGCAATATTTTATGGAAATGGAACTGAAGGATGAAAAAGGCAATGCGCTGAGGTCCGATTCTGAAGGAAAGAAAATGCGTCCTGATGCGGTAATAAAATACCCCGACAACAGGAATGTCATAATTGACTCGAAGGTTTCGCTGAATGCCTATTCACGCTACAATGCTGCCGAGGATGCTGATGCACAGAAGATAGAGCTTGATGCCCATGTCAGGGCTATAAGGAACCATATCGTTTCACTAAGCACAAAGGGATACGACGATTATGACAAATCCTTGGATTTTGTAATGATGTTCGTCCCAAGCGAGCCTGCCTACATAGCCGCTTTGGAAGGGGATCCCGAATTGTGGAATTTTGCCTATGACAAGAGAATACTTCTCATTAATCCAACAAACCTGATTACTACGCTGAAAATAATAGTCGATCTCTGGAAACGCGAGTATCAGAATAGGAACGCTCTTGAGATTGCGGACCGGGGAGCAAAGCTTTATGACAAATTTGTGGGTTTTGTGGACAACTTGGAATTGGTGGGCAAGTCTATAGACAAGGCGCAGGATAGATATAAAGATGCTTACAAGCAATTGTATACAGGCAATGACAATCTTGTGCGTCAAACTACAAAGCTTAAAGAATTGGGACTCAAGACAAAAAAAGAATTGCCGGAGGGGCTGGTCAATTATTCTGAAAACAGAGAACGGCCGCTTCGCGTTGCGGAAAGCGCTGAATGATTTGTGGACATAGGGAGGATTGAAATTATGGGGATTTTAGATGCTTTGCCAATTACGAATAAGAAGACAGGGAAAGAATTTGGTTTTTTTTCAAAAGGTAAAAGCTATGTGGTAGCTTATAACGCTGCGGGAGAGGTCATTGCATATACAACGGCCTTAAGTGCCGGCAAGCAGATTATGGAAAAGTATATTGAAGGTTCCGGGCTGGATGAAACCTTTATTAGATACGAAGAGGAATTTCATAGAAGCAAGGACGGATTTGTTGAGCAAAATGGAGACAGACAAATTTGCATTGTAGACAAGACAATGATGCTTAAAAGGGATGTTGAGGAATTGATGGAGACAGTGGAGCTGATTCCGGACAGAACAAATAAATGGATGAATGGATTAGATAAATATACTAGAAAATAATACATTTTGAAAATCAACGATATAGCCCCCGTCCCCATTTCGTTGATTAGAAAGGTAAAAAGATGGATTTTTTTGAGATATTGAAGGAAAAAAACAAAATAGTGTTGAATGAGGGGCAAAGGAGAGTTGCAAGTCATAAAGATGGGCCTATACTGGCCATAGCGGTTCCCGGTTCGGGAAAGACTACAACTATGATGTGCCGCACCGGATTTCTTGTTGAGAAACACGGCGTAGACCCGCGAAGGATTCTTTCGGTTACCTTCAGCAGAGCTTCTGCCATTGATATGAAGAATCGCTATTCTACAATATTTTCACGCAGTCAGCTAGAACCGGAGTTTTCGACAATCCACAGCTTTGCAAACAGATGTATAAATAAGTTTGACAGTGAGAACATAAGGACGGTAAATATTCTGGGAACCCGGGGTTTTCCGTCACAGGAACAGATTGTTGGAGATGCATTCAAATTGGTTAATAAATATGCCGATTCCGAAAAGGTCAAAGAAACAGCAGTATTGATTGGATACGCTAAAAATTCAATGCTTGATGATGAAGAAATTTTGGGACTCAACGATCAGATTGACGGCTTCGACAAGGTACTTGAATGCTACGAGAATTTAAAGATAGAAAACAGTCTTATTGATTTTGACGACATGCTTCAAATGGCCCATTGTTTGCTTAGGGATAATCCGGAGTGTTTGAGGTTTTACCAGGATTCCTACGACTACTATCAGATAGATGAGGCTCAGGACACCTCAAAGCTGCAGCATGAGATATTCAGCCTGCTCGCAAGCCGGTCGGATAATCTGCTGATGTGTGGTGACGAGGATCAGAGCATCTACGGCTGGAGAGGAGCCGCTCCCGGCTACATGCTAGAATTCGGCAGACGCCACGCGGGGGCGGATATAATGAGGCTTGAAAAGAATTATCGCTCAACGAAACATATAGTGCGAGCGATGAACAATGTCATTGGCATAAACGAGAATAGATACGAAAAGACCATGACAACAGACAAGGAAGAAGGGGAACCCGTAAGAATAGAAATCCCGGAATCTGTGCTTGAGCAAAACAGGCTGATAGCAAAAGAGTTGCATGCGCTAAATGATGGCCAAACAGCAGCTGTGATTTATCGCCGTAACCGCTCCGGATTTTTGATGGCTCATGAGCTTTGGATGAGCAATATACACTTTAATATAGAAAAAAGCCGTATTAAAGAATTCTTCGGGAAAAGTGTTTTCAAGGATGTAATATCCTTTTGCAAGATTGTAGACAACCCTTTGGATATAAAATCTTTTAGGCATGTTTATCATAAGATGGGTCTATTTATAAAGAAGGGGAGTATGGAAAGCCTTGTTAAAAACGGAGGTTTAACAGAGTCAAATATACGAAATTCGGTTTCCGGAAAGAAAAACAAAGAAAGAGTAAGTAAAAGATTGCAGGAAATTAGGCGATTAAAACACATGCCGGTTCGAAATTTATTTGAGGCATTAGAGGATGGATGGGGATATGCGGAATATCTCGACGATGCAGGCGATGCTTACGGCTATAGAAAAAACTCCAGCAAGGCCATGTTCAACATAATGAAGGATATGATTGTAGGGAATGAAACGCCTATTCAGTATTGCAATCGACTCAGAGGCTTTTGGACAGCCATTGCAAACATGGATGGAAGTGCCGGTGTCAGTCTGTCCGCTGTGCATTCAGTCAAGGGGCTTGAGTTTGACAGCGTCTATGTAATAGACTTAGTGGAAGACGAGTTCCCATTCCATGCGGCGACAAATGGAAGCGGACTTTCAGGGGGGTCATTGGAAGAGGAGCGATGCCTCTTCTATGTGGCGGGAACGAGGGCAAAGAGCAGGTTGTGTTTTCTGTCGCCAAGAAATTTTTATGGTGAAAATGATGCTACTCCATCTGAGTTTCTTATTGAAACAGGAATTGCATTGCCAAAAAAAGAGAAGAAAACAATTGAAATAAGCAATGCAGAGAAATATCATCCTGAGACAGAGAGAATATCTATTGTAAAATCTGCCGGAGCGTTTTATGGAAATGCAAAGCCTGAAGCGAATGATTTAGATGAGTTATACAAGAAATTAGCCATGAAACGCGTGCCGGAGCCTGGAATGAAGTTTGTTGCAGAAACGGATGAATTGAAAAAGGGAAAGAGAGTTTTTGTGAATAAGTTTGGCCCGGGCGTAATTGAGAAAGTAGACAATTTAGAAGACAAGGTTTCCATAAGAATTGACGGCAATACCAAGGCTTTCAAAATCAGCATCATATTGCAAAGTAGACTTATTCAGATTTAAGAGAAATAAGTGCGTGTTTGAAGCAATTGTTAACAAGAACACAATGCGCAAGGATATTTAAGGCGTTGTGAAATATGTAAGTAGTCAGGGCAATCACAAGAAAGGGTTTGAAATGAAAAGGATATCAATAGTTTTTATCATGGCCATCTTGATAGTTGCGGTAATTTTACTTTCGGCAAATGCGGGAGAGGAGCCTCTGCGCGTTGTAATGGACGACAACTACCCTCCCTATGCCTTCAGAAACGACCAAGGAGAACTTGCAGGCATAAGCGTGGACATGTGGAAATTATTTGAAGAAAAAACCGGAAGACAGGTGGAGATATCGGGTATGGACTGGGGGCTTGCCCAAGAGGAGATGCAAGAGGGAAGGTTCGATGTTATAGATACCATTTTTAAGAATGAAAAAAGGGAAAAGCTTTACGACTTCACAATGCCCTATGCACAGATTGACACAGCCCTTTACTTCCATAGGAACATTTCGGGCATAAAGGATATTGAATCGGCCAGGGCTTTTTCCGTAGCCGCAAAAAAAGGCGATTATTCAATAGAAATAATGAAAGAGCACGGGTTGGATAAAATTTTAGAGTACGAGAGCTACGAGGATATAGTAAATGCTGCGGGTAGCAGCGAAGTTGCCTTGTTCATAATGGACAATCGGCCCGCGCAATATTTTCTATACAAACTCGGTCTGCATGAGGAGTTCCGGCATACGGATTCCTTGTATTCCAATCAATTCTACCGGGCGATTAAAAAGGGAGACACAAAGCTCTTGACCTTCATTAATTTCGGATTCAACTTGATTGAAGAGTCGGAGGAAGAAGAAATATATGAAAAATGGCAGGGGAAAAGCGCGGGAATAAGCGAAGAGACCGAAAGAATTATATTCATTGTGGCAATGGGGTTGGCAGCGCTTCTAATTATGAGTTTTAGCGTAAGCCTTTATTCAAGAAAACAGGTCAGGGACAAAACAAGGAAGCTTGAGTCGGCTCTTGTCGACAAGAGGGATTTGACGGAAAGGCTGGAGGCGGTGTTGGATTCAATACCCGACATGATGTTTGTCTTAAACCGTGATGGTGTTTTCGTTGAAAACATGATAGAGCTCGAGAAGGCAAAAGCCTTTACGGGGATGGAATTTGGCGGAAAGTCATTGGAAGAAATTTTCCCTCCGGGGTTGGCAAAAGAGTACAGGGGCAAGCTGGCAGAATTTATCAAAAGGGGAGAGCCAATAAATTTTAAGAGCGATATAAATGAAACGGAATCGAGAGAAACGATGAATTTCGAATGCAGCCTTGAGGAGATGGGTTTGGACTTGCAGTATGAGATTAGGCTGGCCTGGATAAACGAAGAGATGATATTGATTCTCATAAGGGACATAACGGAATTGAATGTTTCCAAAAGGAAATTGTATGAATTGGGAATAAAGGATTCGCTTACAGGAATATACAACCGCAATTATTTTGAACGTGAGATTGACAGGATGGAAAAGGAAAAAGGGAATTTTGCCGTCCTGGTTTGCGATGTCGACGCACTGAAACTCTACAATGACATCTTGGGGCATGTGTCGGGTGATCAGTACCTCAAGCTGGTTGCGGAAGTGCTTAAGACCAATTTGCCGCAAGGTGCGGTTCTTGCAAGAATAGGCGGAGATGAATTTTCAATCATTTTGAAAGATTCGACATTGAGCCAGTTGGAAGAATTGAAACAAAAGATAAAGACTGACTTGAAGAAGAAGAATGGGAAGTATTCATTTGTACCGACAAGCCTTTCCATAGGCTACGCCCTCCGCTATGTCGACGGAGAAAGCATGAGGGAGCTTTACAAGTTTGCCGATGACGAGATGTACAGGGAAAAAACCAGCCACAGGTACACCAGAAACAAAGGGGACATTTCCCTTTTGACAAACATGCTTGAAGCCAGGAGCTACGAGACGGAAGCCCATGCCAGAAGGCTTGAGGACTATTGCGTAAAAATTGGCCAAAGACTTGGATTTAGGGAAAGTGTGCTCAACAGACTCGCCTTCCTGGCCAAATTCCACGACATAGGAAAAATCGGCATAAGGGACAGCATACTGCTTAAGCCGGGAGCCCTTTCAGCAATCGAGTTCGAGGAGATGAAAAAGCATTCCGAAATAGGCTACAGGATAGCCAACTCCATGCCCGATTTGGAGCATGTGGCGGATTTGATACACAAGCATCATGAATGGTTTGACGGAAGGGGCTATCCATTTGGACTGAAAGGTGATGAAATACCGGTTGAATGCAGGATTCTTTCTGTTGTTGACGCATATGACGCCATGACGAGCGACAGGCCCTACAGGGATGCTGTTGGAAAGGAAAGCGCGCTCAAGGAACTGAAGCGCTGCGCGGGAACTCAGTTTGATCCCGACATAGTTGATATTCTAATAGAGATGATTGAAAGAGAAGGGAAAGAGTGATTGAAAATCTATAAAAAATGGAACAATATTCTAAAACAAGAAGGAAAATGGTAATCATTGTAGAAACTCTAAATATAATCATATTGGGAGGGTTTTTACATGAGGCATGATTTTATTTATGAAATAAACAAAGCCATAAACGGCGAAAACGAAAGATTGGCGGATCTTTATGTAACTATCAACAACAAGGGCTTGATAATCAAGGGAAACCTTATAAGCGCGGACGAGTTTCTTTCGCTCATAAGAGAGAACAAAAACATAAATGAAATAAACAAGAGTTCCCTCAATTCTATTTTCAGGGATGTTGAAAAACCCGGTGAAGAGGAAAACTGCATATGCGATTACATTCACCTCAGCAACGCCGAAATAATGTACAACAACACCAAGGAGAACATAGGAATGTGGTTCTGCCACATTGACGATGTAGACGGTTTCTCATTCAAGGAAAAGCCGAGAAATATAAAAAACTACGGTGTCGTGTGGAGATGAGAAAAGCCAAGGAAATTTCAGAAATACCTTTAAGAGGACAGCAGAAAAGTCAAAGGAAAAACAATAGGAAAGAGGCTCCGGAGATCAAGCCGGAGCCTTTCTGCTATTTGAAGTTATGCACCAAGGAGCGACATTATCTGGTTGACATCCTTGTCTCCCCTTCCGGAGAGGTTCATTACGATTATATTTCCCTTTGGAAGGCTTGCCGCCAGCTTTATCGTGTATGCTATGGCGTGTGAGCTTTCAAGAGCGGGGATTATTCCCTCCTCCTGGGAAAGAATGGCGAATGCCTCGAGAGCCTCGGCATCTGTTGCAACAACATATTCCGCCCGGCCCGAATCCTTGTAGAAGCTGTGCTCTGGGCCTACACCCGGATAGTCCAGTCCTGCCGCTATGGAATGAACGGGCAGCGGGAGGCCGTGTTCGTCCTGGAGATTGTAACACTTGAATCCGTGTATGAGTCCGGGAACGCCCTTTGTAAGGGTTGCGGCGTGGTCGGGGGTGTCAAGGCCCTTGCCCGCAGGCTCGACGCCGACAATTTTAACTTGCTCGTCGTCGTAGAAGGGATTGAAGAGGCCTATGGCATTGCTTCCGCCTCCGACGCATGCCACAATGTAGTCCGGCAGACGGCCTTCCTTTTTCAGTATCTGAATTCGGGCCTCCTTGCCGATTACGCTCTGGAATTCCCTTACCATTACAGGGTAGGGATGGGGACCGACCGCAGAACCGAGAAGATAGAAGGTTGACTCGGCGTTTTCCACAAAATCGCCCAGTGCTGCATCCACCGCTTCCTTGAGGGTTCCGTCACCGTCGGTCACAGGGACTACCTCTGCGCCTAGGAGCTTCATGCGGTATACATTAAGTGACTGGCGCTCGGTGTCCTTTTGGCCCATGTATATTATGCACTCCATGCCGAAAAGCGCGCATGCTGTGGCAGTTGCAACTCCGTGCTGCCCTGCGCCGGTTTCGGCTATTATGCGTTTTTTGCCCATGCGCTTGGCCAAAAGGGCCTGTCCGATGGCATTGTTTATTTTATGGGCGCCGGTGTGGTTTAAGTCCTCGCGTTTCAAGTATATCTTGGCTCCTCCGATTTTTTCGGTAAGGCTTTCGGCATAGTAGAGAGGGTTTTCCCTGCCTATGTATTCCTTTTGATAATATGAGAGCTCTTTTTGAAAATCGGGGTCCCCGATGTATTTGAAGAAGGCTTCTTCAAGCTCTTTGAGAACCGCTTCGAGGGGCGGAGGCACAATGGCGCCGCCGTAGTTTCCAAAATATCCGTTTCTGTTTTTCATTTCATATCCTCCTTGGATTTCGGTTTCTTTTTTTTGATTGACAGTCTGTTTCATCGGATTCTATGCGCCACGCAGGTTCCATCTCAAATCCCCCCTTTTAACAAATAAAAAAGCCCTCTGCAGCGATTGCTGCAGAGGGCGTATTAACGCGGTACCACCTCGTGTTTGCCGAAAAAGTCTTTCGGCCATCTCATCGGATACGGGACCAGCCTATATCCTATCTCTGTAACGGGAGAATCCCGTGTTGCATACTTCCGCTCTCGCGGGTTCAGCGCCAACTCATGGGTCCATTCAAAATGTTTTTCGGTGCCGGGTTTCCACCATTGCCGGCTCTCTGTGGCCAATCTGCAAATTTACTCGTCCCAATCAATGCTTTTTGCGATTAAGTTGTTAACGATGATTCTATTCGACAACTTGAAACTTGTCAATGGTTATTTTAAATATTAAGAATTTTTTTCAATGGAACGCGCGGGAATTGCGGAATTCCTTAGCCGCGATACGCTGCAAAAGCCGGTGCTTCAAGCTTCATCGCCGCCGGGTCGGATGGAGTCAATGCCGCCAAAATATTTTTCGTCACTCTCTTTTTTGTTTGTAAATTGGTCGGTACCCCTTACTACGGGTCTGGGTGAGGCTTTTGGATTGACATTGAGACAAAACGGTGTTTCATTCCATGTTGGCTTCATTGACTTTTCCTCCTTCTTTTATTTTAGGTTAATTTCATGATTTTCATTGAAACGGAAGCTTTTGTGCTTGAAATGAAAGCATGAATTAAGTTATTGTTAATAATATAAATAATAATTAAAGCCGTGTCAATAAATTTTTTGCAATTTGCAAAAAAATAATTTGGATTATGAAAATATTAGGTAGGCATAATGGCTTTGACCGGCAATACTGTTATAATGTATAGAAAAGAGAATGGAGGAGGGCAAATATGGTTGGAATGAAGGAAGTCGAAGAGGCATACGAAAAAATTGCGCCTTGGATTTCAAAAACGGAACTCGAGAAAAGCCTGCACCTCAGCTCGGATGAAACAGAAGTTTTCATGAAACTGGAATGCCATCAGAGAACAGCAAGAAGCTACAAGATAAGGGGAGTCATGAGCAAGCTTCTTTCTCTCAAGGAAGAGGAGATCCGGCGCGGCGTCACGGCCGTTTCATCGGGAAACCACGGAGCTGCGCTCGCATATGGTGGAAGCCTTCTGGGCGTGGAAAGGGTTGAAATATTTGTGCCGGAAACCACTCCTGTTCCAAAAGTTCAAAAAATGGAAAGATTTGGAGCGAAGGTCAACAGGGTTGGAAAGAATTTTGATGAGACGCATTCGTTTGCAGAAGAAAAAATAGGCGAAACGGGACTTGTAGAAGTAAGTCCCTATGAGGACGAGCATGCGCTTGCGGGGCAAGGCACTGTTGCGCTTGAGATCCTGAGCCAAAACCTGCGAATAGACACGATTGTTGTTCCAATCGGAGGGGGAGGACTCATATGCGGAATAGGCGCATACGCAAAGGAGTTTAATCCGGACATCCGGGTGATAGGCGTTCAGACGGAGGCTTGCCCGGCAATGGCGGATTCCATCAGGGACAAAAAATGCTACGAGTATTACGAGTCGGGCCAAAGCGTTTGCGACGCACTGATAGGAGGAGTTGGAAGGCTGCCTTTTAAGATGGCTTCAAGTTGCATTGATGATGTGCTGCTGGTTTCTGAGAAGGCGATCAAGAAGGCTACCGTTTCAATGATGAAGGATGAACGCATTATGTGCGAGCCGTCAAGCGCAATTTGCTACGCGGCTTTCATTGAAAACAGAAAAATATTTGAAGGAAGGAAAACAGCTCTTGTCATTTCCGGCGGGAATATTTCCTGGGAAATGGCAAGGGGTCTTTTAAAAGAATGCGACAAGGAGGAATGAAATGTTCAAAGTGAGGGTTTTGAATCAGGAGAACATTAAAAGGGTATTGGATATGGAGTCTGTCATAAATGCCGTAGAGAAAGTTTATGTACTGAAGTTTGAAAAGAAAGCGGATGTGTTCCCTATGGTCTTCCATGAATTCGAGAGAGGCGTTGCGGACATGGACATAAAGTCGGGATACCTTGAGGATGAAGACATATTCGGACTCAAGCTGGTATCGTGGTTCGGGGAAAACGGCAAAGTGGGCATGCCTCCCCTCATCGGAACCACGCTGGTTTTTGACGGCAAGACAGGTGTTCCGAAAGGGCTTCTGAGCGCTGAGCATGTAACAGGAATGAGAACCGGCGCCGCCGGTGCGATAGGAGCCAAATACCTTGCAAGAAAAAATTCGGAAAGAATGCTTATGGTGGGAACAGGGCACCAGGCTCTCTTCCAGATAGGGGCGGTTCTGACTGCAATGCCGGGAATCCGCAAGGTTATGGTCCACAGCCCCAGGACAAAGGGCAAGGCGGAAGAGTTTTGCATCTCGGCCAAGGACAAGCTCGAAAAGATGTTTCCGGGAATTGCATTGGATGCGGTTTTCGAGCCGGCTGCCGAACTTGAGGAGTCCGTCAAAAAAAGCGACATCATAATAACGGCTACACCTTCGAGGGAAGCAATGATTTTGAAGGATTGGGTCAGGCCCGGCACACATATAAGCTGCATTGGTGCCGACATGTCGGGAAAGCAGGAGATAGACGAAAGGATATATGAAACCGCAAGGGTATTTGTCGATGATTGGGGTCAGGCGGCTTCGGTCGGAGAAACCGAGACTGCGGTGAAAAAAGGCATAGTGAGAATGGATGAACCGCTTCCCGAGATAGGAGAGGCGATAGCAGGAAAGATAGAGGGGCGTATTGGCGATGCAGACATAACTGTCTTCGATTCAACGGGAATAGCCCTGCAGGACCTGATGGTTTCCAAATTGGCTTTGGACATGGCGGAGTCGCTTGGAATAGGAGAAACTATAGACTTGTAAAAAAGGAGAATGCCAAATGAAAATCAAAGATTTCGGCGTAGAGATGTGGATGAACAAATACGAGGACGACTGCGAGTGGAACCTGGCTGAAACCTGCGTGAAGTCATTCGTCTTGGAGGAGCTTATTGAGCTGTCGGGCGAACCCCAGGAAAAGGTTGTCGGAGACATATTGGAAATGCACCTGACATACGGCGCGATTCTCGGATCTGACCGGCTGCGGAATCTAATAGCCGGCCTTTACGAGACTGCCAAAATAGACAACATAGTAACCACACACGGGGCAATCGGAGCCAACAGTCTTGTTCTGACATCGATTGTCGAGCCCGGGGACAAGGTTGTATCCGTGCTTCCGACCTACCAGCAGATGTATTCGATCCCCGAATCCATAGGAGCTGAGGTGTCGATACTTCAGCTCAGGCAGGAAAACGGATTCCTTCCGGATCTCCAAGAGCTTGAGGAAATGACAAAGGAAGGGGCGAAACTCATATGCATAAACAACCCCAACAATCCCACCGGGGCTCTTATGGACGAGGATTTCCTGAAAAGAATTGTTGAAATTGCGAAAAAAGCCGGCGCATACATATTGGCCGACGAGGTATACAGGGGACTGAACCATGAAGGAGACCCATTCACGACATCCGTATTCGATCTGTACGAAAAGGGCATAAGCACCGGAAGCATGTCCAAGACCTTCTCTCTTGCGGGAATAAGGACAGGCTGGATCTGCGGCCCCGAGGAAGTAATGGAAGAGGTTGCAAAGCATAGGGACTACAACACAATAAGCTGCGGGATGATTGACGAATACATTGCGGCCATGGCTCTTGAGAACAAGGATAAAATCATTGAAAGAAACATAAGCATAGTCAGGAAAAACAAGAAGATGCTTTCTGAATGGGTTGAGAAGGAAGAGAGCTTCAGCTTTGTGGAGCCTGCGGCCGGGACCACGGCCTTTCTCAAGTTCGACTTGGACGTAGATTCTGAGACATTCTGCAAGAGGCTTCTGGCGGAAACTGGCGTGATACTTCTTCCTGGAAAGGTCATGGACATGGAGGGGTATCTGAGGATAGGCTATGCCAACGATCCCGAAATAATAGAAGAGGGGCTTAAGAGGATATCGGAGTTTGCAAAGTCGCTATAGTCAGAAGATATATCAGGCGATTACGAGGATTAGCCAATTGCGAAACCCGGCTCGATTGAGCCGGGTTTTTTCTGTTATTATATTTCTCTTCTCCAGAATTTCGGAGACATGAGAGCTATCACGGTGAAGAGCTCAAGCCTTCCAAGAAGCATGAAGAAAGACAGAAGGAGCTTGCTTAAGACAGAGAATTCCGAGTAGGTGTGTGTGGGGCCCACGAATCCGAATCCAGGACCTATGTTGCCGAGTGTTGCGGCCACTGCGCTTGTTGCGCCCAAAAAGCCTATTCCTTCGAGTGAAATGGCGACCGAACCCAGTATGAATATTAGCATGTAGAGCATGAAGAAGCCGGCTATGTTGAGCAGGGTGTCTTCCGCAACCGGCTGTTTACCCAGTTTTACAGCGACAATAGCCCGCGGGTGAAGGATCTTGGTGATTTCTCTTTTTATAAGCTTTATCAGCGCGAGTATTCTTATGACTTTGATGGATCCTCCTGTGGAACCTGCGCTGCCGCCGACGAACATAAGCATGAAGAGCACGCTTCTCGAAAAGGCGGACCACTTTTCATAGTCGAATGTGGTGTAACCCGTTGTGGTCATTATTGAACTCGCCTGGAAAAGCGAGTGGGTGAAAGATTCGAACCAGTTGTGGTATATGTGGAAGTTGTTGTCAATTGTTATGGCGAGCACACATGCGAATATGATTCCGAGATAGAATTTGAGTTCCGAATTCTTTATCACGTCTCTCCATTTGCCCTTGAAAAGGCTGTAATAGAGTGAAAAGTTGGCGCCGGACATTATCATGAATATTGATATCACATTGAATATGTAGGCGCTTCCAAAGGAGCCTATGCTCGAGTTTCTTGTCGAGAATCCGCCTGTTCCAAGCGTGCCGAAGGTGTGGACTGCCGCCTCGAAGGCGGTCATTCCGCCAAGCATGAGAAGGCCGAATTCCGCGAGAGAAATTATTATATAAGCCCTATAGAGTATTTTAGCTGTTTCCATTATCCGGGGTGCTATCTTGTCGGCTATTGGTCCCGGGCTTTCCGCCTTGAAGACATGGAATCCGCCTGTTCCCATTATGGGAAGTATTGCAACGGCAACGACAAGTATCCCCATACCTCCAACCCAGTGGGTGAAGGATCGCCAGAATAGAATTCCCATGGGAAGCACTTCTATGTCGTTTATTATAGTTGCTCCTGTTGTGGTGAAGCCCGACACGGTTTCAAAAAAAGCGTCCACATAACTTGGTATTGACCCGGACAGGTAAAAGGGAAGAGCGCCCAGAAGGGATGAAAAAAGCCATCCGAATGTTACTATGGCAAGGCTTTCCTTGACCTTGAGAACCTTGTTTTTAAGCGGGATTCTTGTAAGCGCAAAGCCCGCCGAAGCAGTTATTGCTATGCTTGACGCGAAAGGGATTGTGTCGCTTTGTTTATGAGCGTACGAAATAATCAGCGGCGTAACCATGCCGAGAGCAATTATTAACAATAAATAGCCTAAAACTTTGAATATCATTCTGTGATTCATCAGCGGCCGTCCTTTAAGTTGAAGAATTTTTCTAGCTTTGGAACTTCAGACATTAGCGAGAAGACTACTATCCTGTCTCCTTCCTGTATTACAGAATTGCCTTTTGGAATTACAACCTTTCCGTCATGGATTATTGCACCTATTATTATGCCTTTTGGAAGCCCCAGGTCCATTATCGGTTTTCCAAGGAAATTCCAGCTCTTTGATGCTATTATTTCGCTGACTTCGGCCTGTCCGTCAAGCAGAAGAGAAACGGAAACCACCTTTCCGCCGCGGATGTATTTGAGTATGTCGCTTGCAGTTATGTTTACAGGGTTTATCGCCAAGTCTATTCCCAGCTGCTCAATTATATGGATGTAGCTTTGCCTCGATATCTTTGCGATTACCTTTCCTACATTAAGCTGCTTGGCACGGAGCGACATGAACAGGTTCTCCTCGTCGAATCCGGTTACGCCTATGAATGCGTTCATTTCGGAGAGGTCTTCCTCCTCGAGAAGGTTTGCCTCCGTTCCGTTTCCGTGGATTACAAGAACGTTGTCGTTGAGGCGTTCTGCAAGATTTTTGCATCTTTCCAGGTTTGATTCGACTATTTTTACGGTTATATTTTTTTTGGAGAGTCGATCGGCAAGATAGTATCCCACTTTTCCTCCGCCTAGGATCATCACCTTTTTCATTGCCTTGTTTCCCACCGGTTGATGCAGGTTTTTGGCTATACCGTCTATCTTGCCCTTCTGTCCCATTACATAAATTATGTCGTTTTCTTTGAGCACTGTTCCTCCGTGGGGTATTATCACTTGGCCTTCCCTCGATATGGCGGCAATAAGAAGGCCGTCCATATAGCTGAGCTCGCTTACGCTCTTGTTCATGAATGCGGGAAGATTCTTGATGTTGAAGTTTACAAGGGAAACCTTGCCCATTGCATATTTGCCGAAATAGAATGTGTAGCTTTCCATGAGGTACCTTAGTATTTCATTTGCCGTGGCCAGGTCGGGATTCACCACATGGTCTATTTTGTATGTCTTCTGTATGAATTCAAGCTGATTGGAATATTCGGGGTTTCTTATCCTGGCAATGCTCTTTGTGCAACCGAGCTTCTTGACCATAGAGCTTATGAGTATGTTGGTTTCGTCATCGCTTGTCACTGCAATAGCCAAATCATATGTCGAGATGCTTAGCTTCTCGAGTATTTCCTTTCTTGCTCCGTTTGCGTTTATGGTCAGAACATCCATGTGGTTCTTGAGTTTTTCGAGGACAATCGGGTTGCTGTCCATTATTGCCACATGTATGTCGCTGCTGAGCATGGATGTCGCCAGCTTTGTACCAAGTTTGCCCGCCCCGATGATAATTACTTTCATGATTCACCAACCTTTTTCTTTATTGAAAGCGCATAAAAAAGACGAAACGCTTTCATAATTTGACTATCCTTATCGAATATATCATAAGTTTATCAAAGAGGAATAGGGATATAAAGGAATAATGGTTATTTTGAATGCATTTTTCATTTTTAGGCATTGATTGAAAGGAAAATGGTGGCAATTCTCACCGGACATGGCATAAAAAAGTGTCTGGAGGGTATGTATTTATCAAAGGCGGTTTGTTGGATAGAAGAAGGGAGACGGAGTCATGAGAATGGTGCCATACATAAGGTTGAACGGCAATTGCGAAGAAGCCTTGAATTATTACAAAAATTTGCTTGACGGGGAAATAAACTACTTGCAGCGATACGGGGAAGCGCCGGAGGGAATGTGGAAGGTCGAGGGATCCGAGAACAGGATTCTTCATGCCAGCCTTTTGGCGGGTGGAGTGGTCTTGCATCTTTCGGATGTTCCCGGAGGTAAGGGGGAAGCCCCAGTAGGAGCCCCAGGAGGAGCTGTTTCACTTTCGCTTGAACTCGAGCCCGAGGAGGACATGGATTTCATATATGAGGCTTTGTCCAAGGACGGACTTGCTGAGGTTTCCATCAGTGATACATTCTGGAATGCCAGGTATGCTTCCGTGACTGACAAGTTCGGAATCAGATGGATAATCAATCAGGACAAGGAAGGGTGACTCTTTGCGGAACTGCCGATTATTGTGGAAAAGTGGCGAAAAAAGAAAAAGACTGTGGAAAACTCCGATTATTTTTCGGCTTTTCCACAGTCTTTAATTATATCCATTATTTCCATGGGGTGATTTAATATATATTCGGGGTTCATTGACCTCAGTCTTTCATATCCGGCTATGGTCCATGAAACCAGAACGAATGGAACCCCTGCGTTTTTTGCGGCCAAGAGGTCGTGTCTGCTGTCGCCCACGAAAATAGTGTTTTCGGCCGAGGTGCCTAAAAGTTCCATGGCCTTGATCAGCCCTTCGGGATGGGGCTTGCTGTTTTCCACATCGTATTTGGAAAGGACCGTGCTGAAATACTTGGACAGTCCGAATTTTTCAAGACCGTGCCTGATTCCGCCAATTCCTTTGCTGGATACTATGCCCAATTGAAAGCCTTCTTTGTAAAGAGCGTCAAGCATTTCCCTCACGCCGTCAAATTCTTTGGTGAGGCTGTCGCGGCGTTTGTTGTAGAGGCTTCGATAAAGCTTTAGAAATTCCGGATATGCGGATTCCAATTCGTCGCCGCAAGAGCCCTGTATGTGTGCCATCTGGTCCCTCAGCGGCTTGCCGAGGATTTCATCGAAGTCTTCTTGGTCAAGTTCTTTGCCTCTGTGTTTTAAGGACATCTCATTTAGGGTTAGCTTTATTATTTCATTTGTGTTTACCAGGGTGCCGTCGAAATCGAAAAGAACAGTCTTTATCATTTTGATTGCCTCCTTTTATTGTAATGACATTATACATTAAAGCGGCTCATAATCAAAAAAGGATTGTTAATGCCAAAAGTCTATTGGGTATCAACTACAAATAGTTGGATACTATTATTTGGTTTGGAGGAAAAAGATGGCTGACTTGTACAGGTAGCATTTCATGAAACAAAAGATGATGCAAAGAATGCTTTGGGCGCTTGCGCCGGCGGCGCTCGGTTCGGTATGGTTTTTCGGTTTGAGAAGTTTGCTTGTTATAGGAGTTTCGGTGCTCTTTGCCTGTTTCTCCGAATGGCTCTTTGCGAGGAAGAAGGGAGGACGGATATCCGAAGCGGCTCTAGTTACTGGGCTGATATTCGCTCTTTCGCTGCCGCCAAAGACTCCGCTTTGGATAGTTGCTGTTGGAATCTCATTCGGAATGATTTTTGCCAAGATGGCCTTCGGAGGCTTTGGAGCAAATCTCTTCAATCCTGCAATAGCGGCGCGCGCTTTTGTATACATATCATTTTCAAAGCCGATAAACGCCGACTGGACCGGAGTTGCGAGTGGGGCTTTGGCAGGATTTTCAAATTTCCTTGGTCCCGACATTCAGGCGGTTTCAACTGCCACCCCCCTTCTTGCCTTCAAGAACACGGGCGAGTTTTTCCCCTATATGAAGCTTATTCTCGGAAACGTTTCGGGGTCTATGGGAGAGAGTAGCGCAGTTTTGATCCTTATCGGGGCGGTTTATCTTATCAAGACCAAATCGGCCGACTGGAGGCTTATGGCGGGAATGGCAGCCGGGTTTTTGCCGCTTTCGGCAATTATTCACCTGCTGCAGCCTGAAACAATTGCAAATCCGCTGTACGGGGCTCTTTCGGGATCGTTTCTCTTTACAATGGTGTTCATAGTCACCGAGCCCATTTCGGCTCCAAAGACTCCCAAAGGGAAGTTCATATACGGCATGCTGGCAGGGGTGGTAGTCGTTATAATAAGGGGCTATGCTCTTTTTACGGAAGGAACCACCTTTGCCATACTTGTGGCCAACACATTCGGGCCGCTTATAGACGAGGGTGTGCGTCATTTTGAAAAAAGGGGAAAGAAGGTGATTGCCTCATGACGGAAGGAAGGGATAAATCAAAGAGGCCATTGCAGGAAACATATTATTATCCAGTGATTTTCATGGTGCTTGTGACAGTGGTTTTCATATCGGTCTTGGCATATCTAAATGATTCTACAAGGGAAACAATCGAGACAGCCGGCCAAATAAACGAAAAGGAAAGCATTTTGTATGTTTTGGGCATAGACCACGATCCTTCAATCAAAGGCATACAGGCGGCGTATGAAGAGGGCGTTTCAGAAGAACCGTTTGGTTTTGTCGCAAAAGAATCTGGAATAGAGGCCTTTTTCTTCACTGGAAGCGGACTTTGGGGCGATATAGAAGGATTCATTTCCATTTCAGGAGATATGAAAACTCTTGAGGGATTGACCTTCACCAAGCAAAGCGAGACGCCAGGCTTGGGCGGCCGGATAGAAGAAATGTGGTATAAGGAACAATTCAGAGGGGTTGAAATAGATTCTGCCGAAGGCGTCCCTCTTGTTTACAAGCCCGAGCCCGGAGGCAATGTCGACGCCATTTCGGGAGCGACATCGACTTCGAAGGCTGTGCTAAACATACTAAACCCGTTTATAGAGGAAAAGCTTGATGAATTGAGAGGGGGCGGATCAAATGGCCAAAACTAGAGCCAAGGATGTCTGGATCATGGGCATATGGAAAGAAAATCCTGTAATCATACAGGTTTTGGGAATTTGTTCGGCCCTTGCCGTTACCAACAGAATGGACAATGCTCTTATAATGGGGGTTGGACTCATATTCGTAACGGCTTTTTCGGAGCTTACCGTTTCTCTTCTCAGGATGCATACTCCCAAGCACATAAGAATGATGGTCCAGGTGCTCATTATTTCGGCTTTTGTAATCATTGTCGACATTTACCTGAAGGCATATCTTCCCAATGCAAGCAAGGCCTTGGGGCCTTATGTGGGACTTATAATAACAAACTGCATAATAATGGGGCGCTGCGAGGTTTTCGCCCAGAAGAACAAGCCTGCAATTTCATTCCTCGACGGCATTTTTAATGGAATAGGGTACACGCTTGTGCTTATGGTTGTCGCCTTTGCCCGGGAGCTCTTGGGATTTGGAACATTTTTCGGCATTCCCGTAATGGGAGAGGGATGGATGAACTGGGTCATAATGATAATGCCTCCGGGAGCTTTTTTCATGCTTGCGCTTGTTGTTTGGGGAGTAAACACTTTGAGGGAAAAACGAGAGATTTCTGAAAGAGCCGGGGAGGTGAAGGCCAGATGAATGGACTTAATCCTTTTGTACTTTTTGCGGCATCTATTTTCACCAGCAACATGATCTTGGCAAATTTCCTTGGCATGTGCTCCTTCATAGCAGTTTCCAAGGACATAAAGACCTCTTTGGGTCTTGGCCAGGCTGTAACCTTTGTGCTTACATTCACCACAGTCATAAATTATTTGCTCTACAGGCATGTGCTTGTACCTATGAATCTTGAATATTTAAGATATATCGTATTTATAATAAGCATAGCGGCTTTTGTCCAATTGGTTGAAATGATAGTGGAGAGGCATTTGCCCATCCTCCATCACGCTCTTGGGATATTTTTGCCGCTGATAACAGTCAATTGCGCAATTTTGGGTGTGTCGCTCTTTATGGTCATACGCAAATACAGCCTTATCCAGTCCGTCGCATTCGGGTTCGGGTCGGGCGTGGGATGGACCATGGCAATTGTGGCGCTGGCGGGACTAAAGAAGCGCCTCAATGAAAGCCGGGTGCCTAAAGGCCTTAAGGGAGCGGGAATAACGCTTATAATAACGGGACTTATGGCGCTTGGTTTCATGGGTTTTTCTGGCATGGTGCAAATATCCTGAAGGAGGGGATTTAATGAATGGCATTGTTGGTACGGTTGCCGTGATGTCGGGAATAACCGGATTTCTGGCATTTCTCCTTACCCTTGCACTAAGGACTGTGGGCGATTATGGAATGGTTGAAATCTCTATAAATGAAAAAAAGAAGATTGAGGTTAGGGGTGGAGACAATCTTTTGTCTGCACTTTCGTCCGAAAAGATTTTCATTCCTTCCGCATGCGGCGGGAAAGGCACCTGCGGTTATTGCAAGGTAAAAGTTTTGCATGGGGGAGGGGCGGTGCTTCCCATGGAGGAAGGACTCGTTGCCGGAGATGAAATCGATGAGGGGGTGCGCCTGGCGTGCCAAGTGAAACTCAAGGAGGCAATAAGTATAGAAATTCCTGAAGATCTTTTCAATGTGAAGGAATATAGCGCTCTTGTCAGAAAGATTGAAGACATCACTCCAAAAATTAAGCATCTGGTCCTCGAGATCGTCGAGGGAGGGGAAATTGACTTCAAACCGGGGCAATACGTTCAGCTTGTTGCGCCTCCCTATGAAGAGAGCGACGAATCGGTGCAGAGGGCCTACTCCATAGCCTCGTCACCTGCGGACAAGGATTTCATAGAGCTTATAATAGGCTATGTGGAAGGAGGAGTCTGCACGACATATGTCCACAAGTACCTTAAGGAAGGCGACCGTGTAAGCTTCAACGGTCCTTTCGGGAACTTCTTCTACAAGGACAACGACAGGGAAATGATAATGGTTGCCGCCGGCACGGGCATGGCTCCCATACTTTCGATTTTGAGAGCCATGAGGAATTCGGGAATAAAAAGAAGGTGTTCCTTCTTTTTCGGCGCGAAGACTAAGGAAGACCTCTTTTTCCTCGACAAGATGCAGAATTTTAAGGAGAGTCTGTTCGACTTTGAATTTGTACCGGCTCTTTCAAGAATAGGGCCGGATGATGACTGGGAAGGCGCTAGGGGCAGAGTAACGGAGCCGCTGATTAAACATATGGAAAGTCCGGAAAACAAGGAGGCCTATCTTTGCGGAAGCCCGGTGATGATTGACTCCATAGTAAAACTTTTGATCGAAAAAGGAATGGACGAGGAACTCATATATTACGACAAATTCCAATGAAAACGGGCATTTTGGTCGTTTACACTGTGGTATAATGCCTATATAAACTTTGACAGGGAGGGAATTCATGAGCGTGCATATAGAAGCTAAAAAGGGAGAAATAGCCGAAACGATTCTTTTGCCGGGAGATCCAATGAGGGCTAAATTCATTGCGGAGAATTTTTTGGAGGATGCAGTATGCTACAACAAGGTGAGAGGAATGTACGGCTATACGGGCACATTCAAGGGAAAACGCATATCGGTACAGGGAAGCGGAATGGGAATGCCTTCTATTTCTATTTATGCGACAGAGCTGATTGACGAATACGGTGTGAAAAATCTTGTAAGGGTCGGTTCGTGCGGGTCATACCAGGAAAATGTCAAGGTGAGGGATGTGCTTCTTGCGCAGGCGGCGTCGACCGATTCAAGCCTTATAGACAGATGGTTCGACCATATGAACTATGCTCCCCTTGCCGACTACGGGCTTTTAGAGAAGGCGGTGGAATCGGCAAGGGCCAGGGACATTGAGGTCAAGGTCGGCAACATACTGAGCACAGACGTCTTTTACAAGGAAAACCCAGGAGAATGGAAGATATGGGCCGACTTCGGCGTTATGGGCGTAGAAATGGAAGCAGCCGCGCTCTATGCAATAGCTGCGAGGAAAAGGGCCAGGGCGCTCGCAATTCTTACGGTCAGCGACAGTTTGGTTACGGGAGAGTCGACCTCATCTGAAGAAAGGGAAAAAACTTTCAAGGACATGATCGAGATAGCTCTGGGAATTTTCGAATAGACAAGAGGTGGGGATCGAGATGGAGAAGAAAAGCGAAAAGAGGAACCTTCTTTCGCGCCTAAAGGAGAATTACGAAAACCTTACAGAGAGCCAGAGGCTTATAGGAAAATATCTTATGGACAACATGGACGAGGCGCCTTTTCTTTCAGCCGCCGAATTAGGCGAAAGGGTTGGGTTTTCAGACGCCACAATAATCAGGTTTGCAAGGTCCATAGGATTTGACGGCTACAGCGACATGAAGAATGCCATAATATCCGAAACGAGCCGCATAGCCACTCCCGACGAGCGCGTGCTCAGAAGCTTGTCGAATCTTGAGGCATCGAGGGACATGGGTCTGCAGGTTGCCGAGAAGGACCTTGAAAACTTGCAAGAATTTTTGAGGGGAATAAGCATTGAAAAGATTGAAAGGGCCGTAGAACTGATTTACGGTGCTAAAACAATCTTCTTCATAGGGCTTCATGACGGGGCGCTGGCAATCGACTTTTTGCTCATGCATATGAGGAGGATGGGATTCAAAGTAGTCTCAATAACCGAAGGGGGCCTTGAAAACATAGAAAAGCTCGGCGCCATGGACCAAGGAGACATGCTTATTGCTGGCAGTTTTCCAAGGTATTCGAAGACCACGATAAATGCCATCCGTTTCGCTTCTGAAAAGGGTGCAAGAATAATGTCCATAACAGACAGCGAGCTTTCTCCCGCAGGGATGAAAAGCGATATCTCTTTTGCTGTGGAAACAGACAACACGGGTTTTTTTAATTCCCACATAGTCACTTTGGAGTTTTGCAACATATTACTTGTAAAGCTGCTTGAAAAGAACAAGGATTTTGTATACGAGAATTTGAAAGAGACTATAGAGGGATTTGGACTATTTGACATGTACATATAGTCTTGCAGAGAGAAACAAGGTAAAAAATTGATATATTGCAAAGATATAAAAGAGATTAATACAAAAATATAGGGAAAGGCGGGCCATGGGGATGGTGTCGCCTTTCCCTGCGTTTGTAGAGTGTTCAGCCAAAAATACGGTCGAATATTATAAATGATATTGCAAATACTACAAAATCGAAATACAATGTAGTAAATACTACAATAATAGAGATGTTTCGAGGAGGTTGCTGTCATGAAAGCCGTTGGAATTACCGAAACGGTACTGAGGGATGCGCATCAGTCGCTTATAGCTACACGTATGAGCACAGACGATATGGAACCGATTTTAAAAAGCTTGGATGAAATTGGCTACCATTCTTTGGAAATGTGGGGAGGAGCCACTTTTGACTCGTGCATGAGATTTCTTTCGGAAGATCCGTGGGAAAGGCTTAGAAGGATACGAAGAGCAGTAAAGAAAACAAAGCTGCAGATGCTGCTTAGGGGACAGAATATTCTGGGATACAAGAATTATGCAGACGACATAGTTGAGGAATTTGTGAAGAGATCTGTTGCAAACGGAATAGACATAATAAGGGTTTTTGATGCGCTAAACGACACCCGGAACATGGAGACGGCCATAAAGGCGGCAATTGCCGAGAAAGCCCATGTTCAGGCGGCAATTTCATACACGGTCAGCCCTGTGCACACAATTCCGCTTTATGTCGGGCTTGCAAAGCGCATGGAGGAAATGGGCGCGCATTCAATATGCATCAAGGACATGGCGGGTCTTTTGACGCCTTACTGCGCATTTGAATTGGTGGCGGCAATAAAGGATGCGGTCGACCTGCCGCTTCAAGTCCATGCTCATGAAACGAGCGGGCTTGCAGCCATGACATATCTCAAAGCCGTGGAAGCGGGCGCCGACATTTTGGATACTGCAATATCCCCGTTTTCAAGGGGCAGCAGCCAGCCGCCCACAGAATCCATTGTGGCCTCGTTTAGCGGGACCTCTTACGAGACTGGGCTCGATTTGGAAAAATTGAACTCGATAGCCGAGTATTTCAAGCCGCTTATGGAAAGATACACAAAAGAGGGGCTACTTGATCCCAAGGTGCTTTCCGTCAACATAAATACATTGCTTTACCAGGTTCCGGGAGGAATGCTGTCGAATCTTGTAAGTCAGCTCAAGATGCAAAATGCGATGGACAAGTTTGAGGATGTGCTAAGGGAAATACCAAAAGTCAGGGAAGAGCTGGGCTATCCTCCCCTGGTTACTCCAACGAGCCAAATAGTTGGAACCCAGGCGGTATTCAATGTGACAATGGGAGAGAGGTACAAGTTCATACCCAAGGAAGTAAAGGCGTATGTGAAAGGAATGTACGGAAAGTCGACCGTAGAGATATCTAAAGAGATCAGGCAAAGAATAATTGGCGACGATGAGGTCATAAGCTGCCGTCCCGCCGATTTGATTTCTCCGCAATATGAAAAAATGAAAAAAGAGATAGGTGATTATGCAGAAAAAGATGAAGACATACTGTCGTATGCGCTTTTCCCGCAGGTTGCCATGGAATATTTCAAGCAAAGAAGCAAATCGAGAAGGCTTTGTTATGACTATTCTGATGAATCGATGGAAAACGGATGCCCCATTTGAAAAGACTCGGGCCGGGAGGCCATAATCCTTTTCGCGATCCGGATACAAGATATAAAAAAACCGCCAATTGGCGGTTTTTTTATATCTTGTCTGTTAAATAGAAAAAGTTTCTTTCATTCGTTTGACTAGTTTGATGTAGCTTTCCTTTGTTTGCTTTCGTTTTCTGTAACTGTAGTATATCCATGCGGCGCCTAGGACTGTGCCTGCGTAATATACCCAGTCAATCCTCATGGCAGTTCCGACAAGGCATATTATAGTGAAGAGTATGGGGATGCTTACCGCGGGAAACAAACCGGGCTTTCTGTATTCACTCTCCAACTCCACTATGTCGGCATCTCCGGGTTTGTGGTCGGACCTGCGTTTGAAAACTACCGTAGAGTAAAAAACCCCCCGGGTAAGAACAGGCACCGGGGAAGAGTCCTTTGTCCTGGTGTAGGCTTTTCCGCGCCTTGTGCTTTCAATCTTTTCTTTTACCTGCCAACCGAAACATTTCATTTCGCGTATTTTGTCATCGATATATTCATTTGACAGTTTGACTTTCAAAATTTCATATTGATTCATAGGCCGCTCCTTTTCACAATATAGAATAAATTTTATGATATAATCAATGCAATTAAGATGCCAAGAATATAGTGCCATCTTAACACTATGGAGAAAAGAGCACAAGCAGGCATAGAATTAATGCAGGAATTCAAAATAAAAATTGCAAAAATGCCGAACAAGCCGCAAACAAAAGCGTACACAATGTTTACATGTCGTACAGATGGACACAATTGAATGTGTCTTTTTTTTGTTTGTCCTCTGCAAGGGTTCAAAAACCACAAAGAGTATAATTTTATATTTGGTATGAAACTTGCTTGAATAAAGAAGTTGAATGAACATACATAAACAGGGAGGAATTTTATGAAGAAGATTGGTGTTATAGGAGCCGGAACGATGGGGTCTGGAATTACACAGGCTTTTGCTTCAAAAGGTTTTGAAGTAGTCAATCGCGATTTGAAGCCGGAATTTCTTGAAAAAGGGATGGCGGGCATAGAAAAAAGCTTGGGCCGCCTGGTAAAGAAGGAAAAGATAGACGAGGCTGAAAAGAAAGCGATAATTGCAAGAATACATCAGACTACGGATGTCAATGATTTGGCGGACTGCGATCTTGTTGTCGAAGCCGCTACTGAAAACATGGCAATAAAGAAGAAAATATTCGAAGAAATCGACGGAGTTGTAAAGGAGGGGGCAATACTCGCAACAAACACATCGTCCCTTTCAATTACTGATGTCGCAAGTGTTACCGCAAGACCGGCAAATATAATTGGAATGCATTTTTTCAATCCAGTTCCGGTGATGAAGCTTGTCGAGGTTATTAGAGGAATGCTTACTTCAGACGAGACATGCAATACGGTCCTTGAGCTTGCCAGGGAATTGGGCAAGACTCCTGTTGAAGTCGAAGAGGCTCCGGGTTTTGTAGTCAACAGGATACTGGTTCCCATGATTAACGAGGCTGTTGGAATACTTGCTGACGGAGTTGCAACTGCGGAAGACATTGACGCAGCAATGAAGCTTGGAGCTAATCATCCGATAGGACCTTTGGCACTCGCCGACCTTATCGGGAATGACGTAAACCTCGCAATAATGGAAGTTTTATATGAGGAGTATGGAGATCCAAAATACAGGGCCCACCCGCTGCTTAGGAAAATGTGCCGCGCGAATCTTTTGGGTAGAAAAACAGGAAAAGGATTCTACGATTATACAAAATAGAAAAATGGAGGAAATGTAATGAAGGAAATAGTTATTGCAAGTGCCGTCAGAACGGCAATAGGCACTTTCGGCGGGGCGCTTAAAAAAGTCACCCCCATGGACATGGGAGCCGCTGTTATAAAGGAAGCTTTAATAAGAGCAAAAGTCGCGCCCGAAAAAGTGGACGAAGTTGTTTTCGGCTGCGTGCTTCAAGCCGGATACGGACAAGGCGTAGGAAGGCAGTCGGCTATCAAAGCGGGAATCCCCTGCGAAGTTCCTGCCTGGACGGTCAACATGATTTGCGGTTCGGGCCTTAAAACTGTTTCTCTTGCAATGCAACAGATAATTGCGGGCGATTGCGATATAGTTGTTGCGGGTGGAACGGAAAACATGAGCATGGCTCCCTACCTTGTAAAGAACGGCAGATGGGGACAAAGAATGGGCAATGGAGAATTGTACGACCCAATGGTAATGGACGGACTTTGGGAAATATTCAACGGATACCACATGGGCGTGACTGCTGAAAACATAGTGGAACAATGGGGACTCAACCGTCAAGAGCAGGATGCTTTTGCGCTTGAGAGCCAGCTTCGGGCCGAGAAAGCAATTACTTCCGGAAGGTTCAAGGATGAAATACTTCCCATAGAAATACCGCAAAGGAAGAAAGAACCAATCGTATTTGATACAGACGAGCATCCCAAGTTTGGAAGCACTGCGGAAAAATTGGCAAAACTCAGACCAGCCTTTAAGAAGGACGGATCGGTTACAGCCGGAAACGCATCCGGAATCAACGACGGAGCCGCTGCGCTTGTTATCATGACGAAGGAAAAAGCCGAAGAATTGGGAGTTAAACCCCTCGCTACAATAGTATCGCATGCATCAGCAGGAGTAGACCCGAGCATAATGGGTACAGGCCCTATTCCGGCAACGAGAAAAGCCTTAGATATTGCAGGCCTTAGCGTAGACGACATGGATCTTATAGAGGCAAATGAAGCCTTTGCCGCCCAGTCTCTCGCAGTTGTAAAAGACCTCGGGCTCAACACGGACATAGTAAATGTCAATGGAGGAGCAATAGCTCTTGGACATCCGATTGGATGCTCGGGGGCAAGGATACTTGTAACGCTTCTTTATGAAATGCAGAAGAGGGAAAGCAAATATGGCTTGGCCACACTCTGCATAGGCGGAGGAATGGGCGAGGCTGTAATTGTAAAACGTTAATAGGAGGAGAAAAATGAGCATCAGTGTAATTGGGACATACCACAGCAAGTTTGGAGCTTTGGAGGAAACAATATACGACTTGATTTTAAATGCCGGACGTGGAGCGCTGAAGGATTCGGGCATGGAAGCGGAAGCTATCGGAGCTGTATTTCTTGGAAACTTCTCGGCGGGACAATTTGTAAACCAGGAACATCTTGGGGCCATGGTTGTCGATATCGACCCCGGACTCAGGTTCAAGCCTTCTACTCGTCTTGAAAACGCATGCGCATCGGGATCGGCCGCAATAGAGATGGCATCTTATGCACTCGAAGCCGGAGAAATCGATTATGCCCTTGTTATAGGCGCGGAAAAAATGACATCTCTGGATACGAGGGGCGTAACCCATGCCTTGGCGACTGCCTCTTACTGGCCGGACGAGGGAGCAAATGGAATGACTTTCCCGGGACTCTTTGCTGAATACGCAAAGGGTTATATGAAGCACTACGGCTATTCGTTGGAAATGATGAGAAACACATTTGCGCAAATATCCGCCAAGAACCACACGAATGCGGTTGAAAACCCTCTGGCCCACATGCCTATGAGCATAACAGCCGAAAAGATACTGGGCAAGGAAGACAGGAAGAATCCCATAATAGCGGATCCCCTGAGGCTCTTCGATTGTTCTCTTGTTTCCGACGGAGCCGCGGCTCTGGTCCTTACAAAGACTGAGAACGCGCTCAAGACAAGGGACGAGGTTGTCGAGATTTCAGCTATTGGCCATACTACCGATTACCTGAGCCTTGTTTCGGGTAAACGTGCGGACTATGAACTGACTGCCGGCAAACTGGCAATTGAAAAGGCTTATGCAAAAGCCGGAATAATTGTGGACGATCTTGATTTTGCGGAAGTCCACGACTGCTTTACCATAAATGAACTCCTTGCTTATGAAGCCATGGGCATAAAAGACGGCGGAATGGGCCACCTTGCCCTCGAAGAGGGAATAGTATTCCGAGACGGCAAGCTTCCTGTAAATCTTTCGGGCGGCCTTAAAGCCAAGGGTCATCCCGTGGGGACAACGGGTGCATCGATGGCTGTTCTTGCAACAAGGCAGCTTCTTGGAAAAGCCGTTGGCATACAGAAGAAAGACGCTGAAATAGGATTGACATTCAATGTCGGAGGCAGTTCTGCAAGCTGCTACGCATTGGTTTATAAACGGATCAAATAGTTTTCGACTTCGGCGGCGGACAAGGGGTATCCTTGTGCGGCATGTACATAATGAACGCCTATGGACGTCGCCGAAGATTGAAATAAACCCCCCATAATAGTTGAAACATATGCAAAAATTGTCAATCCAGGATTGGCATTTTTGCTTTTTTGAAAATGGGAGAGTAAAAGTATTTGAAATAACAAACAGAAAATTATGATATAATTGATTTATATTTTCAGTATTTATTAATTTGGATTAAGATATAAGCAAATGGAATCATTCCGGGGGTGCGTGTAGTGTTGAACGACAAGATGCTTTTTGACGCAGTGCTCAAGCATACGACTGACGCCGTTGTTTGTGTTGACAGGCACAAAGAAATCACTGTTTTCAATGAAAAAGCCATAAAACTGCTTGGGATAGAGCGGGATCAAGCGATAGGAAAAAAACTTAGCGAGGTAATCAAGAATTGCGGGATCTGCAGGGTTATGGAAACGGGAGAGAAGGAAATAGGAGAGCTTTTCGAGGAAAATGACAAGTTTTTCAGGGTCAACAGATATCCTGTAAAGGTGGAAGGCGAAATACAGGGAGCCGTTTCATTTTTCAGGGATGTGACCGATTTCAAGATTATGAGCAACAAACTCGAAGAGGATGAAATTTACATAAATATTGTAAACACCCTGCTCAACACATTCAACGAGTGGATGGTTGTGGTGGACGAGGACGCCAAGATAGTCATGATGAGCAAGGGCTACAAGGAGTTTATAGGAGACATGCATCCCGAAGGCAAGCATGTTAGGGATGTAATAGAAAACACACGTATGGACATAATTCTCCAAACCGGCGAGAAGGAATTCGGAGATATCCAGCGGATAGGCGAAAACAAAATGATAGCCATGCGGATGCCCCTTTTGAAAGAAGGCAAGATATACGGAGCGATAGGAAAGGTGGTTCTCAAGGACATCAGCGAATTGGATTTTCTCAACAAAAAACTCAATGTTCTTGAAAAGGAAGTAGAGTACTACAAAAGCGAGCTTGGAAAGGAGCGGACGGCAAAATACTCGTTTGACAATATTGCCGGCATAAGCAGCAAGATAAACGATGTCAAGAGGATTGCCCAAAGGGCTACCAAAACAAACTCGAATGTTCTAATAACCGGAGAAAGCGGCACGGGGAAAGAGCTTTTCGCCCATGCGATACACAGCGACAGCGAGCGCCGCTTAGGACCTTTTGTAAAAATAAACTGCGCCGCAATACCTGCGGAGCTGCTCGAATCGGAACTTTTCGGATACGAGGAGGGGGCCTTCACAGGCGCCCGCAAGGGAGGCAAAAAAGGCAAATTCCTTTTGGCAGACAGGGGAACTATTTTTCTGGATGAAATAGGGGACATGCCTCTTAAAATGCAGGCCAAGCTCCTTAGGGTGATACAGGAAAAAGAAATTGAATCAGTTGGAGGCAACAAGATTCTAGAGCTTGATGTAAGGGTTATTACGGCAACAAACCGGGATATTGAAAAAATGGTGGACGAGGGAACGTTCAGGGAGGACCTCTACTACAGGCTTAATGTCGTCAGGCTCAGGCTTCCTTCCCTAAGGGAAAGAAAAGAGGACATTGAAATAATTGCAAGGAATTTGATGAAAAAAGTCGAAAACAGGCTTGGGGTACATGTGGAAGGAATTTCGGCGGAGGCTTTGAAGCATTTGGTTGCATACGATTGGCCCGGGAATGCCAGGGAACTCGAGAATATCATAGAAAGGGCCCTAAACATGCTGGAAAGCGATTTGCAGATAAGGCCCGAGCATCTTCCCCAGAAGCTCATAGCCAACAATGCAAGAATATACGCATGTCCAGACGGGCACCTTAAGGAAATTCTGTCGGACATAGAAAAAGAGATTATAAAGAAAACCCTTATGGAGCACGAGGGCAACAAAAACAAGGTCGCGAGAATTTTGGGAATAAGCAGGACGTGCCTGTATGCGAAAATAGAACGGTATCGGTTGGAGAGATATATAAAGTAAAGAGACTGTAAACATTGTTTACATGTAGTTGTTGTGAACGCAAAGAACTGATTTGTATTTTTTAAAAAAATGCAGCCGTAAAAGCCGGAAGTTTCAAAACCGGCTTTATGGCTGCATTTGGTTTGAAGTGTCTGCAAAGGCATGCTTCTCTGAATATTGGCATAATACTTGCTTGATATATAGATGCGACAAAAAATACATAAAGGAGGGAACAGTTTGAAATCGAAGGTCATGACAGCTGAAGCTGCCGTAGCGCTCATAAAAGATGGAGACATGGTGGCAACCGGTGGGTTCGTAGGAAACGGACACCCGGAAGAATTGACAAAGGCACTTGAAAAAAGATTCGTGGAAGACGGATCGCCGAAAAATCTTGGTCTCGTATACGCGGCCGGTCAGGGCGACGGCGCGGAGCGCGGGCTCAACCATTTGGGACATGAAGGACTCATAAAAAAAGTTATCGGCGGCCATTGGGGCTTGGCTCCAAAGATGCAGAAACTAGCTCTTGAAAACAAGATTGAGGCTTACAATCTCCCCCAGGGTGTAATATCGCATATGTTCAGGGACATTGCGGCGGGAAAAGTCGGAACAATCACACATGTAGGGCTTAAGACATTTGTAGACCCCCGCTTGGAGGGTGGAAAGCTCAATGAGATGACAAAAGAAGATGTAGTGGAATTAGTGGAAATAATTGGCAAGGAAAGGCTCATCTACAAGGCTTTTCCAATTGATGTGGCTTTTATAAGAGGAACATATGCCGATGAGTCCGGAAACATAACTCTCAACAAGGAAGCGGCTTTTCTTGAAAATCTGTCAATCGCACAGGCGGTAACCAACTCGGGCGGTACAGTAATTGTACAGGTTGAAAAAGTTGTTGAGAACGGAAGTTTGCATCCCCACCAAGTCAAGATTCCAGGCATTTATGTAGACGCGGTAGTTGTTGCGGAAGCCGAAAACCACATGCAGACTTTTGCTGAGCAATTCAACCCCGCATATTGCGGAGACATTCGCATGCCTCTTGACGGAATCGAGCCAATGAAACTGAATGAAAGAAAAATGATTGCCAGAAGGGCGGCCATGGAGCTTGTTCCGAATTCAAAGGTAAACCTTGGGATAGGAGTTCCCGAAGGCGTTGCTGCTGTGGCAAACGAAGAAGGCTGCGGAGACCAGATGGTACTTACTGTTGAAGCCGGTCCTATCGGCGGTGTTCCCGCAGGAGGACAAAGCTTCGGAGCGAGTATAAATGCCCAGTGCATAATAGACCAGCCTTACCAGTTTGACTTCTATGACGGTGGAGGGCTCGATGTTGCATTCCTGGGACTTGCCCAGTGCGACTTCGGAGGAAACATCAACGTTTCAAAATTCGGACCCAAGATTGCCGGTTGCGGAGGATTCATAAACATAACCCAAAACGCCAAGAAAGTCGTTTATTGCGGAAGCTTCATGGCAGGAGGGCTGAGAGTCAAAGCCGACAATGGTAAGCTTGTAATTGAAAAAGAAGGAAGATTCAAGAAGTTCATCAAGGAAGTTGAGCAGGTTACTTTCAGCGGAGATTATGCCAATGAAGTTGGCCAGCCTGTGCTCTACGTTACAGAGAGAGCTGTTTTCGAACTCAGAAAAGAGGGGCTTACACTTACTGAAATAGCTCCCGGAATAGACTTGAAAACGCAAGTTCTCGATTTGATGGATTTTGAGCCGCTTGTTGCGGAAGACCTTAAAGAAATGAATCCTGCAATATTCAAGGAAGGATTGATGGGGCTGGAAATCTAAAGGGATTTTCAGATATATAAACAAACGGGATAGAAAAATGCAAAAAGTTATAAGGGGAAAAAATAAAAAAGGAGAAAAAACATGTTTGGAATATTTGGAATCATCTTATCTCTGGGTTTATTGATGTATCTTGCATATAGAGGCATCACCGTATTGATTTTGGCCCCGATTCTTGCCGGACTGGCAGCACTGATGTCCGGAGACGTGCCACTTATGGCCAGTTACACAGAAGTTTTCATGACGGCATTCGCAGGATACGCAAAGGCTTACTTCCCGCTCTTTCTATTGGGAGCCATCTTTGGTAAATTGATGGACGAGTCTGGAGCGGCAAAAGCGATTGCCCACGGCATCACCGATAAGTTGGGAAAAGGAAAAGCCATCACGGCAGTTGTCCTTTCCTGCGGAATCCTTACATACGGAGGAGTTTCTCTGTTTGTTGTCGCATTTGCAGTTTACCCGATCGCGGCGGCTCTTTTCAGAGAAGCTGACGTTCCTAAAAGATTCATACCGGCAGCAATAGCTCTGGGTTCTTTCACATTCACTATGACCGCCCTTCCGGGCACGCCTCAAATACAAAACGCGATCCCGATGCCTTTCTTTGAGACTACTCCTTGGGCTGCACCTTTCCTCGGACTCATAGGCGCGGTGGTAATGTTCGGCGGCGGCGTATTCTGGCTGCAAAGAAGATCCAAGGCCGCAATGGCCAAGGGCGAAGGCTATGGAGACCATCCCAACGAGAACATCAAGGAAATCGCTTATGACGAGCTTCCAAGCCTCATGATGGCTATTCTTCCCATCATCTTGGTTTTGGGCCTCAACTTTGTTCTTTCGAAGTTTGTATTTGCTAACATGGAAGCGGCCTATCTTGCCGACTACGGAACATCAATCGCCAAGGTAAGAGGAATTTGGAGCATAATCATATCGCTGGTTGCAGCTGTTCTCTTGACAATAGCTCTTTTCAAGAACAAAATCGGCGATGTCAAGAATTGCGTAAACCAAGGCGCATTCGGATCGCTTCTTGCAATAGTAAACACTTCTTCAGAAGTTGGTTACGGAAACGTAATAAAGACTTTGGGAGCTTTCGCGCTCGTAAAGACTGCAATCCTTGCAATACCGGGAACCCCGCTTATTTCTCTGGCGGTTTCGACAAGTGTTCTTGCTGGTATCACAGGTTCCGCATCAGGCGGCATGAGCATAGCTCTCGGAGCTCTTGGCGACATATACATGCAAAAGGCTCTAGCGCTCGGAATCGATCCGGCGGCCTTCCACAGAATCGCAGCCATGGCCTGCGGCGGTTTGGACAGCTTGCCCCACAACGGCGCGGTTATAACGCTACTTGGAATATGCGGACTCTCGCACAAGGAATCTTATGCCGACATAGGAATGTGCACAGTTGTAATTCCGATTTTCGCAACTGCCATAGCAATTGTTTTCGCAACAATGGGCGTTGTTTGATCTTGAATCAGTTTAATAAAAGGGCGCAATTGAAATTTGTTTAAAGATAGAAAAAAATCGATAAGGAGGGGTTTTAATGAGACTTGAAGGAAAGGTTGGTATAGTAACCGGCGGAGGAAGAGGAATAGGAGCCGCTACAGCTAAGAAGTTTGCTGAGGAGGGGGCAAAGGTTGCAGTTGCGGACATGAACATGGCCGATGTTGAAAAAACCGTTGCAGAAATCAAGGCTGCCGGCGGAGAGGCAATCGGAATCAATGTCAATGTTACAAACAAGGAAGCTGTAGACAAGATGGTTGCCGACACGGTGGAGGCTTTCGGAAAGCTCGATATAATAGTCAACAACGCGGGAATCACTGCGGACAACCAGCTTAAGAAAATGCCTGAAGCCGATTTTGACAAGGTTATAAACGTAAACTTAAAGGGCGTTTATCTTTGCGGACAGGCCGCAGCTCTCCAAATGCTCGAGCAGGGAACAGGCGGAGTAATCCTCAGCGCATCTTCGGTTGTCGGACTTTACGGCAACTTTGGACAAACCAACTACGCGGCATGCAAATGGGGCGTAATCGGAATGACCAAGACATGGTGCAAAGAGCTTGGCAAAAAAGGCATCCGCGCTAATGCTGTAGCTCCGGGATTCATTCTCACACCTATGACTGACAAAATGCCCGAGAAGGTTCTCTCAATGCTCGCAGGCAAGGCTCCAATGCAAAGAATGGGAACTGTTGAAGACATAGCCAATGCCTATGCATTCCTGGCATCCGACGAGGCAAGCTTCATTACAGGAACTGTCCTTAGCGTAGACGGCGGAGTTACACTTTAACATATAAAAACATTTGCCGCATTGCCCCGCGCAACACGCGGGGCAATGTTTCTATTGACAGAAAAAGACAAAGAATATAAAATTAATTTTGAAAATGCGTAAAACCATACGAGCCTGACACTGCAGGCTACGGGCATTTTTCAAAAGAATCCGGAATCATGTGCGTTTTATTAAAAAGCCCATGATTTCGGGTTTTTGTTTTTGTTATAATAAAGGCGGAAGGGGTGGTATCTTGAGGGTTTGGACGAGGCAAAGCTCAAATGCATGGGAAGAACTCAAAAATAAAGGGGTTTTCAGAATAAAAAAAAGCCATATAAAGAAAAAATACGGAGACTGCAGCGATAGCTTCATGCTCTGCTATGATTGGCTTGCAGATGAGGCGGCAAAGCGCCTGGAAAAGCCAAAAGGAGTAGAGGGCCCGATTTGGCTTGCTTTAAGAAGCGACTTCATGCCATGCCCAGCCGAAAACACGGTAGTCATCGAGCTCGAGATGGAAAGGGACAAGCTCCTTGTCTTCGACATGGGAAAATGGGACTATATACTCAATTACTGGTACATACCGAAAGATGAAAAAGACAGACGCTCATTCAGGCGGGCTTTGGATGAAAAAGGAGTGACAAACCAGTCTCAAGTTATGATGACTCAATTCCACCCTGTTCTAAAGAGGGAAATGAAGAAAAGCTGGAGCAGGCTGTTTGATGAAAATATAAGAGTATCCGAAAACGACCAGGCCATATGCTGGGAAATAAAGCTGGAGTGGATTTTGTCGGTTGACGGGGAAAAACCGCAGGACCTTTGCCGCATTTGACAAGAGTAACGATTTTGTAAACTATGGGAGCTGCGAATGTTATACAATGGTTAAAAGAATTGATTTAGCTTAGGAGTGATTATTCAATGAAACGATTGGGACTTTTTTTTGCAATCATATGCCTCGTTCAGTTGTCGGCAGGCTGTTTTGTAGTTGGAGCAAGGGCGCCTGGCGATTTGATGGAATCTCCCAGCCTCAAGAACGACCAGCAGACAATAAAAGAATATATAGATTCTGAATTGAAAAAAGATGAAATACTTTACAAACCGGAAAATCCCGACGGCATGAGCGCCATCAATTTCGTAGATTTGGACGGCGACGGAAGCGAGGAGGCGGTGGTTTTTTACAAAGACGGCGCAAACTATAGATTGGGTGCTTATGTTTTCGCAGGCGTAGGCGAAGCATGGCGCCTTGTATCCAAAATAGAGTCTTCCGGAGTTGAAATATCATACAGCGGCTTCTACGACTTTACCGGAAATGGCGAAAAAGAGATAGTAATGGCATGGTCTGCGGACAAATTGGACATATATATGAACAAGTATGTCTCCGTTTACAGCTATGGCGAAGAACTTGACGAATTGTACCGTGATACCTACACGGAAATGGTCGTCGGCGATTTTTACGGAAACAGCGATTTCGAAATTTTGCTTCTCAATCTTGACCGCAATGTTAGTGAGCCGTCTTCCGCAGGAAGGCTTGTGGCTTTTTCTGACGGAAGCCTTCAGGTTGTAGACCAAATCAATCTTGATCCGTATATAAACGGGTACTACAATGTAGTCTCTGGGCTTGCTTCTTACAACAAGACGGGCATTTTTCTCGACATGGGAATAGGAGCCCATTCGGCGGCGACATATCTTCTTGTAGTAGAGGACGGGGAAATAGATAATGTTTTCAGTGGAGACGGGTCAAGCTATTACAGTAAAACTTCAAAGGCATACGCGGTTGAAAGCGTGGATATAAACGGGGACGGAATAATAGAAATAGGAACATACGAGGAGCCCTACGGAAACACTTTTTCCATGGCGGGAACTCCATGGATAACAAATTGGCACCAGTGGGACGGGAAAAACGGTTTGGATTTGGTCATGAAGAGCTACATAAATTCGGAAAAAGACCTTAGAATTGATTTTCCGGACGAATGGGTGGACCATGTGACCGTTGGATACACAGGAGACGGTTCGAAGGATCTGCAAATAAGCTATGTCGACGAAAACGCAGGCAAGACATATCCTCTATACAACTTTAGGGTGATAAGGAGCGAAATGCTTTCTGAAAGAGCCGCCGCCTTCAAGGCGGAATACTTTGCCGCTATGGATAAGAATGGAGAAACATATGTTGTTGAAAAAGTTCATCTGATTCAGGAAATCCCAAGCAGCATAAAAAGAGAATACACGAAAAAAATACTTGACGACGAAGAAGTGAAAAAGATTGTAAAAACCTGGAGGTGACAAGGGGATGAAAGGCAAGATACTTTTGCTGGAGGACGACGATTCTATTAGGAATTTTACAAAAATCAACCTGATTAGAAATGAAATGGAAGTTATTGAGGCGGACAGTGGTGAAATGGCCCTTCAAATATTTGAAGGCGGAGGCAAATTCGACATAGCCATTCTTGACGTAATGCTTCCCGGTATAGACGGATTCGAGGTTTGCCGGAGCATACGCGAAAAAAACAAGGAAATCGGAATAATAATGCTTACAGCAAAGACTCAGGACATAGACAAAGTCATGGGCCTCGAGTTTGGAGCGGACGACTACATAACAAAACCGTTCAGCCCGATGGAACTTATTGCAAGGGTCAACTCTCTCATGAGGAGGGTCAGTCTCAAGGACGTTTCAGCAGAAGGCAACACAATAGAATCAGGCGTTTACAAAATAGACTTCATAGCGAGAAAGTTCTATAAGAAGGGTCAAATCATTGAACTGACGCCAACTGAATTTTTGATGATCAAGGTTTTTGTGACAAATCCAAACAAGGCCCTTTCGAGGGACAATTTGCTCGATGAGGTTTGGGGAAAAAACTACATAGGCGATTTGAAAATTGTTGATGTCAATATAAGAAGACTTAGACAAAAAATCGAGGACACCCCGTCCGAACCCGACACCATAGAAACAATATGGGGTCTGGGATATCGATGGAAAGAGGCTGATTGAGCTTGAAAAGTCTGAAAAGGCGCGTTGTATTCAACTATTCGTTTGTTATATTGATTACGGTAGTTTTTCTCGAGATACTCTTGGCGGTTTTTATAAGGCAATATTATTATGGAAACATAACGCAGATATTGAAGGAAAAAGTGGCGGTGACTACCGAATTCTATGACAAATATCTTGTTTATGATTCGTTTGACTACAAGTCCCAATATATAATTGAAAATTTTTCGATGGACGAGCAAGCCGAGATCCAGATAATTGACTTGTCAGGCAGAATTGTCAACTCGTCATCGGGTTTCAACATCGAAAAACCTGTTTCCACTGCGGACTTCGAAAAGGCGCTGCAAGGAGAAATAGGCACATGGAGATACAAGGATCCGGATACGGAGGAAGAGCTGATATCTGTTTCGGGACCTCTTGCCAACAGGCGGGGTATGGACGGCGTACTCAGGTATGTCACTTCAATAGAAGAAACCAACCGTGTTGTAGAGAAAATCACTCTGCAGGCAGTTTTTTTCGGTGGGGTTGTGCTGGTTTTGGTCGTGCTCCTAAGCGTTGTTTTGGCGGAATCGATAATAAAACCCATCAAGGAGCTCAAGACGGTATCTGAGAAAATCGCAGACGGGGACTTGAAGGCCAGGGCTGTAATAAGAAAAAACGATGAAATAGGCGAACTCGGGCAGACCTTCAACTACATGGCCAAGGAATTGATGAAGTCGAGCCAAATGAAAAACGATTTCATATCTTCTATCTCACATGAAATAAGAACCCCCCTCACTTCCATAAAGGGATGGTGCGAAACCATGCTTATGGGGGACTTGAGCGATGAGGAGGAAATAAGAGACGAACTCATGATTATCTCTAAGGAGGCCAACAGGCTCAGCGAGCTTGTCGAGAATTTGCTTGACTTCTCAAAGCTTGAAGCGGGAAGGATAGTCCTAAGCAAGGACAAGGTGGACATAAACTATCTTCTGATGGATGTTGCGAAGCAGTTTTATCCAAAGGCCATGAAGAAAACCATACGGCTGGAAACAAGTTTGGATCAAAGCCTGACATATGTGCAAGGGGACGAGAACAGGCTGAGGCAGGTTCTTATCAATCTAATAGACAACGCAATAAAGTTCACCGGCACAAATGGAAGGATCGTAGTCGGATCAAAAGCGGAAGGCGAAAAGGTCAGGATGTTCGTAAAGGATGACGGACAGGGAATAGACGATAAGAACCTCGAGCATATAACGGAAAAGTTTTTCAAGGGAAACATGAAATCGCCGGGAAGCGGTTTGGGACTTGCCATAACAAATGAAATAGTTGAGCTCCATGGAGGATTCATGGATATTGAGAGCGTTGCCGGAAAAGGAACAACGATAAGCGTGGTGCTTTAGGGCGAGAATGTTTCATTGATGCTGAGAATAGGAATCCCATCCGGAACACGGATGGGATTCTTTTAATCCGAAAAAATAAATGATCTGTATTCAAAACACAAACATTAATGATGCGAAATGTATTTAATGTATGTATATTTTCATATAAAGAGCAACAATTAATTGAAATTCCAAGGAAATATTGTATAATATACTGAAAGGCTCTAAAAGGTGTTTGTAGAATAAACACTGAATAAAGAGCAATAAATTGAATAATTATGCAATTGTGGGTATAATACAGAATAAACAAAAAAACAGGAGAGATGTTTATGGATAAGCAAATCAAGAAGATACTGGTTGCAAACCGTGGAGAAATAGCAATAAGGATTTTCCGCGCATGCAGCGAATTGGGAATACGGTCAGTCGCCATATATTCAAAGGAAGACAAGTATTCTCTTTTCAGGACAAAGGCTGACGAGTCATATCTTATCGGTGAAAAGAAGAGTCCCGTCGATGCATATCTTGCAATCGACGAAATTATTCATCTGGCGCTCAAGAAGGGTGTCGACGCAATTCATCCGGGGTATGGATTTCTTTCAGAAAATCCGTACTTTGCTGAAAAATGCGAAGAGGCGGGTATTGTTTTCATAGGCCCCAACAGTGAAATGATAAAGGGCCTCGGAGACAAGATACAGTCGAAAATATTGGCGAAGAAAGCTAATGTGCCAACTATTCCAGGAGTTGACAAGCCCATTGCAAGCGAGGATGAAGCACTCGAATTTGCCAAGGAATGCGGATATCCGGTTATGATAAAGGCGGCCGCCGGCGGCGGCGGAAGGGGAATGAGAATCGTCTATCAGGAAAGCGACCTCATCTCCGAATTCAATAGCGCCAAAAGCGAAGCAAAGAAGGCTTTTGGAATAGACGAGATGTTCATTGAAAAATATTTGAACAAGCCCAAGCACATAGAAGTGCAGATACTTGGAGACAACTACGGCAATATAGTGCACCTTTACGAACGCGATTGCTCAATTCAAAGAAGGCACCAGAAAATAATCGAATTCGCACCGGCGTTTTCAATCGATGAAAAACTCAGGGACAAAATATGCGAGGATGCAATCAAGCTTGCGGGCTCTATGAAATACAGAAGCGCAGGAACTGTCGAGTTTCTTGTTGACAGCGACAAAAGGCATTATTTCATCGAGATGAATCCGAGAATACAGGTTGAGCATACCGTTTCGGAAATAATTACAGGAATCGACATTGTGCAAAGCCAGATTCAGATAGCACAGGGTCATGCGCTCGATTCGAAAGAGGTAGGCATACCCAGCCAGGAATCGATAGAGACTCGGGGATACGCAATACAGTGCAGGGTTACAACAGAGGACCCGGCAAACAATTTTGCGCCGGATACGGGAAGGCTGGAAGTGTACAGGTCGTCTTCAGGTTTCGGCATAAGGCTTGACGGAGGCAACGGATATACAGGAGCCCAAGTTTCTCCTTATTACGACAGCCTTCTTGTCAAGATAATCGCCTACTCGAGAACATTCGAGGACGCTTCAAGGAAAGCCATAAGATCCCTGAAGGACACCACCATAAAGGGAGTAAAGACAAATACTGCATTTCTTATAAATGTGCTCAACCATCCGACTTTCAGAGAAGGAAAATGCGACACAGGTTTTCTCGACCACACTCCCGGGCTTTTCAACATAAGGCCATCAGGAGACAGAGAGACCAAAATACTTCGCTACATCGGTGAAAAAGTCGTAAACGAGGTCAAAGGCACAAAGAAGGACTTCGACACGCCTCTTGTACCCGTCTTTTCAATGAAAGAGGATTTGAGAGGAACCAAGCAGTTGCTCGACGAGAGGGGCCCTGACGGACTTTCCGATTGGATAAAGGCCCAGGACAAGCTCTTGCTCACAGACACGACATTTCGGGATGCCCATCAGTCCCTTGTAGCGACGAGGGTCAGAACTCGGGACATGCTCAAGATTGCAGAGGCCACATCAAGCTGCGGAAACGATTTGTTTTCTCTCGAGATGTGGGGCGGGGCGACATTCGACGTTTCATACAGATATCTCAAGGAATCGCCATGGAGAAGGCTTGAAAGACTGAGGGAGAAGGTTCCAAACATTCTTCTCCAAATGCTTATAAGAGGGTCGAACGCCGTAGGATACAAGAATTACCCTGACAATGTTATAAGGGAATTCATCCAAGTTTCAGCCGAGCGGGGAATAGACGTGTTTAGGATATTCGACTCCCTAAACTGGCTCAAGGGCATGGAGGTGGCGCTTGACGAGGTTTTGAAAACAGGCAAGATGGCGGAGGTGTCGATGTGCTACACAGGCGACATACTCGATGAGAAAAGGGACAAGTACAGTCTCAATTACTATGTTAAAATGGCAAAGGAAATCGAGAAAATGGGAGCCCATATACTTGGAATAAAAGATATGGCCGGCCTCCTCAAACCATATGCCTCAAAGAAACTGATAAAGGCGCTCAAAGATGAAGTTTCCATACCGATTCACTTGCATACGCACGATACGAGCGGAAACGGCGTGTCGACAATCCTTATGGCCGCCGAGCAGGGAGTCGACATCGTGGATACTGCCTTTAACTCAATGTCGGGGCTTACAAGCCAGCCGGCTTTGAACTCGGTTGTAGCCGCTCTTGAAAACACAAAAAGGGATCCGAGGATATGCCTAGAAGGGCTTCAGAAGATATCGGACTACTGGTTTGATGTCAGGAAGATATACGAGCCGTTCGAATCGGACCTTAAGTCGGGAACGGCTGAGATCTACAAGTATGAGATACCGGGCGGACAATATTCCAACCTCAAGCCGCAGGTGGAGAGCTTTGGGCTTGGAGACCGCTTTGGAGAGGTCAAGGAGACTTTCAGGGAAGTAAACGAACTTTTCGGGGACATAGTCAAAGTTACGCCGTCTTCGAAAGCCGTAGGAGACATGGCCATATTCATGGTCCAGAACGACCTCAACAGGGGAAATCTGTTTGAAAAAGGCAAGAACCTCAATTTCCCGGACTCTGTGGTGGCATTCTTCAAAGGCATGATGGGGCAGCCGCTGGGAGGTTTTCCAAAGGATCTTCAGGATTTGGTTCTCAAGGGCGAGGAGCCGCTTACGGTAAGGCCGGGCGAAGTTCTTGAGCCCGAGGACTTCTCCAAAATCGAAAAAATGTTGTCGGACGAACTTCACGACGAGCCAAACATCCGAAATATATTGAGCTACGCGCTCTATCCAAAGGTCTACAAGGACTACCTCGCTTCTGTTTCTGAATACGGAGACCTCAGTAATCTTGAAAGCCATGTCTTCTTCTACGGATTGAAAGAGGGGGAGACGAGCGAGGTCGAGATTGAAGAAGGGAAGATCTTGATTATAAAGCTTGTAAGCGTAGGAAAGATCGACAGCGACGGATACAGATCTGTGACATTTGAGATAAATGGAAACAGGCGGGAAATACTGGTAGAGGACAAGGCGATAGGAGAAAGGCAGCAGACGGTTTCAGGAGCGGCGCTTATGGCAGATCCCGAGGATGATACGGAAATAGGAGCTTCAATACCCGGGACAGTAATGAAAGTGCTCGTGAATGAAGGCGACAAAGTAAAAATGAACCAGACTGTTGCCATACTTGAAGCCATGAAAATGGAGACCAATCTACAAAGCCCGATAGACGGCTCGGTTGAAGCGGTTCCGGTCAAAGAGGGGCAGCAGGTCAAGGCGGGGCAATTGATAATCAAGCTTGGATAAGCAAAAATAAAGAGCCGAAGGCGTACGCCGTCGGCTTTTTTATTTTCTGACTATGTCATTTTCTGTGAAGCACGGGAGATGGCTTTGAAAGAAAGAGAATTTGTCCTGCGTAGATTCTGTCGACGTCCGTTTCGGGATTGGCTTCGGCTATGTCTTCAAGCGACAATCCTTGGCTCGATGCTATTTCTGTAAGCGTGTCTCCGGGCTTGACCGTATATGTCTCTATTTGCTCGCGGCCTGTAAGAAGATGCTCAACAAGCATGTCGCTCTCGCTTTGGAGTATTGATTCTCTAAGGAATATGTTCCCTTCTGCTATTTCCACGCTTTCCCTGAATACAACCGCATCGATGCTTTCATGGTCGTTTTTTAGCCTGGATTTCACATTGCTGAGCAGGAATTCGAGGTCGCTTCTGTTTATTGCCTTTGCGTAGACCTTTCCGTCAACCGACAATTTATATCCCGGCGTTACAAATTTTTGACTTGACATCACATTTTTCCTGAAATCCTCGTAGCTTGTTTCCGAAAGACCGTTTTTTTCTATTTCATTGAACGCCGTCTCGTAATACGGAGTAAGCTCTTCGACGTAATACTCGGCGGAAAGCCCATCCTTTAAATCGTCCATCATGGCCATTATGTCAGACCGGCTTTCACCATAACCCACAACCTGTTTGTTTATGCGGGTTTCGAATATGGTTTCCTCTTTCGGCCCGATAAGTGAAAAAGCAAGCCCGAAAATGAACAAGGCAAAAACCGCCATCCTTATTCTTGAATTCGTTTTTTTGGTCAGCATGATCATCATCCCTTTTGAAGTATTGTCCGGATTGACTGCATAATTCTTAATTCAACGCGGAAGGCCCCCATTCCTTCATTGAAAGAA
>Ga0102938_10000093_pt1 | contig 53169 bp, 46 predicted proteins | sample SalPonR2_B_D2_MG_FD_84516 | JGI IMG/M metagenome (GOLD analysis project Ga0102938, IMG submission 84516) | Salt pond soil microbial communities from South San Francisco under conditions of wetland restoration - Salt Pond MetaG R2_B_D2_MG | ecosystem: Environmental > Aquatic > Marine >...
AGGCGTTGTGCTGTCGTCGTCAGAATAGCCCAATTCGCCATCGCCATAGGTCGCGGCACTCGATGCATAAACAAAACGGACACCAGCAGCCAGGCAACGCTCACACAGGAAGCGGGTGTAACGATAATTATTTTCGGCCAGATAATAAGCATCGGTTTCGGTCGTGGAGCTACAGGCCCCAAGATGATAAACGGCTTTTACCTGTTCCGTTCCAGAGAAATCCCGTCAAGCAAGGAGAAGAGGTCGGACTTGTCGATATAGTCTGCGTAAACAAGTCCGACCAGATTCTTCCACTTCTCCCCGCTTCCCAGGGCATCAACAATGAGAATGTCCTTCTCGCCCCGCTCGTTAAGTGCTTGCACCAGGTTACTGCCGACAAAGCCGGCGCCCCCGGTGACAATGTATTTAATCCTCATGGACCGTCCTTTAAATGCCTACTTGGCACGACCGGCACTGCCGAGCACCGTCTCATTTTTATGCTTAATTAACTTGATCAATTCTTTACGCGCCGCACCCAGGTATTTACGCGGATCAAACTCACCCGGGTCATTAGCCATATATTCACGAATTTTGGCGGTTACCGCCAGCCGACCATCGGAATCGATATTGATTTTGCATACGGCACTAGCGGCCGCACGACGAAGTTGATCTTCGGATACACCAACGGCACCCTCCATCTTGCCGCCATACTTGTTGATCAGCTCGACATACTCCTGCACGACACTCGAAGCACCATGCAGGACAATCGGAAAACCGGGAATCCGCCTTTCGCATTCTTCCAGAATATCGAAGCGCAGTGGTGGTGGCTCCTCCCCTTCCTTGACCTTGAATTTGAACGCACCATGGCTGGTACCGATGGAAATAGCCAGAGAATCAACGCCGGTCTTACTGACAAAATCTTCCACCTCCTCCGGTTGCGTATAGGTAGAATGCTCGGCGACGACATCGTCCTCAATGCCGGCCAGAACCCCCAGTTCCCCCTCGACGGTAACATCATACTGATGGGCATATTCTACCACCTTACGGGTCAACGCGACATTTTCTTCATAAGGCAGATGAGAACCATCAATCATCACCGAAGAAAAACCCGATTCGATGCAGCTTTTACAGGTTTCAAACGAATCCCCATGATCCAGGTGCAGGACAATTGGAATCTCCGAGCCCATTTCCCGAGCCATGCGTACCGCACCCATCGCCATGAAACGAAGCATGGTTTCGTTGGCGTAACTGCGAGCCCCTTTGCTGACCTGCAGAATGACAGGTGAACTGGTCTCCGCGCAAGCCGTAATAATCGCCTGCAACTGCTCAAGATTATTAAAGTTATACGCAGGGATCGCATAACCGCCGGAAACCGCAGCTTTAAAAAGGTCACGCGAATTCACCAGTCCCAGATCCCGATAATTCACTACTTCAGCCATGAATAATTCCTCCATATCCGTTTAGATTAAGAGCATCACCTAAATGGGGTATATCACCCCGCCAGTGCACTGTTGAGAGCCTGCAAACAGTTGCAATAGGTACCTAGATCTTCTAGTATACGCTTGATTTTAAGGGTTGGTATATCATAGATCGTAAAAGACTTAAAAAACATTCGCATAATGAAAGGAAACGGCCATGGGCGAGACAGCGGTAGGGGATTATTTCAAGGACTGGAAAGAGCGGGAGGCCATTGCTGAATTAATGATTCCGCTGATTGGCAAGCTGTACCGTGATCACGAAGTCATTTGTACTGTTTTTGACCGCAATCTGGTCAACCAGTCGACGATTGAGATTCTGCGTGTTCATCGTTTTGCGCGCCAGATTATCAACCGTGAAATCTGGGTGAAGGATACCTACCCGATCCTGCAGGTGATGGCCGAAATGGATCTAGGCCCAGCCAAGGTCGACCTGGCCAAACTGGTTTTGCGCTATCAGGAACAATCAGACCAGGATATCCGCACCTTTGTCACCGAACAGCTCAGCGGCCTGAATACCGGCAAAGGTCACCAGCTAAGTGCTCCGCGCGATGTGGTACTGTACGGCTTCGGCCGCATCGGTCGCCTGCTGGCGCGCATCCTCATCGAACAAGCCGGTGGTGGCGACAAACTGCGCGTACGCGCCGCGGTGGTACGTAAAGGCACAGATGATGATCTGGCCAAACGAGCCAGTCTGTTGCGCCGCGATTCGGTTCACGGCCACTTCAAGGGCACCATTATTGTTGACGAACCACAGAGCTCGATTGTTGCCAACGGCAACCAGATCCGCATCATTTACGCCAATGCCCCGGAAGAAATTGACTACACCAGTTACGGCATCAATAACGCCATTGTCATCGACAATACCGGCAGTTGGCGTGACCGCGACGGACTCTCCCGCCATCTGCGCCCCGGCGCAACCCAAGTGCTGCTGACCGCACCGGGAAAAGGAGATATCCCCAACGTGGTCTACGGCGTTAACAACGAACTACTGGAATCCGCTGATCAGATTCTTTCCGCCGCCAGCTGTACCACGAACGCCATTGTCCCGGTGTTAAAGGCGGTCAACGACCGCTTCGGTATCGACAATGGGCATGTAGAAACCTGCCATAGCTATACCAACGACCAGAACCTGATCGACAACTATCACAACAAGGAAAGGCGCGGCCGCAGTGCCGCACTGAACATGGTTATCACTGAAACCGGCGCCGCCAAAGCAGTTGCCAAGGCACTGCCGGAACTGGCCGGCAAACTGACTGGTAACGCCATCCGTGTACCGACCCCGAATGTGTCGCTGGCAATTCTCAACCTGACCCTGAAGCAGGAAACCAACGTCGACGAACTCAATCTCTACCTACGCGGCATGTCGCTGGAATCGCCCCTCCAGGATCAGATTGACTACACCAATTCTCCCGAAGCCGTCTCCTCCGACATGGTCGGTTCCAGCTATGCCGGCATCGTTGATTCTCTGGCCACCATCGTCCAGGGGAATCGTTGTGTTCTTTATGTCTGGTACGACAACGAATATGGCTACAGCCACCAGGTGGTGAGGATTGTCGAAAAGGTATCAGGGTTGAATCTGGAACAGTGGCCGAGATAGCCGAGTTGGAACATTCAGGTGGGCTACGAAGCCCACCCGAATCCCCCTGTCTGCAGTAGGATCTTGACCAGTAAAAAAATAGAGCGGGATCCCATCTCTGAGGTCCCGCTCTATTGATTGGCTTTCATTTCAAAAAAATTACTTATTATCTCAGATCAAAGCGATCCAGATTCATCACCTTGGTCCAGGCGGCAACAAAATCCTTCACGAACTTCTCTTGGGCGTCGGCCTGGGCATAGACTTCCGCCACGGCCCGCAATTGCGAATTAGATCCAAAGACCAGATCGACACGGGTACCGGTCCACTTAAGATCGCCGGTTTTACGGTCACGTCCTTCAAACACATCAGCGTCTTTAGATACCGGCTCCCACACTGTACCCATATCAATCAGGTTGACGAAAAAGTCGTTACTCAGGGCACCGGCTTGCTTGGTGAACACGCCATGCGGTGATTGATCGGCATTGGCGCCGAGCAGGCGCAGACCACCAACCAGTACCGTCATTTCCGGGGCACTCAGGGTCAGCAACTGGGCCTTGTCTACCAGCATCTGCTCGGCCGGCACAGTGTAGGCAGTTTTCTGATAGTTGCGGAAACCGTCAGCCTCCGGCTCGAGAAAGCTGAAAGACTCCAAATCGGTCTGTTCCTGGGTGGCGTCAGTACGTCCCGGGGTGAAAGGAACCTCAACATTAAAGCCACCATGCTTGGCCGCAACCTCAACGGCAACGCCACCTGCCAGCACGATCAGGTCAGCAAGAGAAACTTTTTTGCCGTCTGACTGGGCATTGTTAAACTCCTGCTGGATTTTTTCAAGGGCATCCAGCACTTTAGCCAATTGCGCCGACTGATTAACACTCCAGTCCTTTTGCGGTGCCAGACGTATGCGTGCACCATTAGCGCCACCACGCTTGTCGGAGTCACGATAGGTTGAAGCGGAGGCCCAGGCAACAGAAACCATCTCGGCAACGGACAGACCGCTGTCGAGAATTTCAGCTTTCAATGCGGCAATGTCAGCGGCATCAACCAGCGGATGATCGACGGCAGGGATGGGATCCTGCCAGATCAGATCTTCTTCGGGAACCTCAGGGCCCAAATATCGCGCCTTGGGGCCCATATCACGATGGGTCAATTTGAACCAGGCGCGGGCAAAGGCATCGGCAAACGCTTCTGGATCCTTGTGGAAACGCCGGGAAATCGGCTCATAAATCGGATCAAAACGCATCGACAGGTCGGCGGTGGTCATCATCGGCCGACGTTTTTTAGACGGATCGTGGGCATCTTGGACCATGTTCTCATCTTTGACATCCTTGGCCAACCACTGGTTTGCTCCAGCGGGGCTTTTAACCAACTCCCACTCATGACCAAAAAGGGTGTCAAAATAGCCATTATCCCAGGTGGTGGGGTTGGGCTTCCAGGCTCCTTCGATACCGCTGGTAATAGTATCGCCACCCTTGCCACTGCCGAAGCTGTTTTTCCAGCCCAGCCCCTGCTCCTCAAGGGGTGCAGCTTCCGGCTCGGGGCCAACATGGCTGGGATCACCGGCGCCATGACACTTACCGAAGGTGTGTCCACCAGCGGTCAGGGCAACGGTTTCCTCGTCGTCCATGCCCATGCGGGCGAAAGTTTCACGAACATCCTTGCCGGATGCGACCGGATCCGGCTCACCATTGGGACCTTCGGGGTTGACGTAAATCAGCCCCATCTGTACAGCAGCCAGGGGATTTTCCAGATCGCGATCACCACTGTAACGTTTGTCGCCCAGCCATTCGGCCTCGGAACCCCAGTAGATATCCTCTTCCGGCTGCCAGATATCCTCACGACCACCACCAAAACCGAAGGTCTTGAATCCCATTGACTCCAGTGCACAGTTACCCGCCAGGATAATCAGGTCAGCCCAGGAAATTTTGTTGCCGTACTTCTGCTTGATTGGCCAGAGCAGACGGCGAGCCTTGTCGAGATTGCCGTTATCCGGCCAACTGTTAACCGGGGCAAAACGCTGGTTGCCGGTACTGCCGCCGCCACGCCCGTCGCCACTGCGGTAAGTTCCAGCGCTGTGCCAGGCCATGCGGATCATCAGTCCACCATAATGCCCCCAGTCGGCCGGCCACCACTCCTGCGAATCGGTCATCAGTGCAACCAGATCCTTTTTGACCGCTGCCAGATCCAGTTTATTGAATTCTCCGGCATAGTTAAAATCAGCCCCCAGAGGGTTGGAAGCTGGAGCATGCTGGTGCAGGATCCCCAGGTTCAACTGACTGGGCCACCAGTCGCGATTGGTTGGTCCTTGACCTGCTACGGTGCTGCCAGTTTTACCGGTGACCGGACATTTGCTTAGTTCGCTCATTCGCCTCTCCTTTGTTAGATGGGTTGATAATGACAAAATATAAATGATTTAGGTTTTCAGTTGCCTGTACTGTGAAAAGCATTGAAGAGCATAGGTTCGCAGCAGAAAAACAAGAATTATTACGATCTAGGAATATAGCTTTACTGCCCCCAGCTGTCAAGGTGGTGAAGACAAAAAAAAGCGGATAACCCGTTGTTGGGTTTTCCGCTTTTTATCTTGCTAAAGGAGTGCTTTAACGACGTGAGCGATCAGGTAAATCGCTTGATGGCGCGCATTTTCTTGCGCAGTCGCCGCTGAGCTTCTTTCTCTTTGCGCTTACGCTTGATACTTGGTTTTTCGTAAAACTTGCGCTGCTTCATTTCACGAAAAAGTCCTTCCTGCTGCAATTTACGCTTCAGAACTTTAATCGCTTTTTCGACGTTACCGTCGATAACAGTGATTTCCACGAACAATCACCCCACTTTCTTCTCAATCTTTGCAGAAACTTAGTTGCTGCTGCAAGAGGTGAGCCTTATACACTTTTAAGCCCTCGCAAGTCAAGGAGTTTTGCCTGAATTCCCGACAAAGAGAAAAACCCGGATGCCACCATGAGAGAAACCCAGCACAGGGGTAAGTTTAAGCTTTCGCATCTGCACGGCAACTGCTTCAGGGCACAACAGCGCACACTTCCAACTCGCGAAAACCTCACTACACAGGTATTCAATATCAGCATAAAATCCTCGTAGATCAGTACTGCCCCCCAGTCTGGTGCCATAAGGCGGGTTGCCGATCATCAATCCAGAGGCGCCTGGTGGCACCAGATTCTGCAATTTCCCGTGACTGACCTCGACACCGCTGACTAACTCTGCACGTTCCACATTGGCGCGAGCAGCAGCAATGGCTTTGGGGTTATTATCAACCCCATAAATCGGAGCATAGCCATCATCACGTTCCCCCTCTTTTGCCACTTTCAGCAACTGACGCCATAACTGTTCACGAAACTTTGGCCACAGCATAAAAGAGAAATCGCGACTGATGCCGGGGGCTTTGTTCGCGGCGATCAATCCCGCTTCAATGACAAAGGTACCGGAACCGGTCATCATATCAACCAGCGGCAATGTCCCGTCATAACCACAGGCTAATAATGCTGCCGCCGCAAGATTTTCGCGCAGGGGAGCTGCACTACGCGCCTGGCGATAACCACGTCGGTGCAGATGGTCCCCGGAACTGTCGATAGAGACTTCAACCTGGTCATCATTGACCCGCAGTAGAACCATCTGCGTCGGCCCAGTAGCCACCGCTGATGAACCCAAGGCTTTATTGATCGCTTCTCGGCAAACCGCACAGATTCGCCCGGTGTGCAATAAACGTGAACGCTGACTGACCGCCCGGACATCGCATGCTGTCCCCGGCTTGATGTAGCGTCCCCAGGGCAGACGTACCAGACGCTGATAAAGGGTCGGAAAATCACGGGCAGTCAGAGTCCCCAGGCGCACCAGAATCCGATTGGCGCTGCGCAACCAGAGGTTGGCTAGGTAGATGTCACGGATCTCACCGCAAAATTCGACACCCCCCGTGACCGGTTCCCGGGGAGACAAACCCAACGTGACAAGTTCCTGAACACAGATAGCTTCAAGTCCCGGAGGTGTTACCGCGAAGCACTCTCTTGATGAATCTTTCATGATCAATCCTTTCGCCGGTAGAGTAACGGGAACTCCAGTACAGAGAACAACAGACTGTCACAATCCGCAGCTATTGAAAAAAGAGAAATACGTACTACCCATGGCTTTTTTTATGTAGAATGGAAAAGAATGTCGGCCGTCAGAATCAGGACGAGCAAACGGAAATACAGATGAATTTTAAACGTTACTTCAAAACCAATCAGCAACTCGTTCTGCAACGTCAGGACAATCAATCTTCCGCCACCAGGCGTACCGAGTTGCTGATTGTCTCTGTGGCAGGGGTCGAGGGCAACCAGCTGATCGTCAACTCCCCCTATGGGAGCGAGGTTGTTGAGCACTACGCTATTTCCCCCGATACCGTTATTGAAGTCACCACTGACGTGATGGGAATGGGTGCCCGCGTCAGTGGCCACTTTGAAAAAAAACTCAGCGACAAGCAGTTTGCAATTGTACTCAACTATGACATGTCGCTGTTCCAGCGCCGCGTCAAAGAACGCCTCGATTGTGATTTGGGTATCCGTTTCAGTCGCGGCGCAAAGACTTTACCGGCTATGCGCGACATCTGGGAAAAGAACCTCAATGTCCTTTATGGCCCGGAAGCACCGCTGATTTTTCAGGGATTTCGCTCCTGTCGCGCCAATATCAGTACCGGCGGGATCTGTTTTGCGATGAAACCGGCGGCCAATCAGGGGGATCTGTGCCTGATTCTGATTCATCTGGATGACAGCAAACCGCCGGTCTGTAGCATTGCTGAAGTCGTCTGGAGCTGCATGCTCGACGAAGAGGCCGCAACAACCGGGATGCGCTTTATCAACATTCTCAAAGAAGACCAGGACCGCATCGACGCCTTCATTATGGACAATAAATAGAAGGATCTTTTTCAACCGGCTTGACACAAGAACTCTTGTTTTGGCTGAAAGCCTAAGCTATAAAAGTTGCAACTTCTGGCCCGTTACTTTGACTGCCTGACTTACTGGACAAACATCATGTCACAACTTTGCGAAACCGAGGTTTACCGCGCCTGCCGCACTCTCTTCGGACCTGAACTTCAGGTTAATCGCAGTTTTTTGAGTTATCTCCAACCCTCCGGCGTGCGTTCCGCGTACCGCCGCCAGGCTAAAGAAATCCATCCTGATCGTTTTGCTGTTGCCGCCGCAGACATCAGAAAAAAACACCACCACCTGTTTCAGGATCTCAATCAGGCCCATCAAACGATCCAGCACTTTATCAAACTTCGGCAAAACAACAAGTTGATCTGGACCACCCCCGCAGCCCGGCAGCGACCAACAACTTCACCACATGCCAGGCGCCACAACAGGAGGGGTCATCAACCAGATCATGGTCTGCCGCCTTACCCGCTGCAATTCGGCCTGTTCCTTTATTACCTGGGCATCGTCCCCTTCAAAGAGTTGATATCAGCCATCACCCGCCAGCGCCGTCAGCGCCCACAGATTGGGGATATCGCCAAACGCTGGGGCTGGTTGAATGATTTTCACATCCGTCAGATTGTTGCTCATCGTGGCAAACCCCTGCGCTTTGGCGAAAAAGCTGAGCAACTGGGATTACTTACAGCGCAGCAAGTTCGCACTCTGCTCTATTACCAACGTACACACCAGCAGCAATTGGGTGAATATTTTGTTGAACAGGGGCTGCTTGACCCCGACACGCTTCACGATCTGCTTGGCCAACTTGCTGAACATAATCGCAAATTCCGCAAAGGCTACAGCGGACAGTACTATTACTATCACTCCTGATCAGTACCTTATCCCGGTTTTATTAACAAGCATCCGATGCGGATGAAATAGTCGGATTTTTTTCAACTTCACTAAAGGATTTTTTTTCATGGGCTTTTTATCTGCCTCTACCAGTATTTGTTATTTCCAGGTCAAAGGCGCCGAAGAACTTCAGGGCAATGATGATCTGATCCGCAGCAAACTTGCGGCTGAAGGCTTCCGTTCCATCGAACAATCAGCTGAAGAGCTGGCAACCGGCTGGGTTGCCTTTGATGACGATGATGACAGCGAATTTACCTCTTTACAAAGCTACCGCCGCGATCAATATCTCTGTTTCAGCATGCGCCAGGACCGCCGCCGCGTACCAGGAGCGCTGCTCAAGCGCCACTTTGGCCATCTATGCGGACAATTTCTGGCGGCCCACCCAACTTACAACCGCGTTCCGAAGTCCCAGCGCGAACAGTTGCGCGATCAGGCACGGGAAGTTCTTCTCGCTCGCACCCTGCCGACCCCTTCTGTCACCAACCTGATCTGGGACACCAACCTGCAGTTGATCCGTTTCTGTTCGTTGGGGAAAAACGCTCTCGATAGCTTCCAGACCCTTTTTCACCAGACCTTTCCCGGACTGCGCCTGCAACTGCTACCGCCGCTGGAGCGAGCCGCGCGGGTACTGCCGGAAGAATTCCGTGCGTCTCTCGGCAAAGCCAACCAGGCCCAAACCGACAGCACCATCGAACTGATTGAGGCCAACCGTTGGCTGGGCAGCGATTTTTTCTACTGGCTTTTTTACCGCACCCTCAACTCAGACTCCCACTATGGCGTCAACCTGCCCGGCCCCCTACTTGAAAAGCAACCTTTCCATGCTTTTCTCGATAACCGCCTGGTTCTGGTGGGCGGAGGTCAGGAGGGGGTGCAGAAGATTGTTGTTGCCGGCCCGCAGGATTATTTTCTGGAGGTCAAGGCCGCGCTAAATCAAGGAAAACAGATCGAAGAGGCGACTATCCATCTACGCCAGGACGAAGACCACGCCTGGAAACTGACCCTTAAAGGAGAGCGTTTTTCTTTCGGGAACTTTCTCACCCCAATGGTGCGTCCGGAAAAAGACCCCGACAGTAATCCGGCAGCAGAAGCAGAGGCGGCCTTTCTAACCAAGATGGCAGCGATACTCGAAGGAGAACAGATGTTTGATAGTCTGTTAAAATCATTCTTAAACACCCGGCTTTCACCTGACTGGGGGGCGGAAGCGACTAAAATTTCGAACTGGCTCAAGGAATAAGCCTGTATATTGTATCTGTTGGCAGAAACAAAACTTGAAAAGCTTGCCGACAAAGGTGTCCAGACCATGAATTTTCGCACCAAACTGCTGCTTTTGCTCCTGACGATTACCCTGCTCCCTTTAGGGCTGAGTTTTCTTGCACAGCGCAGCCTGGTGACCTACTATGGCAACAAGCTGGCCGAGGACACCCATACCCTGATCAACGATAACGCTGTCAATCTGCTGCATGTACTGGTCGATGATTATGGCCGCATTTTAAGCCGTGATCACGCCATGGCTCGCTTTGCTCTGCAAGCCCAGGCCCAGGCGGTGAGACAGGCCTTTGTGGCACCGCAGCCCAAGGTTCACACCCCGGTGTATCTGGCTACGGATTTTGATCATCCGTTCAGACAACCTGCCGATCTGAGCCCGTCACCTCTTCATTTGCGCCGCGACCAGGACGGTTCGCTGTCACCAATAGCGGTTTCCTGGAACTATCAGGTCTTTTACCTGGTGGCTGACACTGATCCTGCTGAGGTCGCCAGTCAACTCCAGCGATTGGCTGATATGACCCGGATCTACCGCTCTTTGCAGCAAATCGAACCGGATCTATTTCTGTGGCAATACACCGCATTGACCAGCGGAGTTCATTCGAGCTATCCCGGCAAGGGCGGATACCCAGAGGACTACGATCCACGGCGGCGCCAATGGTATCAACAAGCCGTCATCAATGGAGGGACGGTGCAACAGGTACTGACCGATGTCACCACCGGTTCGCTGATCCTGACCCTGGCGCAGCCTGTTTATGGTGATGAAGGTGAATTACTCGGAGTCACTGCCCTTGATATTGATTACCGCAAACTCTTCACCGACTGGAATATCCCCCCCCAGTGGCATGGGGTTACCAGAAGCATGATCATGCGTCTGAACATCGATGAAAGCGATCCGACCAGACAGCTTGAAATTCTTCTGACCAATCGCGACAACGCCGTTTCCCGCGACTGGTCATTGCCTCTAACACCGGAGTTTATTGATCTGTCCGACCCTCAGCTTGAACCGGTAGCACGCGATTTACTTCAAGGCCGCTCAGCCGTTAGAAAGGTCCACTATGCCGGCGAAGAGGTACTGTTTGCCTACGGTGTCAGTACCGGCGACACTCCTTTTCCTCTGGTGATGGTTCCCTATGAACAGGTTATCGCCCCGGCGGCACGTGCCCAACAGGCGGTTAACCGTCAAATCACCCTTGGGCTCACCTTCAGCGCTCTGTTGACCCTGGTGGCGGTACTCGCCGCGGTACTGCTGGCCCTGCGTCACGCCCGCCGCGTTACTGATCCGATCACCCAGTTGGCAACAGCGGCGCAACAACTCACTCAGGGGAACTTTGATGCGCGGGTCGACATCCGCACCAACGACGAACTGCAGAACCTTGGAGAAATCTTCAACAGCCTTGGTAGTCGCCTCAAAGAGCGGGAACAATTGAAGCAGTCGCTGGCACTGGCTAAAGAGATTCAGCAACAATTACTACCCCGTGACACCCCGCATTACAACAACTTTGAACTGCTCGGTGTCAGCCGTTACTGCGACGAAACGGGTGGTGACTATTACGACTTCATCCCCTTAAAGGAAGCCGAAAACGCAGCACTGGGAGTGGTGGTTGGTGACGTCTCAGGACATGGTATCGGTTCGGCACTGGTGATGGCCAGCGCCCGCGGTATGCTCCACGCACTGATTAATCATCACAGTGAAGATCTACCTGGTTTAGCAGCGGAAGTTAACCGCCAGCTGTGTCGCTCTACCGATGATTCAAGCTTTATGACCCTGTTCTTTGGGGCCTTAGATCCCGAGCAACGTACCCTCAACTGGGTTTCTGCCGGTCAGGCACCAGTATTTCTCTACCGCGCAGACCAAACTGCTGGTCAGATTGTAGAGCTGCAAAGTTCCGGCATCCCCTTGGGCATTATCGGCGCCAGTGACTATCAAATAGAGGCGGCTATTCATTTTAATCCGGGTGACATTCTGTTGATCGGTACGGACGGCATCTGGGAAACCCACAATTTTGCCGGCGAGATGTTTGGTACCAAACGTTTGTGCGACACCCTGCGCCAAGCAGCTGAGCTGCCGGTGGACAAGATTGCTGAGCGCATCTTTGTTGAGCTCGACCAATTCCGCGGTGATCGCACCTTTGACGACGACCTGACCCTGGTTCTGATTAAGGCAACAGACACCACAAAAACCAACCTGACCCTCTAAAAGAGGACAGAGACCATGATAAAAACCCCTCAACCCTGGCGCCTGAATTCCCTTTTACGCCATGTTGCTTTGGTTGCTCTAACCTGCCTGCTGGTCTGTGTGCCGGTTCTTGCCCAAGAGCTACCGACACCACTACTGCTTTTTCCATCGCAACCCCTGACCGCCGGGCAGCGCGCTACCTTTTTCGCCTACTTCCATAATGAATCCAGCGGCACACTGCCCCTTGAGCCGCCATCCCAACTTCAGATAGAGTTGCGAACCAACAGCGGAATGACGCGGTTGGTTCGCGCACAGGCATCACCGGAACCTAAGCCGGTTGAACTGCAACCCGGCCAATTTTTTCGCCAAGAATATCAAATACCTCTGCCGCTTGATTTTACAGAAATTCTTGAGGTACAGTTAGCTGAAAAGGCTGGCGCAGTCACCCTCATCGAGGTGGATCCTGCACCTGATTTGGCGGCCGACTCCAGTCATGACAATGGTGAAGATCTTACTGATGTGTCTTATCATTCCCTGAAGGATATAGAATCCCTTTATCAGTCCTACTCTGCAGATCTGTTCACTTACGAACCGATCTATTTTCTGGTCGGCAGTGATCCGTCCAAAAGCACGTTTCAACTGAGCTTCAAATACCGTCTGCTCAATCGGAGCGGGACCTTGAGTCAACAGTATCCGTGGCTGAGCGGTTTATATTTTGCCTATACGCAAACATCCTTTTGGGATCTGGCTTCCGACTCCATCCCTTTCAACGATACCAGCTACAAACCGCAGCTCATGTTTCAAACCGAAAACCTAAGCCGCCTTGATTCCATGGCCGGGTTTTTTGTGCGTTCCGGATTGACCCACGAATCGAACGGCCGCGATGGTAGCGGGTCACGCAGCACCAATTACTTTTACATCAAACCGATGGCGGTTTTTTACCATCAGGCTTCGCGCCTGGGCATCATGCTCAGCCCGAAGTTTCTGGTTTACATCGACAATGACAATGATAACAACCCCGACCTTTCCGATTACCGCGGTCATGTTGAACTGGAAACCCGTATCGGCAGGGCTCACAGTCTGATGCTGACCACCAACCTGCGCTTTGCCCGCAAAGGAACCTCGGTTCAGAGCGACCTGACCTATCCCATTGATCGCCTGATCGGTAATAACCTGAATGTCTATCTGCACCTGCAATATAGCAACAGCTTGGCTGAAAGCCTGGTCGATTATAAAGAACGAACCGAATATTTCCGCCTGGGACTATCATTTTTCCGCTGAATTGCCCCACCCTTTAAACAAACACTAAAGGGCTTTAACCGATGACGGCAAAGTCCTCTTTAGTGTTAGCAACGATCATCCCGTGACAGAATCAGATATTCAGGTACCGACGGTGTTCCATATCAGTAATAGTGGTGCGGTGATCCTCCCACTCGGTCATCTTGATACGCATGTAATTGTCGAACAAGGCTTCTCCTAACACCTCAGGCATAAATGTGCTGTTTTCCGCTTCCATCAGCGCCGGGAAAAAATCGCGCGGAATAAAACGCCGATCCAACACCTTGGCACGTTCGCCGGTTGCTTTCTTGTAGGCACTACCCATGTCCGCCGGACCGGCATCGGCTTTATTTTTGATCCCATCAAGGCCGGCAAATATCAGCACGGCAAACTGCAGATACACGTTGCCGGTAGCATCGGGACAACGCAATTCCATCCGTGTTGCCTTAGGACTGGCAGCGTGGGGAATGCGGATCATCGAACTGCGGTTGCGTACCCCCCAGCCCCGCACGATGGGGGCTTCCTTATCGAGCACGTAGGCTTTATAGGAGTTGAATGTCGCGGCAAAAACAATCGACGCCTCACGCGCATGGCCAATTACCCCACCGACAAAATTCATCAACAACGGGCTTAGGTGATGATCGCAGTTTTCATCGTAGCAAAGGTTGTTACCTTCCAGATCAGCGAAAGACAGATGGATATGAAAGGCATTACGGTTGAAGCCGGTGAAGGGTTTGGACATGAAGGTAGCGTGGAGGCCATAGTGGGCGGCAACCTCTTTGGTGACAAAATCAAAGAGGATGGTACGGTCGGCAACGGTGAGTGGAGCGCCCGGCTCCAGACTGATTTCATGTTGCGATGGGGTGACTTCGTGATGGGTTTTTTCGTACTTGATGCCACATTTTTCCAGCACATTGACGATTTCCTGCCTGACCACCTCGCCAATATCACCGGGAGAGGAGTCAAAATAACCAAGTTTGTCGGTATGAATATCACTGTGCATTTCGTCACCATTGAGCAGGAAAAATTCATGTTCGGGACCGAGCAAGAACTGCATCTGATACTCACTTGTCCCTTTCTCCACCGCTCGCTCAAGGGCATAGCGCGGATCGACGCTGGAACGTGAACCATCCTGATTAAAAATCTGTCCGACAAAAAAGCCGATCTTGCGATCACCAAAGTCAACCAGGCGAAAACTCTCAGGAACCGGTTTTAAAATCCGGTCACTGTTGTCAACGGTGGCGATCCCGGCAATCGAACTGCCGTCGATACCAACCCCTTGTTCAATAATGGTGTCAATATCCTGCGGGTTGATGGAAAGGCTTTTTGACCGGCCATTGAGATCGGTAAAAAATATTTTAGTGATATAGGCCTGTTTTAACTGATCCTTGATCGCGCTGATCTCTGCACCGCTCATCGCTTCTTCTCCTGTGAAGAATGATGGCTAAGCAAAAACTCACCAACTGCTGCGTTGCTGCCATTGTTTCACTGCTTCGACGTACTTCAGTACGCCTCATTGTTCAACAATGACGCGCCTTGCCTTTGGCGCTTTTTGCTTAGCCATCTAACCTGATACCTTTACGAAAGCATCAAGAATGTTACAACATGATCACCATTGATCCTGTCAGTCGCTCTGCTGAACAAAAAAAACCGGTTGCCGGCAAAAACGCCGACAACCGGCCGAAACGAAAGATACTTACGCAGGCATATTGGGAATCTTAGTCGTTTCCCCTTTGTAGTTACGTAAGGTGTACTCTTTGTCGTTTTTATCGACAATGTAGTAATCGGGCATCAGGGGAATCTTACCGATATTGGTGGCCAGCACATACATAGGCTGAGCCAGACCGGTGGTGTGGCCCCGCAAGGCATCCCGAATCAACTCGGCACCTTTTTCCACCGGGGTGCGAAAATGATCGATTCCCGGTGCCGGTTCACAGTAGAAAACGTAGTAGGGACGGATACGGGTGCGCAACAGCTTCTGGTGCAGTTCCCGGAAGGTCGGAACATCATCGTTGATCCCTTTGAGCAGCACCGCCTGATTGCCGACGTTGATACCACAGCTGAGCAATTCATAAATGGCGCGTTCGGTCTCTGCGGTAATTTCCTTCGGGTGGTTACACTGGGTGTTGATCCAGACCGGCACCTTGTGGAATCCACCGATGGCTTTTTTCAAGCCCTCGGTAATCCGCTGTGGCAGTACGATCGGCAAGCGTGAGCCGATACGAATCATCTCGACATGGGGAATATCACGCAGGGCGCCAATAAGATAGGTGAGCTTTTCATCGGACAGCAGCAACGGATCGCCGCCAGTCACCAGCACATCACGAATCTCCGGATGTTCTCGAATCCACTCCAGACCCTCCTCCACGTCAAATCGTAGTTTCAGATCCTGATCGACCACCAGTTCCTTACGAAAACAGTGCCGGCAATAGATCCCACAAACTTCCGTCACGGTAAAGGCAATGCGATCCTTGTATTGACGGGCAATACTATCGGGGCGCTTCTCATCGGTGGCCCGATTTTCTTTCCACATCAGATAATCCTTCATGCCGAACTCGTTGACCTTTTCCTTCATGGAAGGAATAACCTGCATACGAATCGGACATTTAGGATCATCCTTATCCATCAGGGATGCAAAATAAGGGGTCGTCCCCCAGCGCGTTTTGAGCGTCGTGATGGCGTGCCGCTCATCGTCGCTGACGTTAATATACTGCTCCAGTTGCTCCATGGTTCTTACTTCGTTACGAACTTGATCCATCCATGTTTCTGCCATTTTCTCAGCCTCCTGGTCACCTCATTGTGGCCATTGTTTATGGGTTAACAAATATCAGATGACGACGTTATTTCATGTTGCAATTCAAACTACCGTGACAGAATTCAGCGCCTGCACGGCGACAATTTTTGAACCGGTTTCCACATAATGGTCCCGGACAACCTGTTCAATCCGCACTTTGTCCTGTGCCTTGATGCTGGTGACAATAGCTCGGTGACGTTGTTCAATTTCATCGGGTCGATAAAGCATTCCCCAGTGTTTGTAAAAAAGAACATGCAGTTTCAAACTCAAGCGACTCGAATATTCGAGCAGCTGCTGGTTATCGCTACGAGCAACAAGAAAATCGTGAAAATCACCGCCAATATCAACGACCTGCTTATGCTCTCCGCCCTTGGCAGCCTGCCCCATGTCATCAACTAAACGATCAAGGCACTTCAGGTCCTGACGGGTAAAGTGTTCGCTGGCCGACATCACCGCATAGCCTTCAAGAACCCCTCTGGTAGTATAGCTGTCGATAATCTGCTTGGGGGTCAAAATCGGAAGAAAGTTGCCGATCTGGGGCTTGTAGTCGATCAAACCGAGGGTCATCAGCTCTTTCATTGCCTCACGAATGGGAGCCCGACTGATACCCATCTCCAGTGCCAACAGGCTCTCTTTGAGACGATCTCCCGGCTTTAAATGATCGGCAAGGATCAATTGATAAATGTGATCAATCACCTGATCCTTGTAAGTTTTTTTAACAATCACAATGAAACCTCCGCTCGTCGATTGTCGACATTAGACACATTCCCCACCCATGTCAACCAGGATCAATGACCAAAGGTATCTTTTTTTCATTTTATTACCGGAGAAACGAAATAAACCCGAACAAAAAAATACCACAATTATAGCTAGTTGCGATCTTCTCGTCGAATAAGTTTGCGCGACACTGTTTACTTTCTATCCCAAAAAACGTAAATTTATAACGTAGTTATGAAAAAACACTGCGTCCGACACCCCGCTTATCGGTATGTCGGCTTTCTCTCAGCGATAGCATTCAAGGAGGTCTCACAATGAAAAGAATTGCATTACTGTTGTTAGCATCACTGCTGATTTTTTCCGGCACAGCATTCGCCGAAAAGTTGAACGTCGGTACAGATACGGCCTTCGTCCCCTTTGAATACAAAGGCCCGGACGGAAAATATACCGGCTTTGATATCGAACTGTGGGCGGAAATCGCCAAGCGGATCGACGTTGAATATGAACTGCGGCCGATGGATTTTAACGGCTTAATACCGGGCTTGACAACAGGCAACCTTGATGTCGCTCTCGCAGCTATCTTCATCAAGTCGGAGCGGGAAAAAGCGATCGACTTTTCCCACCCCTATTTCCGTGCCGGACTGATGACCATGGTACCGGCAAATAACACCGACATCAAGGGGCCGGCTGATCTCGAAGGCAAGGTTGTTGCCGTCAAATTAGGAACCGCTACGGTTGAGTATGTTCAAGGACTCAATCCAGAACGCATCGTGAAATTTCCCAACATCGACCAAGCCTATCTTGAAGTTGTCACCGGAGGCGCTGACGCCGCCATGCATGACACCCCCAATGTCCTTTATTACATCAAGACCGCCGGTGAAGGTCGGGTCAAGGCGGTTGGAGCCGACGTGAAAGCCGCCCAGTACGGCATCGCCTTCCCCTTGGGCAGCGAGCTGCGCAAGCCGGTTAATGTTGCTCTACTGGAAATGATGGAAGATGGTACCTACGCTCAACTTTATAAAAAATGGTTCGGTGCTGAACCCGAATAAACATCCCTCCCAGCGTCAGCGGAAATTTTCTTCTGGTAAGTCTGAAGGGCTCCGCTGGCGCTTTTTTTACGCTTAAAAAGCTTGTGACGAAAGCGTAGAAGGTATCCAAGCGGATAGCTGATAACAGGTTGCCATCCATCTTGCGGGTTAAGAGAGATATTTCATGGGCTTTGAATTTTCCGTTATTACCGACTCCATCCCTGCCCTGCTGGCTGGGGCAAAACTGACCTGGATTATAACCCTGGTTGGCATTGTCGGCGGCATGATATTTGGTATTCTTGCCGGACTGGGTCGCCTGGCCGGTAGCGAATATCTCGGCGAGGCACCGCATAATCGCCTGTCCAAGGGGGTTTCTACGCTTATCCGCTACATTTCGGGTGGCTATGTCGAGACCATCCGCGGCACCCCGATTATCGTCCAGGCGATGTTCATCTATTTTGCCTTTCCGATGCTGGTCAAGGCAATGACCGATATTGAACGTTTCCGCATTGAAGCCCTGACTGCAGCAATTATCACCATTGTTATCAATGCCGGTGCCTATATCGCCGAAATTGTCCGCGGCTCAGTTATGTCAGTCAACAAAGGATTGGTCGAAGCCGGATTGTCCCTCGGGATCAGCCGCTTTCAACTGATTGCCCACATTATCGGCCCCATCGCCTTCAGACGGATGATTCCGCCACTGGGCAATCAGTTTATTATCAGCCTCAAAGACACCTCCCTGTTCATTGTCATCGGCGTCGGTGAATTGACCCGCCAGGGTCAGGAAATCATGGCCAGCAATTTCCGGGCGCTCGAAATCTGGTTAACCGTGGCGATCATGTATCTGATCATGACGACGACATTGGCCGTAAGCTTGAGGGCTCTTGAACGCAAAATGAAAATCTTTTAGCCCCTTGTGATGCCAGAAACCGCTCGAAGAGGAAAAAATGCCCCCCATTATTGAAATGCTCGATGTCTGTAAGTCATTCGGATCAACACAGGTCCTGCACAACATCAACTTCGCCATTGATGAGGGAGAAGTTGTAGTTATTATCGGCCCCTCGGGATCCGGTAAATCGACCCTGATCCGTTGTATCAACTGCCTGGAGATGATCAGTAGTGGTACTTTGGTTGTCGACTCCATTCGGATTCCGGAAGAGCGCAAACGAATCCGCGAAATCCGCCTTGAGGTCGGCATGGTCTTTCAACAATTCAATCTGTTCCCGCACCTGAGTGCTTTAGGCAATGTTGCGTTCGGGCCGCAGAGATCACGGGGCCTGAACCAAAAAAAGGCCAACGAGATCGCCTTTGATCTGCTGGCAAAGGTCGGCCTGGCGGACTTTAAAGACAAACTTCCGGGCCAGCTTTCCGGTGGCCAGCAGCAACGGGTTGCCATTGCCCGGGCGCTGGCGGTCAATCCCAAAGTCATGTTATTTGATGAGCCGACCTCAGCGCTCGATCCCGAAATGATCGGTGAAGTTCTTGATGTCATGAAGAACATTGCGCAGGAAAGCGGCATGACAATGGCGGTTGTCACCCATGAAATGGGTTTCGCCTCACAGGTTGGCGATCGGCTGATCTTTATGGACGAAGGCAGAATTGTTGAAGAAGGCAAACCCAAAGAGGTGATGAGGAACCCGAAATCCGAGCGCCTGACGGAGTTCCTTGGACACGTTAAACACCACTGAAAACCCTCGCGCACGCTTTAGAAACAGCTGACCAAAGAACCGTAAGGCGGCACCAACGCGCGCTGAAGATGGTCACCAAACTGTTTGCGGGGAATCTCGCAGGCACCAAAACTCAACAGGTGCTCGGTTGTCTGCTGACAATCAAGCAATTCAAATTGGTGCCGGCACAGATGCTCCATCAGATGACATAAAACAATCTTTGAGGTGTTGTCTGTGCGACTGAACATCGATTCGCCAAAAAAACAGCGGCCAATACAGACCCCATAGAGCCCGCCGACCAGATCCTCCCCCTCCCAGCATTCCACCGAATGAGCAAAACCGAGCTGATGCAAACGCTGATAAGCGTTTTTCATGTCATTGGTAATCCAGGTACCATGGCCGCCCGGCCCGACACGCAGACGCCGACACCAATAGATCACTGCAGCAAAATTCTCATTAATACTCAAGCGATAGGGGTGCTTGCGCAGCAATCGCCGCAAGGAACGGGAGACGTGAAATTCGTCCGGGAAAAGGACACAGCGTGGATCGGGAGACCACCAGAGGATCGGCTCGCCCGGGTTGTACCAGGGGAAAACCCCCAGGCTGTAGGCCAGCAACAGCCGCTCGGGAGAAAGGTCGCCACCAATGGCCAAAAGCCCGGACTCGTGGGCGCTATCCACTGGTGGGAACCAGAGTTCGCGATCCAGCAGTACCGGCATCAAGACGCTCAGTGAAAACTGAAGGTGAATGCACCCCCGCGGATACCAACGCGCACTTCACCACCCTGTTTCAACTCCCCAAACAGAATCTTTCCGGCTAACGGATCACTCAGCTCCGACTGAATCAGGCGAGCGAGGGGACGAGCGCCGAATAGCGGATCATATCCCTGTTTGGCCAGTACTTTTCGGGCTGCCGGGGAGACCTTCAAGCGCACTTCTCTTTCCGCCAGTTGTCCTGACAACTCGACCAGAAATTTATCAACAACCTGGAGCATCACGTTCTGATCAAGTGGCGCAAAGTGAATCACCCCATCCAAGCGGTTACGAAATTCCGGGGTAAAGGCTTTTTCCAGGGCGACCTTGGGAGCCGCGGTAGAACGTTCCCCAAAGCCAATGGGGACGACATTCATCTGGCGACTGCCGACGTTGCTGGTCATGATCAGAATCACGTTACGAAAATCAGTCTCTTTGCCGTTGTTATCGGTGAGGGTCCCATGATCCATCACCTGCAGCAGAATATTGAACAGATCAGGATGAGCCTTTTCGATTTCGTCAAGGAGCAGTACCGACCATGGGTTCTTGCCGACCGACTCGGTCAGCAACCCCCCTTGATCAAAGCCGACATAGCCGGGAGGAGCGCCGATCAGGCGGGCGACCGAATGCTTCTCCATGTACTCACTCATATCAAAACGTAAGAATTTAACCCCAAGCTGATTGGCCAGCTGCTTGGCGACTTCGGTTTTGCCGACCCCGGTCGGGCCGGTAAAGAGTAGGGAACCAACTGGTTTTTCCGGATGACCGAGACCGGCCCGGGAGCGATGGATTGCCCGCACCAGCGAAGCAATAGCCGGATCTTGACCGAACACCACGCGTTTGAGATCGCGCTCCAAATAACGCAGACGCTGCCGGTCACTACCAGTGATCGACTTGATCGGCACCCGTGCCATGCGCGCCACCACCCGCTCAATCTCGTCAACACCGATAGGACGGGCAGGAGACCCGTCGAGCCGATGCTGAGCACCGGCCTCGTCAATCACGTCAATAGCCTTGTCGGGCAGGTGACGTTGAGGCAGGTGTTTGACCGCCAGCTTGACCGCCGACTCAAGGGCCTCATCAGCATAGCTGACCTTGTGGTACCCTTCGTAATGACTACTCAGTCCCCGCAGAATAGCAAGGGTCTCCTCACTGCTCGGCTCGTGCAGGTCGATCTTCTGAAAACGTCGTGACAGGGCGCGGTCTTTACTGAACAGATTACGGTATTCTTCGTAGGTCGTTGAACCGATACAGCGCAATTCGCCACTGCCCAATGCGGGCTTGAGGATGTTGGACGCATCCAGCGAGCCGCCACTGGTCGCCCCGGCACCAACAATGGTATGAATTTCATCAATAAACAGAATGGCCCGCTCACGCTTCTGCAGGGAGGTGACAACCGCCTTCAGGCGTTCCTCAAAATCGCCGCGGAATTTGGTGCCGGCCAGCAAGGCGCCCATATCGAGGGTAAAGAGTTCACTATCCTTCAGCAGTTCCGGCACCTCGCCCTGTGAGACCCGCAAGGCCAGGCCCTCGACTATGGCGGTTTTGCCGACCCCGGGCTCACCGACAAACAGGGGATTGTTCTTACGGCGCCGACACAGCACCAGAATGGCCCGTTCGAGTTCTTCAGCACGTCCGATCAACGGATCGATCTTCCCCTGACGGGCACGTTGAATCAGATTGATGGTAAAGGCTTCAAGAGGATCGACCGGCTTCTGTTTCGGTTTAGCTCGTTCTGAAGGGGGACCTTCTGCAGGGCGCTCACCCGGTTTGGGACTACTGTTAGCACTGGTACGTCCATGGGAGATATGATCGAGCAAATCAACCCGCTCAATCCCCTGGTTCTGTAAAAAGAAGCAGGCGTGGGAATTTTCCTCTTCAAGGATCGCCGCCAGTAGATCGCCAACACCAACTTCGGGCTGGCGCGCCGACTGCATGTGCATCACGGTACGCTGCAACATCCGTTGTAGCGCCAAGGTCTGGCGCGGCACATCTTCGTCTTCAACCCCTTCGGCAAGATGCTCGAGATGGGCATCGAAGAAATGCTCCAGTTGACGTTTAAGCTCGTCTGCATCACCACCACAGGCAAGCAGAATCTGCTGCCCGGCGTCTTCAAACAGCAGTGCATAGAGCACGTGTTCGGTGGTAAGATACTCGTGGCGACGACGTTGAGCTTCGCGCACCGCGAGGGTAAAAGCAATCTGGACATCCTGACTGAACATAATACCTGCCGTTTCTAAGCATGCTGCTTTGGCAAAAAGTAAAACAACTAACGATTAAACTATCAAGCTTCTTCGAGGGTGCAGCGTAATGGAAACCCCGCTTTACGCGCTTTCAAACGTGCCCGGTCGACCTTGCTTTCCGCAATCGAATATGGAAAGGTTCCACAGTATCCCACCCCCTGAAAATGAATGGTCAACATAATTTTTTCCGCCTGGGTGGCTGACTTGTTAAAAACCTCCTGCAGTACTTCGATGACAAATTCCATCGTGGTGTAGTCGTCATTGTGCATCAGCACTTTAAACAACGAGGGAGTCTGTATTTTTTTTTCTGTAGCCACCCGGGTGCCGGTTTTGTTGCCGGTATTGGTATCTGCGTTTTCCATGATCTTCCATTCATCTGGATACTAAATATTTTGGCACATCCTAACATAAAACCGGCACCCCAAACAATCGGGTGAACCGGGGATAAAAACAACCGGCAAGCAAGTTTCTTGTGAACTGGCCAGCCCTTTTGCTATTTTACCATCTTCACTGTCATCATTGCTGCTACTGAGGAGTTTTTTTGTGTCAATTATCCAAAATCCGGAAACCCTGATTGTCCTGATTTTTTTTGCCGGGCTTTTTTGTGGTGGGCTGTTAGGAGCGATGGTCGCTTTTGGGCGCAGCCGTAAACGCCTGGATGCCGAGAGCTGTGCACGTGAAGAAGCGTTACAGCGCCTGGCGCGGGTTGAAGCGCAGCTGGAAGCGGAGAAGAGCAGCACACTGGAGAAGCTGGATCTGCTGGAAGAAATCCGCCAGCGCTCAGAAAGGAACTTCCAGCAGTTATCGAGCCAGGCACTGGCCGCCAACAACCGCAATTTTCTTGATCTGGCCAAAGCGACCCTCGAGCAACATCAGGGCCAGGCTCGCCAGGAACTGGAACAACGTCAAAGCGCCATCGACCAGCTGGTGCAACCGTTAAAGGAAGCCCTGACCCAGGTTGATGGCAAGATTACCCAACTGGAGCAGACACGCAGCGGCGCCTATGCGCGCCTTGATGAGCAGGTCAAATCTCTGCTTGGCAGTCAACTCAAACTCGAAGCAGAAACCGGCAATCTGGTGAAAGCCTTGCGCACCCCGACCGTTCGCGGCCGCTGGGGGGAGATTCAACTGCGCAAGGTAGTAGAAATGGCGGGGATGCTCGATTATTGCGACTTTATCGAGCAGGAATCATCCAGTGATGGACGGGCGCGGCCGGACATGATTGTCAAACTCCCCAACGGTCGCAATATTGTTATTGATGCCAAAGCACCGCTGATGGCCTACCTTGAAGCCATCGAAGCAACTGATGAAAAGACACAGAGTCAGGCTATGGAGCACCATGCGCGGCACATTCGCAATCACATCCTCAAGCTCTCAGGCAAACAGTACTGGGATCAGTTTCAGCCGACTCCGGAGTTCGTCGTCCTGTTCCTGCCCGGTGAATCCTTTTTCTCAGCGGCCCTGAGCGTCGATCCCGCCCTGATTGAGGCGGGGGTTGAACGCAAAGTGCTGCTGGCCACCCCGACCACCCTGATCGCTCTGCTACGCTCCGTCGCCTATGGTTGGCGCGAAGACAAGCTGACCGCCAACGCTCTGGCCATCAGCCGTCTGGGGCAGGAGATTCACGAGCGCCTGGCGACCATGCACCAGCATTTTGAGCAGATGGGGAAAAGTCTGGAGCGAGCGGTTGACAGCTATAATAAAGGAATTGCCTCGCTGGATAGCCGGGTGCTGGTCACAGCGCGCAAATTTGCCGAATTAGGAGCAGGGAGCAGCAAAGAAATCAACGCGGTGGCAACGGTTGACAAGCGCACCAGAACCCCACTGATGGCTGAGGAGTCGGGTCTCACTCAGCCTGAGCAAACCGGCACATCACCAGAAAACGGCGATTAAAATTACCCCGAGGACAATGCGATAGACCACAAAGGGCTGCATGCCGATACGACGGATAAAGGCCATAAAATAGTGAATGCAGACAAAGGCGCTGAAAGCCGATAACAGGATCCCGAAGAGGATAGCGTTCCAGTCGGTCGGGTCAGCAGAACGAATCAAGTCCAGCAGTTGCAACCCACCGGCCAGGAAAATCACCGGGATCGACAGCAAAAATGAAAAACGCGCAGCGGCTTCACGGCTTAAGCCCAGCAACAATGCTGCGGTGATGGTGATTCCCGAGCGCGATGTCCCGGGAAATAGAGCCAAGGCCTGGGCGCAGCCGATCAGCAGCATCCCCATCCAGCTCAGACTGTAAACATCAAGCTCCCCACGGCGGCGCCAGTCGGCCCACCCCAACAACAAGCCGAAAGCAATCAGTCCGACGGCGATCAACAGAGGCGAGCGCAAGTGGACCTCGATAAACCCCTTCAAGGTGATCCCTGCCAGCCCCACCGGGATCGTCGCCAGCAAGACCCCCCAGGCCAATCGAGCCGGGGGGGTCACCTGTCTGGTCAGCAGAGAACGACCCCATTCCGTCGCCATCTGGACCAGATCATGGCGAAAATACACCACCACAGCAAGCAGGGTGCCGGCATGAACGGCAATATCAAATCCCAGTCCCTGATCTTCCCAGGCAGTCAGCACCGGCACCAGGATCAGGTGGGCCGAACTTGAAACCGGGAGGAATTCTGTCACCCCCTGTAAAACGGCAAGAACAATAATCTGAAGGATATCCACCGTGATTCCTCTGGTTTAGTCAAGGGCGTGGAACAGGTAATTGAACGGATGGTAACACATCTTTTTTGCACAGCGACGCTCTCTACCCATCATTTTCGATTCTTCTATCCTGCAGGTCGCTTCGCTGTCAACCAATCAGCGCATTCCGTGATTTCTCACGCCCTCAATATATTGCACAATCATCAAACCTCCCCTATGCTTAGGAGCATGAGTGTGTATCTCGATTGTGCATCCACCACCCCCACTGAACCGTCTGTTGCCAAGATCATGCAGCGGTTTGTTGAACGCGACTACGGCAACGCCGCCAGCCCCATCCACGACTACGGCACCTTTGCGCGGATGGCAGTTGACCATGCCCGTGGCCAGGTCGCCAAGCTCGTCAAGGTGCGGCGCGATGATGTCATTTTCACCAGTGGCGCCACCGAAGCCAACAATCTGGCCCTGCTCGGCTTGCGTGAATATGGCCTTAAAACGGGACAGCGGCATCTAATCTGCAGCGCCATCGAACACAAGGCGGTGGTGGAACCGCTGGAAGCTCTAACCAAAGCTGGTTTCGAGCTGACTCTGGTACCAGTCGGCAGTGATGGCCGCATCATTGTGGAACAGCTGCGCAAAGCCCTGCGACCCGACACCTTGCTCGTTTCAACCATGCAGATTAACAACGAAACCGGCATCATCCAGCCCCTGGCAGAGATTGCCGAGGTACTGGTGGATTATGCGGCTTTCTGGCATGTCGATGCCGCCCAGGGGTTCGGCAAGGAGCTTGGCAGTATCACCCATCCGCGGATTGATATGATCAGTGTCAGCGGCCACAAGATTTATGGACCAAAAGGGATCGGTGCGCTGATGACCCGTAAGCGTCAAGGCGAGCCACCCCCCTTGCAGCCCCTGATGTATGGCGGCGATCAGGAACAGGGTTTGCGCCCCGGCACCCTGCCGGTGCCTCTGATTGCCGGCCTCGGCGAAGCGGCGCGCTGTGCCCTGCGTGATCATGGTGAACGGTTGGCCCAGGTCCACAGTATCCGCAGTCAGGCCCTGGCTGCTCTGGCACCGCTTGATCCGCTGCTTAATGGTGCTCCGGCACACTGTCTGCCCCATGTTATCAACATTTCCCTACCGGGCATCCCCTCCACCACCGCCATCCGCGCTCTGGCAAAGACAATCGCCATTTCCAGCACCTCCGCCTGTACCAGTCATCACACCGCCCCCAGTCATGTTCTTCATGCCATGGGACGCAGCGCAGCGGAATCCGCCTCGGCGCTACGGTTGAGCTGGTGCCACCTGACTCAGAATGTTGATTGGGAAGCGGTTGTCGCTATATTGACGGATTTAAAATATCAGAAAGAACCTTAAACCACTCATCAACCGAAAAGAACCCATCACAACTATTGATAAGAATCAACCGGCAAGCCACGCTTGAGCCAGCCGGGCCCGGCGGAGCTGCCTACCATCCCTTCGGTGACATTGTAAACCTGACTGAAGCCACGCGCTACCAGTAGCCGCTGAACCTGGGTTGTGCGATTGCCGGTGCGGCAGATCAGCGCGATCGGCGCATCAGTGTCGTCACCTACCTGTTTAAGAATGGCGCTGACAAAACCGTCTGCGCCACCCGGGTGAACCATATTGACCAGTTTCGTATCCCGTGGGACCCCGGTCTGACGCCACTCCTGCGGAGTACGGATATCGATCAGGGTGACTTCACCGGCCATCACCAGACGCTGCGCTTCCGGGGCTGTCAGTTCGAGATAATCAGCAGAACGGTTAGCCATCAACATATAAATACCTGCCCCGGCAAGCACGACAATCACCAATAACCATAATTTCACCGTCTCTTCTCCTTCTCTTTGCGGTTGGCTTATCTTTTTTGAAGATCATACTCATCCTACTCCTTGGTGATGGTATCTTCACTATGATATTATTCACCGATTTGGTCATAGAAGCTACCCCCCAGTACCTTTTTTGAGAAGGAAACCCTCTTGCCATCAGCGTCCGTTCTCGACCAAATTCAGTCCTTGTACCCCGGCAGTCGCCGCTGGGTACAGCTGACGGTGCTGCTGGGTGCCCTTGCCGGCGTCTGTATCATTATTCAAGCCGGATTGCTGGCCCACATCATTCATGCCGCCTTCATCGGCAAGGTGCCGCGCGAGTCTCTGTTATCACTATTTATTATCCTGGCTGTCGTCATCGGTCTGCGTGGATTCCTGGCCTGGGGTCGGGAGGTCAGCGGCCAGAAAGCCTCGACCCTGATCCGCCGTCAGACCCGTGCAACACTGCTCGCACACCTCCATGCCCTTGGCCCTCTCTACATTAAAGACAAACAGACAGCGCCCCTGACCAACACCCTGCTGGAGCGTACTGAAGCCCTGCACGGCTATATTGCCCACTATCTGCCCCAGAAATCCCTCGCTCTGATCGTACCGATCATGATCGGCCTGAGTGCCTTCTGGGTCAGCTGGGTGGTCGGCCTGATCTTTCTGCTTACGGCCCCGCTGATTCCCTTGTTCATGATCATGATTGGACGTGGCGCAGAAAAACTCAATCAGAAGAATTTTACCCTGCTGGCGCGCATGAGTGCCCATTTTCTTGACACCCTGCAGGGACTGGCGACCTTGAAAATTTTTCATCGTTCTGTTGATCAGGCAGCTCAGATTGAAAAGTCGTCTGAACATTACCGTAAAGGCACCATGGCGGTTCTGCGGGTGGCATTTTTATCCTCAGCTGTCCTGGAGTTTTTGACCTCGGTGGCGATTGCTATGACCGCGGTTTTTCTTGGCCTGTCGTACCTGAATTTTCTCGATTTTGGTCTCTATCAGCGCGAACTGACCCTGCAGACCGGTCTGTTTCTACTGCTGCTTGCCCCTGAATTTTACCAGCCGCTGCGCGACCTCGGCACCCACTACCACGCCCGTGCCGAAGCCCTGGGAGCAGTACACGAGATTAATGCGATCCTGGCCGCGCCGCTACCGGAAGGAAAGCCGGCAGCATCAACACCCTTAGCGCTGCAGGAAACGATCAACCTTGAATTGGCTCATATCAACCACAGTTTTGACCAAGGCCGCCGCGCCGCTCTGGTCGATCTCAATCTCAACGTCAAGGCTGGCGAATGGCTGGCCATTGTCGGTGCCAGTGGTGCCGGGAAAACCACCCTGCTGAACCTGCTGTTAGGCTTTCTACCGTTGCAGCAAGGAACCATAAGAATCAACGGACAATCTCTAAACAGCTTGAACCCAGGCGACTGGCAACGCCACGTCGCCTGGGTTCCCCAGCACCCTGCCCTGTTTGACGGCTCTCTCGGGGAAAATATCTCTTTAGGGGAACCGACCATTGCCAAAGAAGAGCTCTTCACTGCTGCTCGTGCGGCCCATGCCGACAAGATTGCCGCGACAATCGAACTAAGCCTTGACCTTACCGTTGGCGAACAGGGCAATCAACTGTCCGGGGGCGAAGCACGGCGGGTGGCACTGGCCCGTGCGTTTGCCAAAGATGCTCCCTTGATTTTACTGGATGAACCGACCGCCGGGCTGGATCGGGAAAACGAACAACTGATCATGACCAGCCTCAAACAACTGGCACCGGGCAAAACCCTGATTATGCTGACCCATCGCCTGGACACCGCCCGGAGCGCCGATCGCATCGCCGTAATGGCTGCGGGAGCGGTTGTTGAACAGGGAACCCACGCCGAGCTGATCAACTTGAAAGGGGTCTACGCCGGGCTCGTCAATAGCGGCAGGCAGGTGTTGCCATGAAAGACCTTATTCCCTTTTTGCGGCTACTGCGGCCGCACCGCGACTGGGTCCTCTGGGCAATCTTTTTTGGCTGTTTGACCCTGTTCGCGAGTATCGGCCTGCTGGCCCTCTCGGGCTGGTTCCTCAGTGCCACCGCGGTTGCCGGCTTGAGTATCGCGGCGGCACAGAACTTCAACATCTTTACCCCCAGCGCCGGCATTCGGGGTTTTGCCGTCATCCGTACTGCCGGACGCTATATTGAGCGCCTGCTCTCCCACGAAGCGACCCTGCGTCTGCTGTCATCCCTGCGCGTCTGGTTTTACCGTCGCATCGAACCCCAGGCACCGGCTGGACTCTACCGCCACCGTAGCGGTGATCTGCTCAACCGGATCATCACCGACATTGACACCCTCGACGGCCTGTTTATTCGGGTCGTATCACCATCTTTTGTGGCCCTGTTTGCTACCGGTCTGGTCAGCATCTTTTTGTGGTGGCTGGCACCAGTTCTCGCTCTGGTGTTTCTGCTGTTTTACCTGACCGCCGGAGTGCTATTGCCCCTACTCAGCCACATCCTTGGGCAGCAAACCGGCGCCGCCATTCAGCACCAACTGGCGATATTGCGCACCAACCTGCTCGAAGACCTGCACGGCATGGCTGATCTGACCATCTACGGAGCCTGGCAACGGCGCGAACAGACCCGCCGGGAAGAAAATGAGATACTACTCAAATTACAGGAAAAAATGGCGCGGATTCAAGGCCTTAACAACGCCATACTGACGATTCTCGCCGGGCTTGCAGCGCTGGCAGCTCTCTATGTTGCCATTCCCCTGGCCCAGGCAGGGGAATTTGATGGTGCCCTGCTGGCGCTGATTGCTTTCGGTATTCTCGCGTCTTTTGAAGCCATTCTGCCCCTGCCGGCAGCGTACCAGATGCTCGGCAAAATCAGTGCTGCAGCCCAGCGCATCCACACCATTACCGAAGCCCCGGTGGCAGTCACCTTTCCGGAAAAACCGGCGGCGGATTTAGCTGATTCGCGCGTCTGCTTTAACAACCTGGATTTCCGCTACCCCGACAGCAGCCAGGCGGCTGCCGTCAGCGAGATCACCCTCGAAATTGAACACCAGACGAGTCTGGCCATCGTCGGCCCCTCCGGCTGTGGCAAAACCACCCTCGCCCACCTGTTGACCCGTTTCTGGGATCCCGATCAGGGCAACATCACCATTGGTGGCCAACTATTACAGAATCTTAGTGAAGCGCAACTGCGCCAACTCGTCACCCTGGTGTCACAGAAGTCCCATATCTTCAACGCGACACTGCGCGAAAATCTGCTGATCGCTGCACCAAACGCAACCGATGAACAACTCTGGCAGGCCTTAAAAAAGGCGCAACTGGTTGATTTTGTTGCCGGCCTGCCGGATCAACTCGATACCTGGACCGGCGAAGGAGGTGCGCGCCTGTCAGGCGGGGAAGCACGGCGGTTGGTGCTGGCCAGAGCCCTGCTCAAGGATGCGCCGATCTGGGTTTTCGATGAAGCCACCGAAGGGCTGGACAACCGCACCCGCCAGCAGTTCAATCAGACCCTGTTTGCCAATCTGCAAGGCAAAACGGCCATTTTCATTACCCACACAACCGACGTGCTTGAGCGGGTTGAGAGAGTCTGTTTCATGGAAGCGGGACAGATCATCGCCTGCGGCGACCACGATAAATTAATTGCCGGTAGTGAGCGCTATCGTCATTTTATCAATACTTATCCGGCCTGAGTGCGGCTATTTGCTTTTGTGCGGACAAAATAATTGCATAAAAAAATATCAAGAAAATCCGTTCCCGGCCGGTCATGTCTGGACATTCTCATATAAATCAACTAGATTCGCCCATCTGACAGTTGTCTGACCAATTTACAACCAGTTGGTGTTCGTTCTTATTACTCCACTACCTTTTGCATTATTGTTCAGGGGTTCACAAGATGCAGGCTCTCGCTCTGTTGATCCGCGCTATCAGCCGCTTTAATATTATTCTTGGGCATTTTTTTTCCTGGTTTTCACTCGGGATAGTTTTGGTCTGCTTTACTGTCGTTGTTCTGCGTTATGTTTTTTCCACCGGCTTTATCTGGCTGCAGGATCTCTACGTCTGGCTTAACGCCATGATGTTTATGGGGATCGCCGGCTTTGCCCTGTTTAACAATTCCCATGTCCGGGTTGACATTTTCTATCGACCTGCAAGGCGGCGACGCAAAGCGCTGGTCGACATGTTCGGCAGTGTCTTTTTCATCGGCCCTTTTGTTTACGTATTGTCCACCTGGAGCTGGGCCTATGTCGAAAGATCCTGGCGTTTCATGGAGAGTTCGCCCAACTTCGGCGGCCTGCCGGGCCTGTTTATTATAAAAAGTTTCATCCTGTTTTTCGCATTTGTCGTCGCACTTCAAGCCTTGGCCATGTTTTTACGCGGCATTCTGGTTCTGCTGAACAAGGAAGAATTGCTGCCCGAAGCCTATCGCTATCAGGAGGAATCCTGATATGGATCTGGTCCTGATGGGTGAACTACTGTCCCTGCTGATGTTCTTCGCCATTATCGGCGTATTGATGCTGGGTTTTCCGGTCGCCTTTTCTCTTGCGGGAACCTCTGTTGCTTTTGCCGGGATCGGCTATCTGCTTGGAGTTTTCGATCCCTCCAACTTTAACAGTCTCGCCTCCCGCTATGTCGGCGTCATGCTCAACGAAGTGCTGGTCGCTGTCCCGCTGTTTATCTTTATGGGAATGATGCTGGAACGTTCCGGTATCGCCGAAAAACTGCTGATTACCATGGGCAGGATGTTTGGCAGTCTGCGGGGCGGACTGGGGCTTTCAGTGATCGTTGTCGGCGCCTTGCTGGCCGCTTCCACCGGGATTGTCGGCGCGACGGTGGTCACCATGGGGCTGCTGTCCCTACCGGCCATGCTGCGGGCCGGTTATGATCCCCGTCTGGCCAGCGGCGTCATCTGTGCTTCGGGAACCCTGGGGCAGATCATTCCCCCCTCAACCGTGCTGATTTTTATGGGCGATATGCTCTCCGGCATCAACGCCCAGGTGCAGATGCAGATGGGCAACTTTGCCCCGACCCCGGTCTCCGTCGGCGATCTGTTTGCCGGAGCCTTCGTACCCGGACTGCTGCTGATCGCCCTGTATATGAGCTGGATGACCTGGAAAGCTTTCTTCCGCGCGGAATCCTGTCCCGCACTGGTAGTAACAGCGCAGGAGCGGGCCGATCTGTGGAAGGACGTACTTTTCAGTCTGTTGCCACCACTGCTGCTGATTTTTGCCGTTCTGGGCTCTATTCTCGGCGGTATTGCCACCCCGACTGAATCGGCTTCTGTTGGCGCCGTCGGTGCCATTATTCTCGCCGCTGCCCGCCGCCGCCTGACCCTGAAGAGTCTGCGTCAAACCATGCTGGCGACGGCCAATATCACCACCATGATCTTTGTTATTCTCCTCGGCGCTTCGGTGTTTTCCCTGGTATTCCGGATGATGGGTGGCGATGAGCTGGTCGGTGAATTTTTACATAATCTGCCCGGTGGAAAAATGGGGGCCATCCTCTTTGTCATGCTGCTGATGTTTATGCTCGGCTTTATCCTCGACACCTTTGAGATCATCTTCATCATCCTGCCGATCACGGCACCGGTCCTGCTCATGATGGACGTTGATCCGATCTGGCTGGGGGTCATGGTCGCCGTAAACCTGCAGACCAGCTTTCTGACTCCACCTTTCGGCTTTTCTCTGTTTTATCTGCGCGGCGTGGCGCCAGGGACGGTATCGACCCGGATGATTTATGAAGGAGCCCTGCCCTTTGTGGTGCTGCAGCTGGTGGCAATCTTTATTCTGGTGATGTTCCCCGGGCTGGTGACCTGGCTACCTGATCTGCTTTACGGACGGTAAATATCCCACAACAATCACTATCGAAATCGAAATCGAGAAAACAGTAGATTCAAGGGAAAAACGATAGCGATCCCGATAGCGATTTCGATTTCGATCTGGTCGGAAGCGGCAGAGGGGAGAACAGGGACAGGAGGTGAGCGGAATCGCCTCCTGTCCCTATTTTACATGAAGGGTTACGAATATTTGATATATTTCGCCCGGGCGGCAACGAAACCCTGGTCGACTTTCTCGGTACGATTCTGCAGCAACGTAAGATTTTTCACAAAGCTTTCTGCCGTTTCACGAGTCAGGGCATCGCGATGCTCACGCAGTCCGTTAATAATCTCCATGGACGCCTTGGCTCCCGCCTCCAGCAGATCCTCAGGGAAAGCCCTCAGGTTCACGCCATGTTGCTCTACCAGGGTCTTCAGAGCAATCGGATCATTAGCATAGAAATCGGATGCAATCTGATCATATTCCGCCTGACAGGCAACTTCAACAATCTGCTGCAGATCTTTGGGCAACGTCGCAAATTTCGACTTGTTGACCACCAGCTCGGTTGCCAGACCGGGCTCAGTAAAGCTGGGCAGGTAGTATTCCTTGCAGATCTGATAAAAACCCAGAGCCAGATCGTTGTAGGGTCCGACAAATTCAGCCGCATCCAGAGCGCCGGACTGCAGCGCCTGATAGATCTCACCGGCAGCCATATTGACGACATTGGCACCCATCCGTTGCCACACCTGCCCACCTAATCCCGGCGTGCGGAAATTGAGCCCCTGAATATCGGCCAAGCTGTTGATTTCCTTTCGAAACCAGCCACCGGCCTGGGTCCCGGTATCGCCGGATAAAAAGCCCTTGACTCCGAACTGGTCATAAACCTTGTCCCAGACTTCCTGTCCGCCCATGTAGCGCACCCAGGCAGCCAGTTCGCGGGAGGTCATCCCGTAGGGAACTCCGGTAAAAAAAGAAGTCGCCGGACTCTTGTTCTGCCAGTAGTAGGCGGCGCCGTGACTCATTTCCGCCGAACCTTCAATCACCGCGTCAAATGACTGCAATGGTGGCACCAGCTCACCGGCAGAGTATACGCGGACATTAAGTCGACCATCCGACATGGCGGTAATCCGGTCGGCCAGACGCTGGGCACCAACACCTAATCCGGGGAAATTTTTCGGCCAGGTTGTGACCATGCGCCAGTTATAACGCTGTTGGGCAATAGCGGGGGCGGCAACAGCCGAGACCGCAACACCGGCTCCGACAGCAGCTGTCTTGATAAAATCGCGACGCTTCATAATGGACGTTCCTCCTGGTTGATTATCTATGGTTGATAAAAAATTCTACAGAAATTTTGCTGTTTTATTTTTATCTGAACGAATCGGTCCCGGTCAAGTACGGCATAAAATAAAACGCTGTTTTTGCCAACATGGTGGCTGTCGTTATCTGTCTTCCGCGCCGGTGAGCAATGCTTCTGCCTTTCGCTGATCAATACCGACCTGTTGGGCCACCGCAACCAGTTGCTCGCAGGTTGTCAGATCAATCGGGATCCCGTTTTGTTCACGCTCGGTGCGCATCAGTATTTCCGGCTCGCCGGCCACCAGTACCGGACGATCAGGATTTTCCGCCGGCGCAGATTTTACGTATTCCACCAGCGCAGCAACTTCAGCAGCCATCCACTGATGATCTACCAGCCGCTGCGGATCGACAAGGATCGTCGCCATGTGATTGATAATACCGTCTAACTTCGGGTTGTGCGGCTGGATTGTGCCGCCGCCGGTCAACACGCCGGCGAGCAATTCACAGAACAGTGCCATTCCGTAGCCCTTATATTCCCCCACGGAGGTAATGGCGCCGAACGGTTCGGTGAACATCACGGACGGGTCAGTCGTTGCCTTGCCACCACCATCATACAGGGTACCTGCAACCATCTTTTCCCCCTTGTTCATCGCCACCCGGACCTTACCCAGTGCCGTCTTACTGGTTGCCATATCAAGCAGGATTGCAGCGCTCGCGGTTGTAGCCGGCATCGCAAAACAGATGGGATTGGTGGAATAACGGGCCGCTGTACCCCCGAACGGCGTCACCAGCGGGCGATGATCAACGACATTAACGAAATGCAGGGAGACAAGTCCGGCGGCGATACTCTGCTCACCGTAGCTGCCGATGCGCCCCAGATGATGAGCATTGCGCAGTCCCATGAAAACTAACCCGGTTTGCCGGCAACGCATGATCGCTCTATCCATGGCTTCCTTGGCCAACCGCTGTCCGTAACCGCGGTGGCCATCGAAAACCATCATCGATCCTAAATCCGACACCTGATCGAGCTTAACATCCTGGAACAGAGCACCAACCGTGAGGCTGTTAACGTAAGCCGGTAGCATGCCGATGCCATGGCTGTCATGTCCGGCGAGATTGGCCCCTACCAGATGGTCGGCAACAATTTCGGCCTCGTGACTACTGCTTCCGGCGACCGTCAAGATAGCTTCAGCAAACTTTTTCAATTGTTCCGGTGAAAAGCGTGTCATGGTCTGCCCCATTTTTCGTAAAAAGACGGAGTCGGTTTTTTACAATATTCGTTTCTATTCAGCAGTCGATAAATTGACCCGCCCGATCAATCAGATAGCGGGCGATACTGCGCGATGGCGGCAGGGTGGGCATTTGATCTAACCGATACCAGTCAGCGGCGCAGAGTTCCTGATCGCGCAGCTCGATGTCGCCACCGGCATAGTCGGCAACAAAGCCACACATCAACTGGCTAGGAAAGGGCCAGGACTGACTGCCCAGATAACGGATATTGGTAATGCTGAGGCCGGTTTCCTCAAGCGCTTCGCGCGCCATCGCCTCTTCCAGGGACTCGCCAAATTCGACAAACCCTGCCACCAACCCGTAGCGCCCGCTTGCCCACTCTCCCTTGCGGACCAGTAATAACTGATCGCCGCGCAGAATCAGACCAATAACACACGGGTGAATGCGCGGAAAATGATGGGCACCGCATTGCAAGCAGAACTTGCCCCACTCGCCGGTCAAGCGCTCCATTTTTCCGTCACAGTTACCACAATAGCGACTGGTCGCTTCCCAGTGCAGGATCATCAGGCCAATTCCCCCCAGGGACGTCAAAGACGCCGGCAGCGTTGGTTCACTTGCACGCAGGTGATGGGGCTCCAGAGTTGCCGGCAGGTCGATATTGTCTGGCACCTCCACCAGGCGGCAGGGTTTTCCCTGCCACTGCCCCAGATACAGGGCACTACCGGTCAATAATGGAACCGGACAGTCACCAGAGGGAAGCTGTTCCGGTAACCCCTGCAGGGCAAATAGCTGCATCCCCTGCAACAGTACCCAGACACCGTCGCCACCGGGATCGCGATCGGGAGTTGCCAGCTCAAAGTAACCATCTAGACAGGTGCGATTAAAGGGCAGGGTCGAAATATCCATGGCGCACAGAGATGGATTCAGCATCAGACCCTCTTGTTCAGGGCATAACGCAACAGGGCTGCCTGGGTTTTGGCATCGGGGATCTCTCCCGCAGTAATCATCGTCAAAGCAGTCTCCAGGTCAACCACCAGGGGTTCGATAAATTCGTCCGGCTCGAGAGCGGTTTGCGTCTGTTCGAGGTCCGTCGCGACAAAAAGATAAATCTTCTCATCACAAAAGCCGATGCTGCTGTAGATAAAGCCCAGACTCTCGAGGCCGGTGGCGTGATACCCGACCTCTTCGACCAGTTCACGACGCACGCAGGTCACCGGATCTTCACCCGGCTCAAGACGCCCGGCAGGGATCTCGCAGACAGTATCGCCTATCGCTGGACGAAACTGGCGGATCAACAGCAAGCGCCCATCTGCCATCACCGGTAACACCGCACAGCCACCCGGGTGACGCAGAAACTCAAAGGTCGATTCGCGTCCATCGGGCATCCGGTGCTGTTCACGGGTAATATCAAAAATACGCCCCTGGTAAAGCATCTCCTGCGTCTGTCTGGTCATGATTTTTTCCAATTCTCAAAGGTTGATGGTATCAAAATAATTTCGTAGTTAAAAAGGGCCCAATCTTCACCTGATATTTTCACAAAAAGTATCATAGTTGCTCGAGAAACTGCTGCAACGCACGATGATCACCACGGTAGTGGATTGGCCATTTTTTCTCGTTACGCTCCACCAGCCAAGTATCGACCAGAAAGGTCTGCATACCAACCGCCGCAGCGGCCAGATCATGACTGCTATCGTTGCCGACCATCAGACACCGTTCGGGCGGCACATTCAAGAGCGCGGCTATTTCTGCAAAATAGCCGGCCTGCGGCTTGCAGAAACGGCTGTTTTCATAGCTGGTCAGATGACGAAATAAACCCAGATCAACCTCGGCCCAAGCCATCCGCGCCTCGATCATGAAACGAGGAAACACCGGATTGGTGGCCAGCACCATGGGAATAGCGCGGCGATGACAGTCCTTAACGATTTGTTGTGCCAGCGGAATCGGGTGAATGAGGTGTTGTAATTCATCAAGATGATGCTCGGCGTAATGTGCAAGGCTCTCCAGTACCAGGGTCTCTGCAATGCCTAACTGCTGTTTGAGCAGAGCAAACAGGCGTTGTTCATTACTGACATGACCATCACCCTCTTCGGTGATCAGCTGGCGAATAGCATCCAGCATGGCCCGGGAAAAACGCCGGGGCTTGATATGGGGGGAGCAATAAGCAGCGAGGCGCTCAACATAACGGGGGATAAAGTGCTCCATCTGAACCCGCAACAAGGTGCCGTCGAGATCAAACAGAATCGCCTCGATCGGCTCGCGACCTTCTATTCTTTGCATGTTATTCTCCATCGTTCAAAACCATTTTCTGCCAACTGGTACAAACTTTAAGGTGACAAGTTTTTCTAACACACTCCGGCCTTTATTCGCTATTCTTTCAGGATCTCCATGAGCACAACAACACTTGACGACAATGCACGCGGCAGGCTAAAAGTTGGCTGTGATCAACAAATACTGTTATTTCAACGACCGCACTACCATCCACATTGCCACTTTGCCCATGCTCAACTGCCGGAATAGACTGGGAAACAATGGACGCCTTCAGAGCTGAAGTAAAAGAACTTAAAATCGGGCTGACCATCCGCGATCTACGCCAGTTGCGGCGGATGACCCTGCAGGATCTTGCCGTCGCCACGGAACTGTCCAAACCGCTATTATCGCAAATCGAAAACGATCAGGTGATTCCGCCATTGGCAACCCTGCTGCGTATTGCCAAGGCTCTGAATGTCCCGCTCCAGAAATTTTTTGAAGAGGAAGACAATACCCGCAAATGCCTGGTCATTAAAGCCGGAGAAGCCGATCGTATGAGCCGTCGCCCGAGTCATGGAGGCAAACCACAGCCTTATTTCTATCACTCCCTGGCCTACGGCAAACAACACAAACATATGGAGCCCTTCCTGGTTGAATTTGACCCCAGCCGCACCGAACAATCACAACCGGTGCGCCATCCCGGGGAAGAATTTTTCTATATCCTGGAAGGCAAGGTGGAATTACAGCACGGTAGCGACACCTACATCCTTGAAGCCGGCGATTCGGTCTACTGGGATTCCAACGAACCCCACAGCCTCAAAGCCCTGGGCAACGAAATCGCCCGCGGTATTGCGGTACTTTACACCAAAACCTGATCAGCAAAGGCACAAGTAAAAACATCCGTGATTATTCAGCTGTCGTCCTTACCACAGGGTCGAGGGTCCTGTGTCAAGGCTGTCTGTCGCCATGGACGGCGAAAAGCGTCCCTTGGCATAGGATCGCCGACCCGGTGCTGAACAGATACAAACATCCTTTGAGTTGATAAATAAAAACTACAACCGGGATTGTAATAATTTGCCGGATCTGCTAATGGTTGTGACGATTTTTACTTGATCCCTTAGCCATTGACTAAGCAAGAAGGAGAACCATTATGCAGAGTTACCGCTGTGTTGTTTGCAACTACATCTATGACCCGGAGGTTGGCGATCCTGACAGTGGCATAGAGCCGGGAACCGCATTTGAAGATATTCCCCAAGACTGGGTCTGTCCATTGTGCGGTGTCGACAAATCAAATTTTGAGCCGGTCTGATTTTTTACTGTGTTCACACAAAGTCTCTGCAAAGGTTCGGCATGAGTAGCACCGCCGAACCTTTTTAGTTTAAAATACTATGGTTACTGACACAGCTCCCAGAGTGAGGACGTTTTGAAACAGAACGGTATCGCTAAACCGGACTGGTTGAAGGTTAAATTTCCGGCCGGTGAAAATTATCGCCGCATCGACCAGTACCACCGGGTCCAGGGTTTAAATTCTGTTTGCCGCAGCGCCGCCTGCCCCAACCAGGGTGAATGCTGGAACAAGGGCACAGCAACCTTTATGATTCTTGGCAACAACTGCACCCGCACCTGTTCATTCTGCAACATAGGCAACCTACCAGCCGAAGATCCGGATCCTCTGGAGCCACAAAAGGTCGCGACCGCCATTGCTGAACTCAAGCTCAACCACGCTGTTATTACTTCGGTGACCCGTGACGACCTGCCCGATGGTGGCGCCGGCCAGTTTGCCGACCTGGTGCGTGAAATTAAAAGAACCAGCCCCAACTGTACCATCGAGCTGCTTATTCCCGATCTGCAGGGGAATCAACAGGCGCTTATAACGATTTTGCAGGAAGCTCCGCATATTCTTGGACATAACCTGGAAACAGTGCCACGGCTCTACTCCCAAGTCCGCCCGGAAGCCGATTACCGACGTTCACTCGCGGTTCTGACCCAGGTACAGACACTGGCCCCAACGGTCATCACCAAGTCAGGCCTGATGCTGGGGATGGGAGAAGAGTACGCTGAGGTGATTGCTGCGCTCGGCGACCTGCGTGACCATGGTTGCCGGATTGTCACCCTCGGCCAATATCTGGCACCCACCAAAGAACATTATCCGCTTAAACGCTATGTAACACCTGAGGAGTTTGCCGATCTGGCCGCTTACGGCAAACGTCTGGGATTTGATCACGTCGAAGCCGGACCGTTGGTGCGTTCCTCCTATCATGCGGAAGAGCAATTTGCCGCCGGGAAGGCATCAGCCCATGGATAACTTCACTATCGTTCGGCCCGAACACCTCAATCACCATGGCTACCTGTTCGGCGGAGTCATGCTCAAATGGGTTGATGAAAATGCCTGGCTGGCGGCCTCACGCGACTACCCCGGCTGTAATCTGGTGACCATCGGGATGGCTGCATGCCGCTTCAAGCACCGGGTTAAAAATGGCTCGATCCTGCGCTTTCACATGCACAAGAACCATCAGGGACAGACCTCGGTCACCTATGATGTTACGGTCTTTGCCGACGCACCTGGGGCCTTGAGCGAAGAAGAAGTTTTCAGCACCGCTATTACTTTTGTGCGGCTCGGCGTGGATGGTGAGCCTTATGCATTGACGCAGTCACATGAAAAATCAGCACAAAAAAGCCACTAACACCTTTTGAGGGGTGAAAGCGGCTTGTTTTTTTGTTCCAGCGAATCTGAATATTTATTGATTGATCAGGCGGTTACATCCAGATTCAACCCTTTGCCGGTCTGCTCGGCAATTTCCAGACGCTGTTGATCGTTTATTTGCATTTGTTCAGTTTTTTCAGTGGTCTTTGTCAATACATCAAAACCAGTCTGAGTCTTGTTGTTTGCCATCTCCTGATTCACTAAACTTGTTGATGTGCCGACTTCCAATGCCATAGGTTGCTCCTTTCATCAGTGATACTGTTAGGTAAAATAGCAGATAAGCCCCTGGCACGTCAACAATATATTTGCCTATTTTAATTTTTTTGGCTTTTTATCCTCTTTGATCCCGGACGTTATTGCGACAAATGGTTGACTGCTTTATACTTGTCCAGCTTTGACCAGATATAAACTGATGGATTTCACTTTTTCCCTGCTAATGGTGATCAAACAGATGAGTATTACATCCAATGTCAGCCCTGAATGGCTTGAAACCCAGTACCGACTTTATCAGAAAGATCCATCCCTGGTACCCGAAGAATGGCGCTCCTTCTTTATGGGGTTTGAATTTGCCGGCACCCGCGAAGCAGCAGCGGCCGACAGCAGGCCCGCAGCGGTTCAGGCGCTGATTCGCCGCTATCGGGAACTTGGCCATATGTACGCCTGTGTGGATCCCCTGACCCCCTGTTCTTTGGATCACCCTTTTTTACGCCTCTCAGCTTTCGGTCTTGAGGATGCTGATCTGAAACGGACCTTCTCGGTTGTCGACTTTATTCTTGAACAAGCTCCGTTAAAGGATATTGTTGATATCCTTCAGCAAACCTATTGCCGCACCCTGGGCATTGAGTTTATGCATATTCCGATCCCGGAAGAGCGCAGCTGGTTACAAAAACGGGTCGAAACCAACAGTAATAGACCCGAGCTGTCCCTTGAGAAAAAGCTTTCTATTTATCATTCCCTGCTCAAGGCCACGCGCTTCGAAAGTTTTCTGCACCGCAAATTCGTTGGTCAAAAACGCTTCTCCCTGGAAGGTGGAGAGTCGGTCATCCCCCTGCTTGACCATATCGTTGAATACGCAGCACAAACCTCTATTGAACAGATTGTTATCGGCATGGCCCACCGCGGTCGGCTCAATGTCCTTGCCAACATTTTTGAAAAACCCCTAGCGAACATGTTTGCAGAATTCGGTGACAACGCCTGCTACCAGATTGTCGGCGAAGGGGATGTCAAATATCATAAAGGCTATACCGCTTACCGCAAAGTGGCCGGCCGCGAAATCCGCATTTCCCTGGCGTCCAACCCCAGTCATCTCGAAGCGGTCGATCCGGTCGTTGAAGGTAAGGCCCGCGCCCGTCAGGATCGCCACCCCAAGGATGGGCGCCGACATATCATGCCCCTGTTGATTCATGGGGATGCCGCCTTTGCCGGCCAGGGGATGGTCACCGAAACCCTCAATTTGTCACAACTGGATGGCTACAGAACCGGCGGCACCATCCATCTGGTCATCAACAACCAGATCGGTTTTACCACCGCCCCGACGGATTCACGCTCGACCATCTATGCGACCGATGTCGCCAAAATGCTCAATGTGCCGATTTTTCACGTCCATGGTGATGACCCCGAAGCACTAACTCAAGCTGCCAACATTGCCTTGGATTATCGCCAGCGCTACCGCAAGGACGTGGTCATCGAGATGATCTGTTATCGTCGCCACGGTCACAATGAGGGCGACGAACCCTTTTTCACCCAGCCATTGATGTACGAAAAAATCCGCAATCATCCACCGACGGTCGATATATATAAAAACCAGCTGCTTGAGGAAGGGATCAATGAGGACAAACTTGACCAGCTCAGCACTGCGGTTGACAGCCGGCTTGAAGACGCTTTGGAGCGTCAGGTTTGTGGTCTCCAGGAGATATTTCTCAAGCAATGGTCACACATCTCCCGCAACTTCAGCTTTGACCGCGTGGAGACCGGGGTAGCCCAACAGACACTGATTGATCTGAGTAACCGGCTAACGACCATACCGGAAGATTTTGCGGCCCACCGAAAAATCACCGCGCTTTTGAAAAAACGCCATACCTTGGTCTCTGAAGACAAAGGAATGGACTGGGGAACCGCCGAGGCCTTGGCCTTTGCCAGCCTGGTTCATGAAAGCACCTCGATCCGGCTGTCGGGGCAGGACTCACGTCGTGGCACTTTTAACCACCGTCATGCAACCCTGTACGACACCAAAGCGGCAGTTAAATATACACCGCTGGCAAAAATCGCCAAAAAAGCCGGGGCCCGCTTTGACGTCTACAACAGCCTGCTATCAGAGGCCGCAGTGCTCGGTTTTGATTACGGTTATTCGGTGGAAACCCCGGACGATCTGACCATCTGGGAAGCCCAGTTCGGCGACTTTGCCAATGGCGCCCAGGTCATTATCGATCAATTTATTGCCAGCAGTTTGACCAAGTGGAATCGACCCACCGGCATCACCCTGTTTTTACCCCATGGCTATGAAGGCCAAGGGCCGGAACACTCCAGCGCGCGCATCGAGCGTTTTTTACAACTCTGTGCCGACAACAACATGCTCATTGCCAATCCGAGCACGCCGGCCCAACTGTTCCACCTGTTACGTCGCCAGGTCCGCCACCGCTATCGTCGCCCACTGATCATTTTTACACCTAAAACGCTACTGCGGCATCCGGCCTGTGTATCCTACCTGGCCGACCTGGAAAGCGGCCATTTTGCCGAAATACTACCGGATCCCCAAGCGGTCAAAAAATGCCGACGGGTCCTGTTGTGCTCCGGCAAGATCTATTACGAACTGGCCGAACGCCGCGCCAAAGAAGAGCACAAGGATGTTGCCATCGTCCGCATTGAACAGCTTTTCCCCCTACAGACTGAGCTGTTGCGCGAGATCCTCAGCAATTACCCGGATAAGGCGGAGCACTACTGGGTTCAGGAAGAGATCGCTAACGCCGGTGGCTGGGAACATCTACGTCCGCGCCTGCGAGAGCTCATTGGCAAGGAGCCGGTCTACGTCGGTCGTAAACCCTCGGCAAGTACTGCCGTCGGCTCCCATCGTATCCACAAGGAAGAACAGGATCAGATTCTTTTTAATGCATTTGCAGCGACCAAATAGAGGTTAATTTATGGAGATCAAGGTACCGCAGGTAGGTGAGTCGATTGTTGAAGCGGAAATTGCTGAATGGCTCAAAAAAGACGGTGACTACGTAGAAAAAGACGATCTGCTCCTAGAGCTCGAAACGGAAAAGGTCAATGTTGAATTGAACGCCGAAGCATCCGGTAAACTGTCCATCCTGGCTCAAGATGGCGAAACCGTAAAAATCGGTGCGGTCATTGGACGTATCGACACCTCCGCCGAAAAAACTGACAGGACAGAAGAGGCGGGCAAAGGCAAGCCTCAGCAAGAGAAAAAGACGACCACCAAAGAGACACCTGAGGGCAAGGAAGAGGATAGTACCAAAGATCAGCAGGACAAGGCTCCGACCAGCGAAAAACCGATGAACCCGGCAGTATCTAAAATTGCTGCCGAGCGTGGCATTGATCCACAGCAGCTCAAAGGCAGTGGCCGCGACGGACGGGTTCTGGTTGATGACATTCCAGCACAGGCCGAGCAGAAGGAACAAGAAGAACCGCAGAAAGAAACAGAAACCGAGGTCAAACCGGCGCCAACACCCGTCGCAGATCGCACAGAACGAACTGAACGCGTGGCGATGACGCGCATCCGCCGTAAGATTGCCGAACACCTGCTTAAGGCGACCCAGGAAACGGCGATGCTGACCACCTTCAATGATGCTGATATGAGCCGGGTGATCACTTTGCGCAACACTTATAAGGAAACCTTCCTGAAAAAACATGATGTCCCTTTGGGCTTCATGTCATTTTTTGTCAAAGCCTGCGCCGAAGCCCTGAGGAGTTATCCGGAAGTCAACGCCAGCATCGAAGGCACTGACATTATCTACCATCACTATCGTGATATCGGCGTGGCCGTCGGCAGCAAGCGCGGGTTGGTGGTACCGGTCATTCGTGATGCTGACCACCTTGGCTTTGCTGAAATCGAAGCCACCATCCGTGATCTTGCCGCCCGTGCCGAGAGTGGCAAACTCGGGCTGGAAGAACTGGAAGGAGGAACCTTCACCATTTCCAACGGTGGTATTTACGGCTCGGTACTTTCCACTCCGTTGCTTAACCTGCCTCAGAGCGCTATCCTCGGCATGCACGCGATCCAGGAGCGCGCCGTGGTGCGCGACGGCGACATCGTTATCCGCCCGATCATGAATCTGGCGTTGAGTTACGATCATCGCCTCATTGACGGACAACAGGCGGTAAGCTTTTTGAAACAGGTCAAAACCTACATCGAAGCACCGGAAACATTGCTGCTGAAGCTATGAAGCGCTGCATCCCTCTTCAAATAAAAGGGTTAAGGAGTTAATCATCCATGTCTGATATAGAATATGATCTGATCGTTATCGGCGCCGGGCCAGGAGGTTATGTTGCCGCCATCCGTGCTACCCAGCTGGGATTTAATGTCGCCCTGGTGGAAAAACGTGAGACCCTGGGCGGTGTCTGTCTTAACGAAGGATGCATTCCCAGCAAGGCGCTACTTGAATCAAGTGAACATTTTGCCCGCAGCCGTCACGAGCTGTCTGAACACGGCGTCGATGTTGGTGAGGTCAAACTGAATCTGAAACAGATGATGACCCGCAAAGAGGAGATCGTCGGCAAGTTGACTGGCGGCATTGCCGGACTGATGAAAAAAAACAAGATCAAGGTTTACCAGGGCGCTGCCGAACTGCTTCCTAAAGACGGCGATATGTGCCGGGTGACCATCCGTGGCGACAAGGAGCAGGAACTCGCCGCTAAAAACATTCTCCTCGCCACCGGCAGTGAAGCCATCGAACTGAAGCACCTCCCTTTTGATGGCGATAAAACCATCAACGCCCGTGATGCCCTGAGTCTGGCGGAAGTGCCGAAGCGCCTGCTGGTAGTCGGTGGTGGTGTTATCGGCCTGGAAATGGGCTCGGTCTGGAGTCGCCTCGGCGCACAGGTCACGGTGGTTGAAATGCTCCCCCAGATTCTGCCGCAAACCGATCCGCAAGTCGCTCAAACCCTGCAGCGCAGTTTAAAAAAACAGGGACTTGATATCCGCCTGAAAACCCGCCTGGAAAAAATTGATGTGGGCGACAAAGAGATTACCGCCACCTTGAACGCAGACGACAAACAGGAAGAAATTGCCTGTGACAAGATCCTGGTCGCCGCCGGTCGCCGCGCCCGTACCGATGACTTGAATCTGGATACTGTCGATCTAAAGCCCAACAAGAGTGGTCAACTTGATGTTGATGAAAACTTCCAGACCAGCACCAAAGGTATCTATGCTGTCGGTGATCTAATCGCAGGTCCAATGCTGGCCCATAAAGCCAGTGATGAAGGGGTCGCCTTTGCCGAACGTCTGGCTGGTCAGGCAACAACCATCAACTATCCGGGAATTCCCGCGGTCACCTACACCTGGCCGGAAGTGGCGTCGGTTGGCCACACAGAAGAAGAACTTAAAGAAAAAGGGATCGATTTTAGCGCCGGGAAATTCTTTTTCAGCGCTAATGGCCGCGCCCTCTGTAGCGGCACGAGCGACGGTTTTATCAAGGTCCTGGCCACCCCTGACAGTGGGCGGATCCTCGGCGTCCATATGGTTGGGCCCCACGCCTCGGAACTGATTACCGCGGCGGCAACCGTCTATTCCTTTGCCGGCAGTGTCCACGATCTGGCCGTTACTTCGTTTGCCCATCCGACCCTGTCGGAGACTTTTAAAGAAGCCGCACTAGCTGTTAACAAAGAAGCCATTCATGCCTGATAGTAATCGATGATCGCGCTGTTTTGTTTGCCGCCAAATGAAAACACCAACTGCACCTTATAAAGCATAAAGGATCAACCATTGAAATCGTTAAAAAAACTGTTACTTGTCGTTATATTGATTGCGCTGATCATCGCCGTTATCGCCTATTTTCGTGATACCAAACCTCCTCAGGTGACCCTGAACCCGGCCAGCGGGCCGGTTTCGCCGGCAACCCCCTTAACGCTACTGGCTCTTGATGAAGGCACAGGGCTTAAAGAAGTCACTGTGAATCTGGTCCAAGGTGACCTGCGTATTTCATTGAATCGTGAGGAATTTCCTCCATCCCTGGACCAGACGACAATCGCACTGAGTCTGGAAGGTCTGCGCCTGCGCGAAGGGGCTTTCACCATCGAGGTCAGCGCCACCGATCAAGCCATTTATCGTTTAGGAAAAGGCAATGTAACAGAAGAATCTTTTGAGTTGCTGTATGATTCCCGACCACCAGCAATCTCGGTGATCAGCCGTGCCCATAATTTTACCCGTGGCGGTGCCGGGCTGGTGACCTATTCGCTGGATGAATCTGTCAAGCGCACTGGAATTATCTTTGGCGATCATTTCTTCCCGGCATTTCAACAGCCTTCCGGTATGTATGCAAGCGCTATCACCTTCCCCTATTATCTGGATCCGAAGGAGTTTGTTCCGCGCATTGTTGCCGTTGATCTGGCTGACAATGAACGTCAGGCCGGCATCTATTACCGTGCCAACAACCAGCAGTTTCGCCAGCGGCAGATCAACATTACCGATAGCTTTCTCGACATGACCCTGCCTGAATTTACCCATCAGGTGCCAACATTCGCTACCGCACTGGAGACCTTTCTCTACATCAACCAGGAACTCCGTAAGCAGAACCGCGCAGAAGTAGCTGCCCTGGCGACAGAAACTGCCTCTGAACCGCAATGGGAAGGGGCCTTTCTGCGTCAACCCAGAGCGGCACCACTGGCACTGTTTGCCGATCACCGCACCTATTTGTACAACGGCAAAGAGATCGACCGCACTGTTCATCTCGGCTACGACCTGGCGTCGACCGCCCAGGCTGAAATTGTATCCGCTAATACCGGAAAGGTTATCTTCAGTGATTTTCTCGGCATTTACGGGCTCTGTATCGTCATTGACCACGGTATCGGCATCCAGACCCTCTACGCCCACCTGAGTCAGAGTCAGGTGGAGGTTGGTCAACAGGTGAGCCGTGGTGACGTGATCGCTCGCAGTGGTGTTACCGGCCTGGCCGGCGGGGATCATCTTCACTTTGAAGTGCTGGTTAACGGCCTTCCGGTGCAACCTATCGAATGGTGGGATGCCAACTGGCAGCACAACAATATCGATAGCAAACTGCGACCGGAATAACGTTTTTTTACAACATTTGGCAACTTGACTTGCTACCGCCCCTGCTGTAGTAAAATTTCCCCTTTTTCTCTTTATGTGCTGTAAGGATGATACGATGAAAAAAACAATGATATTAGTACTGATCGCACTAGTCTGCGGAGTTGCTGGACATGCTCTGGCAGAGAATAAGCAGGTCAAGGCAGGCTTCGTCTATGTTGGTCCCGTTGGCGATGCCGGCTGGACCTACTCCCACGACCTCGGCCGCCTGGAGATGGAAAAACTCCCCTATGTCGAACCTTCTACCTATATCGAATCAGTCCCTGAAGGAGCTGAGTCGGCCCGGGTCATTAACGGCCTCGTCCGGCGTGGCCATAATCTGATTTTAACCACAAGTTTCGGTTATATGGATGCCACCATCGATGTTGCCAAGCGCAACAAAGATGTGATTTTCATGCACTGTTCCGGTTACAAAACCGCCGAGAATGTCGGTACCTACTTCGGTCGCATGTATGAGCCCCGCTACCTCTCCGGCATCATTGCCGGGAAAATGACAAGCAAAAACATCATCGGCTATGTCGCCGCCTTTCCGATTCCGGAAGTCATCCGTGGTATCAATGCCTTTACCCTCGGGGTTCGCAGTGTAAATCCCGAAGCAGAGGTCCGGGTTGTCTGGACCCAGACCTGGTTTGATCCTGGTGTCGAGCGTGATGCCGCCGACAGCCTGCTTGATGTCGGCGCCGACGTCCTTGCCATGCATCAGGATGCTCCGGCAACCCTGCAAGCCGCTGAAGCCCGTGACGCCTACGTCATCGGCTACAACAGCGACATGCGCCACTTTGCTCCCAACGCTTTTTTGACCGCACCGGTCTGGAACTGGGGGGCTCTGTACACCGAGTTAGCCGAGGCAGTGCATCAAGGAACCTGGAAATCGGAACAGATCTGGTGGGGCATTAAAGACGGCCTAGTCGGACTCGCCGATATCCATGCTAAGGTCCCTGACGAGGTTAAATCGCTGGTTCAGGAACGCACCGCAGCCATTATTGCCGGCACCTTCCATCCATTCACCGGCCCATTGAAAGACCGCGACGGCAAGCAGATTCTTGCCACCGGTGAAACCATGAGTGATGGCGATATGCTGAGCATGAACTTCTTTGTCGAAGGCGTTCAGGGTACTCTCGCCAAATAAACCGGTCTCCTACGACGGCACGCCCGGTAACGGGCGTGCCGATTCTTTATGTCAGAGCTGCTGCATATCCAGAATATCAGGAAAACCTTTCCCGGCGTTGTCGCCCTTGACGATGTTTCCTTTACAGTTGCGTCTGGGGAAATCCATACCCTTCTGGGCGAAAACGGCGCCGGCAAGAGCACCCTGATGAATGTCCTGACCGGGCTTTACCATCCCGATTCCGGACGCATGCATCTAGCCGGACAGCCTGTCCATTTTACCAGTCCCCGGGATTCTCTTTCACGCGGTATCGGCATGGTCCATCAACACTTTATGCTGGTTCCTGCGCACTCTGTCTTTGAAAATATTCTCCTGGCGTTGGACAAGGTAGCCCTGGTCTACGACCGTAAACACTATAAACAAAAAATTCAGAAACTGATCGACACCTTTGAGCTTGATCTTGATCTGGACACTGAGGTGTGGAAGCTATCGATCGGCGCGCAGCAATGGATTGAGTTGATTAAGCTGCTGTTGCGCGACTGCCGCTTGCTGATCCTTGACGAACCGACGGCGGTGCTCACCCCCCAGGAAGCCGCTCGCCTGTTCAAGGTACTGCGCCTGTTACAACAGCAGGGCAAAAGTATCATCTTTATTTCCCATAAAATGCGTGAAGTCATGGAGATTTCCGACCGGGTAACCGTACTGAAAAAGGGCAGCAGCATCGCGACCCTTAAACGCGGCGATTTCGATGCTGAAACCCTGGCTGGGCTGATGATCGGTCAGGATCGTATTCCCCAGTGGCAGAAAAATCTGCAGATGTCGGAAAAGATCATTCTTGACATCAAAAATCTCTCAGCACGCAATGATCGTGGGTTAGCGGATCTTGATGATTTCAGCCTGCAACTCAAGGAAGGTGAGATCCTCGGCATCGCCGGGGTCGCAGGTAACGGCCAGAAAGCTCTGGCTGAAGCCCTGACCGGGCTCAGAGATGTCAGCAAGGGGAAGATTTTCGCCGGCGCAGTTGACATCACTCACAGCAGTGCCCGCTCATCTTATATTTCCGGCATTGCCCACATTCCCGAAGACCGTAAAAGCATCGGCATCGCGCCCGATCTCGATGTCGCCGACAATCTGATCATGAAGAGTTTTAAAAATTCTCTTTTCCGGCTTGGCATTTTCCAGAACCGCAGGGCTATCCGCCGCAACGCTGAAGATAAAGTGTCGCGCTTTGCTATCAAATCCGGCCCCGATGGGTCACCGGTACGTTATCTCTCCGGTGGTAATATTCAAAAGGTCATCATTGCCCGGGAATTGTCCGAGCAACCACGGGTGCTGGTAGCCCTTTACCCCACCCGCGGTCTCGATATCGGGAGTGCCGAGTATATCCATAAGGTCATTGTCGACGGTGCCGGCAGTGGCATGAGTACGATTCTGATCGCCGAAGACCTGGATGAACTGCTCAAACTCAGCGACCGGATTGCCGTGATGTTTCGTGGCAGGTTGATCGGCTATGCGGATCCACGCCACACCAGCCGTGAAGAAATCGGTCTGATGATGAGCGGTGAATGCCGGGAAATCTCTCTATGAAACTGGTCATTGAACGGCGCGACATTTCATCTACCCTGCTCCGGTTGACCGCACCGGTCGTCTCCATCGCAGTCGCACTGCTATTTGCCGGTGTGCTGATTCTTGCAGCCGGCATCAACCCCTTTGACGCCTATCGCGAAATCCTTTATGAAGCGGTCGGCTCAACCTATGGTCTGTCTGAAACCCTGGTCAAAGCAACCCCCTTAATCTTTGCCGGCCTCGGTGTCAGCCTCGCTTTTCGTATGCAGATCTGGAACATCGGCGCCGAAGGTCAGATCTACATGGGAGCGATGGGTGCAACCTGGGTAGCTCTGTTCTCCGGTCTGGAAAATCATTGGCTGCTGATGATCGCGATGTTCTGTGCTGCCTTTGTCTGCGGTGGTCTCTGGGCCGGGGTTGCCGGTTTGCTGCGCGCCCGCTGGAGTGTCAACGAGGTCATCGTCACCCTGATGATGAACTACATCGCCATTTTATTGGTCAATTATCTCATCTATGGTCCCTGGCGTGATCCGCAAGGGTTCAATTTTCCCCTGACCGCGCAGTTCGCCGACGCGGCGCGGTTCGCTAATTTTTTCGATACCCGGCTGCACAGCGGATTCTTTCTTGCCCTGTTCTGCGCGCTGTTGCTCTATCTGTTCATGGAACGCACCATCTGGGGGTATCAGATCAAGGTCATCGGCAGCAACCCCCAGGCAGCCCGCTACGCCGGGATGCGTACCGGTGTCGCCATCTTTGCCGTGCTGTTCCTCAGCGGTGCCATTGCCGGAGTCGCCGGGTTGAGTGAAGTTGCCGGTCTTCAATATCGACTCCAGCATGGCATCTCATCCGGTTATGGCTATACCGCAATTATCATCGCCTGGCTCGCTCGGCGCAGCGCTCTGGGCGTTATTATTGTATCGCTATTGATGGGTATCCTACTGGTTGGCGGTGATAGCTTACAGATGCTCTGGCAATTGCCTATCGCCTTTGTCTATGCGTTCCAGGGCTTGATTCTGTTTTTCCTGCTCGGCTCCGATTTTTTCATCCAGTACCGGGTCAAGCTGATCAAAGGAGTCCAAGGTGGTTGAAATCCTGCTTGATGCAACCGTACGAGCGGGCACTCCGATTCTGTTCGCTACCCTGGGTGCGATCCTGAATGAGCGCGCAGGCATCATCAATCTGGGGATTGAAGGATTGATGTTGATTGGTGCCCTGGCCGGTTTTGCCGGCACCTTCTATTCAGGTTCACCATTGATCGGTATTCTGGCTGCCTTTGCTGTGACCTTTGCCGCTGGAAGCATTCATGCGCTGATTACGGTACAACTGCGCGGTAATCAGATCGTCAGCGGATTGGCCATGACCATGTTCGGTATCGGGGTCACTGCCCTGTTCGGCCGCGGGATGGTCGGTCAGACCATCAGTGGCCTTGAACGACTGCCGATACCCGGATTGTCCCAGCTACCCATTATCGGTCGCGCTTTTTTTCAGCAGGACCTGCTCATCTACACCAGTTTTGTCCTGGTATTTCTGCTCTGGTTTTTTCTCTATCGCACCCGTATTGGTCTCGCCCTGCGAACCGTCGGTGAGAATCCGGCCGCGGCTGATACCTGTGGCATCTCCGTCAGCCTCTATCGCTTTTTAGCGGTCACCACCGGTGCCGGTCTGGTCGGAATCGGTGGTGCCTACTTGAGTCTGGCGATGACCCCCATGTGGATTGAAAACATGTCCGCCGGACGTGGATGGATAGCCGTTGCCCTGGTGATTTTTTCCGGATGGTCAAGCGGTAAAGCCATGTTCGGGGCCTATCTGTTCGGTGGCATCACCGCCATGCAGTTGCGCTTTCAGGCGATAGGCACCGACATCAGTACCCATATTCTGCAGATGCTCCCTTACGTTTTTACTATCCTTGTCCTGGTAGTATCAACAATCCGTCTGCAGAAAGGGTCAAGCCAACAACCACAGGGCCTCGGTTTGCCCTATGATCGAGAGGATCGCAAATGACAGTTACCCAGGAGTTACTTGATCGTTTTCGCCGGGAAGGGACGATTCAGGGGGACGTCGTCAAGGTAGACAGTTTTCTCAACCACATGGTTGATCCGTTGCTGATGGAGAAAATCGGCCAGGATCTGGCTGCGCGCTTTGCCACCCAGCAGATTGACAAGATCATCACCGCTGAAAGCAGTGGCATTATGATCGCCCAGGCGGTTGCCACCGCGCTGAAGATTCCCTTTATCTTTGCCAAGAAAAAACGTTCCATCACCATGAAAAAGTTTTATACCGCCAGCAGTTATTCCTACACCAAGCAGGAAGCAACCACCCTTTACGTCTCGCACGAGGTACTGCAACCCGGAGAAAAGGTTCTGTTTGTCGATGACTTTTTTGCCAAGGGCACGACCCTTAAGGCCCTCACCGAAATCATCCGTCAGGCCCGTGCCGATCTAGTCGGCTGCGCGGTCATTATCAACAAGTCAAAACGTGAGGATATACTGTCGGTTCTTCATCTGGACGAACTAAGGGCGCTGCAACAATCCTGAGGGTTCAAAAGATCAAAGGGCGAAAGGCAGGTTTTGGTGTGCTAACGTTAAAGCTGTGCGGCGCAAACGAAGTGCAGCGTAGTTTTCGTCCGAACGAGCGCCTTGTTAGCCGTTTTCATAAGACCGTGCTTTCGTTGACTTTGATCTCACCCATAGTCGGATAAAGGCAAATAAAAG
>Ga0102938_10000094_pt1 | contig 53068 bp, 43 predicted proteins | sample SalPonR2_B_D2_MG_FD_84516 | JGI IMG/M metagenome (GOLD analysis project Ga0102938, IMG submission 84516) | Salt pond soil microbial communities from South San Francisco under conditions of wetland restoration - Salt Pond MetaG R2_B_D2_MG | ecosystem: Environmental > Aquatic > Marine >...
GCGACCGCGGGCGGCCTCTGGCCGAGGTCGCGTTGGTATTGTTCCAACCAACCCTCGAGGATCATGACCGCCGGGAGGAAGTCGTGACCGCTGAGCATCATCAAGTCGATGTTGTTGATGTTCTCACCACAACTAAAACAATGCGCCAAGTTGTTCTTCGGGTTCACCGTGGCTCGCAGTTCCTGGCAACGCGGACACTGAAAACGGAAGTAACCATCGGTCTGCTTGGTGATCGGACCGTGCCGACCGAGACGAGTGACCGTTAACTTCATCGGTAATTCGTTGCGAATCGCTCGCAGAAGATTTTTGGTGATCATAGGATGGACCGGGTGGGGAGTAAAGACGCTGGCGATGAACTTTCAGAAATCCGTCAGGTCGACTTCTTTCTGCCAGTGCGGCTGCATTAGCACGCGGTTGACCAAGTCGATGTCGATCGGTGTTCCGGCCGATGCGCGGACTGCTTCGAGCATCGAGGCTAAACACAGATTGCGACACCTCCGCAGCACGCCATCGGCCGTGCGGATGATCAGCTCGGTCGCTCCGGCGGTGAACGTGTTGTGTCCCAAACCAATTCGATCCAATTGACGCTCGATAAACTCACGCATCGCGTCGTCATGCAGACGCTTGGTGATGACCGAGTAGGTCACGCGGCTTTTGATGTCCTGGTTAACCGCCAGATCCAGGTTCGACAACAACTCGACCTGACCGACCAGGATCAAGTTGTGGTTCTTGGGAAAATCCTCCAGCAGCAGTCGCAGCCTGCGAAGGTTTTCCATGTCCATCAGGTGCGCGTCATCGATCACCGTGACCAGCATTTTGCCGGATCGGTTCAGGGCGAACGCTTGTTCGATCAACTTGCGTTCGCATTTGAACGCGGAGCTCTCGAACTTGATCTTGAAGGCTTCGCAGAGGATCTTCACCGTGTTGGTGTAGATCGATGGTCGTTTCATGGGCGCTGCTCCTTTGCTCGCGGCAGATTGGTGTCACGGAAACGTCTCGAGTTCGAGATCGTCGGTGAGTTTAGGAGCGTGCCAACGGCGATCAATCGTCGGGTTGTGTTGCTGGCGAGAAACAGGTTTTTCGTGCTGTTTCGATGCGACATCAATTCGGCACGCGCCGCAGTGTGATCACGTCGTTTTCGTCGACGGACGATCCGCAATTTCTTGCCGGGAAGTGACTCATCGACCGAGCCGATGCGAAGCGTCTTGCGGCGCTTGGCCGGAGGATCGAATAGGACCGATCAGATGAAGAAGCTCTGCGTGTGAGCTTGATAAGCGGCGATGGGGTTGAGCGTCGAATCCTTGAAGGCTTCTTTGAGATGCTCGATGGTGGTCTGGGCGGGAGTCTGGGAGCGATTGCCGGCGGATTGCTTCGGCGGCGGGGAAAGAGTCACGAGCTTGGTTCGAATGGTCGACTGTGCCTTGAGAAATCGTTTCCAGATTCGATAAGTTGCCGAATCGCTCAGAGAGCACCCGAGTGCTTGGAATGCCCGGGATTTGTTGCCCGTTGTTGGGGCTTGCTCAAGGAACTGCCAGAGGCTTTGCGCGTCGATGAACAGACGCTTGACCTTGTCCGCGATCCAGACGCTGAAGGTTCTGCCACAGCCGTCTGCGCTGCCACGATTGCTGCAAAAGACCCGTAGGGCGCGGACGCCCTTTTGCTTGAAGTTCTGCTCGTCGTAGCCCTTGAGGTATCCATGTCGGTTGAGTGCTCCGCAGTGCTTGCAGTGGGGGCAAGGCGAACATTTGAGCAGTGCGAGTTGCGCGTCGCGTTGCTGCCGCGAAGCGAAAATCCAGACCGCCACCGGGGCGCCCTCCAGTTTCTTGGAAAAAACCAGAAAGTTTGTCGGCAGCGAATGTCAAAAGGGGCGGGGTCGAAGCGGGGTACGGTGTATTTGAAAGAAAAACGAGGAGCGAGGTGCGGGCTGCGAGGGCGGGCGAAGATGTACCGAATTAACGACGTAAGAATATCCCCCGGTTGCGACAACAATTCGGTCCGAAACAGGCGGGTTCTGCAACCAGAGCGAGGCCGGTAACAGCTGAAGGCCTGTTCGATCAGTTTGCGTTCGCATTTGAACGCGGAACTTTCAAACTTGATCTTGAATGCCTCGCAGAGGATTTTCACCGTGTTGGTATACGTGTGCAGCGTGCGAGCGACGCATGCGACCAGGTAATCTTTTTCGGGGAGCTGTCGCAGCGATTCTTTGATCACAGATTTGCCAGTGCCGGGACGTCCGACCACCAGGCACAGTCCGCCCTGCTGGCTGTGGACACGAAGCGTGTCGTGGATTTCCTGCTGGTGCGATAACAGTTGGATATCGCGCAGGGCGAACGGGTCTTGGGTGAGCCCGAAATAGGAACGGATCATGGGAAGTTTTGAAGGGTGAAGAGGGAAGAGTGAAGGGTGAAAGAGACAATCGCACTACGCTTCTTTGCGGCGTGCCATGCCATTGGCTACGGCGTCCAGCAGGCGTGCCTTGCCCACTCGTCGGCCGGAGTCGTAGACGATCACGGCACCGCCTCGATCGCCGCCGGGCTGATGGTTCATCCGCTCACGCGTTGGCTGCGAGACCTACCGCTGGATTTTGACCTCAGTCTTAACTTACTGGCCAGCGAGCTGGTGATTCCGTAGCGACAAGCGTTGCCGCTACTTCCTGTATCCCTGTTTACTTCATCGCGGAGTCAACCATGAAAATCACCGTATCGGTGGCGGGAGCTGCCACGGCCGGCTCAAACGCCGTACGCTGCAGCGCCGAATTCGAGGCCGAAGCCATCGATCAGGGCACGTTGGACCGGATCGTACAGACCGTCCAGCAATGTGAAGCCGCAGTGCTTGGCACCCAGGGTCCACCACATCGCGCACAAGGCCACGCACCCGAGTCAAACGGCAGCCCATCAAGTCGTTCGGCAACTGCGAAGCGGCTCGCCACCGAACCGCAACTGCGGGCGCTCCGAGCCATCACGCATCGCCGCGGCTTGCGACTAGCCAGCGAACTGAAAAGCCGCTTCGGCATCCACAGCCCGCGGCAGCTAACGCTGCGTCAAGCCAGTCAACTGATCGACGCCTTACAAGAACCCGCCGCCACCACCTAAGCGGCAGCAACCAAAACGAACCGCCGACCACCCGTCCCGGTTCGTTTTTTTTTAGCCCCCAGCGCGAGCAACAGTCCGAGGCCAACAGTTCGCGGAGGACCCAAGCCCGGCACGAATGCGTTTACCTCAAAGCGTTGCGAGCCAGTCCCCTCGGTCCTCCAGATCGACTCAGAAAAACACCCACCGACCAGCCGCAATCAGCGCTCGAACACGGGACACACCACCCAAAGTAACCGGACATATGGCGCCCTTTCCTGCGGACATATGGCGCCCTTTCCTGCGGACCGAGACGAACGCAGTTTAGGAAAGTTTTTGAATCGAACGAGCGATTGAGCCCGTTCGATCTTTCGCACGGCAGCACGCGGTAGGCTGTGGAAGCAACGGATAGGGTGATTCCCTGGGTTGATTTCGCCGTCGCCGTGCTGCTGCGGTTACACAACCATGTTGACTTTGGAAGGATGATGAACGAATGGGAACGCTGTTAAAGAAAGTCGTGACTCGAGCCATGCCTAACGGGGCAACAACCATCACTCGGGATGGCCGAACGATTGCACAGTGGAAGGACCGAAAGGGGAAGAAACGCTCTGCCGAAGTGACTGTCGGTCGAGACGGGTCGCCCCGGATTAAGACCGAGGCAGCTACCTGGACCGCCAAGTACCGTGACGGTGAAAACCTAGTCCAAGAGGTGGCGACCAGGTGTCGCGACAAGCAGGCTGCGATGGCCGTTTTAAATGATCTGATGAAGCGAGCGGAACAGGTGCGAGCGAAGGTGCTGTCGCCCGCCCAAGACCGGATCTCCGATCATGCCAGGGCATCCATCGAGGAGCATATCGAGGCATTCTTGGAGTACCAGCGTCAGAAGGGCACGCACCCGGACCGCGTGAAAGGTTACGAGACCAAGCTTTATGAAACGACCGCGACATGTAAATTTCGGACGCTCTGTGACCTATCTGTCGATAGGCTGGAAAAGTGGTTGGCGGGGCAGCAGAGTGGAGAACGAAACCTGTCCGCATCGCTTTACAACAGTTACCGAGAAGCCTGGCTGGCGTTTGGGAACTGGTGTATTGGCAAGCGAACGAGTCGTAAGCAGACGCATTTCAATGGCGAGAAACGGCTGATCGCGAATCCCTTCGAGGGAATGACGCGGCTAAACGAGCAGATGGAGAGACGCCGCCGGGCTCGAGCGTTAACGGAAGGAGAGCTAATCAAGCTGCTTAATGCTGCGAAGGCACGGCCGTTGGTCCATGCCAGGACGGTCTATCGAGGCCAAAACAAGGGCCAGTTGCTTGCCAAGGTCACCGATGATCGCCGACGAGAACTTGATCGGCTTGGGCGTGAGCGTGCGATGATTTACAAGACGCTTGTGCTGACTGGCCTGCGGGTGAACGAATTGCGGACACTGACGATCGGCGATTTGTCGTTCGGCGATATTCCATTTATCAAACTGCGGCATAGCAACGAAAAAAATCGCCAAGGCTCGACAGTCGCCTTGCGGACGGACTTAGCCGCCGACCTGCGTCAGTGGACGAACGGTAGAGAGCGTGACGATCGGGTGTTTCAGGTCCCCGCAGGGATCCTGCGGATACTTAATCGCGATCTGGCCGCAGCCGGGATTGCTAAAACCGTGGATGATTGTGTCGTCCACATCCATGCCTTGCGGCACAGTTTCGGCACTCACCTTTCCATGGCGGGAGTGGCACCCCGGGTCGCTCAGGCGGCGATGCGCCACAGCAATATCAGTCTGACCATGGGAACCTATACCGACGCGCGGCTGTTAGACACTGCGGGGGCAGTGGAGCGGTTGCCGTTTCTGCCACTTGGGGGCGCTAGCGGTGAATCTCCGGCCGGAGGGGAGCAGCGAGTGGTTGCACCAATGGTTGCACCAACTCCAGGCCATTCGAGTATATCGGAGTCCATTCCTGACCCTGGGGAGGCCGAAGACCGGGGGGGGTGCAGGCAAACAAAAACCCCGCAAAACACTAGTTTCTACGGGGTTTTCGGGGATGGGCGATACAGAACTCGAATCTGTGACCTCCACGATGTCAACGTGGCGCTCTAACCAACTGAGCTAATCGCCCTTGTGGGGGTGCTGGCTTGGGTGCCAGCGGTTGGAAGGGTGAGGCTAAGAGTCTATCCGAAAACCACCGAAAGACCCGCGGCTTACGGTATTTCGGATAAGCTCCATGAGTCGTGCCGGGTTTTGCCGAGCTTGACCCGTCTTGGATCGGTTGGCTGCGGTGGCGACTCTATTGCGTTTTCATCCACTCCAGATCGGTAGTTTGCGAGGACTTTGCCGACTCGTCAAGGCCCGATTCTGGGAGCTAGCATCGATGCAGCAGGTTGGCGAAAAAGGTAAAACCGACAAATTCCGCATAAATTGTGTTGACTTTGCCCTTCTGCCCCCCTGATAATCTTGTGATATCAGCTCTCTGCATCGGCGTCCTTACGGGCGTGCTAAGAATACAATTAAGAGATTTTGTGTTTCTGGCTTGTGGAGTTTGTCTCTTCCAATTCCGCTGGGAACACCACCCGGCAAAGGAGCGATTTTTTGGTGGCACTGGCACGACGACCCCCACAAATTGAATCACGCGATTCAACTCGTATCAATTCTCAGATCCGTATTACTCCGATTCGCGTGATCGCGTCTGACGGAGAACAGCTAGGGATCATTCCGACCGAGGAAGCGCTCGACCGGGCTCGCGAAGCGGGTTTAGACTTGGTTGAGGTGGCTCCGAATGAGCGACCGCCCGTTTGCCGAATCATGGATTACGGCAAATACAAGTACGACAAGAACAAGAAGAAAAACCACGGCGGCACGCACAATAAGACGAAGGAAATTCGTCTGCGTCCCAAGACCGGTCAGGAAGACATCAACACCCGCGTGCGTCAGGCGATCAAATTCCTGCAGCACAAAGATAAGGTGCAGGTTTCTGTACTGTTTCGAGGGCGCGAGATGGCTCACATCGAGGAAGGCCGTAAGGTCATGCAGTCGGTGATCGAGACGCTCAGTGAGTACGGAAAAGTGGAGACCTCGCCACAGCAGCACGGTCGACGCATGATCTGTATGATTGCCCCGCGGTAGTTGCATTGCGAGAGAGTAGCGGCCTGGGTTGACTGCTAGACAGTTGACCGGTTGTCCACCTTTAATCGACTTGGTCGCCAAGGCAGTTTGCTGAGGCGACCATTTTTTTTGACACGTGGATTTGGAATCACCGGCCGGGTCTGTTCCTTTCCGCAGCGTTTGAGCAACATTTTGTCTTTGAGGTTGGAAAGGAAATTTGGATGGCGGTGACGATTCAGCATGTTTGTCAGACGTTGGGGGAGCTGGCACCATTGTCGCTGGCCGAGCCTTGGGACAACGTCGGCTTATTGGTGGGCGATCGTCGTGCGTCGGTTGAACGCGTGATGGTTTGTTTGACGGTGATACCCGCAGTTGTCGCCGAAGCGATCGAGCGCCGGGCGGAGTTGATCGTCAGTCACCATCCGCTGCCGTTCAAGCCGCTCGCTCGGATCACACGGGACACGGTGGCCGGTTCGATGTTGCTGGATTTGATCGGCGGGGGAGTGGCGGTCTACAGTGCCCACACGGCGTGGGATTCGGCTGTGGACGGCATTAATCAGCAGTTGGCGGATGCGTTGCGGTTGAGCGACGTGGCGGCCTTACAGAGTCCTGTGGAGCCGATTCCAGGAGGGCAGGGCGTCGCGAAAGGAGCCGTCGACAGTGGACGGCCCGCGGCGATCGAAGGTGCTGGACGATATGGTCGCATCCGTGAAGGGACCACGCTGGGGCAAGTCGCCGAGAGGGTGGCTGCGAAGACTTCCGCAGAGGGTGTCCGTCTGGTGGGAGCGGGCGAGCAGTTGGTTCGCAAAGTCGCGTTGGCGTGCGGCAGTGGCGGCGGTTTCTTGGATGCTGCGGTCCGTCGGGGTTGTAATGCCATGGTCACGGGGGAGGCGACGTTTCACACCTGCCTGGATGCCGAGTCGCGAGGTGTCGGGTTGATTCTGCTGGGGCATTATGCCAGCGAGCGGTTTGCAATGGAGGAATTGGCGGGTCGTCTGGCAGCGTTGCACGGCGAGTTGGCGGTTTGGGCGAGCGATCGTGATCGCGATCCGATTCATTCGATTTAGCCCGATTCCAGGGAGCGTGGCGGTTTCCTTGCATTGCCGCCCATTTCCACTTGCCTAGAATGACGGCGTTGGCGTGTTAATTGCGGCCTTGGCTAAGGCTCGGGGGAATTTTTCCGTGGGGTTTTTTCCGCTGTCTTGCGGGTTCCCGCATCACCGTTGTCGGCACCAGTGTTTACGGACCGGCGATCGACCCACATTAGCAGTATTTGAGAGAATGATGGTTACGCACCGCAGTGAACGTTGGCTGGCCGCTTTGCCTGTCTATAACGAGTCGAAGTATGTGGACGACGTGTTGGACGAGGTCCTGCAGTACGCGGCTGATGTGCTGGTGGTGGACGATGGCAGCACCGACGGCACGAGCGAGAGGCTGCAGCGCCGTCACGATGTGCGGGTGATTGAGCATCCTGAGAATCGTGGTTACGGGGCCGCCTTGCAGACAGCGTTTGAGTATGCGGTCGATGAGGGGTACGACGGCCTGGTGACGTTGGACTGCGATGGGCAGCATCAGCCGATGCGGATTCCGCGATTTATCGAAGCCGCACGGAACGTCGACATTGTTTCGGGCAGTCGGTATCTCAAGCAGTACGCTGGCGACAGCGAGCCACCGGCGCAGCGTTTGTTTATCAATCGGCGGATCACGGCGCAGCTGAACGAGCGGCTGGGGTTGAACCTGACCGACGCATTTTGTGGCTTCAAGGCGTACCGTACCGAGGCACTGCGAAAGCTGCGCATTACCGATCCAGGATATGCCATGCCGCTGCAGTTGTGGGTGGAGGCGGCGGCGGCGGGCTTGAGCGTGATGGAATTACCAGTCCCGTTGATTTATCTGGACTTGGATCGTTCGTTTGGCGGTTCGCTAGACCATGCGGAGACCCGTCTGCGTTATTACAATCAGATCATTGACCAGTCGATGGCGACGGTCTGTGCCGACGGCCGAGTGTTGCCCGCCGGTCGCAAGTTGTTTTGTCAGAACTCGCTGGGATGAAAACGCTGGAAGTTCCAACTCTCTTTCACGACTATCCCGTTCCACGCACTGACAAGTCGGCTCTGATCGATCCTCCGCTCTCGGCGGCTGGCGATTTGCTACAGAGAAATCGTCAGCGTAGTGAGGCTGGGGATTTGTCGTTTGCCGGGATTTCCTTTCGCGAGCTGCGTCGTCGCGCACGGGCCGATGTACTGCAAGCGGCGATGCATTACACGTCGCGCTACCGTGACTATTCGGGGCCTGCTGACCCGAACAAAATCGTGATGGCGGGCCATCAACCGCAGCTATTTCATCCCGGCGTCTGGTTCAAAAATTTTGCTCTGTCCAAGTTAACGCAAGCCATTGGGGCGACGCCGATCAATTTGGTTGTCGACAACGATCTGCGTGGTTCCGGCAGTATCCGCGTGCCCACGCGGAGCAAGGGTGGTGCGATCCAAGCGTCCGCGGTTGCCTACGATGATCCTGGTCTCAGCGTGCCACTCGAGCAGCATCGAATCGGCAATCGAGCGCTGTTTGATTCGTTCGATCAACGGGTGGCCTCGACCGTTGCGCCATTCGTCAGCGACCCATGTGTGTTCGAGTTGTGGGGGCATGCCCGAGCGGCCGCCGATCGGTGCGAGAACACCGGTTGTGCGCTCGCCAGTGCTAGGCACGCGTTAGAAGGTTCGCTGGGATTGCAAACCTTGGAACTACCGTTGAGCGTGGTGTGTCGGACGCCTGCTTTCGCGGCATTCTTGGTCGGTCTGATCAGCGATTTGCCGCGACTGCACGATTGTTACAACGCGTCGGTGCTTGAGTATCGGCAGGCACACGGGATTCGCAGCAGTGCGCATCCGGTGCCGCTGTTAGGCGCCGAAGATGAATGGTTGGAAGCACCGCTGTGGATGTACGGAGACGACCAGCCCGAGCGTCGCGCGGTGTGGGTGCGAGCGGTCGGTGGCCAGTGGGAAATTTCGGATCGTGATCAGGTGCACGTACGGCTTGATGATCGACCGGACGATCCGCGTTCGGCCGAGCAATTATTTGCGTTGCAGTCGTCGAATCTGAAGCTGCGACCCCGGGCATTGATCACGACGATGTATTCGCGTCTGATCTTGAGCGACCTGTTCCTGCATGGGATTGGTGGCGGCAAATACGATCAGTTGGGCGATATGATCGTGCGGCATTTCTTTGGTATCGAGCCGCCCCGTTTTATGGTCCTTTCGGCGACCGCCTTATTGCCTGGGGCGACCGTACCTGGCGACGGTGCAGCGGTTCGGCAGCTCCGCAAGCAGCTTCGAGATACGCGATTTAATCCACAGCGGTTTGCGGATCGGGTGGCATTGCCGGCGGAATGTTTGCAGGAGCGTGCCGACTTGCTGAACCGGATTCCACCGCAAGGGCACAAGTGGACGTGGCATCGCCAATTGGAAGCGGTGACGGAACGGTTGGCGAGCCGTTTGGAGCCGGTGCGGCAGGAGATTCGCGAGCGTTTGGCGGAAGTGTTGGACGCGGATCGTCAGCAGCAGATTTTAGCCAGCCGCGACCATCCCTTTTGTCTGTATCCGCTGGACTATCTCACGCCGGTCTTGGAGCAGATGTTGGACTGAGCCACAACGGCGCGGAGGTTGCGTTGGGCCTGTTGGCCACCACGAACGGCGCGTCCGGAATCCACTTTGGTTTTATTCGTGCCGAAGGGCGTCGATGGGATTCATTCGAGCGGCGCGGATGGCGGGGTATAATCCGCTAGCCAAGCCGACGGCGACGGCGATCCCGACCGCCAACGGAATGGTTTCGTAAACGATTGTTGGTTCGGCTTCGCGGATCACGTCGGGCAAGGCATCAAATTTTTCGGGTGCCCACTTTTGAACCAGCATCAGCAGTCCAGTGTACATCGGAGGCCCGAGAAATCCGAGCAGGATGCCGAGGAAGGCACCGGCAAAACTGAGCACAACGGTTTCGACAAGGAACTGCCGCGTAATGTCACGGCGTTTCGCCCCGAGGGCACGCCGGACCCCGATTTCCCTGGTGCGTTCGGTGACGCTAGCCAGCATGATGTTCATGATGCCAATGCCACCGACAATCAGCGAGATACACGCGATCAGGACGCCGATACCGAGAAACATCAGTCGCAGGTTACGAGCTTGTTCGAGCAACTCCAGCGGTACGACAACAGCAGTGTCATTCAGAGCGGAATGTCGGGGTGCGAGCAGGCTTTCGATCATCGCGGCGGTGCTGCGGACCACCTCTTCACCGCCGCCGATGCGGAGCGTGATTTGATTCAGTTCCAATTCCTCCACTTGGAATTGCCCGCTGCGGCGGGTGACGATGCGATCCCCGATACGGCCGCGGAGTGTGCGGATGGGGATATAAACGTCATTGGAAAAGTCTTGTGAATCGAGCGAACCACCGATTGCAGCTGAGGCGTTGCGATGTTCGAGAACCCCGACGACGAGGTAGTAGTCGGTGCTTTCGGGCACATAGATCCGTTTGCCAACAGGTTCTTCGTAGGGGAACAGTCGGTCGGCGACATCGGAAGAGAGGACGCAGACGGTCGCGCCGCTGCTGTTGTCGCTATCGGTGATAAAGCGACCGGTGCCGTTGCGTAGTTGCAGTCGATTCACATCCGCGTAACCGGGCGTGCAGCCAACCAATCGGCCGTCGACAATGTTGTCGCCGCGAGAGAACTGGCGGCGAATTTCGCGAATAGGAATCACCGTTTGCAGCGTCGGTACGGTGGCCTTGACCAGATCGAGGTCGTCGCGAGTCAAGCCGTACTTGGTCGACGCCATGCTGGTCAGTTTTTCGGCCGGCGGTTTGACGCTGACCATGATGATCGTATCGGCGCCGAGCGATTCGAGTTGGCGTTGGACTTGATCACTAGCCCCTTGGCTGATCGCCGTCAGCACGATCACGGCCCAGACCCCGATCAAGATTCCCAACATCGTCAGGCCGCTACGGAGCGGATGCAGCAGGAGGCTTTTGATGCCTAATTGCCAAGTTCTCAGCCAGAGCAACATCTATTGGATCTCTCTTGCGGCTAGCGCTTGGACGGAAGCGCGTTGTTCTTCGCGGGCACGTTCACGATCGTCATCGCTGTTCTGGGTGTCGCTTCGCAGCAGGCCGTCTTTGAGACGAACGATCCGTTTGGCGCGGCGCGACACTTCATCTTCGTGGGTCACCATGATAATCGTCCGGCCTTCTTGGTTCAGGCGATCGAACAGCGACAAAATTTCTTCGGTAGTTGTCGAGTCGAGGTTTCCGGTAGCTTCGTCGGCGAGAATGAAATAGGGATCATTGACCAAGCTGCGCGCGATCGCGACGCGTTGTTGCTGACCGCCGGAGAGTTGATTGGGTCGGTGGTCCAAGCGGTCACCCAGGCCAACGACTTCGGCCAATTCGACGGCTCGTTGGCGTTCCTTCGAACCCAAGCGACCTTGATAGTAGAGCGGGACCTGGATGTTTTCGACGACGGTCAATTGTTGAATCAAGTTGTAGGACTGGAACACGAATCCGATCCGGCGACTGCGGATATCGGCCAGTTGGTCATCGCTCATCAACGAGATATCGTCATCGCCGAGCAGCAGTTGACCCGCGGTCGGTTTGTCCAAGCAGCCCAGTAAATTCAGCAGCGTACTTTTGCCGCTTCCCGATGGCCCCATGATGGCCACATAGTCCCCTTCGGGAACATCAAACGAAACCCCGCGCAGGGCGCGCACCGTTTCGCTGCGCAGGACGTATTCCTTGGTGACTTGACGGATGGCAGTCGCCAAACGCAGAGGCTGCGAGGATGTGGGCGGCGAATCGGACGAGGATGAAGAGTAAGGAGTCTGCATCAATTCGCACCTCCTTGGGTGCGCCCCGATTCACCGCCGAAACCGCCCCCGCCAGGACGTCCGCCACCAGGACGTCCGCCACCAGGACGTCCGCCACCGAACGAGGCCATGATTTTCGGTGCTGCCTTGAGTAGTTCGTCGCGAGTCACCGAACCATCGCCATCGGTATCGGCGGCGGTGATGCGAGCGCGGAAGTCTTCGTTGATGGCGGCCAATTCGTCAGCTGACAAGATGCCATCGGAATCTTTATCGTTATTTTCCAGCACACGTCCGACCATGCTTTCGACGGCTGGGTCGACGTTCTTGCTGCCATCCCTCGGATTGCCGTCACTCGGGCCATCCACGTTGGTTTGCGGCGGTGCGCGTCGAATCGCAGCCAAGTCGGAATTGTCGATGGCTGCCACGCTAGGCAGGTCGACCAAGTTCAAGTGATCGCGGAGGTTCAGCACGACCTCTTCGTCGATGGTGACCCCTTCGCTGATCGTGGCCATTTTGTCATTGGTCGCCCCCACATCGATGGTGCGAGTCTCCAGTTTTCCCGATGCATCGCGTACCAGCGCCAGCGTGATGCCTTTGTATTCGTAGACCCCTTGGATTGGAATCTGCAAGGCGTCGGGGAGTTGTTCGACAAAGATTTGAACTTCCGCCGTCATGCCGGTCCGAATAATTTCGGGCGGATCAATGATTTCGATGATGGTGGCGTATTCCTTGATGGACGAGCTGAAGAAGCTGCCCGGTTCGGCATAGCGGTTGACCTTGATGACTCGGCCGTTGAGTTGCAGATCGGGAATGGCATCGACGCGGATACGTGCGGGCATCCCTTCTTTCACCAGGGTGACTCGGCTCTCATTAATCTTGGCTTTGACCTGCATCAGGGAGGGATCGGGCAGTCGCACAATGGCTTGTCGCTCGCGGACCATGGCACCCGCTTCGATGACCACCTCAGCGTTGCCACCGCGGCTGCTGTAGCGGTTGGCATGCACGACCACGCCATCGGTTGGTGCGTACATGATGCAGGCTTCGATTTGTTGATCGAGTTCCGCCATTTTCTCTTTTTCTTCTTCCAGCGTGCCGCGGACCGCTTCGAGGTTGGCCCGTGCGGCCGCGATATCGCTGTCGAACTGCACCAGCATTTTCTGTCGCGTCAGATTCTGCAGTACCTTGAGCCGCCCTTCGGCCGCTTCGAGTTGGTTCTGGGCGTTTGCGACCGCAAATTGATCGGCTTCGAGTTGCAGTGATTTAACCAGTCCCTTGGCAACCAGCCGTTCGGTGCTCTTGAGTGCCAACTGAGCTTTGCGGAGATCCTGCTCGGCGATTGCAATTTCGCTTTCGATCGCTTTCTCGTCGGTCATGAAAACCCCTTCGAGGTATTCTTGCCGAGCAATCGTCGCTTGTTCCACCGCGGCTTCTCCGCTGGCGACGGACGCTTCAGCGTTGCCCAGCACGATGCGTTGTTGCTTGCGTTCTTGCTCCAGCTGAGACGAATCGAGTTCGACCACCTTGTCCCCTTTTTTTACCGGGGTTCCTTCGTCGGCTACCCAGAGGATGGAGATTCCTCCACTGCCGCCACTGCGCGATTTGACTTGGCACAGCAATTCGGTGTTGCGGCTGCTTTCGATTTCTCCCTGCTCCAGCACGATGTGATCAAAGGCGCCACGTTTGGCGGTTTGGGTGATTAGATTCTTGGTGAGATCCTCGCCCGTTTGCGACTGGTATGCGTAGTAGCCTCCCCCCCCTACGATTCCACCGATCACCAGCAGAACGAGAAGTTTGGTGAGAACATTGCCGGAACGGTTGCTCTTGATGACGCGAGGAGCTATCGATTTGGCAGCCAAAGGAAGAAGCCTTAGGAAGGGAAGGTCGGAGGACAAGGCGACGCAACGGGAGGGTCCCTACGGCGACCCCTTCAGTTTATCGAATTACGCCGAACCGCGCCGCAGCACGCAAATTCGCGTTCGGTTCCGTCGCCAAGAAAGGGCCCATGGGGAGACAGAAAGATTCCGCCCGCAGTCATTCTAACACCGCGGCGAGCGATAAGTTTTGATCCATCGCATTCATTTCCGATCTAGCCGCCGCAGATGCACGGAGGATCGTCGCCGGAAAGGAGAACAGCGAGAGCATCGCAGCTGGCGAGCCGCTGGCAGATGCGAACCCGATCAAGCCGCCGCAGGACATGCGGTCGGCTTGGGGTGATCGCTTCAAGCCAACCAGTGGGCAGGATGCGACCCACTCGGGAAATGCCGCCTGAGCCTGTCAAGCGGACGGGGTTTTCCGAACCTGTCTACACGTCAGGCGGCGTCACCATCTGCCGTGACGCACCACCGGCCGTCAGGCGGCGCGGCGGGTGGTATGGACCGGAGCCACCGGACTTCGCTGAGGCATTTTGAGCGTTGCGGGACGCTGTGCCATCGCGCTGGCATCTCGCACCGCGGATACTGCCGCCGGGAGCGTTTCACGTAGGCTGCGCTGGAAACGAGCATCGCTCGAAACCGCAGTCATCCGGCCCACCGCCTCGCTCCAGCGGCTTGGCCGATGCAGGTTAGCCAGCAGGCAGACCAGTCCGCTACGAATCGCCGATTGATTGTCAGCGACGGTTGCGATGGACTGCAGGTGTCGTGCGGTGCCAGCCTTGATCGCTGAGTCAAAGCCTTCCGCTCGAGCGACAACCTGCGATGTCAATTCGCTGTGGCAGTGGAATCCGCACGCATGGGCAAGGATCGTCCAAGCGACTGCCGCCACATGCGCGTCTCCGGCGTGCGGCACCTCAGCGACCGCTCGCAACAGATCCGTTCGCCAGAACGAAGCACTCAGATAGCTGCCCACCACAGCCGCCCGGTCATGACGCGACGGTTGACGTTTATGAGCCGCGACAGGAGCACACAGCGACGAGGCGCCTTGCGTCCAACCGATGGTGGCCGTTTTCGTCTGGCATGGGGCCAGGATTGCTGGCGCGACCGAGCCCACCGCTTCGTCTTCGAAGCAATCGAAGATGGCGTCGGTCCAGCCTTCGGAGGCGAGGTTTCCGTCGGCCAGCACATGCAGCAGTCGCCCTTGGGCAACCTCGGCTGCGGCTAGGACTTGGGACGGCAGGTCACCCCTCGAGGTTTCCACAAACCGAACTTCATCGCCGAGCTGAAAGGGATCGGCGTAAGATCCGTCGTGGCAAACCAGCACCTCACTACGGGGCGGGCGATTTTCCAAAACCGAGACCAGACTGGCCTCGAACTCATCTTCTCGACCCCCATGGGGGACGACAATTGACAGCACGGGCGTCGGCGAAAATAGAGACACCAGCAAGACCCTCCTTGGCGCAAACCGACCCGAAACAGACCGGCTGTTGATAGCAGCTTCGATTGTGATGAATCGACTTCCCGGGCCGATTCATTGAGGCCAACACGTCGGCAGGACAGGAAAGAGGCGAAATTGAGGCAGGCCCCTTCGCTTCGTTTTCCCAATCGGCAAAACTTCACACAGCGTCACCACCTGTTGGGGCGATTGACAGCCTGTTTGTTTTTCGGAGCGGCTGTGCGGCAAGCGCGTGCTTGCTGCGATTTTTCACAGCCCAGGAGCGAAATGAGATGAAGCAACGCCCGTTAGGCGAGCACGGTCCGCGTGTCTCGGAAATCGGTTTTGGAGCCTGGGGGCTGGGGGGCCAGTGGGGGGAGCAATCGGATGAGGATTCCGTGGCGGCGTTGCATGCGGCGCTGGACGGCGGGGTGAACCTGATCGATACAGCCCCGGGATATGGCGATGGACGCAGCGAACGGATTATCGCCCAGGTGTTGGCCGAACGGTCAAGCGACGACGTGGTGGTAGCGACCAAAACCCCTCCCGCACCCGGGCCATGGCCACCTTCGCCCTACTGTCGCTGGCAGGACCGCTACAGTGCAGCGTACTTGCGTGAAAACGTGCACGAGCGCATCGTGGCGATGGGAGTCGAAAGGCTGGATCTCTTGCAACTGCACACCTGGACGCGCGCCTGGAACGACGACCCGCAGCCGCTGTTGGTGTTGCGGCGACTGAAGGAGGAGGGCAAGATCGGCTTGATCGGGATCAGCACTCCCGAGCAAGATCAGAATTGCGTGATTCCGCTGATGCGTAATGGTTTGGTCGATTCGGTGCAGGTGATCTTTAACCTGTTTCAGCAGGAGCCGGCGGCACAGTTATTCGCAGTCGCTGCCGAAACGGGGACCGGAGTGATGGTCCGCGTGGCGTTGGATGAGGGCGGATTGACGGGCAAGTATCCTGCGGACCACACGTTTGCCGACGATGATTTTCGCAGTCAGTACTTCGCTGGCGATCGTTGGGCGCGAACGGTTGCTCGCGTCGCCGAAATTCGCCACGATATGAATCGATTTGGTTTAACCGATCGCTATAGCCTTGCCGATGTGGCGATCAAATTTGCACTCGCGCCCGAGGCCGTCAGCACGGTGTTGGTCGGCATGCGAGATGCTAAGCAAGCCCAGCAAAACATCGCGACCGCCGCGCTGCCTGATCTACCCGAAGCCCTCCTACAGGTTCTGCGACGTCATGCATGGCATCGCGGTGTCTGGTATTCCGGAAAGTGACGATGGAAGTTTCTCCCGATGATCTCGAAGCGCATTTGCTGACGGCTCGTAAAGCGGCTCAGCAGGCGGGTGAGATCCTGATGCGTTATCTCCACGAAGGTGTCGAAATTCGCAGTAAAGCGGATAGCGGGGAAGGGGCCTATGATCTCGTTTCGGACGCGGATCTGCATGCCGAACAGCAGATCGCCAAGGTGCTCCGCGAAGCCACTCCGGGATATGAATTATTGGGCGAGGAAACGCTCGACGGTGCCGCCGATGCGGAGCACCTATGGGTTATCGATCCGCTAGATGGGACGAATAATTATGCCCATCGCTTGCCGCATTTCGCCGTTTCGATTGCCTACTATCGCAACGGTAAACCGCTGGTGGGGCTGGTTTATAATCCTGCTCGGCAAGATTGGTATTCCGCGATTGCCGGTGGCGGCGCGTTTCACAACGGCGAGCGGGTCCAGGTCAATGCAGCGCAGCAACTGTCGCAGGTTTTGATCGGTTGCGGGTTCTATTACGACCGCGGCGCGATGATGCGAAGCACCTTGGCGGCGATTGCCGACCTGTTTGAAACCCACATTCACGGAATCCGCCGCTTCGGCACCGCATCGCTGGATTTGTGCCAAGTCGGTGCCGGGCACTTCGGCGGTTTTTTTGAATATCAACTTTCGCCTTGGGATTTTGCCGCCGGTCGATTGTTTGTCGAAGAAGCGGGCGGTCGAGTGACGACTGCCGGCGGCGAGGAGCTGCCGATGGCAAAGACCAGTTTGGTCGCTTCCAACGGTCAACTGCACGATGCCATCGTGGAGATCACCAAGCGGCACTGGCAGGGCTGATGCGAGCGGACCGCCCCGTTTGCTAACGGTCTTGCTGCTCGCGGGTTTCCCGTAATTGCCGGCTAGCCTGTTCGAGCCATTCCAGTTCATCGTCGGTCAGCGCTGCGCGGCCCTCGCTGGAGAGCTTTGCTAGGATCGCATCGAGCTCCGAGGTTTGCTGTTGGTGGTTTGCGGGGGCTTCGCCACGACGCGGCAACTTCAGCACCCTCGGTCGCGGGCCATCGCCGCGACTGGGCTGCGTCCGCCGGGGGACTTTGGTTTGCAGACGCTCGATTCCCGGCATTAATCGCCAATGGAATTTCCAGTAGAGGAATCCGAACACGGCCCCACCAACGTGGGCTGCGTGGGCAATGCCGCTGTGCTGTGTTTCGCCGCTGACGGCCAGCAGGACGGGATACAGATCGAACAAAAAATAGATGATCGCTAAAAAGCGGATCTCGACCGGAAACAGAAAGTAAACGTAAATCTTTTCGTAGGGGTATAACAGCGCATACAGCGCCAGCACGCCCCACACCGCACCCGATGCGCCAATCGCGGGGATTAGCGTGCCGGTGTAAATGTCTAGCAACAGATAGGCGACGCTAGCCGATAGTAAGGCAGCAAAATAGAATGCAGTGAATTCTTTGGAGCCAAAACGGAGTTCCAATCGGCTGCCGAACCAGAACAAGAACAGCATGTTGAACAGCAGGTGCCAGAGGCTGCCGCGATCATGGCAGAATCCCGAAGTGATCAGCCGCCAGAGCTGGCCCGACTGAACTTTTTCACTGTCCAGTTCCAGCCACTTCTGGACCACCGAAACCGGAGGCATCCAGGCTTGGAGTTGGTCGAGGGTTGCCGGCGTGATCGATTCGCTATCCCACGAATCGTTTGCGGCGAATTCGCCAGCCTGATCGTCGACCATCTGCTGCGGATCGAAGTAGGCAGATTCGCGTAGATCTTCGATCGTGGCGGGACGTGTGAAAAAAATCTGTAACAAAAACACGATCACATTGACCGCGATGATTTTCTTCCACACCTCCCAGTCTCGGAATCCTCCGCGTGACCGTCCGCCACCCGCACCCCAGCCGCCCCGATCGCTAGAGAAACGATCACGGGCATAGTCTCGGTTATCTAAACCCATGTTGAATGCGATCAAAAAAATAAGAAGTGAGTGATCCGTCGGCCCCACGGCGGCTAGGCGGTGGGGGTATCCTACTGCAAGTTGACTGTCGCTTGCACGCCGCCAAGCCATCGAATGAAATTCGCCGGGGCCATGATGGATGGAGAAATTGTCCGCGATGACTCGTCTTTCCCTATCCCAAGTCGATCATCGACCTTGGCCGTTGCCAGCGGGTCCGTGGGCGATGGCTCAGCGTTGGTCGAAGCTCTTGTTTGCCCATTGGCCCGTCGCGGTGGATGAGCTGCGTGAGCAGATTCCCGCGGCGCTCGACATCGACGTTTTCGACGGTACCGGATGGATTGGCGTGGTCCCTTTTGAGCTGCGGATCCGTCCGCGCGGTTTGCCGGTCGTGCCGCGCGTTGCCGCCTTTCCTGAAATCAATGTCCGCACCTATGTGTCTTGTGGTTGCAAACCCGGCGTGTGGTTCTTCAGCCTGGACGCGACCAGTCCGATTGCTGTCCGTTTGGCACGGTGGACTTTTTATCTGCCGTACTTTCTCGCGGACATTGCTGCCGACTCAACAGGGTCGAGCATGCACTTCAAAAGTCACCGCCTGACACCCGGCACCGCGGCTCATTTTGAAGCCCGTTATCGCCCGAACTCGGAGATCTTTCTGGCCGTCCCCGGAACGCTCGAGCATTGGCTGACCGAACGGTACTGCTTGTACGCGAGCAACGCCGCGGGTGCCATCTATCGCACCGATGTACAGCATGCGCCGTGGCCTCTGCAAACAGCCGAATGGGACTTGCAGGTAAATTCGATGGCCGACCCGGTGGGCATTGCCTTGAATGGACCGCCGATCTTGCACTTTGCGAACACGATCGAAGTCGTGAATTGGCTGCCGCAAAAGGTGTGCGAGGGGCCAACAGGCGAGTGAAACAGGCGGGCCGTGATGTCGGTCAGGCCGTGATGTCGGTCAGGGACGACTGCGACCGCTCGCTTTGGTTTCGGCCAATTTCCGTTGCAAGCGCGCGGTGATTTCCGGTTTCCGATAGTAAAGGTTTTGGGTTTCGCCTGGATCGGTTAGCAAGTCATACAGTTGGCCCGGCGCGTCGGGCGCCGAGTCATCGATCTGGTAGGCTTGCAGCGCGGTGTTGCGTTGGTAGTCGTTGCCTCCGGAGCCCCGGTGGTCGAGATACTTCCATCGCCCCTCTCGGATAGAGAGTGCCAACGAGATCGTTTGCTGAAGCAGGATCGGTCGCACCGCTTGGTCGCCTTGTTGGCCCAGCCACACCGGCAGCATGTTGAAAGAGTCTTCGGCGGCCTGTTCCGGTAGCTCTGTATCGACGATGGCAGCACAAGTCGCCATCACATCAGTCAGACTGGTCAACTGCTCGCTGGTGGAACCTGCCGGAACGTGGCCCGGCCAGCGAATGATCAACGGCACCCGATGACCACCCTCCCAAGCATCACGCTTCATGCCACGCCACGGCTTGGCAGGATCATGTTGGTGATCGCTCCGCATCCGCACCGTGGTGGTGACTTCGGGGCCGTTGTCGCTGGTGAAGATCACCAGCGTGTTATCGGCGATTCCCAGTCGTTCGAGCTGATCGACAAGTTCTCCCACGATGTGGTCCAGCTCGACTAAAAAGTCGCCGTGAGGGCCGGCATCGGATCGACCTTTAAACGCTGCGTTCGCAAAGGAAGGCAGGTGCACTGCTTGCATCGAGTGGAACAGGAAGAAGGGCTGTGTCGGTTTGGAACGAACGTGCTGTTCCATCCAGCCTTTGCTCTTTTCCAGAAACTTCAAATCGACCGCTTCCAGGTCAAAGTCATCCGCTAATAAGCCTCTGCGGTTGTCATACGAATACGGATGTTGCGGCAACGTTTGATGATCGAGTTGACGCGTGGGTGGGAGCGGTACGCGGTCTTGTTCGATGTAGGCATACAGCCAATCGGTGGTGGGGCAGCAGGCGGTGCCAAAGAAGGTGTCGAATCCGCGATGAATCGGCCCGTCCAAAATGGGCTTGGTAAAGTCGACTTGTCGGACCCGTTCCAGTGCCGCGCCGCCGTCTCGCCAATCGGCCGGTGCGGTCGACTGCACTTTGGCTTGATGTGCCGGCGTGCCAGCGGCGGTTTGAAATGTCATGCCGATGTGCCACTTGCCGAAGCAGGCGGTTGCGTAACCCGCGCCACGCAGTAATTGCGGGAGAGTCAAACGATCCGCTGCAATCAGTGCGGGACCGCCGACACCCGAAAAGACACCCCGATAGCCGGTACGAAAACACATCCGACCGGTCAACAAGCTGTACCGCGAGGGTGTGCAGACAGTCGATGGACTGTGGGCATCGGTGAAACGCATGCCTTGTGCGGCTAAGCGATCGAGATGCGGCGTCGCAATTTGACTGGCAGCGTTGTAACAGCCAACATCTCCGTACCCCAAATCATCGGCCAAGATCAACAGGATGTGAGGAGCTGACGGATGGGCGGCGTCTGCCGAATAGCCCCGATGGATGCGGGGGTCGAGGCAGAGCATGAGGGGTAAGCACAACAAGACGCCGAGGGTCCGTGGCATGGATGATCGTGGCATGGATGATCGTGGCATGGATGATCGTGGCATGGATGATCGTGGCGGCAAGAGAACCAATATTTGCTGCCGGCCAGGCGGTTGCCTCCGGCGATGGTCAAGTATAAATCGCTGCAGTGGGTTCAGGGGGAAAGCCGCGTCGCGGAAAATCCTCTGTGCGGTGCAGGGCAGAGGTTTCGCGTTTGCTTTATGTCGGGATGAACTATGCTGGACCCTTCGAACGATACTTGTCTTCCTTCCATTGAACTTTTGAGAGTGAACGCCGTTCATGAAGTCTTTCCAATCCTGGCTGTTCGTCTTGATACTTTGCGTTCCCGCAGTTGCTGATGAACCGAAAAAATCAGATGCTCCGAAATCGGATACCAAACAGTCTGATACAAAGTCACAGGCCGACCAACCGGTCACGCAGGGCTACACCGTGCGGACAGTCAAAACGACTGGCAGCGTCGTGATTGCGGGCACAGAGATCTCCTATCAAGTCGAAACCGGCAAGCTGACGCAGACGGATGACACGGGTGAAGAGAAAGCCGAAGTCTTCTTCGTCGCCTACACACGCCCCGGCGAAAAGGCCGCTCGACGACCGCTGAGCTTTGCGTTCAACGGCGGACCCGGCTCGAGCAGCGTTTGGTTGCACTTGGGCATGCTCGGTCCGCAGCGTATTGTGTTGCCCGATGACGCCACGCCGCTACGCCCGCCTTATCAGCTTTCTGAAAATCCACTGTCTTTGCTGGACGTGACCGATTTGGTATTTATCGATCCAGTGAGCACCGGATTCAGCCGGCCGACGGACGTGGAGGAAAAGTCCCAGTTCCACGGCTATCAAGAAGACGTCCGCAGCGTGGCGCAGTTCATTCACGACTGGACGTCGCACTCCAAACGCTGGGAAAGTCCCAAGTTCTTGATCGGTGAAAGCTATGGTGGGATTCGCGCCGCCGGTTTAGCCGAGCATCTGCAGTCGCGTTACAACTACGAGCTGAACGGGATCGTCGTCATCTCGGGAGCGATTAATTTTCAAACGCTCCGGTTCGGTGGCAGCAACGATCTACCCTATCTGTGTTTTCTGCCGACCTATGCCGCGACGGCGTGGTATCACGATCAGCTTGACGACGAACTGCAGTCGCTGCCGGTGACCGAAGTGGTGGCGAAGGCGGAAGCACTCAGTTTGGGCAGCTATGCCAAGGTGTTGTTGCAAGGGGACCAAGCCAAGCCGAAGCAAGTCGATCGTTTGGTGGCCGAGATGAGTCGTCTGATCGGAGTCAGCGAAACCTTCATTCGACAAAGCAACCTGCGGATTCCAATGTCGAGTTTCGGCAAAGAACTGATGCGGGAGCGTGAACGGACGGTGGGACGATTCGATAGTCGGTACACCGGTATCGATCGCCAGCAAGTCGGTTCGCGGACCGAATACGACCCCAGTGGTGCAGCGATCTTTGGTCCCTTCACGGCCGCGATGAACCAATACTTGCGAGGCGACTTGCAGTACGAACAGCCGGCGGTTTATGAAATTTTGACCGGCAAAGTCCAGCCTTGGAACTACGAAAGTTTTACCGGCCGATACGTCGACGCGAGTGAGTCCTTGCGATCGGCGATGACCTCCAACCCCTACCTGAAGCTGTACGTGGCGTGCGGTTACTACGACTTGGCGACGCCTCATTTCGCGATGGAGTACACGCTGAATCACCTGGGGTTGCATCGATCGCTACGCGACAATGTCACGTTAAGCCATTATGAGGGGGGGCATATGATGTACATCTATCAACCTGCCATGGAGAAATTAAGGTCGGAGTTGGTGCGGTGGTATGCCGAGGCGGATGGCGTCGAGTAGAGGCAGCAGTCCCCAAGTCGGCTTACACTGTGAGCCTTGTGAATGTCTGCCTCAAAATCCAAAGGCTGCTTTCTGCCGCAGTGCAGGCCGCCTGTTCCACTGGAGAAACTGCCCCATGTGTTTGAAACCTAGCCGCACCATTCTGACCTGGGGGATCACGATGGCGATGGCGGTTGCCACTTGGATGCAGCAGGCTTCGGCAGAACGCCCCAACATCGTGTTGATGTTATCCGATGATATGGGTTGGGCCGAGCCAGGTTTTAACGGTGGCGATCCGGAGTGTACGCCGCACATCGATCAGTTGGCCGAAGAGGGCGTGCGCATGACGCAGTTCTATGCCCACTCGGTGTGTGCCCCGACGCGGGGAGCGTTGTTGACGGGACGGTATGCCTTTCGAACCTGGATGGATTGGCGTTCCGAGGATTTTGGCAAACCGAGCTATCTGGCCAAGCTGCAGCTAACGTTGGCGCACAATGATCGCGGTGAACCGACACGCCGTATTCATGCGCTCGACACCGACGAACGAACGATCGCCGAGGCACTGCGTGAACAGGGTTACTTCACCTCGATCAGCGGCAAGTGGCATTGCGGCGAATGGTTGCCGGAGCACTTGCCGATGGGGCAGGGCTTTGATCATCAGTATGGACATTATGCGTGGGGTATCGACTACAACCACTACACGATTCCTCACAATGCGCCGGCGCGCTATGCCGTTTACGATTGGCATCGCAACCAGCAGCCTTTGTTGGAGCAAGGCTATACGACCGACTTGATTGCCAACGAAGTCGTACGAATTGTGGCGGAACGGAAGGCCGAGCCAAACCGACCGTTCTTCTTGTACGTGCCGTTTAATGCGGTGCATGGGCCGATCGAAGAGGTGCCTCGTTACACCGACCAATATCCCGCGAGGCAAGCGGCGCTGAAGTGCCTTGATGATGCGGTCGGCCGGATTGTGTCGGCCATCGATCAGCAGGGCTTTACCGAGAACACGTTGATCATTTTTGCCAACGACAACGGTGGGTTAACCGATGCCTTAAACCGACCTTACCGGGGCACCAAGAACACGACTTTTGAAGGGGGTGTACGGGTACCTTGCGTCTGGCGTTATCCTGGCAAGCTGCCTGCTGGGACGACGAACGACGCCATGATGCACGTCGTCGATCTGCTGCCCACGTTGACGGCACTGGCAGGCGACAGCGTCGACCTGCCAGCGGCCAGTGATGGCAAGGCGACGGCTGGTCGGAAGATCGACGGCATGAATATGTTGCCGACCATTTTCGCTGGTCAACCGAGTCCGCGGACGGAGATTATCTTTGAGGTTGCCGGCAGTGTGCGACTGCCAACGATTCGCTCGGGGGACTTTAAGTTGATGGGAGAAAGGTTGTTCGACATTGTGCGTGATCCGAGTGAGACGACCGACATCGCTGCCCAACATCCCGAAATAGTCGCCCGTTTGACCGCACGGCTACAGGAGGCGAGCGAGCAGCGTCCTCCGTTGGGTGAAAAGCAACTGCTGATGGATCCACCTTTGCCTTTTGTTTATGGTCAAGAGGAAAATCGATCCGTTCCCGCGTGGTTGATCCAGCGGGTGGAGGCAGTTCGTTCTACCCAGCCCACGGAATGGGCCGAGGGGGCCACGCCTTGGCCACAAGCGCCGCAAGGTGCCACGATTCTCTATACCGGTGACGGTCGCTAATGGTTTTGCGGGCCGATTTGCCTGTGATGCAACGGCTGCTTCAGAAAATTCATTTGTTTCGCTTTTGTTTGTTGGTTTTTGCCATGTTGATTCGCATCTTGCTGTTGGTCGGTTGTTGTACTCTGTCACTAGGGCAGTTCGCGGGGCGCGCGGTCGCGGAGGATCGCGCGCCGAACGTGATCTTTATTCTTTGCGATGATTTGGGCTGGGGAGACCTGGGCGTTTTCTATCAGAATCAGTTGACCAATCATCCTCATTTTCAAACGCCGCATCTCGACCGGATGGCCAACGAGGGGATTCAACTGCGCGCCCACTATTGTCCCGCACCGGTCTGTGCCCCGAGTCGCGGTTCGTTATTGACGGGAGTGCATCAAGGGCATGCCGAGGTTCGTGACAACCAGTTTGACAAGATGCTGGAAGACAACCACACGTTGGCTTCGGTGCTGAAGGCTGCTGGGTACAAGACCGGTTTGATCGGCAAGTACGGTTTGCAAGGGCAGGGAAGTCGTCCCGAGCAATGGCCGGGCTATCCGACGAAGCGTGGCTTCGATGAATTTTACGGCTACGTGCGGCATAGTGATGGGCATGTGCATTACCCAGCCGATCATTGGGAGTTGGGGAACTCGGCGGGACATCGGTCGCCGAAAGAGATTTGGCATAACGAGCAGGAAGTCTCCTCTGGATTACAGAAGTGCTACACGACCGATCTGTTTACGGCGCGCAGCAAGGCCTGGATTCAAGAGCACACCCAAGGAGCGCCTGAGCAACCCTTCTTTTTGTATCTCGCTTACGACACACCGCACGCTGCACTGCAGGTCCCTTCGACGGCTTACCCTGCGGGTCAGGGAGTTAACGGAGGCGTGCAGTGGCTGGGCGAGGCGGGCCGGATGATTAATACGGCGGTCGGCGAAATCGATTCCTACCGACACCCAGATTACACCGACAAAGGTTGGAGTGACGTAGCGGAGCGTTTTGCGACGATGGTGCGCCGTATCGATGATTGTGTAGGCGATCTGTTACAAACGTTGCGTGACCTGGAGATCGACGACAACACGTTGGTTGTCCTGTCGAGCGACAATGGCCCACACCACGAAAGTTATTTAGCGGGAGCGGAGTACGACCCGACCGCGTTTCAGTCTTACGGACGCTTTGACGGAACCAAACGCGATACCTGGGAAGGCGGTATCCGCGTGCCGACATTAGCGTGGTGGCCAGGGAAAATCGAAGCAGGCCGCGTCGATTCGACAGCTTCGCAGTTTCATGATTGGTTGCCAACGTTTGCCGAGTTGGCCGGAGTATTGCCACCGGCTCGCAGCGATGGTGTTTCTTTGGTTCCGACTTTGACGCGTAACCGCAAGCAGACGCCCAGCACGATCTACGTCGAATACTGGCAAAACGGAACGACAAGAAAATACGAAGATTTTGGGCCGACGCATCGGGGACAGAAGCGAGGCCAGATGCAAGTCGTGCATGTCGATGGTTTCAAAGGAATTCGAACCAACATCAAGTCGCATGACGATGCCTTCCAGATCTTTGATCTGGAGCAGGATCCTCAGGAGCGAACGAACTTGGCCGATACCTCCGATCGGTTTCGAAAGCTGCAGGTGCGGATGAAAGCGCGGGTCTTGCAGTTGCGTCGACCAAATGCCAGTGCCCAGCGGCCTTATGATCAGGAATTGGTTCCTGCAGTTGCCCCCGCGACAGTACTGAAGGCCGAAACCGGTTTGAACTGGCGATATCGCGAAGGCCCCTTTTCTTACGTCCCCAATCTTGCCGAGCAATCGGCCGACTTGATCGGAGTGGCGCCGTCCTTTGAGTTGGCTTCGTTGAAGTTGCCTGGCGCCGGAGCGATTGAATGGAGCGGTTGGATCGAGGTGCCGCGCGATGGCGAGTACACCTTTGGTTTGACTTGCAGCGACGGGGCGTTTTTACGTTTGCATGACGCCACGGTAATCGATGCTGACGTTGGGTATGAGGCGAATCGATCGGTCACCGGTACGATTCGACTGGCCAAAGGTCACCATCCGATTCGGCTGACCTGTCGCGTCGCTGGGCCGAAGACGTCGGTGCAGTTAAGCTGGTCCGTGGCGGGCGAAACGCCGCAGCCGACATCCGCAGCGACGTTGCTGCACTGAGCCGTTAGAGAAGTCCAGGAAACGGCCGTTAGGAAGTCCAGGAAACGCAGGCTACCAATATTTTTCGAAGCGGATGTGGCCGACCGTCGGCGGGTCGTCGTTGTGCACAAAGCCCGCTTCTTGCAGGTATTGCAGCATTCCCGGTTCGCTTGGCGGGGGTGCGCCTGGCGGCGTGTAGCCGATCATGGCGGGGTTTCCACACAGAAACGCGTGAGTCGTTTTAGGCGATAGATCGGCGCCGCACATTTCGGCTAGTTGACCGGTATGGAACATTTCTTGAATGTACTGTTTGCCGACATATTTGGGGTGGCTGGGTTCGATGTTAAACGGTTCACGCGTGGTGAAATTAAACGAGCGAAAGTTTGCGCAGCGGCTCATCAGTTCTTGATGGATATGCCGATAGGCAAAATCGCCGATGTAGCGACCGGTGGTGGCGAGGATGATCGGGCCACGGTGACCATCGCGCAGCAAGCGTGCCGCCATTGCATTGTGTGGTGCTTCGCCGGTGCCAGTGGCCATCATGAGCACCGTGTCATCAGGTTGGATGCCTTCCAGAACATAACGACCGACGATGCGTGTTTCGAGCGAAACACGGTCGCCTTCGTTCAGCAAGAACAGGCGTGGCGTCAGTGCCGGTGGTTTTCCGTCCGGGGTACCCGCTTCACGCACCAACGTGATGTAGAACTCGAGGTAGTCGACGTCATCACAGGCGGCCAAGTGACCTTCGTCGTCCAGCATTGGACAGGAAATCGAGTAAGCCCGTCGAGCCAACTTGCGGAGGCGTTTGGCCGGCAGCATTTCGTCTTGAGACGGTTCGATACGAGGCTCCCAATTGCCTAAGCCGATCGCCACGTACTGTCCGGCTTGGAATGGCGGGATCGGCTGATCGGGACGGATTCGAAACCGCGACAGGTTTTCGTGAGCATCGATGCGACGAACGATTTGCGCGTTGTAGTGCTGCTGGCGTAGCTGTTCTTGTTCCGCCGCATCGGGCGGAGAATCTTGTAGGGAACGGGCCAACGGGTTGACTCCTCTTAGGTTGCGAAAAAGAACCGACCGCCGACAAGAATTAGGGAGACCGGGCCACCGAAGGGGGTGAATATCCCAGTAATTGCGGCGCCATGCAATGCTAATCGCCCTTACCGCTCATCCGCTGTCGGACCGGTGGCACGCTGATGGGTCATCGATCGCCCTACTATGGTCGGTAGAGAGGTGCGGGGCTAAAGTGGGCAGATAACGAGCGGTCCATTGGCGGACACCGAACCCACTCCCAAAACGGCTCAGTCCTTATGGCTCACACGATTGTTATTTTTGGTGCTTCCGGCGACTTGACGAGTCGCAAGTTGATCCCGGCATTGTATCGCCTGTTTCAGAAGAACCGCCTGCCGGTCGATACCCAGATCATCGGTGTATCCCGCAGCGAGTTCTCGCACGATGAATGGCGATCACAGCTCGCCATTTCGACCGAAAAATTCACCGGAGATAGCTTCGATGCGGAGGTGTGGGCCGCCTTCAGTCAGTTGGTTTACTACCATCCGGGAGACATCCAGCAGACGGCCGACTTTAAGTCGCTGAGCAAGTTTCTCGCTGAGATCGAGCCCGCAGGCGCCGTCGATCGGGTCTACTATTTGTCGACCAAGCCGCAGTTGTATGCCAAAGCGGTCGAGCAGTTAGGTGCGGCGAAGCTGAACGACGACAGCAACGGTCAACGGCGGGTGATCATCGAGAAGCCCTTTGGTACCGACTTGGCCACCGCTCAGCAGCTTAATTTGGCCATGCACCGGGTGTTTCGCGAAGATCAGGTCTACCGGATCGATCATTATCTGGGCAAAGAGACGGTTCAGAATCTGTTTGTGTTGCGGTTTGCCAACAGCATTTTCGAACCGTTGTGGAATCACAATTACATCGATCATGTGCAGATCACCGTGGCGGAAGAAGTGCCTGTTGGCCGGCGTGCTGGCTACTACGACACGTCGGGGGTGCTGCGCGACATGTTTCAGAACCATTTGTTGCAGTTGATGATGATCACCGCGATGGAGCCACCGGCACGGTTCGATGCCAATTTGGTGCGTGACGAAAAAGTCAAAGTCCTCCATAGCGTGCGCACTAAAATTGGTGCCGATTTCGCTGCCGAAACGGTACGTGGTCAGTATGCGGGATATCTGTCCGAAGAGGATGTGCCGGCCAACAGTCAGACCGAAACGTTTGCCGCCTTAAAGCTGCACGTTGACAACTGGCGCTGGCAAGGCGTGCCGTTTTATTTGCGGAGCGGGAAAGCGATGTCGTGCCGCACCACTCAAATTGTGATTCAGTTTCGCGATGCCCCGCATTTGCTGTTGGGATCCAAAACACGCATTCCGACAGCCAATCAGTTGGTGATTCAAGTCCAGCCCGCCGAAGGGATCCAACTGCACTTTCAGACCAAGGTTCCCGACACCGAGCTGAAGACAAAACTCAGTTCGCTTGATTTTCGTTTTCAACAAAACGGTCGCGAAGGAGCCATGCCCGATTCGTACCAACGGTTGTTGCTCGACGCGATGAACGGGGATGCAAGTTTGTTCGCGCGCAGCGATGAAGTGGAGCTCGCATGGGGCATTGTTGATCCGCTGATCGCCGCCTGGCGCAGCCCCGCCGCTCCACCCTTGCAGACGTATCCTCAAGGAGAATGGGGGCCCGAATGGTCGACGGAGTGGATGCAGGAGCAGGGCCGGCAATGGTTTGACGTCTGTCCGGTGTTGAAGGGCTAACGCGGTACGCTCATGAAGATGGTACGCCGATGGAGATTCTGACCAGTCGTGCAAATCCCCGTATCCGACACGTCAGTCGATTGCGTACGGGACGCTATCGACGTCAAACCAACGCGTTTGTGGTCGACGGAGTGCGTGAGATCAGGCGAGCGATCGACGCGGGCATGGTGCTGCTTGAGCTGTTTATCGCCGAGGCAACTTGGAGCCAGTTTGTTGGCGGTCAGGACGCGGGTGGGATTCCCGACTGGCTGCAGCCAGCCCTGTCGCGGCAAGCCATTACGCAGGTGGCCGGAGGAGCCTTTGAAAAGCTGGCCTATGGAGATCGCAAGGAAGGCATGGTCGGCGTGTTTGAAACGCCTGCTCGTCCCTTGGAGCAACTCGTTTTGCCCGCCAATGCGTTGGTGATGGTGGCCGATCGGATTGAAAAACCGGGCAATCTGGGGGCCATTTTTCGCTCTGCCGATGCGGTGGGAGTCGACGCAGTGATCTGCTGTGACTGTGCCACCGATTTGTTTCACCCCAACGTGATCCGCGCCAGTTTGGGGACGGTGTTTGCCATGTCGGCGGCGGTTTGTACGGCTGCCGCAGCCCAGCGCTGGCTTCAGGATCGAGGGGTGCGCTGCTTTGCCGCCCGCGTGGATGCCGCCCGTTTGTTATGGGATTGCCCGCTCACCGGAGCGGTCGCATTGGTCGTGGGGGCCGAGGCTGCGGGGCTGGGCGAGGATTGGAAAGCGGAGGGAATTACGATTCCGATGGCCGGGGCCGCTGATAGTTTGAATGTATCGGTGGCCGCCGCCGTGCTGGCATTTGAGGCCCGTCGGCAAAGGCGGAGCGAATCTGATTACCGTGGCAGCCTGCAGAATCGTTAATGCTTCGCCCAGGGGATTCCGATACCTAACACGGATGACCGGTGTATGAGTGCCGGCATCTTTCCATCGATGTGCCAAGGGGGGTGCATCACCGGAGACCCAGTTAGGTCAAGGATGCGGCATGCTTCATTGCAAATTTCAGCCAGGACGAAGTCGACTCGTGCGGCGAGCGGCACTCGCAGCACTATTAGCGAGCACCGCTTGGCAATCGACCAGCCAAGCGGATAGTCCCAGCACGCTCAAGCTGGAACTGTTGCCGCCACTGCCGGTGCAAGTTGGGCAGCTGGGCGTGACTGCTTCTCAGGTGGTCCTCAAGCGAGGATCGAATGAAAACCCATTTTGCCAAGCGCCTGCCGAGGATATCACGCTGGTTTCGGGTGCGGATCAGGCGGGGCTGTTGCAGCCGACGACCGAGGTCCTCCTGTTACAGCCTGTTTCCGAGCAGGCAGCTCGTCCCTCGGTCGTCGAAGAGGCTCCGGTGGAGCTTGTCAAACCGAAATCGACACTGCGTCTGACGCCGGTGATGCCGTCGGCGCCAGCTCCTGCGGTCCCGGACAGTTCGGGCGCAGGCGTGGTGGCCAATCCCTATGTGACCGAAAAAGCGGTCAGCCCCGGCAGTTCGGTCGAAGACGTAGCCGCCGCGGAGCAACAGGCGGTCGCGACTCCGACAGCAACGGACTCTGATTCCGAATCGTCTCCCGTGATTGCCTTCCAGATGTCCGATGAACCGGCCGTTTATTCTTTGGGCGACTTGGGGACTGAAGAGCCCGTTTCGGAGCGATCCGTTCGCACCGATTCCGCTTCATCGACGCGGCGCAGTACTGGCTTGCCAGTTCCTGTAACGTTGAAAGAGCTGCCTACGGACGGAGATGCCCAAGAGGCTGCTGGTGCACCAGGGTGGCTGATGGAAGCGGCGCGGCAGGATGGAAAAATCCGAGCCAATGCGACGGCCGTATCCGCCGGGAAACCCAGCAAGCCGAATGTTCCCAAGCCCGTACTGGATACCGAATCCAACTTGTCCGAACCCAATTTGGCCGTGCCCAGCTTGCCAGTCACCCTTGCGCAGCCGCCACTGGCCACCAACCGCGCGACCACTAGTCGGTTATGGCGACCTGCCGGTTCGACGCCTGCCAACGCACTGGACAGTTCGCCCATTGTTGTCGGTGCTGGACCGAGTGTGGATACAACGGCTGAATTGGTCGGCCGATCGCAGGGATTGGTAATCGACGTTCCAGCGGACGACGATCCCAGCTTAAAAACACCGGCCGTTTCCGCCGTGTCGGTAGCCAATCCTACTCCGTCGGATCAAATCATCGCCACCGTCGCCTCCGTCGAAGCAGCACCTCGGCAGGCGGTGACCGTCTTCGATCAAGCCACCGCGGTGATCGACGATATCGACGTCGCCAAGGCGCACATGCGTCCTTTGCAACTACAACAAACGGTTCGACGTTTTCTGGTAGAAGACGACACGATTTGCCGCGTCGTTGCGGTCGGGCCGCATGAGTTACGGATCATTGGACAGCAGGCCGGTAGCTCGCGTTTGGCCATTTGGACGGGCAGCGACGAAACGGCTGAACCACGATTTTACAACATTCGTGTGGAGCATCGTCCACAGTCGCAGTTGCAGAATCTGCAACGGACCGCGGACGAGCTCACCAAGTCCTTGCTGGCGACTTTCCCAAACAGTCGGGTGCGCGTCGTCGCGGCCAATCAACAACTAGTCATCCAAGGCGTTGCCGTAGATGACGATCAAGCTCGCAGCATCTTGCAGCTCGTACGGCAGACCTGCCTTGTGCCGGTCGTCGATCAACTATCGACTCGTTAGTCATGACGTTCCATCTCAACGCAGCACCAAGGGACTCGTTGACACGGGTTGCCATTTCGCAAAGAGGTTTCGCGATGTTAAAAGCCACTTGCACAAGCTCGCTTCGACGCTTGTTGATAACTGCCATTGCCAGCGCGACAGCCTGTTGGTCGCTGCCTGCCCAAGCCCAAGACCCTGCGGTCGCTGGTATCAGTGATCCGATCGGGATCGAGCTGGCACCGGGCGAGACGATTCTCGAAACATTGGACGGGGAATCGGGAATGCCGGTGCCGATGTTCAATGCTCAAACCAATCAACCGATCACCGCCGGCGCGGCTGCCAGCCATGGGCATGACGGCTCTTGCCAAACTTGCTCGGGTTGTTTCGGTGGCTGTGAGCCGGGCTGCTACGTTCGCGGCGAAGCCTTGTTCATGCGGCGTCAGGGCGACGATCAGCAGACTCTGACTCCCAAGTTTGCCCTGGGCGAGTTTGATCATGAGTTTGGGGGCCGGGTGACCCTCGGCCGGATGATGGATTGTGTCGAAGGCTACGAAGCGGTCTTCACAGGTATGCTGGAATGGGACCTCAGCGCCCAACGAGCTACCGATCCCGCAATTGTGCCCAACACCTTCATCACCCCTGGTGCGGGGCTGGGAGCGGGCTTTCTGGATGTGTTCACCAACGCCGACTTCCAGCGGCAGACGTATCAGGCGGAGTACAACAGCTTCGAGCTGAACCGGATACATCGGGGCTGGGACGTGATTCAAACGATGGCTGGCTTTCGCTACATCGATTACTCCGAGGAGTTCCAGTATTCAGTACTCGACTCTTTAGGCCCACCTAATGGAGCAACCGCTGGTTTCCTGCGAAGCGACATTGAGAACCGTATGATTGGCGGCCAAGTCGGTATCGATATGGCTTATCCACTCAGCGAGCGTCTGTGGACGGTGGTAAAAGCTCGCGGTGGAGTCTTTATGAACTTCACCGATTCGGTTTTTCAGGTGGTGACCAATGCCAACACGCAGACGATCATCGCTAACAATTCCGAAGAAGAAACCGACTTGTCTGGTCTCGTCGAGTTCGGAACTTCGTTTCGCTACAACCTCGGACCATCGTTGGCTCTGACGGCAGGTTATGAGTTCTGGTATCTGGCCAATGTGGCGACCGTGCCGAGTCAGTTAACCACGTCGATCACCCCCGCTTCGGGGTCGACGATCGACATCAGTGACGACGTGTTCTTTCACGGCGCGGTTTTTGGTGCCGAGTTCAGCTTCTAAGCCTCTTGGCGGGTTTCCCGCAAACGGGCGCTTGACCCTGTTTGCAAGAGACCCGCGAGCTATTGATGCCGCAACGCTTCGATCGGATTCATCGAAGCCGCTTTGTAGGCCGGGTAAACGCCAAAAATGATCCCGGTGACGACCGAGATCCCGAACGCGAGCAAAATCGAGCTGAGTGTGGTGGCGGTTTCCACGCCGAGGCTTGCCGTCACGATCACCGGGATGACGATGCCCAAGGCGATTCCCAATAAGCCACCCGTTGTGCTCAACACCGTGGTCTCAAAGAGAAACTGCCGGATGATGTCACGACGTTTGGCACCAATCGCACGGCGGATGCCGATTTCCCGCGTGCGTTCGGTCACTGTCGCGAGCATGATGTTCATGATGCCGATGCCACCGACAAGCAGTGAAATCCCGGCGATCGATCCCAGCACAATGTTCCAGATCCGCTTTTCATGTTCGGCTTGTGCCAACAGTTCCAGCGGCACATAGACCTCGTAGTCGTTCTGCGAAGTATGCTTCCGCGCCAAGATCTTGCGGACCATCGCAGCGGTGGGACGCACTAATTCTTCGTTCTGTTGGTTGACTGCCAGCGTGATCTCGCTCAGTTCGACATGCTCAAAACTGCGTCCACCTGATTCGGGGACGACTTGGGTTTCGCCGAACCGGCTTCTAGCGGCCGAAAGTGGAATGTAGATATCGCGATTCTGATTTGCCGCGCCGACGGCTCCCACATTGGCGGCCCCCGAATCGTGCGACTCCAGGACGCCAACTACCCGATACGCCCCCTGGCCCAACAACAGCGGTTGCCCAATCGGGTTTTCAAAACCAAACAGAGCCAGACTCGCACCTTGGCTCAGCACGGCCACGTTTGCCATCGTCTGCTCGTCATCCTCTAGTAGAAAGCGTCCGCCACGCCGCACCTGGATCGACTTGACTTGTTTGAACGCCGGGATCGTGCCCAGAACCCGCGCGTCCGATAGGCGTCGCCGTCCATGCTGCACATCTTTGCGTAGGGCCAGGATGGGAACGATTTGCTCGATCGTCGGCAGTTCCTCGAGGACCCGCAGGTCGGCGTGTGTCAATCCATAGCTGACGACTCGCGAACTGGACCGTGACACCATGCCGGGCTGTGTGGCGCTGCTGGAGTCCCCGCCACGACTGGCTTTGGGCTTGACGCTGCGTACGATCACGTTGGCCGCGCCGAGCTTGCGAATCTGGGCGAGTGCTTCTTTTTTGCTACCCTCTCCGACCGACAGCATGGCGATCACGCTGGCGACCCCGAGAATCGTGCCGAGCAAGGTCAGAAACGACCGCATCTTGTGCAGCAAAACATTGCGGATCGCTAGTTTGAGAGTGGCTAGATGCACTGTGGCGATCCTTTCGAAAGATCCGTTTAACGCGCTGCCGCGATCAGCTCGTCGGACGGTTCTGGTGTGCTCACGGGATCGGGCAGAACTTCCTGGGCGACGTCCGTCGGGTTTAAAGCCACACGATCGGCGGCCGAGATACCGCTGATGATTTCCACATAAGCATCATTGCTACGACCAAGTTTCACTTCACAGGGAATGATGCCGTTGGGCCCCTGCTTCATGCACCACGTCTTGCCATCCTGTTCCATCACCGATTGAACGGGCACTGCAATCACATTGGCCGCTTCATCGATATGGATTTCAACCACGGCGGTCATGCCAGGTTTGAGATTCTCCACCTCCGAATCAATGGTCACGACCGTTTCGTAAACCTTCGTACCACTGCCGCGCCAGCCACTTTGATCCGGCAGCACTGCAACCGATCGCACCGTACCGGAGTATTCACGATCGGGGAACGCATCCACGGTGATCGTCACGTCCAAGCCATGCGCCATTTGATCGAGGACCGATTCGTGGACTGCCGTGCGGACTTGCATTTTCGAGAGTAAGGGAATCGACAAGAGATTCTGCCGAAACCGAACGGGAACGCCTTCACGGATCTCGTCATTACGGGCGCTCACGTAAGCCACCATACCGGCTTGCGGTGCATAGATGCGGCATTTCTCTAGTTGCGACTGGTAGCGAACCAGTCGCTCTTCTTCCTTCTTTAGCTGTTCCGTCCGGGTTCGCAGCAGCGACTTCATCTGCCCCAGTTTGGCTTCGTTGTTGCGTTGCGTCTGCTCCAGACTCCGCTGGGCCGTCTTCAGTTTTCCTTCCAACGTCAAGATCTGCATGCGGCGTTCGTAGTCTTGCAGCTTGCCGAGGGAGGCGAGTTTCGTTTCCAGTTCGTTTAGTTTGGCGGCGTACTGACCCTCCGCTTGCAGGTACGACAGCTCGCTACGGCGCAGTTCGTTGCGGTTGGCATAGCCCAGCTTGAACAACGACTGCAACCCGCGACGATCTTCGTCCTTCAGTTCCATCGAAGCTTGCGCGGCCAAGATTTCGTTGTTGATGTTGTCGATCGCTCGCTTGACCTCCTCGATCGCCAGACGGTGCGTGCCGTTTTGCTTGTCGATGTACATTTCCAGATTCAGTCGAGCCAGTTCCACTCCCAGTTCTGCTTCGGCCTGCAGAGTGCTGTTCTGCGACAGCTGGTTTTCGTAATTGGCTTCGGCTTGGAATTGCTGGGTGCGAGCTTCCTCGGTCTCCAGTAACTGTTCATCGAGCGCCTCACGCATGGGCGTCGATTCCAGTTCGACCAACAGTTCCCCTTTCTCAACCGTGCTGCCGTTGGGAATGATCCAAACGATCGGGGTGCCATTGATTCCGTCCCGCTGCACATCTTCGACTTCGCAGAAGACGCCAACGTTGTCTTGGCTTTCCATGTTGCCGCGTTCGATGACGGAAATCGAAAGCCCCGTGCGCTCGACTTGATGCCAGAGCGCCTGCTGCGACAGCGCGTCTTGCCGCCGAGGCCAGCTTGCAGCCAACAGCACCGAAGCGAAGAGCACAACCACCAAGCCCACGTACAATGGCATCCGGCGTTTCCAGAGAGGCCGCCGCGGAGCGGACCGCGACGCGGCAGAGGAAGCCTCCGAGGAGGATTTCGCCGGTTCGATCACTGGGTTGGTCTTCAAAAAAGGAACTCCTTTGCAACAGCTCTTCGGCGGCTACGAAAACAACGCGGCCATCCAGCAAGAGCGTCTGGAAGCGGGGGGACTACACAGCCGAAGGCTAAGTAGAAAGTTAGGTGGGTAGGACCGGCAGGTTTGACAAACCGCTCCGGAATGGTATTCGGAGGGGAACTGCCTGTCGGTTTGCAGGTGGGATTCACTATTGTACTCAAAAAACAAGCAGATTGGCAAACGAAGTTATCAGGTTACCTGCGGCCGAGCCGCAGTGGGCTGGCCGTCGGTGGGGGCGATTGAGCCAGCTGCGGGCAATCATCGCGGCTTATGCCGGCTGTAGTGCCCAGCGGCCAATCGGTTAAAGTGTCTCGCTAAACGCTGACGATTCCGCCACGACCGCTAGGTGGGCGTTCAAGCCGTCGGTCAATAATTCGCTTTTTTAAGGAATGTTTGCAGTCGTGGACGCCAAAATCGTATTGCTGCCTGGGGATGGCATCGGCCCGGAAATTATTAAGGAAGCCGAAAAAATTCTTGTCCGCGTGGGGGAGAAATTTGGGCATGCCTTCCATTTTGAGAATCATTTGATTGGTGGTATCGCCATCGATCAGACGGGAGATCCCCTGCCAAGGGAGACAGTGCAGGCATGTAAAGCGGCCGCTGCGGTGCTGCTGGGGGCCGTCGGTGGTCCAAAATGGGATGATCCCTCGGCCAAGACGCGTCCGGAAAAAGGCTTGCTACAGATCCGTAAGGAACTGCAGTTGTTCGCCAACCTGCGCCCGATTCAAACGTTCCGTGAATTGGTCGATGCGTCGCCACTGAAACGAGAAATCGTCGATGGCACCGACATTCTGTTTTTCCGTGAGCTGACTGGTGGAATCTACTTTGGGGAGAGCGGTCGCAGTACCGATGACGGCGTGGAGTCGGCTTATGCGATCATGAAGTACAGCGTGCCCGAAGTGGAACGGATCGTCCGATTGGCCGCCACGGCCGCGCGAGGCAGGAGCAACCGTTTGACCAGCGTCGACAAGGCCAACGTGCTGGAACCAAGTCGTCTGTGGCGGCAGGTGGCGCAGCGCGTGATGACCGAAGAGTTTCCCGACGTGGAATATGATGTCGTGTTGGTCGATGCGATGGCGATGCACCTGATCAGCCGTCCGCGTGACTTTGACGTTGTGGTCACCAGCAACTTGTTCGGTGACATCTTAACGGATGAAGCCTCCATGTTGCCCGGATCTTTGGGGATGCTCCCGAGTGCTTCCATTGGTGCCAGCGGCCCCGGTCTGTACGAGCCGATCCACGGTTCGGCTCCCGATATTGCGGGGCAGGGCATCGCCAATCCGTTGGCAACGATTCTTGCCGCGGCGATGATGCTACGACATTCCTTGTCGTTGGAAACCGAAGCGGCAGCGATCGAGGCGGCCGTGCGCGACGTGCTAGCCGACGGCTTGCGGACCAAAGATATCGCCCGTGGCGGTACGGCGACTGGAACACAAGCGATGGGCGACGCAGTGCTTCAAAAACTGGCTTCCTAAGCAGGCAGACTTGAGTCATCGGGTAAATGCGCCGCCTTGGCGATAGCCGCGGTTCCTGAATAGAACCGGGGCTATCGCCCAAACGGCTAAGCAGAGTTCTGCGGAATGATTCCTGCCAACCTGCTTAGCAGCCTCTGGCGGCCCGCTTGGTCAGCTCGCTGGATGTGCGAAATCTCCGTGCGATGCATTGCCGCCAATGCGTTGGCCGCTGGTCTGGCAAAACATGTGGATCGCCCCAGGAGCGACGAACCGTCGGAGCCGGGTCCCGGGTGTCGGCGGTTGGTCATCGGTGACTAGCACGGTAACGGCGACGTTTTGCCAGGAACCATGCACGTGAGTGACTGCGCCGAGCGGCTGTGCGACGTCGACGACGATGTCCATTGGCAAGGCATCGTCGGAGGTGGCAACGGTCGTGAAGGCTTCGGGTCGAACACCCACTTCCACCACCGGCTCCGATACGTCGGACGCGATCGGCCAGCGGTGCGAGCCGGTCCACCAGCCACCGTCGGGTTGCCGCTGAGCGGTGAAAAAGTTCATCGACGGCGAACCAAAAAAAGCGGCCACTGCTTTGTGATTGGGATGGTGATAAAGCTGGAGCGGTGTGTCGATTTGTCGGATCCTCCCGGCGTCCATGACCGCCACGCGCTGGCCGATCATCATGGCTTCGGTTTGATCGTGAGTGACATAAATCATCGTCGCTCCGAGCTGTCGATGGAGTCGCACCCACTCCACTCGCATTGCATCTCGCAGTTGGGCATCCAGATTCGAAAGGGGCTCGTCGAGCAGAAAGATGTCAGGTTGGCGGACGATTGCGCGGCCGATCGCAACCCGCTGACGTTGGCCACCAGAGAGGGTGTCGGGTTTTCGATCGAGCCATTCCGCCAGTCCGAGCGTGGCGGTGGCCGCCGCGACCCGCTGATCGATTTCCGCGGGCGGTAGCTGCCGCATCTTCAAACCAAACGCCAAGTTCTGGCGGACCGTCATGTGCGGGTACAGGGCGTAATCTTGAAACACCATCGAGACGTCGCGATGCCGTGGCGATGTGCCGACTAAGGACCGACCACCGACACGGACGTCACCGGAATCGGGCGACTCCAGGCCGGCAATCATCCGCAAAGTGGTCGTTTTTCCGCAGCCGCTAGGCCCGACGATGACCAACAATTCCCCGGCCGGGACGGTCAGGTTCATCCCGTCCACCACGCGCCGGGCAGCAAACGTTTTCGTTAGATCGACCAGTTCCAGAGCAGACAAGTGAGGCCTCGACGAGCAGAGAAGCATGCCATTCTTGTTGGTTTGGCGTTGGTTTAGCGCTACAATAGTAAGTTACCCTCAATGTGCGTTCAATCGACGCGTTCCCCCACAGGGAAGGAGAAACCCTTGATGAGTCATTCCCAAAAAAAACGCCGCATCGTATTGCTGGTCGGTTCCATCCTGGTTGGTGCCGCCATGGCTGTGACAATGCGCGGCTTTGCCGCCGATGAACCCGGGGCCTCTGGAGGTGATCCGGCGGCCTCGGCCGAGGCCGCCAATGGGCCGTTCGAAGTTCCGCCCTACCAGCCAAAAAACAAAGCTCAGTTGCGACGATCGCTGACCTCGATGCAGTACACCGTAACCCAGCAGGAAGGGACCGAACCGGCGTTTCGTAACGTGTACTGGAACAACAAGCAGGAGGGATTGTACCGCTGCGTGGTCTGTGAATTCCCGTTGTTTACTTCCAGCACGAAGTTTAAGTCGGGCACCGGTTGGCCCAGTTACTACGCTCCGGTGAATGAAAACGCGGTCGGCACCAAGCGAGATTGGAAGATGGTTTATCCACGAACCGAGGTGCATTGTGCTCGCTGTAAAGCGCATTTGGGGCATGTGTTTGATGACGGCCCCCAGCCCACCGGAAAACGCTACTGCATGAACAGCGCCTCACTGAAATTCGAACCGTTGAAGCTGCCCAAAAACACGGCTGTCAATTTTCCCGGCAATAAGTAGGGCATCCATCCATCAAGCAAGCCGTGCTTGGTTGCGATCGCGGTGACTTTGCGGGCGGTGTCGCTTGTGCGGCATTGCCCGGTTTTTGCGGCCGCTACGGTTGTTTTGGCGTTTCCCTTCCACTCCCGTCGATAACATAGGCGGAAGCTGTGCGGACTCCGCGCGGTTGGAACTCCTCGGTTAGACAGGGACGTCTGTCGTGAAAAAACATCTCCACTGGTTTGTCGTGATGCTGCTCCTGGGTGTGGGACACAACGTCTCAGGAGAGGAGCCAGCAGTGCTCGAGGCAACCCCGCCGACTCAAACGTCGCAACTTGGCGGTGAGTCGCTCTACGGCCGCGATCGAACGGTGGGCCGCGAAGAGGGGGTGTTTCAGCTGCCGGAACTGCGAGCACCCACGATTGATCTTTCGCAGATCGGCAATAGTCGCCTTCCTGACGCGTTGGCCAACCCCGAGCCGAAGCCGACCGAAGTGCTGTCCGAAGGGCCCGATCGCCCAGGCGACTGGTCGATGAGCTCCTATCTCTGGCACGCTCCGAACACCTTTTCGCATCCGCTCTATTTCGAGGATGTGATGTTGGAGCGGCATGGTCACGAGCGTTGCTGGCAATTGCAACCGCTGGTCAGTGGAGCGCGGTTTTTCGCCACCGTCCCGATGCTGCCCTATCTGGCGACCGTCCAGCCGCCCTGTGAGTGCAATTACACTCTCGGCTATTTCCGGCCGGGAACCTGTGCTCCCGCACTATGCCAGCGGCCACCGTACCAGCGAAATGCGGTCTTGGTCGAAGCCGCCGCCATTGCGGGCGGGATGATCGCCATACCGTAACTAAGCTGCCAGGCGTCGCCGCAGGGAAGCCCATCCGGTTGCTTTCGCGATCGGCTAGCGCTTTCGCGTTGGGCTGGCGGAGGGGCGTCCGTCGGCACGGAGTGGTTTGCCTGGATTACCCGTCCCGCTTGTTCACTATTGTTGCTAGGTTATGGAGATGGGTGGATCTCAAATTTCCATGACCGATCTGATGCTGTGGGCCGTCGTTGTGGCGGTCGCGGTAACCCTCTTTTCAGGCCTGATTGTCCGTCGGCGTTCGCTCTACACGGAAATCCTCCAGGATTTCGTGAAGAAAAAGCAAGTCCCCGAGGGTGACGAAGAGGCAAGCGACGACGAAGTGAAACCTTAGCGATCGAATCACTCGAACGGTTGATATGAGCAAACGTCTTTACATTGAAACAGTTGGCTGCCAGATGAACGTGCTGGACACCGAAATGGTGGTCGCCGATCTGAAGCAGCATGGCTATGAACTGGTGGCGACGCCCAAAGAAGCCGATACCGTTCTGTTCAATACGTGCAGTGTTCGCGAGCACGCCGAAGAGAAAATTTACAGCGCCCTGGGAAAACTCCGTCAGGCCAAGGAACGGAATCCCGAAAAGACCATCGGTGTGATGGGCTGTATGGCGCAAAAAGATCAGCAGATCATTTTTCAACGTGCGCCATTCGTTGACCTGATCGTTGGTCCAGGACAATTACAGCAGATCCCCTCATTGCTGGAAAATATTCACGCCGGTCAAGGTCGACAAATCGCCGTCTCGCTTGGGCGTAAATCGGGTTCTCAAGAAACGATTCGTCGGAGCCACGAAACCTTTGACCCGCTTCGCGATCCAGCGATGCGCCCCACACCATTCCAGGCTTACCTGCGGATTCAAATCGGCTGCGACAAGTTCTGTACCTACTGCGTGGTCCCGATGACCCGCGGTCCCGAACAGGGTCGCAGTCCGGAACAGATTATTGCTGAAGCGCAGATCTTGGCCGATCAAGGTTGTGTGGAAATCACCCTGCTCGGCCAGACCGTCAACAGCTATCGCTACACCGATGCACATGGCAACGTGACGCGGATGAGCGACCTGCTGCGACAACTGCACGAGATCGAAGGGCTGCGGCGATTAAAGTTCGTAACCAATTATCCGAAAGACATGACCGAAGAACTGTTGCTGACGATTCGCGAACTGCCGAAGTGCTCGACCTATTTGCATGTGCCGGCACAGAGTGGCAGCGATAGCCAGTTAAAAGCGATGCGTCGCGGATATACGGTGGCCGATTATACGGCGATGATGGAACGCATCGAACGGATCCTCCCGGAGGCTTCGGTCAGCAGCGATTTTATCGTCGGTTTCTGCGGGGAAACGGAAGAGGACTTTCAGCAATCGATCGAGCTCGTCAAACGCTGTCGCTTCAAAAACAGTTTTATCTTCAAGTACAGTGTGCGCGCTGGCACCAAAGCATCCGAGCGGATGGAAGACGACGTTCCCGAAGCAATCAAGACGCGGCGTAACAATGAACTGCTGGCCGTGCAGGACGAAATCTCGGCCGAGGATAATCAGCGGTTCATTGGCCAGACGGTCGAGATCCTTGTGGAAGGCCCCAGTAAACGGGCTCAGAAAAGCAAGGAAGATGGTCCGCTATGTCAGATGATGGGGCGTACCTTGTGTGATCGCATTGTGGTTTACGATGGCAATCGACGCCAAGCCGGACAGTTCTTGCCGATCGAAATTTCGGACGCCACGGCAACGACTTTAATCGGTCGCGTCAAAACGGTTCATACCGGCCCCGACGTGTTTCAATTGCAACTTGGTGCCGGACCTGCTTGACGCCACCAGCGTCTCGGTTCATTCGGAAATCGCCTCATACAGCAACGGTTTGACCGCCGTTTCCAACTGGGGCGAGTAAGGAAGCAGTTGACCGAGCACCACCACGGCGAGTTCGTCATTGGGTGAAGCGTAAAAGTGCGTGCTGGCCATGCCGTCCCAGCCGAATTCGCCTGAATGAGCGGCCGGGTCCATGATGGGCTCCCGCACGACGGACAGGCCTAGACCGAAATCCATCCCCAAGATCGGTAGGCCACCCATCTGGATTGGATACGCTTGCTCGGGAAGTTGGCTGGTCGTCATCGCGCGGACCGTTTCGGCTTGCAGAATCCGCTGGCCGTCCAACTGGCCACCGTTGAGCAGCATCTGTGCGAATCGGAGGTAGTCCCCCGCAGTCGAAATCAAGCCTCCACCACCCGACAGCATCCGCGGACTGCGAATGAAACGGCTGGTCAAAACCGCATCTGAAACAAGCAGCGGGCCGGCGGCCGAAGGCCCATACGCGGTCGCGAATCGCTGCTGTTTGTCCGCTGGTACATAAAATCGCGTGTTGTCCATTCGCAAAGGATCAAAGATGCGCTCGCGCAAGAACGTATCCAGCGGTTTTCCCGACGCCACTTCAATCACACGTCCCAACACATCGATCGAGACACCGTATTCAAAACGTTCGCCCGGCTGATGCAGCAGCGGCAGGCTGGCCACTTTTTCCGCCAGTTGCTCCGCGTTGTCGGTTTGGCCGAGCACGGCCGCTTGGCGATACATTTGATCGACCGCCGTGTTGCCGAAGAAGCCGTAAGGTAGTCCCGAGGTGTGCCGCATCAAGTCGCGGATCGTCACCGGGCGAGCCACCGGGTCGCACTGCAGGCTCTTCTCGTTTCCATCGCCCGAGCGATAGACCTGTACGTCTGCGAAGGCGGGAATCGTTTTTGCCACCGGATCGTCCAAGCCGATCGTGCCATCGTCGACCAGCGTGAGCGCCGCAGCAACGGTGATCGGCTTACTCATCGAGTAAATGCGGCACAACGTGTCGGTTCGCATCGGCGTCTTCGATTGCAAGTCGGCGTAACCAACCGCCTCCAACAGTGCCAGTTTCCCCTTCCTCGCGACCGCGATCACCGCGCCGGCGACCTTGCCTTCTTCTACAAGTTGTTCCAGTGCCGGCGGGATTTTTGCCAGCCGATCTGGGGCAATCCCCAGTTCGGTCGGAGTGGCTGGTGGGAGTGGGAGTGATGACGTATCGTTCGCATCGGCCGGTTTGCTGGACGCGCGAAAGGGAGCGGCCGGCAAACCGTTTTGGTTGAACAGGTTGCCAATGGGGTTGGTCGCCCAGTTGTAACGCACCTCGATCGGCTGAGCCACCTCGGGGGCGGAGAGAACGACGGTCTGGCCTTCGATAGCCGCGGTGGCCCAGAAAAACTTGCCGTCGCTGCCGGCAATGGCAAAACCTTTCAACGTGTCGCCTGCGACGCGCAGCCCGTCACCAATCGATCGGAAATGCACGACCGCTTGGTTGCCGGAAACGGACAGCGAGTCGAACTCGGGGCCCGTCGCTACCAGCTCTACACCGTAGGCAATCTGCATCGCTTGCAGTGCCAAACGCTTGCCCACATCTTGTTTGTTGCGAGGGTGAATATCATTGGCCTCGCCGATGTCGGTCGTGATTGCCAACCCGACCTGCTGATCGTTGCGTGCCGTCGTGGCTTGTGCCTCGCGTAGTTCCGCCCACCCCGCCTCGACCGGTTCGGTTTGCGGTTGTTGAAAGTTCGCCAATTGCACGATCAGAAAAGGAAACTCGCCCCCTGAGAATCGCGAACGCCAGTCGCGAATCATCGTCGGCAGCAACCTGCCATACTGTTCGGCTCGGCCGGCGTTCGATTCCCCTTGGTACCAAATCGCACCTCGAATCGCCATCGGCGTTAGGCACTCGACCATGCCGTTGTAGAGTACCGTCGGCACATTGGGATTGCCGTTAGCGGGCTTGGAGGCCGGTGGCAGTTTGCGGATCGCCCGCACGGGGGCGCGAAAATCATCCATCGTCTCCAAGGCTTCGCCACTCGTCCAAGCTTCGGCAACGGTACCGCCCCATGAGGTATGGACCAGCCCGATCGGCACGTCGAGTCGCTGGTGAAGATCCCGGCCAAAGAAGTAACCAACCGCGGAAAAGCTGGGGATCGACTGGGGTGTGCAGGGTTGCCACACGGCGTCCAGAGATTCCAGCGGCGTGGGTGACGTTCGCTTGGGCACCGTCAGCAAACGGACGTTGGGAAAATCGGCCGCCGCGATTTCTTCCGTCGCCTGATTCGATGCAGCGACGGGCCATTCCATATTGGATTGCCCCGAGCAAATCCACACGTCGCCGATCAGAATATCGCGCAGCACGACCTTTCGGTCGGCTTCGATCACCAATTCAAACGGGCCTCCCGCCGACAGGGCCGGCAAGTCGACGCGCCACTTGCCCTCCGCATTCGCAGTGGTCTGGGCCTGCTTCGTCGCCAGCGTGACTTGCACCTCGGTCCCTGCGGGAGCATATCCCCAGATCGGGATGTCGCGGTCCCGTTGCAGCACCATGTGATCGCTAAAGGCATCATGTACCAGCGGGAGCACCGCCTTTGCACCCGGCGGTTCTTGCCCTGCAATGAATCCAGCCCAACCGACACAAATCGACAGTATTAGCAATGCGCGATCAATAAGTGTCGGGTACCTTTTGTGCGAAGCACCCGAAGGGCGAGTTCCTCGCAAAAGGTACCCGACACTTTTTTGTCGCACGATCCTTAGCAAGCGAATCAGCATCTTCAGTCTCGTGATAGGGAGCAACAGGTAGGGTCGGAAATCGGTCCCCAGGAAATCGGTCTCAGGGACATCGAATATGAAAGGCAGCTAATGTTGTTCAGGAAAGTCTTTACGGAACCTAGCTAACAAGGCCGCTTCGTCTGCCGGCACAACATACAGTTTGCCGCGGATCGTCTTGGTTTCGCCGGCTCGTAAGCCGCCGATGCGAAAGTCATTGTGCATGCAGGTGATCACCCCTTGAAAGACCTCTTGATAAGGTTCCCAAGCCACCGCCAAGATCATCGATTCATCGGCGGAGAAACAGCCCGTTAAGCCGCTCGACGGCACGCGTTCGCTGAGTGGTCGCGGATTGACGTCGTTGCGGTTGACGTGCTTCGGTGCATAGACCTGTCCGGGTTCGTAGCGAGCGGTCAACGCCCACGGCTCTGTCGGCAATCGGGTCAGCTTGCCATCAAGCATCAGAAAGCATTTGCGAATGTAGGGCGGTTGGACCGCGCGAGAGTCTTTTGGGTCAGTGCCGGTAAAGCGATCGACTCGCATGCAAGGTTGAGCCCAATCGACCTCCGACGCGACTCCGGTGGGATTGTGGGCGGTCACGGTGAAAGTAACCTCATCGGTACCGGCGTCGACCTGGTGCCGCACCACCACCCCGTCGGTCAAGCGATCTTCGATCGTTAAATGTTTGCCATCGGGCGTCGCTTTGAGCAACTTGCTGTCATGGCGAATCACCGTCTCGTGCCAGTCGCGATCGGTCGAACCGGGGCGACAGTAAGCCTCCAGGTAATGCGTGCGGATCACTTCGCCGGGCAGGTCAGGGCCGCTGATAGCTAAGTACCGGTCTTGCCAATGGAGCGATAGGCCGGCAATGGGAACGGAATTTTCAGGCACCGTCTGGGCCGGCGATTGAGCCCGCCCGATGTTGCCAGTCAATAGCAACAGTACCCACGAGCAAGCGACAAGACGTAACATGATGGATTCCTAGGTGGAAGGGAAAAACCGTTTTCAGCCGACCGTTGCTGGCCAACTTTTGGCGAGATCGACTTTATTGATTTGGCAGCCCATTTTTGGCGACATGGCAGCGATCGGCCCACGCATTCCAGAGCGAGCTGAGTCGCTTGACCTCGGCCGGTTGCGTCTTTGCCAAGTCGTGTTGTTCGGTCCGATCCATCCGCATGTCATACAGTTCCCAAGCACCCTTGCCGCCGATCCGCACCAGTTTCCAGTGGCCTTGGCGAACCGCGGCATTCCCTTCGTGCTCCCAGTACAAAGCATCACGGTCAATGTTGCCACTGCCAAATAGCGGCACTAGGCTGACACCTCCAGGAGGCAAGATCGGATGCCCGTTCGCTTGCTGCGGGTAGTCGCTGCCCGTTAGCTCAATGATGGTGGCCATGATGTCGATCACATGCGCCGGTTCACGACGAAAGCCACCTTTGTCGGTGATCCCTGCCGGCCAATGCGCGATCAACGGCGTCGCAATGCCGCCCTCGTGATTGAAGTGCTTAAACTTGCGGAACGGCGTGTCTTGCATCCAAGCCCAAGATTGCCCGCAAAACCAAGTGGAGTCCGCCGTGGTAGGGTCTCCGATCGACCTGCCTTTGGGCCCACTTTCGGCACAGCCGCCATTGTCGCTCATCAACAGGATTAACGTGTCGTCAAACAGCCCACGCGATTGGAGGCCATTGATCAGCGTGCCAATGGAGCGATCCATCGCGTGAACACACGCCGCGTAGTCGCCATTCATGTGTTCGATACCCGCTTGATGCGAGTACAAACCAGTCAGCAAGGCCGCTCGTGTGGGACAGCAACGGCCCGTGTTGTAGAACTGCGTAAACCGCAGTCCACCGGCAGCCAACGCGTCTAGGTTTGGCGTGGCGATTTCGCTGCCATAACAACCGATGTCGGAGAACCCCATGTCGTCGACCAAGATCACAGCAATGTGGGGGCGTTTCTCGTTGGCATCGAGTCCCCTGGCCGTGCAAATGCAGAGCAAAAGCAGTAGCAGCTTGAGGGGACGAAAATCGGAAAGATGGTGAAGCATGGCAGTCGTGCAGGAGGGGTGCAGGAGGAGGAGAGCTAAGGTCGCCAGCGGTGCAAACCATCGCGATCGTCCTTTATTCTAGAAAGGAATGAATCGCCGCGTTTGGTTTTCCCGATTTTGCTGAGAAGACGGGGAACCTAACCGACAACCTCCCGAATGCCCGCGACTAGCGCCGTCGGTTCAGGTTTTTGGATGGGTTGCAAGTTGAACGGACGATTTGTTTTTTAGTATCACGATACGAAACCTCCTCACGCAGCGAAGGCCACGTGAGGAGGCATGTCATTGGAGTCAACTCGCACGTTGGCGGAAGAACCGTCGTGTGAGAGATCGCGCGTCGCGTTTATCGTGCTTCGGCCGAAACGGCTTTGGCGTTCGGTGCCGGCTCGAACAGCAGTTTGTGCAACTCCGCCAGTTCCGAGGCGGGAATCTTGATGACTTTGCGATCGTATGTCATCAGGCCATTGATCTCGCCTTCGACGTCGGTTGTTTGAGTGTAGACGCCCGCCGCAATGCCGCGGCTTCGCAACTGGTTCAGCAACTTGATCGATTGCACGTACCGCTGTTTGTACTCCGCTTTATTCTTCGGCAGTCCGCCGTATCCCCAGTTGTTGCGATTGGCATCCCACAGATGGCCTTGTACAGGCAGGCCGTGGCCACCGAACTCGCCCACCACGCGAACGAAATCTTGATAGTGCGCGGGATCAAAAGGAAAGCCAGGATCGGGGTACTGGTGATGGTCGACGATGTCCCCCACCGGCAAGAAATTGCCGCCGCTGGCGATGTTCACCGAACGCGATGGATCACGCTGCTGGACCCATTGGCCGACTTCGACCGTTTGATGTTGCCCCCAGGCTTCGTTGAATGGAGTCCACACGACGATTGAGGGATGGTTTTCCAAAGCATCGATCATTCGTTCGAGTTCCAGCATGAACTGTTGATGGGGTTCGCTCGGCCACTCCGCGTCGATCGGGTTGGGATCCAGGCGCGTCCAGGGTGGATTTTTACCACCACTGACTTGGTCTTGCCAAACGAGCATGCCCAAACGATCGCAGTGATAGTAATAACGTCGCGGTTCGACTTTGATGTGCTTGCGGATCATGTTGAAGCCCGCCGCTTGCAGGTATTCAATGTCAAACAACATCGCTTCATCCGACGGAGGTGTCAGCAAACCATCGGGCCACCAGCCTTGGTCGAGCGGCCCCCAATGGAAAACCGTTTCCCCATTGAGAGTCAGCCGTAGATGACCATCTGCATCGCGCGTTTTGCCGACGGTGCGAATGCCGGTGTAAGACTTGACACTGTCCAGCGTTTTGCCAGCGGTGTCCTGTAGTGAAACGTGGACGTCGTACAGGTGCGGCGACGCGGGCGACCAGAGTTTGGGTTGGTCGACAGTCAATTCCATCGTTGACGAATCGGAGGTCTGTTCGGCTACCGATTGGTCGCCATCCTTGATCACCACGACATAGCGCAATCCGGCGGCGGGTTGGCCATCGACATCGGTTTGGATGTTGACTTTTCCGCTCGCGGCGTCGGTGTGAATCGTGACATCGGTAATGTGGGTCGCGGCGACCTCTTCGATCCAGACCGTTTGCCAGATGCCGGATACTTGGGTGTACCAAATGCCGCGTGGGTAGAGCGTCTGTTTGCCGCGAAGTTGCCAGCCCTCGGTTTCATCGAGGACGTGAACGATCAGTTGGTTCTCACCGGAGTGCAGGGCATCGGTGACGTCGATCGAAAAAGGATCGTTGCCACCCTGATGCGTGCCGACCAACTGATTGTTGACATAGACGTTGGCTAGGTAGTCGACCGCTTCGAAGTGCAGTTTGGTCCGCCGATTTGGCTTCACCGAAGCGCTGAAAGTGCGGTGATACCAGAGGGCTTCGTCGGTATCGAGCATCCGTTGTACGCCGCTCAGCTTCGATTCCAGCGAGAAAGGAACCAAGATCTTTCCCGTCCACTGGGCGGGAATCGTCGTCTGGTCGGCTTTGGTAATTGCGTAATCCCAGTGACCGTTTAGGTTCGTCCAGTTCGGGCGCACGAGCTGGGGCCGTGGGTATTCAGTCCACGCATTTTCTGCCGTCACGTCGGCTCCCCAGGTCGTGATCAGCTCGGACTGGAAAGGAGTCAAATCGCGCGGTGGCCGGGGCAGCTTGGGTACCTGCTGGGCATCGATGACATGCACGTCGATAAACTGCCCACCGTCGGTTTGCCGACAATGAACGGCGAGGACATTCTTGCCCACTCGCAATGCTTGGCGTTGATTGCCATCGAGCGGCACGACTTTGTATTCCGAAATCCAGCCTTCCAACGCGGCGACTTGTTGTCCGTTCAGATAAATTTCCGCATCTTCGTCATGATGAAGAAGCAGTGCGGGCTGTTCGGGAAGCGACTGCAACTCAAACGACTTGCGCAGCCAAATATTCTTCGTTCTCCAGAGAGTGCTGACGCGAGCTCCCGGAGTATCTCGCGTCCCGAAACCGCCATTGCCTGTTTGCCAAGACTGGTCGTCAAACTTGGGCTCCGTCCAGCCTTCGGCCGGTTTGCGAAGCTTGAATTGCCAAGTGTCGGTGATCGGCAGTTGGGCGCTGGCGTGGCTGGCGAACAACCCCAGGGCAATGGTAAAAAACATCGAGAGAGGAACTATGCAATGGCGTATCTGCATTTTCGAAAAGCCTTTCGAGGGGAGGTAGGGAGCATTTGGTCGCTGCGACCTGCGGATGGTTAACCACCGATGCGGTGGGCTCCGCGAGCCGGTCGACTGGCAAAACCACTGGCGGTGATGCCTGTCTGTTGCAAGTACTTTGCGGTGAGTCGCTCTTGAACCGCTGGCACGCAGTCTTGGCGCACCAACGTCACGGTGCAGCCGCCGAAGCCACCGCCGGTCATCCGCGATCCCAGCACGCCTCCTGGTGCTCCGATCTCGGAGGCAAGTTTCACCAAAATGTCGAGTTCCGTACAGCTAACTTCGTAGTCATCTCGCAGCGATTGGTGGCTGGCGAACATCAATTGACCGAACGTTTCCCAGTCGTCGCGCGTCAGCGCGAGAGCGGCTTGTTGCGTCCGGTCGATTTCACTCACCACGTGACGCGCCCGTTGGTATTCGACTGCGGTGAGTTTCGCTCGCGACGATTCAAGCTGTTTTGCTGTGACGTCGCGCCACGACGTCTGCTGAAGTTTGCCGAGGGCCGTATCGCAAGCCGCACGACGCTCGGCGTATTCGCCTCCGTTCAATGCGTGCTTAACGTTGCTGTTCATAACCAGCACCGTGACGGCATCGGTCGCAAAGGGTACCGGCTGGATTTGTTGAGAACGGCAGTCAAGCAGCATCAGCTCGTCGGGTTTGCCGAACACGCTGCTGAATTGATCCATGATGCCACAGGGCACGCCGGCGAATCGATGCTCGGCGGCTTGGCAGAGCATCGCTTTTGCGATCGGCGGCAGGACGTGGCCCGAGAGGCTTTCCAGCAATGTGGCTGTGGCAACTTCGAGGGCGGCGCTGCTCGACAGCCCGCCGCCGAGCGGAACGTTGGAATGAATCACTGCATCCAATGCGGGAATTCCGTCATGCTGTGCCGAAAAGCCCGCAACGACTCCCTCCACGTAGCTGATCCAGCCACCGCTGGGAGCGGTGAGCGAACCGTCGAGTGGGATTTCATGGGATTGTTGAAGCTGCGTGCTGTGAAAAGTGGCCAGCCGGCCCGCGGCGGGATCGCGCCGCGCCGCAGCGATCACGACGTAACGTTCGATGGCCATCGGCAACACAAAGCCATCGTTGTAGTCGATGTGTTCGCCAATCAAATTGACGCGACCCGGAGCGGCCACGACCTGTTCCGGAGAGTGGCCATGGAGCGCCACAAACGCCTGTTCGGCTTCTTCCAGCAGGGCTTCAAGCGGTGACAGAGTTGTGCGGCTGTTAATGGGGGGCTCGTCAAAAGGGACGGAGAACGCTGTGATGGCACCGCATGGTTGAGCGGTGCCCAACACGATGTCACTAGGTTGGCTGCTAAACCCGTTGGGATCAATGAGATGACGCGTCGGTCAATTGAGAAATTTTGTCACCTCGTAAACCGCCGTTTCGCGCCCGTTCGACTCGCTGGGCAGCGATTTCAGGAAGGCTTCGCCGTGCGGCGGTAGTCGCCGGGCGTCATCCCCATTTGGCGTTTGAACACGACATGCATGTATTCGGGGTGTTCAAAACCGCACATGGTGGCGATCCGTTCCGCCGTGAAGTCGGAAGTCGCGAGCAGTTCTCGGATCCGCTTAATCTGCACGTAACGGATCTCCTGTTGCGGGGTACGCCCAAGATATTTTCTCAACTGCCGTTCCAACGTGCTGCGAGAGACGGGCACGTTGCGTGTGACATCGGCGACGGTGATTCCTCGGCAGGCGTTTTCTCGAATGAACGACAATGCCGCGGCGACTTCGGGATCATCGATGGCGACCACGTCGGTCGACTGCCGCGTTGCGATGCCTAGCGGTTCGATCAAATGGTCTCGCTCGACCGTCTCGCCGCGCATCAAAGCGTCGAGCAATTCCGCGCCGCAGTATCCGACCCCTTCGGCATTGGGGATCACACTGGACAATGGTGGCGAGCACATCTGGCACAGCAGGTCATCATTGTCGACGCCCACAACCGCCACCTCTTCCGGCACACTTAGTTGCTGGCCGGCGCAGGCATTGAGAACATGCTGAGCCCGCATATCATTGCAAGCCATGATGCCCAGGGGGCGCTCCTGCTGTTTCAGCCAGAGGGCCAGACGCTGCTTCTCGTCTTCCCAAGGTCGCAGCGTGGCACCGTGCCATGGCGAGCGATAGATTTGGCAATCGAACCCGGCAGTCGCTAGTTGTTCGACGAACCCAGCTTGTCGACGGTCCGACCAAGCTTCTTCGGTAAACCCGCAAAAGCCAAAGCGTTGGAAACCACGTTCGAGCAGGTGACTCGCTGCGGCTCGACCGATGGCACGATCGTTCGATCGCACGCTGACAAAGCCATAATCGCAGCCACGGTCGGTCAGTTCGACCAAGGGTACGCCCGTGGCGATCACCGCGTCGGCTAGTTGTGGCGTGGTGGCGCGGGAGAGGATGCCGTCACCATCCCAGGTCGCCAGCCACGATGGTGGCTTGGCCTGCAGGTCACGCTGTTCTAAGAAGACCGACCATTCATTGTGCAGTCGCATGTAACGCAGGATGCCTTGCAGCAGACCGCGCCCGTAGCTTGCCGAGGTTTCAACGATCAGTGCCACACGCAGCGGCGAAAAACTCTTTCGGCTCATCAACTCCGCCAGTTGCATTCGCCGATCAAGCTTCCGTGGTTGACAACGGCTTCGAAAAATCAGTCGACGTTGACGGTGTTTAACACTTGCAGGCCCGAGGCAGCGCCACGAACGGTCTCTTGGGCGAGTTGCTTGTGATAGAAGCAGCAGACGCGGCCGCTGATGAGAAGATGTTCGGCGTTGCATTCAATCTGCAACTCTCGGAGCTCACCGATCGGGCTGTTTTGCAACAGCGCACGTGCCTCCAATTCGGTTTCTTCGCGTTGCTCGATTGTGTCAACCATGATTCACTCCGTTGGATGGTAAAACTGCCCGCGCGACTTA
>Ga0102938_10000095_pt1 | contig 52612 bp, 50 predicted proteins | sample SalPonR2_B_D2_MG_FD_84516 | JGI IMG/M metagenome (GOLD analysis project Ga0102938, IMG submission 84516) | Salt pond soil microbial communities from South San Francisco under conditions of wetland restoration - Salt Pond MetaG R2_B_D2_MG | ecosystem: Environmental > Aquatic > Marine >...
CTACACAGTTTGCTTATGCACCAGTATACCTTTTTCAAACCTCAAATAAGTTCGAAGCAAATAGATTTTAACACTTACATAGATGATACTATGCCTCCCTTATTTTATGGTGATCAACATAGGGTCCATCAGATTGTAAATAATCTTGTATCTAACGCAATAAAATTTACCACTAAAGGCAATATAACTATTCAGTGTAAATACGAAGATACACAAGTGATGATTGAAATAAGCGATACGGGAATCGGCATCGCCCCTGAAAGGTACGGCCAATTATTCACCCCCTTTGAGCAAATCGACGGCTCAACTAACCGTTCTTTTAATGGGACCGGTCTGGGCTTAGCAATTGTAAAAAATCTCGTCGATGAGATGAAGGGCAGCGTCAAGGTTGATAGCGTTCCTGGAAAAGGTTCAAAGTTCACTGTGGACCTTCCACTAAAACCGGTTCAGGAAAATTTTTTATAAGGAGCTTTACATCATATGAGTGAAAGTAAAGAAAGCGGAGGCCTACACATCCTTGTTGCAGAAGATAATAGAGTAAACCAACAACTGATGAAAATCATACTTAAAAACTTAGGTCATACCTGCGATATTGCTCCTGAAGGCCGGACAGCTCTAGAATATCTTCACGCACATACCTACGATCTGGTGATAATTGATATTCATATGCCTGTGATGGACGGGTTTCAACTAGTAAAAAAGATTCGGTCGGACATTGATTTGAGAGAGCTCCCGGTATTCGCCCTTTCGGCGGCAACCAGCAAATCGGAAACTTCCAATTTACTCGAAGCCGGGTGTGATGATTATATACCTAAACCCATTGACACACATGAGCTTGAAAGAAAAATAAACGGTATAATCCAAAAAAAAGCTTAGAACTGATTTGACAAACAAGTTGATCCCCCCTATATTACAAGTAGTACTAAGTAATACCATTGTATTTTTGTGAGGTATACATGAAAAAGCATGAAATTATTTCCTTTAAAGCTGATCAGCAGCTAGTTGAGGCACTTACCCATATTCCCAACCGGTCTGAGTTTATAAGAAATGCGGTATTGCGGGCTATGGATAATATTTGTCCCCTCTGTCAGGGCACCGGAATACTCACGCCGAACCAAAGGGAACACTGGAACGAGTTCAACGAGCATCACAAAATAGTTAAGTGTGATGAATGCGATGAGATCTATCTCGCGTGCGACCGGGAACAGCACAACGGAAGTCCCTTATGAAAAAAGACCGCTCATATGCACTTCCCCTTCTTTTCCTTGGAATATTTACTCTAGGGTTTTCCCTCCCAGGGTTTCCACTCTTTGCCGGCGGGACCGCCGAAGGTGAAGATACGCAAAGCAAGAATAACAGCAGCAGCATACTTGCCTACGTAAGTATTCTCCCCCAACGCTATTTTGTTGAGCAAATAGCCGGTCCTTCCACAGAAGTCAGGGTAATGGTCCCCCCTGGAAAGAGTCCCGCAACCTACGAACCGAGCCCCAAACAGGTCACTACACTTGGAGGGGCGGATGTCTTTTTTACTATAGGTGTTCCCTTTGAGAAGGCCTTTATCCCGGTCATTAGGGATGAATTGAAGAATCTTGCAATCATTGATACCTCCCGGGGCATAGAAAAACGCTCAATTCATGGTGACCACGGACATGAAAAGGAGCTGCCGGACCCTCACATATGGTTGTCGCCTCCCCTTGTAAAAAAACAGGCCGTCCATATTCGGGACGCCCTCCTACATATCAATCCGGAGAAAGAACAGCTGTACCGAAAGAATTATCAGCAATTTGCGGAAGAACTAGAACAGCTTGATGCGGATTTAAGACGTATTCTGGAACCGGTAAAGGGGAGTACCATTTTAGTCTATCATCCGTCCTTTGGTTATTTTGCCGAGACTTACGGCCTCTCGCAAATTGCAATCGAAATGGGAGGAAAAGAACCCAGTTCCCGAGAACTGCAGAGGGTAATTCGCACTGCACAGGAGAAAAATGCCAGGGTTATTTTTGTACAACCCGAGTTCTCGAAAGCGAGCGCCCGGAAGGTCGCCCAAGCAATCAACGGCGTTGTGGTTGAGGTGGCCCCGCTTAAACCGGAGTATATGCACAATATGCGTTCCATTGCCCGTTCTATCCGCGACGGACTGGCGGAAAAGAAATAAGCACACAACACTTTTAGAGTAGACAGTCCCTCCGACTGTCCTAGAAGCTCACCGTAGAAATTTCCAATTAAGGTTGTAGGTTATGGCAAATCAAAATGTAATAGAAATAGAAAACCTGATGTTCCGCTATTCAAATTATCCCGTTCTTCATGATGTGACGCTCTCTATCCAGGCGGGTGATATGGTAAGCATTATCGGCCCGAACGGAGGGGGAAAAACAACTTTATTGAAGATCATACTTGGTCTGTTGGAGCCTGAATCGGGGAAAATACAAGTATATGGAGAATCTCCCCGTACACATATGGGATATCTCGGTTATGTTCCCCAGCATTCCCGGTTTGACGAGCAGTTCCCGATTACGGTATTTGAAGTAGTTTTAACCGGCAGGCTGGAGAAGCGGGCCGGGTTCTATACTAAACAGGATCGAAGGGCTGCGATTGAAGCACTGGAGAAGGTTGGTCTTTCTGAAGTTACCCGCCGTTCCTTTCAGGAACTTTCCGGAGGCCAGCGCCAACGGGTCCTGATTGCCCGTGCCCTGGCCGGACGCCCCTCAATACTGCTGTTGGATGAACCTACATCAAATGTTGATGCAGCGGTAGGCTCAATGCTGCATGAACTGCTGGAGGAACTAAACAAAACACACACTATTTTACTGGTGACCCATGACGTAGGTTTTGTGGATGATATTACCAACAGAGTTTTTTGTGTGAATAATCACGTACATGAGCATCCCGCGGATAAGCTGGATGCCTCTCTTATCAGTGCCGCCTACGGTAACCAGATGAGGATGGTCCGTCACGATATCAACCTTGAAAAGTCAAAAACGGTCCAAGAATAGAGGAGTTTTTATGTTACAGGAATTTTTTGCAGCATTAGCCGATCCAAGCGTCCCCTTTATTCGCTATGCCCTAATAGCCGGACTTCTTTCCAGTGTATCCTTCGGAATTATTGGCTCCTTTGTTGTCGTAAAGCGGATATCCTACATTGCCGGGGCAATTAGTCATGCCGCTTTGGCCGGTATAGGGGCTGCCCTTTATTTTAAACACGTCTATGGCTTGGATTTCCTCTCTCCCCTGCACGGAGCTATAGTCGCAGCACTTTCGGCAGCACTGATTATCGGACTGGTGAGCACTTATTCCAACGAACGGGAAGATACCATCATAGGCAGCATTTGGGCTATCGGTATGGCCGTCGGCCTGCTTTTTATCGCACGAACTCCCGGTTACGTAGATCCGATGAGTTATTTATTCGGAAACATTCTCCTTGTAGGCCGACAGGAACTGATCCTTATTCTCGTGCTCGACCTGTTGGTTATAGTTCTGAGCATACTCTTTTATCATCAGTTTCTGGCCCTTTCCTTCGATGAAGAGTTTACCCGGTTGCGTGGTATTCCTACCAGACTCTACTATGTTCTTCTGATCCTACTCATTGCCGTTACTGTGGTCCTCATGGTTACAGTGGTTGGTATTGTTATGGTGATTGCCCTCCTTACCATCCCCGCAGCTACCGCCGGTTTGTTCTCTAAAAAACTGTGGCAGATGATGGTGCTGGCAGGGCTATTCTGCGCATTGTTCACCAGCCTCGGTCTTGGTACCAGTTATGTCCTCGACCTTCCCTCCGGCTCCACCACTATTGTGTTCGCAGGGATCGTGTATCTGGGGGGACTCCTTTTTCGAAGGTTAAAGCAACTCACCTAGGTCCGCCCGGGTCCTTCATGTCCTTCATGTACTTCTTGCCCTTCGCTCCCACCAGGACTTCGAGAACACTGGATCCACCGACACCGACAGACCCTCTAGGTCCCCTGAAAAATCTTCTCACAAAACTTACCAGCCACGTTGCAATTTGTTGCGCAAGATGATTGTCCATGTTAGAATTACGCCGCACAATAAGAAAATTATCTGGAGGAACGGTCATGGAAATATCCACATACGTGCGTCCGCAATCCCTTGAGGAAGCGTACTCACTTCTCGCCGACAAAAAGGCCTTTCTTATCGGCGGGGGCGCATGGTCCCGAATGAATGCTCGAAAAGTTGACTTAGCAGTCGATCTCTCCTCTCTCGATTTGCGTTTTATAAAAAAAAGCGGCAATAAAATCGAGATAGGAGCTATGACGACCGCACGAGATCTTGAAACATCGTCCGAACTCAATGAGGCTTTTAACGGACTTTTTCGTAAGGCCCTTACCCACATCGTAGGAGTTCAGATGCGAAATTTGATCACCCTCGGAGGTACCGTGGGGGGTAAGTTCGGTTTTTCCGATCTTAACACGGTACTGCTGGCACTCGATGCAAAGGTTGTGCTTTACAAGCAGGGAGAAGTCGACTTTGAATCTTATCTCACCGAGAAATCGAAGGGTCCTGTACTGATAGAAAAAATAGTACTCGACACGGAAAATGTGCATGGCGCATATGAAGGTGTACGAATCAGCCGGACCGACTTTTCAATTTTAAACTCATGTGCGGTACAACGAAAGGGTGCATGGAGAATTGCCGTAGGTGCCAGACCCGGTGGCCCCCGGCTCTCGGGAAAGGCAGCCCAGGTACTCGGTTCTACGGAAAAACCGGCGGCTGAGTCGGCAAAAAAGGCCGGTGAAGCGGCTGCGGAGGAACTTGATTTTGGAAATGATGTACGGGGTACCTCAGAATATCGTACATCCGTATGTCGCAGCCTGGTAAAACGGGCTATTCAGGAGGTGGAGTAATGACAATTGAACTTAAAATAAACGGCCGACCCCGCCGGCTTGAAATTGAACCAGGAGATATGCTGGTCGATGTACTGCGGGATGCAGGTTACGTTGAAGTAAAGAAAGGCTGTGACAGCGGAAGCTGCGGTGTGTGTACCGTTCTTATAGACGGGACACCAATTCTCTCCTGTTCGACCCTGGCGGCCAAAGCAGAGGGACGGGAAATAACAACAGTAAAGGGCATCGAAAAAGAGGCCTCCGAGTTTGCCGACTTTCTTACCGCAGAGGGTGCCGACCAGTGCGGTTTTTGTGGACCCGGTTTTGCACTGACAGTGTATGCCCTTATGAAGGAAAATAACTCTCCCACCGAAGAAGAGATCCGTCACTATTTAGCCGGAAATCTGTGCCGCTGCAGCGGTTATGAAGGTCAACTTCGTGCAATCACCAAGTTCGTGGAGGCTAAAAATGGATAAGCAGTTTACAACGGTAAAACATGAGCGTGCTAAAATAGATGGAAAAGGACTAATAACCGGGCGCCCCGCATATACCGATGATCTAGCACCGAAAGATGCCTTGGTAGTAAAGCTCCTCCGCAGTCCCCACTCTTTTGCCAAAATTAAGAAAATAGATGCCACAAAAGCACTGGAACTAGCGGGAGTTGAGGGTGTCTACACACACAAGGATGTACCTCGGATAGCGATTACCCGGGCAGGCCAGGGCCACCCGGAACCCAGCCCTAAGGACAAGTTCATTCTTGATGAATATGTCCGTTACCCGGGGGATGAAGTAGCGGTAGTGGCGGCGGTGGATGAACATACCGCCCGCAGGGCAGTAGAGCTGATCGAGGTTGAATACGAGGTAATGACTCCGGTGATTGATATGGAAGAAGCTGAAACCAGTGAAACCGTAGTTCATCCCGAGCCGGAGGCCTACACCATGTTTCCTATGGGCTTCGAGCCGAAGAAAAACATCGCAGCTACCTACGACATGAATATAGGCGATGTAGATAAGGTGCTGTCCCAGTGTGCTTATACCCTGGAACAACGGTACTACACCCAAGCCCAGGCCCACGCAGCCCTCGAACCCCACGCATCCTACAGCTACTACGACCTGCACGGCAGAATAAACATCGTTACCTCGACTCAGAATCCCTTTCATACACGACGGATCCTCGGTGAAGTGTTTCAAATTCCCCTGCGGAATATTCGCGTGCAGAAACCGAGAATCGGCGGAGGTTTCGGCGGAAAGCAGCAGATCCACCTTGAACTCTTTGCTATGCTCGTTACATTGAAGACAGGAAAAGCTGCCAAAGTCGTGATGAGCCGAAAAGAGGTATTTGAATCCTCCTTCGCCCGTCATAAAATGCGCCTTGATATTCGAATGGGTGCCGACAAAGAGGGGAACTTAAAGGCCATCGATCTCCAGGTACTTTCCGACACGGGGGCCTACGGCGAACACGCGCTCACGGTTTTCACCAACTGCGGTTCAAAATCACTTCCTATGTACAATAAGGTAGAGGCGGTCCGTTTTGGCGGAAAAATTGTCTATACCAACCGAACTCCCGCCGGCGCCTACCGGGGATACGGAGCTATCCAGGGAAACTACGCCCTCGAATCAGCTATGAGCGAGCTGGCCCACAAAATGGGTATGGATCCGGCGGAACTGCGCGAGCAGAACATGATTAAAGAGGGAGAAACCAGCGATATTTTTAGAATCATGGGTGAAGGCGGCGAAGGGGTCGAAATGATAATTGAGAGCTGCAAGCTCCAGTACTGTCTCGACCGCGGCCGAAAGATGATCGGCTGGGACCCCAAAAACCTGCGCAGCGAAGTAAAAGACGGTAAAGTTCGCGGAAAGGGTATGGCTATCGCCATGCAGGGTTCCGGTATTCCCCAAATCGATATGGGTTCCGCCACCCTCGAGTTGCAGGACGACGGTTTTTTCAAATTGCTGATCGGTGCAACCGACCTTGGAACAGGCAGCGATACAATTCTTGCCCAGATCGCCGCCGAAGAATTGGGAGTCCCCGCGGACGATATCGTAGTATACAGCTCCGATACCGATCGGACCCCTTATGATGTTGGTGCATACGCGTCGAGTACCACCTACGTAACCGGAAATGCAGTTATCCGTGCTGCACAAAATATGAAAAAGGTGCTTTGTGAAGCTGCCGCAGAAAAGTTTGGTGTTGATGCCGAGGATATGGAGTTTAACGGAAAAGAACTGAGGGTCAAAGACGGTTCGAAGTCCATCGGTAAAATGAAGGACGGTACCCAATCGATCACCCTTAAGGAGTTCAGTTACGATACCCTCTACCACGAAGGGGCGAATATGAAAACTCTTACCGCCACCGGATCTTTTAGCGGAAACGTATCACCTCCTCCCTACATGTCGGGTTTTTGCGAAGTGGAAGTCGATACTGAGACAGGAAAGGTTGAGGTACTCGATTATGTCGCAATAGCAGACTGTGGTACTCCTATCAACCCCAACCTGGCCAAGGTACAGGTCGAGGGGGGACTGCTCCAGGGTATCGGCATGACCTTGACCGAAGATGTAGTACTGACCTCAAACGGCAAAATGCTGAGCAACAACTTTATGTCCTATAAGATACCTTCCCGGGAAGATGTAGGAAAAATGCGGGTTGAACTTGCGGAAAGCTACGACCCTACAGGTCCTTTCGGGGCGAAATCGGTTGGAGAAATCGGTATAGACTCCCCTCTGGCGGCAATTTGCAACGCCGTCTACAATGCTACCGGAGTTCGAATTACCTCGCTCCCCCTCACTCCTGCAAAGGTACTGGCCGCTTTGGAGGCACAAAAAAAATAGCGGGGCTTATCAAGAGCGAAATAAATATAGTAGAAATTAAGGGCACCCCTGGATTACAGGGGTGCTTTTTTTGTGCCGGCGGGGGTGCCCGCAACGCACATTAAAAAGCCCCGCAAGGGCTGCGCAAGGGCCGCGCAAGGCCGACCTTTTTTACCAAGCCATCTTCTTTACCAGGGCATCTTCCCGCCGGCCGGTATTTTCTTACCGTGTGCGAAGCAGCATCGATAGGTTGGTTTTTTTTGGATGAAAAAACACCTGATTAAAACATATCTGTCGGTCGTAGAGATCGTAGAATATCTCCTCCCACATCTGCATCGGGGTCTCTTCTCCAACCTCGAAAATTTCAGCAACCCTTCGGTTGGTCCCTGCCTTGAACCAGGCAGTGGCATAGGTAATGTCGCCGTCATAAAATCTCCGAAGATAATCGGTTAAGCGCATCTCATCTTTTCGTTTTGACAGCATCAAACGCATAGCCGCTTTTATTACCTGGACCCGGCACACAATCACCGGCCCTCCATCGGCGAGATATACCCAGTCAAAGGCAAAGACCTGGGTATGCTTAAATTGCGGCATATGTTCCAGCAAGTCCCCATTCGGTACGGAGAGAGAAATCCCGGATTGCTCAATATCGATATTCTCATAACGCCCCTGAAGCATATGATAAAAATCATAAGTAATGTCGAAACGCATGTTTAGGCTCAGCGCATGGGGATGTCCAAAATTGCCGCGGCCCTGCCAAGGTGTGATATATCCCTGCTGAATCAAATCGGCCAATGCCTCCCGTACAGTAGCTCGGCTGGTACCATATCGCTTGGCCAGATGCTCTTCGGGTTCCAGCCGGTTATTTCCAGGGCGCATAGTTCGAATTTCCTCCATCAACGCAGTGCGTACACGCTGATAGAGGGGTTTTTCCTCTTTTTTATTCATAGGCATTCCTTCCATGGGGTTCTTCACGTACAAAGAAAATAACAAGAAGACAAGAGAAACCCGCCGCCACAGCCGACACAGGTCCTAACCCCCAAACTCCTACATTTAAATATGATACAGGACCGGTACTCGCCGCAATAGTTGTGCCTAATAAACCTCCGGCAACACTCAAAGACATAATCTTACCCCGTTGAGGAGGATACTGCTCACTGAGGAGCGGAAAATTGCTGACCGTGGCTAATTCAAAAAAGAAACGGGGCATCAACAGGCTTATTAAAGCAAAGGGTAAACTGAAATTCAACACCGGTAACAGAGAGAAAAAAACTACCATTCCCCCCGCCCCTATAAGGACGCTCCTCCGTTTTCCTATTCTATCACCGGCAACACTCACAATTATGCTGCCCATCCAGTCGAACACACCCAACAAAAGGGCAACCAAGCCCAATTTACTCGGCGCTAATCCATATTCAGTCTCGAGCCATCCCCCGTGAATAATCATAATATGGGTAATTGCAAAGAAATTGAATACATTGACAAAAACTGCCGCCCAAGCCGATTTCCAGTGGGCGCCCAGATAAAAAAAACGGATAATTCCAGCCACCTTCGATCCCCGCCGCCCGGCATCGGTCCAATCGGGCTCTTCTGCCCCGGCGCCGGGTCCACCGCTCTCACCACTCTCGTCGGGTCCACCGCTCTCGTCACTCTCGCCACCCTTGTACTCCGACCCGCCGGATACTCTTCCCCCCTCCGTCTTCGGGAGGGTACCCAGCAGCAGCGAGGAGGCGATCAGGCCACCGCCTAACACATACAACGGCTCGCGCCAAGAAAAGAGCTCAATAAGAACACCGATCAGTGCCAAACCGATAATACCCGCCAGGGCCCAGGAATATTCGACAATCCCGAGATAGCGGGAGCGCTTTGAATAGGGAAGCTTTGAACTCAAATAGGAATGAAGATTCGGAGTGAAACCGCCCTGCCCCAGTCCGGCAACCACCATACTGAGAATCAGCACGGGCAGCCCCGCCCCGGTGGACAACAGCAAAATACCCAGTCCGGCAAGCAGTAAACTAAGCCGCATAATCAGACGATACCCGATCTTATCAGCCAGATGACCAACCACCGGCGCCGCCAGCCCCATAATATTCCGCAGGCTCACAAGCTGCCCCATGGTGACCGCGCTCACCCCTACCCCGGCGGCATACACCATCAAAAAGGGGTTATACAGTTGAACGGAAGTATCAATAAAAAGTTTGGCGACCACTCCCACCGCCACTAAATAGCCTACACTGGACGTCCTCGATCTTCGTTGCTTTTGCATATATTCACCATTATTGAATGAGTTCGGGACCCTTGACTGGGTAGGGTCGGTTCGCTGGAGGTAAGCACATTCACGGAAAACCGCCTTACACCGCTTCTCTCCCCCCGTCTGAACCATCCCCCCTGGGTGCATGAAAGTACTCCGGGCATTATATCAGAAGTAAGGCGCGCGACACCATACATTCGTCCGATTTTGTTAAATAACTCTATCTCATCACCCTCAACTATCCCGTACTCCGCAGCGTCCTTCGGGTTAATCCGCACCCCCTCCTCAGCCGAAGGGGAAAACTCCTTCACATTGTCGAACTGGGAATTATTCCTGGACCGGTCATGGGGCGTCACCAGGCGCAGGGGGAACTCACTGCCCTCCGAATAGTGATGATACCTCGGTATCCTGTTTCCACCGGCCTCCTCTACCCCTCGGCAGGCGATCTCTATCTTGCCGGACTCCGTTGCCAGGGGATATTCGACGGGGTTGCGCGAAAAGTCGGAAAGCCCCACCCTATACTGATCTTCTCCCTCATAAATTCCTATTTTAAAAAATGCACTTTTATTACCGACCTCGCTTTCTCTCAGAAAAAGATCCAGCCAGTCTTGCTCACTATTTCCGCCGGTAAACTCGTACTGAAAGCCCAAGCGCTCCGACAAATCGGCAAAAATGTCGTAGTCGTTACGCGCTCCCTCCACCGGCGGAATTACCGCCGCACTGTAATAAAGGTAATTGGTATGACTAAAAATGATATCCCGGCGCTCGACAAAAGTGCTTGCCGGCAACACCACATCGGAGTAACGGGCGGTATCGGTAAGAAAATAGTCGTGACTTACCACAAAATCGGCCTTTTCCAGCGCCTCCACCGCCTTCTTGCTGTCTCCCCCCTGTACGGCGTAATTACCCCCGACGTTGTACAGCATTGAAATATCGGCGGGGTAGCCCCCGGAGCGCCCTTCGAGGACCGCATCAGCCCAGCGATACACCGGGACGCTGCTGCCGGCGGGGTTTTTCGGTACTGGAAGCTTCCCGCAGCGGGGCTTAGTCAGCACGTTCCACTGCCCCGCCCCGGTGCTCCCGCCGAGGACCCCCACATTTCCCAGAGCCAGCTGAAGTGCACCGCCCATCCGGTCCGCCTCCTCGCCGCCGAGGTTCCGCTGGATGGACAAGCCCGGCACCAGAGCCGCCGGAGTAGCGGCGGCATAGTGCCGGGCCAAAGCCTCTATTGTGCCGGCGGGCAGCCCGCACATCTCGGCGGCCCAGCGGGGGGTTTTCGGCGGTGTGCCGTCCCTCCCCAGGATATGCGCTTCAAGCTCATCAAACCCGTGGCTGTGAGCCTCAATAAAGCCCCTATCTTCCAAGCCCTCCGTAAGTATATAGAACAATAGGGCCTGCATGAGCGCTGTATCGGTCCCGGGGTAAATCGGTATCCATTGAGCGGCAAACCGGCTCACCGTGCGGGTCCTTCGGGGATCAATAACCACAATCGGTATTTTCCTCCGCTTCGCTTCGGTCAACACCGCTTCGGTTTCGGGGCTGAAACGGGTGTCCGCCGCATTGAAACCCCACAAAATGATCAATTTTGAATACAGAAGGGTCTTTACATCGATTCCCACCGCTTCGGTTCCGTACATATGGGGCTTAACAAAATCGGCGGCTTCGCTGCTGTAGGAACCGGCGGTATCGGTATAGCCCCCCGAACAGGCTAAAAAGCGCTTTGTTAAGGAGGCGGTGTTGTGCAAGGCCCCGCGGCAGGCACCGGAGCCGCCGATCCGCATAACCGAAGCAGGACCGTGCTCCCTGTGGGTGGTCCCCATCCGGTCCGCCACCAGCGAAAGGGCCTCCTCCCAGTCGGAGGAACGGAACTCCCCCGTACCCCGCCTTCCGGTTGCAATGAGCGGCCTGGTGAGACGGTCGGGATGATACACCACAGAGGGAAAAAGGAACCCTCGCATACACCCGTTCATATAGGGACTCCGATGGGGGCTGTTTCTTATTTTCACAAGGACCCCGTCCTCAACTACCGCTTCCAGGGGGCACCCGGTAATACAATCCCGGTTACAGGAAACCGGATATACTAGCTGCTCTTTCATTGCTCCATATTATGCAGAGATAAAATAACTTCAGCAATTCGCAAAGTGAAAATTTTCAAAAATTTTTCACTTTGCGAATACCCGCATTTTTTTCAGATAGGTAGTATATCTTAAAGATGGTGTGGGTATTCTCATTTTGGAAGTCTTATGACTTCCAAAATGAGAATATCTGAAATAACTTGTAAATAAAGATAATACTCTTTACACTATTCTCAGAGGCAGAATTAAGGGGGAAATATATGAAAAATGATAGAAAAATTAAATGGGGAATTTTGGGTACGGCAAAAATAGCGACAGCCCATGTCATACCCGGCCTAAAACGGGCAAACCTGTGCGAGGTAAGTGCAATTGCTTCGCGGGATGGAGATAAAGCAAAAACCGCGGCAAACCAGTTTGCCATACCAAAATACTATTCCAGCTACGAACAATTGCTGGAGGACCCTGAAATAGAGGCAATTTACATACCGCTCCCCAATCATCTGCACGCTGAATGGAGCAAGAAGGCCCTTGAAGCGGGTAAACATGTACTGTGTGAAAAACCTTTAGCCCTCACGGTGGATGAGGTGCACGAGCTTATTAAAGTAAGGGATAAATCTAAGCACAAAATCGGCGAAGCCTTTATGGTGCATACCCACCCCCAATGGCTCAAAGCAAAATCCCTCATCAGAAACCCCAAATTCGGCGGGCTCCAGGCCATTCAGGGCTTTTTCAGCTACAATAACCGCGATCCCGAAAACGTACGGAACAAATACGACCGCGGCGGCGGCGGCTTGTGGGATATAGGCTGCTACCCCGTGCATACCTCCCGGTTTATGTTCGGGGAAGAGCCCGAAAAGGTACTGGCACGCTTTATTTATGATTCCAAATTCAATGTAGACAAAATGGTCTCCGCAATTCTTCAATTTCCCTCCGGTCATGCATGCTTCACCAGCAGCACACAGATAGTCCCGTGGCAGACAATGCACTTTTTTGGGGAAAAACAGCGGGTAGAAATAGAAATACCCTTTAACCAACCCGGTGACTTCCCCTCTAAGCTCTTAATTGACGACGGAAGCGATGTAACAGGAGTACCCGAAGAAATCGTTATTCCCCCCGCCGATCAATACGCCATTCAGGGAGACGAGTTTTCAAGAGCGGTGCTTGAAAACCTCGAAGTTCCGGTCCCGCTGGAGGACACCTTGTACAACACCGCCGTAATCAACGCGCTCTTCCGGTCGGGGGAGAGCGGGACCTGGGAAACACCCCACGTATAGGACCATCGGGATAATAAGCGGGAGGAGAATATGAAATCAATAGGTTTTATTGGAGCCGGCAACATGGGAAGGGCAATCGGAATAGGAATTCGGACAGCCCATCCGGAAGCAACTATCGCCTTTTTCGATGTTGATCTCTCCAAAGCAGAGCAAGCCGCAGGCCAGTGTGCCGGCCTTGTATGCAGCAGTTATCAGGAGCTATTTTCCTCGGCGGAGGTGTTGGTAATTGCGGTAAAGCCGCAGCACCTGGAGGGCCTTTTTTCAGATATTGAAACCCTGAGCAGCGGAAGGGAATTTATCTCAATCGCCGCGGGCAAGCCGATTTCACTGTGTACTAAAGCCCTACACACCCACAAGGTAATTCGTTTTATGCCCAATTTGGCGGCTAAAATAGGCCGCTCGGTGGTCGGAATCGCTGCAGCCCCCGACTTAAACGAGGAGTTTCGCGAAACCGCCTTTGAAACGGCACGGGCAATCGGCCTTCCGATAGAACTCCCTGAAGAGCTCATGCCGGCAATTACCGGGCTCTCCGGTTCTGGAATAGCGTATGTGTTTGCCTTTTTGCATGCCATGGCCCTAGGTGGTACGGATGCCGGTTTTTCCTATTCCCAGGCCCTCGACATTGCCTATGCAACCTGTGAAGGGGCAGTAAAAGTACTGCAGAGCGAGGGTGTAAGCCCGGCGGAATACCTCACAAGAGTTACTTCCGCTGGAGGGACCACCATCAGGGGAATAAAGGCCCTTGAAGAGGGGGGACTCACTCCCACGGTTATGGATGCAATCAACGCTGCCTCCGAACGGGCAAAGGAAATAGAGCACAACGGATAGCACCCGAGTACACCTGATCTTGGATAATTCGGCCTTGTAAGAATTTCTCCGGTCGAGTAAGATATTGCCGTTATGGTAGACTTAAAATATTTAAAAGAGCATCCTGAAGAAGTGAGGGAAAATATCCGCACCCGCTACATGAATGTGGATATTGACGACATACTCTCACTGTATGAAGATCGAAACGCCCTGCTGCGAAAAATCGAAGAGAGCCGCCAAAGGCGAAACGAAAATGCAAAACGCATGAAGGCTAAGCTTGAAGCCGAAGAGCGTTCAGCTCTCATAGAAGAGGGCAAGCAGTTAAAAGAGCACATTGCCTCGCTTGAAGAGGAGATGAAGTCCATAGATGTGCGCTTGTGGGACGAGGCAAAAAGAATTCCGAATGCCGCCCATCCGGAGGCGCCGGTGGGTAAAGAAGATAAAGACAATCTTGAAATACGCCGGGAAGGCTCCCCAACTCAGTTTGATTTTACTCCGCGGGACCACATTCAGATAGGCGAAAGCCTCGATTTGCTCGATTTTGAAACCGCAGCGAAAGTCACGGGGCCGAAGTTTTACTACTTAAAAAATCAAGCGGTCCTACTAGAGATGGCATTGGTCCGCTATGCCCTGGATACACTGCGGGCCCGCGGGTTTACCTTGACTATCACTCCGGATATTGCAAAGGAAGAGGTTGTAGAGGGTATCGGTTTTAATCCCCGGGGCGCGGAAAGCAATATTTACAATCTTGAAGGCACCGGTACCTGTCTGGTTGGAACGGCGGAAATAACCCTCGGGGGGTATCATTCCAACTCCATCCTGAAGAAGGAACAACTGCCTATTAAAATGGCCGGCGTTTCCCACTGTTTCCGTCGGGAAGCCGGGGCTGCAGGCCAGTACTCAAAGGGGCTCTACCGGGTGCATCAATTCACCAAAGTAGAAATGTTTGTATATGCCCATCCCGACTCTTCCGAGGAACTGCACAAAGAACTACTTGCAATTGAAGAAGAAATTTTCCGGGGCCTCGATATTCCCTATCGGGTGGTCGATACCTGCACCGGGGATTTAGGTGCGCCTGCATATAGAAAGTATGATCTTGAAGCGTGGATGCCGGGACGGGGAGAAAAAGGCGATTGGGGAGAGGTTACCAGTACCTCAAACTGTACAGATTATCAGGCCCGTCGGTTGGGTGTCCGATTTAAAGAAGAAGGAAAAAGCCGCTTTGTCCACATGCTGAATGGTACGGCGATTGCCGTTTCACGGGCTATTATCGCTATACTGGAAAATAAGCAACAGGCTGACGGTTCAGTAGCTATTCCTAAAAACCTTGTCCCCTACACGGGGTTTGATACCATCAGCGGCGATTATTAGGCACGAATACAAGGTCTACGTCCGAATTCTATTCGGACGTAGGACCCTCGTGGAACCCTATCTGCACATCTTGTGTAAGCTTTTTACGTACTGGTCTTTATAATCGGAAAAAATATACTTTTTATTGCGAGCCATCTCCTCACTTACAGTATCAAGCAGCTTTTTTTCGCAGCTCCTGCACAGAGATTTATCAGTGATAAACACAACTCCAGTTTCCTTTTCAGGCCCCGGGATAGCTTTTTTACATGCATCACATATAATTGTTAACATTGCTCTGCTCCTTCTTTTCAATTCTATTATAGTACCTATTATAGCAGGATTTTTCAAATTGAGAAGTATCATAGTGTCATAAGTGTTGGAAGTCCCACTGAAAGGGCCGTAACCAATTGTTGAAACCGTACACATTGAGTATACTACAGTACATGAAACAGTCAGCATTATTAACGGATTTATATGAACTTACCATGATGCAGGGGTATTTTTTTAAAGATCGAAACCCCCATGTGGTATTCGATATGTTTTTTCGTAACCAGCCCTTTCATAGCGGTTTTTCTGTATTCGCCGGTCTGGAAGATATGCTCAGGACCCTAGAAAATTTTACCTTTTCCCCAGAAGATATAGACTATCTGGCCGGGCTCAACCTCTTTCACGATCAGTTTCTGGAATATTTGCGAAATTTCCGTTTCTCCGGTGATATTTACAGCATGGACGAAGGCTCGATTATTTTCCCGGGAGAACCCATATTACGGGTGCACAGCCCCCTGATTGAAGCACAGTTGATTGAAAGCATGCTTCTGAACACCCTCAATTTTCAATCCCTGGTTGCAACCAAGGCCGCCAGAATTTACCATGCCGCCGAGCGCGGGAAAATACTTGAGTTTGGATTGCGACGGGCCCAGGGCCGGGACGGCGCTTTGTCGGCCACCCGTGCCGGCTATATTGGTGGATGTCTCGCCACCTCTAATACCCTGGGCGGTAAGATGTACAATATTCCGGTCAGCGGAACGATGGCCCATTCCTGGGTAATGGCATTTCGGTCCGAACTTGAATCTTTTGAAAAATTTGCCGAACTGTATCCTGATAAGGCAATTCTCTTGATTGACACCTATGATACCCTCGGCAGCGGGATTGAGAATGCGATTAAGGTAGGAAAAAAACTAAAAGAGCAGGGGAAAAAACTTGGAGTCCGTCTGGACAGCGGCGACCTCTCGTATCTCAGCCATAAAATCAGGAAAAAGCTCGATGAAGCGGGGTTGGAGGATGCCTATATCACCGTTTCAAACGATTTAAACGAGGAAATTATTCATCAGCTGGTAACCGATGGAGCGCCTATAGATATGTGGGGAGTGGGTACCAACCTGGTAACCGGAGGCAATACCGCAGCTTTTACCGGTGTATATAAACTGGCGGCAAAGGAGGTGGACGGCCTTATGGTCCCAACTCTAAAAGTGTCCAACAACAACGAAAAAACCACAAATCCCGGGGCAAAACAGGTATACCGCTTTTATGACGATGATAATTCGGCAATTGCCGACCTCATCACCCTCACGGAAGAAAATTTTGATCATACCCGTCCACATTCTTTTTACCACCCAATGTATCCGAACACCCATTTTACTCTCAACAGATACAAAACGGCAAAGCCCTTACTGCACAAAAAAATGACCGACGGTAGAATTTGTGTAGATTCTCCGAAATTGGCAGATATCAGGGCCTATGCCCTGCAGGAGATGGACAGCTTTGATCCAACCTACAAGCGCATTATTAATCCACATATTTATAAGGTTTCCCTTTCTACAGCCCTAAAGAACCTGAAATACAGGATGATAGATGAGTTTAAGCATTAAACATGTGTATATTATCGCCGAAGCCGGGTCAGCCCATTTGGGAGATATAGAAAAGGCGAAGATGCTTATTGATGCCGCCGCCGAAGCCGGCGCAGATTGCATCAAATTTCAATGGATAATTGCAGATGAAATTGTGCATCCCCAGGCCGGCCACATACTGCTGCACGGGGCGCCGGTACCTATCTGGGAACGGTTTAAGGTACTGGAACGCCCCCCCGAGTTTTATGGGGCCCTTAAGGAGGAAACCGAAAAGCGGGGGCTTATGTTTCTCTGCACCCCCTTTGGTCTTCAGAGCGCTGAGGGGCTTCGGAACTTGAAGGTTGAGGCAATTAAAATTGCCTCACCGGAACTAAACCATTACCCCCTGCTCGATGCGGTCTCAGAGTTTCCCCTTATCCTGTCTACGGGGGTTTCAAAACTTAGGGATATTGAACGAAGCATGGAACATCTCACGCATAACGATAGCCCGGCCCTGTTGCACTGCATTACCGCCTACCCCGCCCCGGAGGAAGAATACAATCTCAGGGTTATTCCCTCACTTAGTACTCTTTTCGGCACTATTGCAGGGGTTTCGGACCACTCCCTACACCCCTATGCCGTCCCCGTCCTGGCAGTGGGCCAGGGGGCAAGAATAATTGAAAAGCACATTACCCTTGCCCATCAAGGTAAAGGTCTGGATGACCCGATAGCCCTGGAACCACAGGATTTTAAACATATGGTAAACAAGGTACGGGCTGTCGAGGGGAAACCCTCATCTGTAATTATAAGGGAGCTTTCGAAAGAGCTCGGAGAGGAACGGGTAGAGAATATTCTTGGAAGGGGAATAAAAAAATTGGCCCCTTCGGAGGAGCCCTTCTACAGTACTTCGAACCGTTCTATCGTCGCCCTCACCGATCTGCATCCGGGCACCCGCATAAATGAAGAAAATGCGGCTCTATTGCGGTCGGAACAAAAGAGAAGCGCCGGACTTCCCCCCCATTTTTTTAACAACCTTATGGGGAAAGCACTAAAACACCCCGTGAAAGCGGGTTTCGGGATTACTTTAGATCATTTTCTGTAATCAGTTTTAGTTCTTTAATCTCGTTGTACAGCTGTTCCTGACTAATCGGTTTCTGTAAATACGCTTCACATTGACTGCGAAACGCATTTAGGACATTCTTAGCATCCCCCAGGGCGGTAGTCATTATCACCTTGGTTGCATCATTGCCGATTCGGCCGTGCCGTTCTTCAATACTCCTCAATTCCTTCAGAACTTCCTGTCCGTCCTTTTTTGGGAGCATAATATCCAGGCATATTAAATCGTAGGGTTCTTTTTCATCCATTGCAAGTTGAAACGCCTCTACCGCTTCTTTCCCGTCGACAACCACATCAGTTTCACCTAGGGGTGCTAAATACTTGTGCATAAGCTTTCTGCTGGCAAAATCATCTTCAACTATCAATGTTTTCATTCCGCCTCCTCGTGTAATGCTACTGAAATAGTTAAAGGAGAACCTTCGGCGTCAAAATTAAACTCCCAGAAACTATCAAGGTCTGGAATTTCCTCAAGGCTGAACAGCACCGTGGGGAAGGACAAATGCACTTTTATCTCCCCTCCCTCAAGTTCTCTTAAAAAGTTGCCCCCCAATACATTTAACAATTCAAGCAGACAGTCGTCAATCTCATTCACCGACAGTTCATTCCAATCGGTGGCGTGAATATTTTCTACTATCGCCTGTTTTATCTCAATCGGCAGGGCCAGCAGCAAGCGCCCGTGGATCGGTTTGTAAAATTCAATAAACATCAGTTGACCGGTTTCAAACTCCTGGGGCTCTTGGGCTTCAATCACATCAATAAAGGCCATCTCGCCTAAAGTACTCTGTAGAGCTCTTAGCAGCGCATCCTTCGCGTTTTCTTTTGTCAGTTCCAGCATATTACTCTCCCAATAACTCAGTTACTTTCTCAGGTGTCATCGGTTTTCTCAAAATTCCCATAACCCCTTTCTCTGATAATTCTTTCTCCAACTGCTCATTCCCCATGCTCGAAATAACCACCACCGGCAGCTTCTTTGTTTTGTCTATCAGCCTAAGCTTTTTAATAAAAGTAGTACCGTCCATCTTCGGCATATTTAGATCCGTTACAACCAGATCTACCTCAGCCCGGTTCAAGTTCGACATCGCCTTCAGCCCATCTTCCGCTTCTATAAAAGTAGCATCCTGATAGCCGGCCATTTGAAAGCACCGCTTTATTATCATTCGGGATGTAGCAGAATCATCAACTATCATAATTTTGTTCAGTTCCATTCTTCCGACCCCCTCATATTTGCCACTTGGAACCGGCATTTGAGACCATAATTGTGCCGTCGCCAACCTGAAAGCCTACAGTACGGCTTGCATTGCCGCCGGTATCTTCTTTAATAACTCCAAAACCATTTTTCCAGAGGTAACGCTTAATTGCAATGGTATTTCGACGTCCAATATCAAAATGTCTATTCTGGTCCATTATACTGGAACCGCCGGCAAGTTTAATTTTAATATTTTTCTTTTCGGCACCCTTCTTCTCCATTTCTTCAAATAATTTGGGTAAACCGGTATCCGCAAAATACCCCGGCAGCTTATCTGCCTTTTGTGAATTCACCTTCGAATCCGGTAAAGCGACATGAATAAGCCCTGCAACCCTGTTCTTCGGATCATATGCACATACGGCTACACAAGAACCAAGGGCGTAGGTTTTTAACTCATCATCGCTCCTATTGCTTACCTTCCACTCACCGATGCCAATATCCAGCCGCATCACTTCATCTCCCTTAACAGACGCACAACCTCAATAGTTACATCATTGATGGCCACATATTTTTCCGCCCCACCCAGGTTATAGGCCTCCTTCGGCATACCGAACACCACACAGGTGCGTTCATCCTGGGCAAGGGTCCTCGATCCGGTCGATTTCATTTTGGCCATCCCCTCTGCTCCATCACGCCCCATTCCGGTCAGGATTACTCCAATAGAGTTTACACCGACATTCTCGGCTATAGAATCAAAGAGCACATCCACCGACGGAGCATGCCCGTTTACCTTCTCCCCCTCCTGTACCCGTACCAGATAACGGCCACCGGAACGGACAACCCGCATCTGCATTCCCCCCGGTGCTATAAGTACCCGCCCCGTTATTATTCGGTCGTGGTCCTCCGCTTCTTTTACCTCGACCCGTGCAATCGAGTTGAGCTTGTCCGCAAACATTTTGGTAAACTTAGGGGGCATATGCTGTACAATTACCGTTCCCGGCATATCCGCGGGAAAGGCCTCAATTACCGTTCGCAGGGCTACCGTCCCGCCGGTGGAAGCGCCTATGCCTATGACCTTATCGGTTGAACCGTGGAGCACCGACGCCTGGGGACGCCGAACCTCGTGACGGACTTTATTCTTCCATTTGCTCACATCAACAGTGGAAGCCACCTTTACCTTTTGCGCAAGTTCTTCGATCATATGCTCAAGCTTATTACCGAAACTCGTGGAAGGTTTAAGTACAAAATCAATGGCACCGTAGTCGAGGGCATCTAAAGTAACCTGGGCACCGGGGGCCGTAAGGGCCGAAACCATGATCACCGGCACCGGATATTGAGGCATAAGACGCCTTAGGAATTCGACTCCGTCCATCCGTGGCATTTCAACATCGAGGGTAAGGACATCGGGCTTTTCATACACAATTTTGTCGCGGGCTACATACACATCCGGAGCGCTGCCGATAACCTCTATCTCAGGGTCCCGGGCCAAGCCGGTGGTGAGAATTTTTCGTGCAAGTGCCGAATCATCAATTACCAATACCTTGATTTTGTGTGTAACTATACGCTGGTTCATACACTTTCCTTTTTCATGTATAATGCAGGCTGTATATATTGAAAATTGAGATTGTCCCGTCCCAACGTCTCCGAGTGACCTATAAACAAATACCCCTTATCGATAAGCACGTCTCCAAATTTTTTAACTAAGGATTCTTTAGTAGGCTGGTCAAAATAGATCATTACATTTCTACAGAAAATAGTGTGAAATTTCTTTCTAAAGGGAAAGGATTCCCTCTTAAAATTAAGACGTTTGAAGAGAATTAGATCCTTTAGACTCTCCTTCACACTATATCCTCCGGCCTCGTTGAGGGTAAAATACTTATGCAGCAGTCCCTTGGGTATTTGATCTATCCGCTCCTTACCATACGCCCCAAGCATTGCCTTCTCCAGGGCAGTCCTTGAAATATCCGTAGCAAGAATGGGGGGACCATCGCTAAAGTATCTTGGTCCGAAAAACTCCGCCAATACTATAGCCAGGGTATAGGCCTCTTCACCGGTGGCGCACCCTGCGCACCAAAGACGCAAATCCTTACTCCCTTCGGCTTCAAGCAGCTGGGCTATCGACGGTAATACCCGCTTTTCTAAAAAATCGAAGTGGTCCTTTTCCCGAAAAAAATACGTGTGGTTAGTAGAAATTCTGTCTACCAGTTCCAGTAGTCCACCGCCGCTTGGATCTTCAAGAATAGATCGGTAGTATGACTCGAAATTGTTGTAGCCCATCTGACGAAGTAATTTATTCAATCGTCCGCGAACCAACACCCGCTTTTTTTCCGTGAGATGAATTCCAAACTTCTCGTATACCAGTTCCGAGATCTGTTTAAACTCATTGTCCGAAATATCAATAAGGCCTTCCATTCTTTTACAGATTCTCCAGTGTTTTATTCAAGCACATACGAAATAAGTGCGCCTGTATCGATGATTAAACTGACTTTACCATCCGACATAATACTGCATCCCGACAATGCACGTATGTCCTTCATATAAGAGGGCAAACTCTTAATTACTATTTGCCGATATCCGATCACTTCATCAACCAGTATGGCGAGTTTTCGATCGCGGGCCTGCACTACAATGACAATTCCATCTTCAACCCGTTTTTTTGAGGTTTCAATTTTAAAGAAACTGTAAAGCTTTACTACCGGAATAACCTCTTCGCGTAAATTGATCACTAAATCTTCAGTACTAGTTTGGGTAATTTCTACTTCCGAGGCCTTATGAAACTGAATTACGTCGGTAATGGGCAGCGAATAGAGCTGAGGGCCAACCACAAAGGTAATGCCGTCGATGATTGCCAGGGTAAGGGGAATTTTCAGCACAAAGGTGCTCCCCTCGCCTTCGACGCTTTTAATATCAATTTTTCCCCTCAGTTTTTCAATATTCTTCTTTACTACATCCATTCCAACGCCGCGCCCCGAGATTTCAGAGACCGTCTCAGCGGTCGAAAACCCCGGTTCAAACACGAGCTTCCATACATCCTCGTCTTTCATCTCCTCGGGATTCCCCTGAATAAGCCCACGGTCAAGGGAACGCTCTAGAATTACGTCTCTCTTCAACCCACCGCCGTCGTCGGATACGGTAATCCAGATTTCATTTCCTTCATACCCTGCGCCCAGCCTCACCGTACCCGTTTCCGGTTTACCGGCGGCTTTCCGTTTTTCCGCTGTTTCAATGCCGTGATCGAGGGCGTTTCTAATTATGTGTACCAGGGGATCGGAAATTTCCTCCATAACCGTACGGTCCATTTCGGTATCTTCGCCGCTAATTTCTAGATTGATGGGTTTTTCAAATTTTTTCGATAAGTCCCTTACCAAGCGCCGCATTTTACTGAACAAACCCTCAAGGGGAATCATTCGCATGGCCATGGTAATTTCCTGCATCTCTCGAGAGATTTTCGACAGGTAATTGGCGGAACGCTCAAAGTTCGGCATGTCGTAACCTTCAAGCTCAGGATTGTTGAGTACCATAGCCTCCGCCGTGATAAGTTCTCCCATTAAATCGAAAAGCTTATCGAGGCGTTCAGTATCTACCCGGATGTCACGACGCTTGATACGGTAATTGGCAAACTGGTCCTTTTTCTCCGGAGGTGTTTTTCCCTGTTGTTCAAGGGCTTTTTCAACCTCCTGCTCTTCCGCAGCCCCCTGTTCAACCAGGATTTCCCCTAACCGCATCCGCTGAATATCCAAGGCCTGATCTACAGCCTCCTGAGAGGCTATCCCCATATCCACCAGCATATCGCCCAGGGGCTTATAGTCACCCTCCTCCTTGCTGGCCACAGCCTTCTGCGCGCTTACATCGCTCTCCTCCGAAAGCTCACCCGGCATGATCTCGCCGCTGTGTACCTTCTGAAGCGTTGCATTTAATCCGTCTATACTCTGCAATAACAAGTTAACGATCTGTGCATCCGGCTTGCGGGCCCCCGTACGAAGAGTATCAAGGATTCCTTCAATTCCCATGCACATTTTCTCTAGCATAGCAAAACCAAAAAAACCGGCGTTCCCCTTCACGGTATGTATCGCCCGAAAGGCCTCCTCAATGCTCCCCGTATGGGTGGGGTCTTTTTCAAGCTGAAGCATCGAATTCTCAGCGGTATCCACCAGATCGGAGGTCTCTTCTACAAACTTCTGCACCATCTCCGGTGAAATAAGCTCTTCGGTAAGGCTCTTCTCTTCCGCCGGCTTCGGTACTTCACCCTTTTCGGCGGAGGAAGTACCCGCGGTGGAAGCCTCTGCAGTGGTTGTCTCACCCTTCGCCTCATTGCCGCCTGCCTCATCCGATTCAATCTTTTTTAAATAGGGTTCCAGGCGTTCATCGATTTCACTTGTATCGATCCGGCCTTCATAAATTACCGCATCCCCGCTCGTGGTATCCAAGTCCTGTGCCTGCTGTTCAATATCCGATACCATCTGCTGAAGCACATCACCGCCGTTTAGCAGGATATCCACAATTTCATCTTCAGTTTCCAGATCGCCGGTCCGCATTGCATTTAACACCGTCTCTAGCCGGTGGCTGAACCCCTTAATTTTGGATAAGCCGATGAAAGAAGACACTCCTTTTATGGTGTGCATAGAACGAAAAATATCATGGACCGTCTGTTCATCATAATTCTTTTCAAGGTCAAGGATGCGTTCCTCGATATCATCGAGGTGATCGTGAGCTTCAACCAAAAACGACGACAGAATCTCGGCATCCTCGATGGGGATTTCTTTTATATCCGGGGCCGCCTTTTTTTCGCTCTTTTTGCTGCTCTGTTTCTGTCCCTTTTTTTTGGCAGGTTTTTTGCTTTGAGTCGAAGTATCTTCAGGCTTGGCCACAAGCGCCTCTCCAAGTTCCTGCAGACGCTGGGAGTTCTCTTTAGAAGGCCCCTGAAGCACAATTTCTTCCGCCGTCTTTACAATATTATCTAAGACCTGCTTCACCTGATCATCGCTTACACTTGAGTAAAGTGCTTCGGCGTTTTCTCTAATCTCCGCAACAGCCAGCAGATCGCCTTCTTCATACTGCCGTACTGCATCACTTAGTTGTTGAAGCTCATCCATACACTGTTCCTATTGTTTTACTAACATTTTTACTACTTTTGCCAGAGAAGGGGCCTCGAAGGGCTTTACTATCCATCCGTTTACTCCCAACTCTTTTCCAGCATCTTTTTTCTGTGCCCCACTTTCGGTAGTTAAAAAAACTACGGGAATTTTTGAAAATTCCGGCTTTCCCTTGATAGACTCTACAAATTGAAAGCCGTCCATGACGGGCATATTAACATCAACGATGCAAAGGGATACTTCTTCCTGCCCGCACTTCTCCAGGGCAACTTGTCCGTTCTCGGCTTCAATAATTTCAAAGCCCTCCGGTTCCAGGGCCTTTCTTACCAGCTTCCGTATAGTCACCGAATCATCAACACACAATATTTTGCTAGCCACAATCTCCTCCTTTACTATCTAAAAAAGAGTTATATCTCCACTCAATTTTTCTTCTGTTTCAGTATCCTTCTCACCTTCATCGAGCTTATGCCCAAAGGCATCCCACTCCTCACGGGTGGTGAAAAAGCTTTTCAGTAGATCCTGCACCTCTTGTTTCTGCTGTGCACGCTCATCTTCCTTCAGCTCAACATGGTCATCGGCACAGGTTGCCCCTTCACGGGCCAATTTTTCAAAAAGCTGGACCATGTGCTCCAGAATCTGGCGCACACTATCCTGGTACTGTAAGTGAACCGTCACATCATTGATGTTCTCCGTTACCGAGGCTGAAAGCTTCTGGGACTCTTCGATTACCTGGGATACTTGATCTATCTGCGGAGTAAGCTGTTCAATCACGGAGGAGTGTTTTTCTCCACTCTCTGCTAATTGTTCCACCGCCTTTTCCAGCCGCTCTCCATAGGTGCCGATTGAGTCCTTCACCGTATGTACCGAGCTCTCTATTGTAGTACTTATCTCTTCGGCAATTTTCATAGTATTTTTCGCAAGTTCCTGCACTTCCGTAGCAATCACCGCAAAACCTCGCCCGGCCTGTCCGGACCTTGCAGCCTCAATTGACGCATTGATGGCCAATACATTTGTCCGGTCCGACAAATCGGTTATAGTATCGGTAAACTGATCAACCGATTTCATCGTCTTTTCTATCATTTCAAGCTCACCGATATAATCATCCCGTATAAGCTTAAACTCCTCGATCAACTGCCTGATTTCCCGCAGCTCCTCTTCCATCCGAACTGCCTGTACCCGAAGGCCGCCGTCCTCCGATGTAAGGCTGCCGAAGACCCGCTGGATTAGGTTATCTACATCTTTGCTCCAGTCGCCGATGCTGTACACGTGGTTTGTTAACTGAAGGGTTGCATCTTCCGTTTTCTTTACAATAACATCAGAGAGTGTCTGCTCGGCGCTGGTAGCTTCAGCTATCCGATGACATTGCAAAGCGAAAGTACGAAGAAGTTCATCCTTTCCGCTCAGTTGGGCCTTAAGGTCCTTTACTTCTGAATCCAGCCGGGCTACCCGGTCCTGCAACTGCTGATATTCCTGATTACACTGATTAAGGTCCTGATATTCATTTCCCTGTATCGAAACAGCCTGGGCCTCAGGCAGAGCTTTCTTTTTGAAAGACACAGGATACAGCACAGCCATTAACAGTGCAATTACAATTGCAATGTAAAGTAAAACAGTGCTCCCCGTCATTAAGTTTATTGCAAGTACTACTACCTCGAGGGCGGCCCCCGCAACACATACCTTTTGCATCAATAACCCTCACACTTTTCTCAAATTTAATTATTTTAGATTGTAATTCGAATTGCAAGTCTTATGAAATATTAATACTCATTTTATAGAAAAAACTGAAATTCTGCAGTTTTTCCCCACTACCTGCTGTATTCACTATTTGTTTTCAAGGGGAATTAACACCTTTATTCGCGTAAAGTAGTTCAATTCCGATTCAATCCACATCCTTCCACCGAACTTTTTTGTTATGTAATAGGCCTTAGTAAGACCGAAGCCTCCGCCGTAACTCTTTTTACTTAAGCTGTTATTCGCCCGTACCCCGAAATCCACCACACTTTCTATACTCTCTTCCGGAATTCCCCGGCCGTTGTCCTCGACTACTATCCGCAGATACTCCTCATCCTGACACACACCAAGGAGGATGTTTCCCCCTGGATCGGTATATTTACGGGCATTGGAGATGAGGTCACGAAGTACATCCTTCACCAGCAGAGGCATGTAAATATATTCGCCCAGAGACGTGGCAAATTTGAGGTCGACAAAATAACTATGGTCGTTTTTTAGTGAAATATTTTCAACGATTGAATATGCACCGCCACTATTCTTCTCTACCGCTTTCAAGTAGTCTATAAATTCATCATAAAGCTGAGATGGAGTGTAGGCATACCAGGTGTCCTGTCCCTGTTCATTTTGTTTCACTAATTCATCTACCCTTACATCCAGGACCTCTACAATTTTTTCAATAGTTTGCACGATTTCTTTTACGCTGTTCCGCATTACTTCGGGAGGATTTTCAGTAGCGCCGTACACCTCGGATAAAATATTTGAATGAAGAGCTTTTATTTTTTGGGTATCCTCCGGACTAATCGCCCGTTTTACCACCGATGAAGCTAATTCCTGTACAAGTCGGTACGAGTCAAGGAGGGCTTTTTCATTATCCAGCTTATTTGATAGTCGTAAAAAATTGTACTGCAGTATATTCAACACGTTGAGTACACTGTGGTTGTTCAGGATCTGTCCCCGGGTTGCATCTAGGCTAAGCTGCTTTGTGATCTCCATAGGAAGAATATAACGCATTTTTCCATTCTTTTCAAAGATATTAGAGAAAATACTTAATCTTCTTCACTTAATCTTCTTCAGTAAGCAGGTCCGCTACTTCCTCCGGGTCTCGCGCCCGAAGAAGCATTTTACAAAAGGTTTTTGACTGGGTAATGCGGGCTATCTCCGAAAGGGCTTCTATATGCGGCCCGGATTGGTTCGGCGGGGCAAGCATCAGAAAAAAGAGGTTACTCGGGTTTCCATCCAGAGCCCGAAAATCGATTCCCTCCGGTGCAATCCCAATTGCCAAGGTAAGGGTAGAGACGGTATCGGTTTTTGCATGGGGCACCGCAATTCCAGCCTCCAACCCGGTGCTTCCCTTCGCCTCCCGTGCAAGTAATGCATCATAGGCTGCGTCAAAGTCGCTCACCCTTCCGGCATCAATAAGTATTTGGAGCAATTCACGGATAACCGCCTCCTTCGATTTCGATTCCAGGGGAACTTTAATAATCTCGGGCTTTACAAGGTCAACTAATGCCATTTTCTCTCTCCATAATTATTCAGGCAGGGCATCGTACAGATCCCACACACGCTCTTCATCTTTTACCACAAGAACGGAGCAGTGGACAAGCCGCATTGCCCGTTCGGTCTCATTATAAAACTCATCACGACGGCTGCGGATGTGTGAAAGCTCTCCAATCAGCAACAAATCGACATCAACCTCTTCCGCATACTTTTTTATCTCTTGATGCACGGTACCGCTGCGCTTTTCGAGAATCACCGACACCCCCTTGCGGCTTCCCATTTTATCCACATGCTTCAGATACCGTTCGGCATCAGATTCAAGGTCCTGGTGATACTCCGCCTCTTCCGAATCAAGAAAAATGCGGGCTTTCACCAGATCGTTCAGCGCGCGGGTATTAATTACATACAATGCATGCAGCTCGGCACCTGTAGATTTAGCCAGACAGACCGCATACTGAGCAGCGGTAATTGCCTCTTCGGTGCCGTCGACATATACAAGTATTTTACGTATCGGCCCTTCCATGGCGCTCCTCCTCTTTTTTCTCGAGCCGGTCCTTGACCATCTTCATAAGTACAAACATATCCCGTTCATTTTCCTCTAAACGGTTATTGATGTACGCGACAGTCTCTTTCAGGTCCGGTATCGCTATCTTCTCCAGGGCGTTTACCTTGCGGATCGTTTTCTTTACCTCTAAGGCCAAACGCATGATTGAAACCTTCAGTTCCGCCAGCCTTCCCATCATCTCCAGCGCTTGCTGAAACTCCTGTAAAGCCCCGTCGACCCAGTAGCTTGTATCGGAGGGGCTGAAATAGGGAGGATGTCTGGTAAAATCGGTTTCCACCACCGGCAGCTGTACCCCCATCACCCGTCGCTGTTTTATCTTGATACTCGATTCAATATTGATAACCCGGCTTATATGGGCCACCTTCAGTTTACCCATATCGATACTAGCCTGCTTGAGAGCCTCGTATGCATCCGCCAGGGCTTTCTCCACCCGGTTCTGATAATCAACCGCCTGGTCGACCAGGTTCAGAAGCTCCAGCACCAGGATATTCCGCTTTTGATCGAGCAGTTCATACCCAAGTTCGGCGAATTTGAGTTCATCCTTCAACTTGATAAGACTGGACTTTGTCGGAGCTACATTGCGCATCTTTGCTTCTCCCTAGCCTTCGTAGTACTTCTCCAGCTCTTCGTCGGTAACCCGGTGCAGCTCCTCAGCGGGTAATTTTCCCAGAACTTCCCAGCCAATACTCAAGGTCTCTTCGATGGTGCGGTCCTCATCGGTCTTTTGGGACACGAACTTCCGTTCAAAGGCTTCGCCAAACTCCATATACTTGTGGTCCAGGGGAGTCAGCTCTTCTTCGCCAATTACAGATGCAAGGTTGCGTACATCCTTTACGTAACTGTAGGCGGCAAACAGCTGGCTGGCCAGGTGGGGGTGATCCTCCCGGGTCATTCCCTCGCCTATACCGTCCTTCATCAGGCGCGAGAGCGAGGGCAGCCCCGCTACCGGCGGATAGATGTTACGACCGTTCATATCCCGCTCAAATACAATCTGCCCCTCGGTAATGTAGCCGGTCAGGTCAGGAATCGGATGGCTGATATCATCGTTCGGCATGGTGAGAATCGGCAGCTGGGTAATAGAACCCTGATGCCCTTCTATCATACCGGAGCGCTCATAAATCTCCGCCAGGTCCGAATATAGGTAGCCCGGATACCCCTTTCGGGAGGGAATTTCGCCGCGAAGCGTCGAAACCTCACGAAGGGATTCACAGTAGTTGGCCATGTCGGTCAGTATAACCAGCACATGCATTCCCTTATCGAAGGCAAGGTATTCCGCCAGGGTCAGGGCAGAGCGAGGGGTAATCAGTCGCTCGATGGAGGGATCATCGGCCAGGGAGAGGAACAAAGCCACATTTTCAAGCACCCCGGAACTTTCGAAGGAGTTGATAAAGTAGCGGGCAACATCGTGCTTTACGCCCATTGCGGCAAATACGATAGCAAAATTGCTTTCACCGCCGCGGATTTTGGCCTGACGGGTGATTTGAGCCGCAAGCTCGTTATGGGGAAGGCCGTTACCGGAAAAAATAGGCAGCTTCTGCCCGCGGATCAGTGTATTCATCCCGTCGATAACCGAAATTCCCGTCTGGATAAAGTCCCTTGGATACACCCGGGCAGTAGGGTTTACCGGTGAACCGTTGACATCCCGCTCTTCAGCGCCGACAGGAGCAGGGCCGTCGTCAATCGGCGTCCCCAGTCCATTAAAGACCCGTCCGAGCATCCCCTCACTTACCTCCAAAGAGAGGGGCTCACCCCGGAACCTGACGTGGGTCGAGGGCATAGTTAACTCGGTGGTCCCTTCAAATACCTGTACCACCACCGTTTCCTCCGAGGTATCCAGCACCTGTCCCAGACGGGTGTGGCCGGTTTTATCAATAACCTCTACCAGCTCCTGATACCCTACCGGATGGGTTTTCCGTACAAATACCAGGGGACCGTCTATTTTATCGACCCCGACGTACTCGCGGCCGGCCAAAAGGTTTTTATCGCTACTCTTCATAAAGAGACTCCAATCTGTCGAAGGATCGTTCAAGTCGGGCCTGCAGCTTATCAAAGGAGGCTTCGTCGTCGTTTTCAATATTGAATTTCATTTTAATCAGGTCCTGCACCACCTTCATCTTGCGAAGCCGTACAATAGTTGCCCCGCTTTTAATGGCGTCCCGCCCCTTGCGCCAGTATGTAAGGATCAGTTCCAGCATGCGGGCCTGTTTCATTACGGTGGAATAGCGGTCTACATCGTCAAAGGCGTTTTGCTGCAAAAAGGAATTTTTAAAGAGCGTACAGACCTCAATAACAAATCGCTGACTGTCCGGCAAGGCATCCGGGCCGACCAGCTTGACCACCTGCTGGAGGCGAACCTCCCGCTGGAGCAAATCCATAATCTCCTGCCGGTCGTCGGCCCACTGCTCGCCCACCCGGCTCTTCCAGTAATCTAGAATGTCGCCGATATACTCGGAGTAACTCTCCAACCAGCCGATAGCCGGATAGTGGCGGGCGTTGGCCAACTGACGGTCGAGGGCCCAGAAACAGCGGACGAAGCGTTTGGTGTGCTGAGTAACGGGCTCGGAAAAGTCGCCCCCCGGGGGAGAAACTGCTCCGATAATAGATACCGAACCCTCCTTATCCGAGAGGGTCTGCATGATTCCTGCCCGCTCATAAAACTCCGCAACCCGGGTCGGCAAGTAGGCCGGAAACCCCTCCTCGGCGGGCATCTCTTCCATGCGGCCCGACAACTCGCGGAGGGCCTCGGCCCATCGGCTTGTCGAATCGGCCATAATTGCCACATGATAGCCCTGGTCCCGGTAATACTCGGCAAGGGTTACCCCGGTATAAATGCTGGCCTCGCGGGCCGACACCGGCATGTTGGAGGTGTTGGCAATCAGAATTGTCCGCTCCATCAGACTGGTACCCGTACGCGGATCCACCAGTTCGGGAAACTCGGTCAGTACATCGGTCATCTCGTTTCCCCGCTCTCCGCAGCCGATGTACACAATAATATCCGCATCACACCACTTTGCAATTGCGTGCTGGGTCATGGTTTTGCCGGTCCCAAAGCCCCCGGGTATGGCAACCGTGCCCCCCTTCGACAGGGGAAACAGGGTGTCGATAACCCGCTGACCGGTTATCAGGGGGGTTGTAAGGGGCTTCCGCTCCCTACTGGGCCGGGGATTGCGAATCGGCCAGCGCTGCATCATTGTAATTGGGTGCTCCCCGCCGTCGGCATCCTCGATAACCGCAATTTCGTCGGTAACAGTATACTCGCCCTCCGGGGCACGCGACTTCAGTATTCCAGAGAGACGCGGAGGCACGATTATCCGGTGCTCCACCCGCTCGCTTTCCTGGACGGTACCGAGAATTTGTCCGCCCTTGACCGCATCGCCGGCCTTGGGGGCATCGCCGGCCTTGGGCCCAGAGTTCCCGCCATCAGCTTCTTCATCGGCACCTCCGGCACTCTGGTTCTCCGGGCCGCCCTTTGTGCCCGCCCCCGGTACAAAGTGCCACTTTTTATCTCTCTGCAGGGCAGGCTCCTCTTCACCCCGCTTGATAAAGGCGCCGCTCCGCTCCTTCAGTCGCACCAGCGGCCGCTGAATGCCGTCGTAAATTTGCCCCATCAGACCGGGCCCCAACTCCACCGACAGGGGCATACCGCTGCCGTAGATAGGGTCCCCCGGAGCAATACCGGTGGTATCCTCATATACTTGAATAGTAGCATGCGTGCCGGACAACTTGATTATCTCGCCCACCAGCCCGACATCGCCGACATGGATCAGCTCCATCATCATTGCATCGCTGATATCCCGAGCCTCAATTACAGGTCCGTTTACCCGCTGTACCGTTCCAACAACCCGTTCACTCATCATTTGGCTCCATGCGTTGATAAATCATTCTGCGTATCACTGTTGAATAGCGTTCAAGCCGTTGCTCAACCAAATTATTAAAGGCCAAACGACCCTCCCGAGCAGTAAGAAACACACCCTGCTTCTGCAAAGGAGGCCCGTCGGCCCGCTCTATTTTTACAGAACGCCCCGTGACGGACTTTACCTCCGCCTCCGCTTCGTGCAATACCTCGTCACTCATAAGCTTAAGCTCCTGCTCGGCAGCGTTGACCTTAAGCTCAGGTTCCCCCAGTCCGACCGCCGCCTCGACAATCCAGCCCTTTAAAATAGAACTGTAATCCCGCCGATCTCTTAAAGCCCGGAGTTTCTCTTTTACCCTGCCCAGGGTCTCGTCAAAAAGGTTTTCCCTCGCTTTTAGTTGAAGCTTGCGCTGTTCTGCCTCAATTGCCTGGGCATTCTTCTTCAGAACATCTTCCGCCTGCTTCCGACCTTTTTCCTCCGCATCGCTGCGGATAGCTTCGGCCTTTTCCCGGCCGCCCTCCACTATCTCCTGGGCCTGACGCTCCGCCTCTTCGGTAATCTTCTTTACCTCAGCCTCGGATTGTTCCGTTATCCCCGACAGCAGAGAGGCATCCTGGGAATCTACACTCTGTTCCGGCATCTCCGCACTCCCGTTATAAATTAATACCAATCGCCTGGTTCACCAACTCACGTAATGTCGGCCTTCCTTCAAGTGGACCTTGACGGTCCGGAACCTCAACAATCAGAGGGAAGGATTGGGAGAACACATAACGATCTACTTGTGGGCGTATAAGCTCGGCGACGGGCTCGGTAATGATCACAATTCCAACCTGGCGATCATTCAAAGCCTCCTGAAGCGCAGCCTGAGCATCCTCGGCTGTTTCAGCAACCCGGCCTTCAACCCCGACCATTTCGAAGCCGAGTACCGCGTCATCTCCGCCGATCATAAAATACTTCATGCCCTAGACTTTACCTAAAATCATAAGCGCAGTAATAAAACCGAACACAACCAGCCCTTCGGCCAGGGCAATAAAAATCAGGGCCTGACTCGCCAGTTCCGGTTTCTCACCGATGGTTCCCATAGCCGCCGAACCTACGTTGGCAATGGCAATTCCCGCACCAATTGCACCCAAACCAAAGGCAACCGCCGCCGCCATAAGACCGAACTTCATAACCCCAGCCTCTTCAGCGCTTAGCGCCTTTTCCTGATGGTCGGCTTCGGTTTCCTGGGCAAAGGTATTCGACGCGAACACCAAACTGGCAAAGGCCATTACGATTAACATCACGATCAAGCTTACCCGCAGACGGGATACAAACCAGCGTTTCTCTTTTTCCATTTCAGTAACTCCTTCTCGCTACATCTGTGTATCTCTATTTCAAAAATTCCTATTCCCCGGCGTCTATTCTGAGCGCAGAGAAATGGGAGCATATGCTCTTCCATTACCGGCGAAGTATTTTGAGAAAAACTCATAATAATTCAACCTGAGGGACTGAATGCCGGCGGACAGCCCCTCCAAACCTATCACCAGGGCATTTCCCAACAGCAAAATCAGATAAGACCACACAGTAAAGCTTCCGTCGGAAGCCGCCATTTCTGCTATCTGAAAAAAGGCCATCATCAAACTTACATGGGCAATGCCGAGGCCGGCAACACGCATAAAGGAGAGGGTGTTGGACAGGTACCCGGAAAAGATTTCCAGCAGTTCAACCAGCCACTCCATAATCATATCCAGCACATTCGCCGAACGACGCTGTTCCGCCGGCACTGAACGGTTGTGGAGGATATGCTCAAGTACCGGTTTTGCCGCCAAAAACACCACAGGAACCCCTATCAATCCCGCAAGAACAGAGGCCGCAGGAAGCCCCTTATACTCATGCCCGGCAAAGTAAAAGGCGGTATACGTACCGCCGGCATATAACCAGCCCACCAACAGCCCGCCGTTGCCCCAGACCAGACCGAACCAGTCTCTGTTTCGCAGCCGATTCACCCAGTTTATGATCAATCCGGTAGCAATTACCGCGATACCGAAATATATGGTAAGCATTAAAATATCCGACATAGTTTTTACACTGCCCGCCCCACCCCCGTGGCCGGCTACAATTCCGTGATAGTCAAACCACAGCGGCGGCAGCAGGGGGCGCCCGAAGTAGGAGCCAAATAAAGCCCCGCTGATAATCGCCGCCCCTCCACAATAACTAATCAGAGGATAAATCATGGTCTTTTTTCCCCGGCTGCGGGATTTCCGGTCACCTATCAAGCCGATAAGCAGGACCACAAGCCCGTGGCCCACATCACCAAACATCAGGGCAAACATTGCCAGGTAAAATACGGCAACCATCGGAGTAGGATCGATCGACCCATAAGCCGGTATACCGTAGTTTTCCACCAATGACTGGAAGGGCCGCAGGGCCTCCGGATTTTTCATCTGTACCGGCACCTGTTCCGGGACCTCCGGGTCCCCGCCCCTCTGTGGCGTGTGCCATTCCAGGTAACAGCGACCTTCGGTTGCTTCCATCAGGGTCCGGTTTACTTCCTCTTTTTTCTCCGTAGGCAGCCAACCGGAAAATAGATAGGTCCGTTCGGTCCTGCGGTAGTAGCCCTGAATCGTGCGCAAAAGCTCGCGTGTACGCAGACCTGCCCAAATTTGCTCTAGGGTTTCAGCCCGGTCTTCAACCGTGTGCCCCAGGCCCTCATCCAGATCCTGCTGCTTCTCCCGCAGGGATTCAAGTTTAGCGTCAAGCTCTTCTATCGGCAGGGGAGTTTCTCCCTTCCCGTCGTCGCCACTCCCTTCGTACGAGCGCTCTTCCCATCCGTACTTTTCCAGCAAGTGCTCTACCCGATTATCGTCACGCTTTAAATTTATCAGAAAATCAACGGAGGCTCCCTCCGCTTCCCCCTCTTTCGAGTCTTTAGAGCTTTTCAAGTCTTTAGAGCCACCCCCCTGCCGTGGCAGGTATACCGAGGGAAACTTGCCGATTTCTTTCTCGAAGGAATTCCGGTTTTCCCTGGGCAGCACACCGGTGTGCACGGTTATATAAGAATGGGTGCCCTTGGCAAGTTGAGAGGCCCCTGGACCGCCGCGTCCGGCACCACCGCTGCGACCACCGCGTCCGCTTGAAGGTTCGCCGTTACCGGGCATTTGACGTCGGAGCTCCTGGATACGCAAAATCTCGTTTTGTACTTCCTTCTGTTTATCCCGTATTTTTCTGAATTCTCCACCGAGCTTATCTATTTCCTTCTCTGCTTCAGAAAGATCAATAGGTTCACTTTGCTCTGTCCTAGGTTCCTGGTGGTGTTCCGATGCCCCCTTTGGAGCCCTCTTCTCAGCCCTCTTCTCAGCCCTCTTCTCAGGCCCCGTCGAAGGCTGCGGAATAAAACCTACCGTGCGAAAATAGGCATCCAGTCGCAGACGAAGCTCCCGGGCTTTCTCACGGTCCTCCGCTGCAGGAAAGCGTTCCAGCTGAGAGGTCCAGTCGGCGGGAATTTCCCGCACATCGATAAAATCGATTACACCGACCCGCAGCAGGGCATCCGTGGCCGCTTCCATATCACTTTTCAGTACCGCAGCAATCAGCTGCTGCATAGACGTAGTAGTTATCATAGCAGTTCCCGTATCCTCTCTTCTGAAAGACCGTAATATTTTGCATTAATTATACTGACAACCTCAGATATCTCTTTACGCTTGAGAAACACGTACGCCAGTATGGTCCCGATTGTAAAGGGGTAGCCCCGCAAAAGGCGTTTCACCTCGTCGTTTAGAATCTGTCGCAGCAAGCTCTCTACCAAATGCAGCCTTTCGTAGGGATTACTTTTATGGTCCCCGGTAAAACTCTTGTAACCGGAGTAGCGCTGTGTGAGAAGGACATTCAATGCCTCCTCGGCATTGTTCTGTCGAAAGGCCTCACGAAGGACATCAAAACCTATACCGCCCCCCGGCAAAAACACATTCCATGAATGCCGCTCTTCACCTTTGTAAAAAGAAACAAAACGTACGATCCGGTCGATATTCTCAAGGTCCACCTCGACCTGAATAACCCGCTCGGCCACCTGCCGGTCCATCTTAGAAAGTTCTTCTATCTTCTCCATAAGAGTTGAATAAAAGAGGCTGTCCAATTCCAACTCAAGGTAGAACATCTGATGCTCGTTTTCTATTCTGTCAAGATTGCGGGTGAGAATCCCCTCATAGGGCGTCCCGGCCATCGCATCAACAAGCTGCCCCGAGTCAGCAGCATTCAATATACCGTCGATATCAAGTGCATGTACTAATCGGCCGTGATAAAGATAAGAGGAGGGTTCGGTCTCCCGTCTGCCCCTAATGTTGCGGTCGTACCAAAAACGGAGGGCGTTTTTTACCGTATCAACCTCATACCGCAAAAGCAACGCACGTACAAAATCGGCGGCATTACCCTCTAAATACTTCAGCAGCTCGCGGACCGTCTCTATTTCGTGGGTATAGAGGGCAAACTCAACCGCCCGCACATCACCGGTGGCCGCATACTGCTCAAGGTCTTTGGCATACGCCGTTGAACCGAGGGCCGTCACTACCTCTTCAATGGAGCTGCTTTTCATCAAATTAGTAAAATCCCGGTCGGAAAGCAGCTGTCCCAGACGTGAACGAATCTTTGCGTTTATAAAGCCATACGTTTTTAACCGGCCCGCCACAACTACCCCCTCTGTTCCTTCTTATCTTGGATTTCTTTTAAAACCATATTCTAGAAGAAATCCTCTGACTATTCCTCACGCTGATGGGCAGGGGTAATCAAAAATTCCACGACCTCATCGGCAATTTCTTTGACAGACCCAGCCTTTTCCCGGCGCATCTGCTCCGCATCTTTTTGTGCTTTCTCACGGGCCGCCTCTAATTCATTTTGCGCCCTCTGTTGTGCCTCTTGCTGCAGCTCACGTATCCGCTCCTGCGCCTCACGCCGCGCATTCTCAACAATCTTAGAGCTCTCTTCTTCGGCCTTGCGGGTCCGCTCAGAAGCCTCTTCGCGGGCCTTTCTCACTGCCTCGCGGGCCCGCTCCTCTTCCTTCAGTACATTATCAACCATCTCTTGCATATCTATATTTATACCACACAGCAGAATAAGGGAAAAGAGGAGGGAATAAAAATATGGAGGCTTCGGTAAAGGGTTTTTGTGCAGTATCCCTTTTACCTTGACACTTACAGCTGCATATTCTACGATTTTGATCGTGAAAACACAGAGTGTGGAATGAAAAAGAATATGTATCTTTGCCGTGCTGCTTTAGGTGGTCTCGTTTTCTTCTGCATAGCTGTGCTGCTTTTTTACCATTCCCCTTCACTCTTTGCAGAACAAAAGAGCACCAAACTCAGTGTAGTAGACGGCGAGATTTCAGTCGGACCTGTGGGGGATTCAGAGGTTATTCCCTTAAATGGTGAATGGAAGTTTGTGGCCAATACACTTTTATCGGCAGTGTCCCAGTCCGAAGAGTGGGAACCTATTGAAGTTCCAAGGGATTGGAATAAGAGAGTAACTTCCATACAGGGGATTGAAACCGGTACCTACGCTCTTACAATAGATGGATTAACAGCCGGAGCATCTTACAGCATCCACCTCGGTGAGGTAGGGGCGGTGGCACGGGTCATTGCCAATGGAGAAGTGATCGGCCGGACAGGCCGTCTCGAGCATGATGAAGGGGGCCCAGATGTTTCCTTCGCCAGGCCAATTTTTTCTTTTGAAGCACGTCCAGGGACAAACGAAATTGTAATACAAGCGGCCAACGGTGATCTTGCGGTTGGAGGTTTGTGGCAAAGGGTCTATTTCGGCCGAACTTCAGCGGTCCATCGGCACCGTCTTATAAGGACGGCGGTAGATATGATCTTTATAGGTGGGATCCTCATACTGGGGTTGTACTATTTATTTGTGTTCCTTCTTTGGCCGCTACAATACTCATCACTTTTACTGGCTCTTTACAGCTTTCTAGTGGCAATAAAATCGCTCTTTTCAGGTCAGCAGATACTATTTACCACTCTTCCCGCCTTTCCGGATATAGTTGGAATACGGCTTGCCCACATTGCCACGGTAATCTCCGCCCCTGTTTTTCTTCAGTTTATCCGCTATATGTATCCCAATACTACCGGAAAAATCGGCATCAGGCTAAGTTGTTCTGCAGCATTGCTTCAAACGCTGATTATTGTATTCACTCCAATAAATATTTTTCAACACACAGCCTTTTGGTATCATGGTGTTATTGCCTTGCATGTCCCTTATATATTCTTGATCTATCATCGGGCAAAACGTAAAGGGTATATGGGGGTGCATATAGGGGTAATCGGATTCATAGTGCTTATCCTGGCAGGGGCAAATGATATCCTCCATGATCAACGACTTATTCACACCACCTATTTGTGGAATGTAGGCTTCTTCTTTTTTCTATTTGCCCAATCTATACTGCAGGCCCATCGTTTTCAAACCATCCATAAAGAATCTGAAAGGGTGAAGGGGGATTTACAAAAGGCGGTCTCCGCCCGCACTGTCGAACTTACCCTTGAACGGGATAAGCTTTCTACTATAGCGAAAACCGACGAGCTTACAGGCTTGCTTAACCGCCGCTACGGGATGGAGCTGCTGCATAATGAACTAAACCGTGTTCGACGCTATGGGGGTAGTGTGGTAATTGCCCTGCTTGATATCGACCACTTTAAACACGTAAACGATACCCACGGACATCTTGTAGGCGACCAAGTACTGGTGAGCATTGGCCTTCTCTTAAAGGAAGGCATCCGTACTGTCGATGTAAGCGCCCGATGGGGTGGTGAGGAGTTTCTGCTGTTTTTTCCAAACACCGAATTGCCGGAAGGAAAAATGGTCATGGAAAAGATCCGCACTTCAATTGAGAACTATATGTTTGAAGGAAGAAACAAAAGATTTACCGTTACCTTTAGTTACGGCCTCCATGTCTTTGAGGGGGAACAAGAGGGAGTGGAAGAGGTACTTCACCACTGCGATACAGCCCTGTACTATGCCAAGGATACCGGGCGAAACCGCGGCATTATCTACTCCGAAATTCCGGCTAAGATGTAACTACCCGGATACTGCGAATAGTGGCCAGCATATCGAGGCTGTAACAGCGCTTAAAGGCGGGAACACCGTCATGGTACTCCTGAACAACAAGAAAATCGGTGGAGGCGGGAATTTGTATTAGTGCTCCCGATTCCAATTTTGCCGATAGTGCGGGGCGTTTCATAACCTTTTTTATGGAATATTTTTTACCGGAAGCAGGTTCATAATACGCCTCATCGCCCTTCTTTTGTTCCAGCGCACAAATTTTCCACACCACCCTCGCCCGCCCGCCTGAGGAGTTGCGCACTTCGTAATTGAGCTCCTCCACTTCCAGCAGCATGCCGGGGGTTATTTCAGTATCTTGCCAGTACAGTGCCATATCTATTGGAGCATATGCGGTTTTCCCACGCTCTTATCCCCCTCGGCGTATCCTAGAGCACCTAGATAGAAAATAGCCCCTGCGGAAATGACCACAAGGGCTTGTTTCTTTATAGAAAAGATTTACAGGATGGGCGGCACTGGATTCGAACCGGTGACCTCATGCGTGTCGAGCATGCGCTCTAACCAACTGAGCTAGCCGCCCCGGAAAAAGCCTATTGCAGGCTCATCATGATGCGCTCCAGGACCTTGGCCCTGTCGAGCGGCTTCACTATATAATTTTTTGCCCCGATCATCAAGGACTTTTTGACTAAATCCTGTTTCCCAAGTGCACTGATCATTATTACCCGAGCTTCTTTATCAAACTCAAGAATTTTTTCGAGGGCGCTGACTCCGTCCATTTTGGGCATGGTGATGTCCATGGTCACAAGATCTACGTTGGGATAGAGTTCTTTGTACTTTTCAACTCCCTGTGCACCGTCTGTTGCAGACCCAACAATTTCAAAACCTTCGGAGGTAAGAATCTGATTGATCTGCTTTGTGACGAACATCGAGTCGTCGACTATTAGTACACGGTAGGAATCACCGCTTTCTTTTATCCCGTCGGGGCGACGCTCATTAATGCTGGGAAAATCTGCTTTTGTTTTCATTGTTTTCCTCCTATGCCCTTTCCCGCACGGCTACATTAATTTCAATTTTACCGGCTTGTAACTCTACCGGCACAATCAAAGCTTCAACACCGGTATTCGAAACTTCCATATTCTCTCCGGTTATGATGGCCGGAGGAGTAAGGTCAAATTTGAACCCTAGATCATGCAGTTTTGTTACCGCCTGCCCGGTTATCATATTGGCCAGCTCTGATATAGTGGCCTTTGCCAGATCATCCATAGTGGCGAGTTCTTCGCCGTTCATCTGAGAGGCAATGGCAAGGGCAACTTCCTTTTTCATATCAAATAATACCCGCCCTTCAACATCTCCGGTCAGACCGACTATAACGGCCACTCCAAGTACCGGCTGAGAGGTTGATTTAAGAAACAACTCCCCTCTTTTTACTTCTTCATTCAGTACTTCACGCAGCACATTAAAAGCCGCCTCTACAAATGGGTTGATGTATTCAACTCGCATGCTTAATTACCTCCGCCTCATGTTCATTCTAAATAGTCAGATAATACTATCGTTTTTTATATGCCCTTACCATACCGCTTGAAATATCATCAAATGCGTCAGAAAACAGTTCCTCATTCTTGCCTAATATAAGTACGCCGCCGGGTTTCAGCTTATCGGCAAACTCCTGGGTCAGTGCGGCTTGTTCATTTTCTTTCTGAAAGGAGAGAACATCCCGGGCCACCACCAAATCCACTTCAGGAAAAGGATTTGAATGGAGCACGTTATGGAACTCAAAAAATATCGCGTCCCGAATTTCCTTATTAAACTGCAAACCGTTCTTACCTTCAACGGTGTAATCTATAAAATCCTCCGGCACATCGGTTGACTTAAAGAGTAGGTTCGGAGCTGTTGAGATGTTCAGCAAATCATTATCGTGGGCCCAAATTTTTAACTGACTATTTGGAAAACTTTGCCGCAGAGTAACGGCCAGAGAGTAAGTTTCATACCCCGCACCGCAGCCGGGGTCCCAAACCATTATGTTGCCCTGCACTTCCAGCTGTTTCACTACTTCCTTCACGGAACTACAGTAATCGCCGCCCCAGAAACCGCCGGAATAGGGTGAATAAAAGGGCTGGAGAAAGCGGTCGGCATCCTCTTCTTCCTGCAGCTGTATCTCTGCTCCCTCTTTAAGCCGCTGCTGCCGCCATTCTTCAAAACGGCTTCGGACCCAAGTACGGTTAAACTCAGTCACATGGAAACCGCGGAAGGTAAGCAGGTTTTCTACTACAAAGGCATAATCCGCTTCACCGGCCTTTTCTGCTTCATCCTGTTCGGCCTCGGGCTGCATATCCGGCTCTTTCACCAGCTGGGGCCGGCCGCTTACTTCTTCTTCACGGCTGCTGTCGCCCAAGATTTTCTCTACATCAAGGATAAGGTACAGGCGTCCTTCATTTTCCACCACACCCTTTATAAATTTGATATTGATATCGCCAAAAATCGGATGGGGGGGCTGGATGGTTTCGGAGTTGATTCCTACTACCTTATCAATAGAATCGACAATCACCCCGATAAGGTAATCATCAAGCCTCAGAATTATCATATCCTCAAAAGTGTTTTCTTCCTGTTTTGGGGCGGGGAGGTTAAACATTATTCTTAAATCGATAATGGAGATGATATCACCCCGCAAATTGTACACACCCCGTACGTAAGGATCGGCATTTGGTACAAAGGTAAAGCGCTTGGCCTTCGAGATTTCCTTTACCTTCATGATATCAATACCGTAATCTTTACCGGATAGGGAAAAGGTGACCATCTTATAATCGATGTTCTCGACCTTTTCAGCCTCTTCTTGTTTTAATTCGTCACTAATAGTGCTCATAGTTCCTCACAAGTTTTGGGTCCTTACGTTATCTGAGTAGAACGACGTTTTCTATTTTCTATTTCACGCCGCAAGCCGAGGTCCAGCAGCTGGCTCACATCGATAATCAATGCAACTGTTCCATCTCCAAGTATTGTCGCCCCTGCGATTCCAGGTATGTTGGTGTACTTGTCTCTGAGTGGTTTAATTACTACATCTTCTTCACCGATGAGTGAGTCGACCATCAACCCCATCTTTTTATCGCCGCTTCCAACTATAACAACGTACTGAGTCTCTTTTTGCTCATCACTCTGCACTCCGAAGAGGCGGCTCAACCTAAGCAATGATACTACATCTTCGCGAACATTAAAGACTTCGTAGTTATCGATCATTTTTATATCACCGGCATTGATACGGTGACTGTCTACCACAGAGGTAATCGGAATTGCATAAATCTCCCGGCCCACACGAATCAAAAGGCCCTGGATAATGGCCAGGGTAAGCGGAATCTTTATGGTTATTCGGCTTCCCTCCCCTTTTTCAGACCACACACTCACACTGCCGTTCAGCTTTTCAATTTGCTTCTTTACTACATCCAACCCGACCCCGCGGCCTGAGAGATTAGTGACCTGTTTGGCAGTTGAGAAACCCGGTTCAAAAATCAAATTAAAGGCCTCAATATCGGTTAACTTTTTGTTGGGATGAAGAATGCCTCGATCTACCGCCTTTTTATGGACGGATTCGACATCGATACCTTTTCCATCATCCTCAACCTCAATGATGATCATGTTTCCTTCGTTACTGGCCTTTAAAATGACATGACCCTCTACGTCTTTGCCCGCAGCCTTTCGTTCCTCCGGGCTTTCAACCCCGTGGTCGATAGAGTTTCGCACACAGTGAATGAGGGGATCAAGAAGATCTTCAATGATAGATTTATCAAGCTCGGTCTCCTCGCCTTCGATTTCCAGCTTTACCTTTTTCCCGATTTCCTTGGATACATCACGCACCAAGCGGGGAAAGCGGTTAAAAATTTGGCTAATTGGAACCATGCGGATCTGCATGACCCCTTCCTGAAGGTCGCTGGTGTTACGGCTGAGATTTTGGGCTGTGCTGTTAAACTCGTTTACCGTGCCCTTAAACCTCGTTTCAAAGGAGTCGTACATAGTATACAAATCGCCGAAGCGATCGATTATTTCAGCTTTAATTTTCTTTACGGAGGTTCCTTCCTGAATACGCTCAAGGTACATCGGCAAGCTATCAAAGAGCTCACGAAGTTTTTCGTAGTACATTGATTTTACGGTGGTCAATTCACCCTGCGCATCAATAAACTTGCTGCTGATCTGGTTGAAGGTCGCCTTTGTAATGACCGCTTCACTGACCATGTTCAAAAGGTTATCGATTCTCTTTGAATCGACTCTCAGTACAGAACCACTCCCACCGCTCTTCCGCAGCTCGTGTTCCTTTTCTTTTCCCGCTTTCTGTTCGGGCTTTTTAGATTCTTCAGTCTTTTCAGCCCTTTCCGCAGTTGCTTCGGCTTGGGCCCCGCCCTGTGTTTTGCCCTGGGTCTGAGCTTGCGACTTGCTCTGAGGTTTAGATTGTGTTTCGTCCTGGGTCTGAGCTGCCTTCGGGGCGGCTTCAGAGGCAGGACTTTCGGAGCCGGCGGTTTTCTGAGCAGAGGATTGGGACGGCGCTTCAGAGGCAGGACTTTGTACCGGCTGGGAAGCATTCGCAGAAACCGGTGCTTCTCCGAGGCTTACCTCGTCAATCGGGGTAACTGTTTTTCCAAGCACCGCCTCGGGAATATGAATTTTCCGTTCTATTGCATCAGCCGGCGAGCTGGTCGAGACAAAATAATACACAACCGGATAAAACTGGTCCTCATATAGCCTTTCAAACTCGGGATCTGTTTTTAATACAGTACCTATGTCCTTCAATGCCGCAAACACTTGCACCCCGCCGATTGTATTCATAGGATGGTTTTCATTAAATTCCACCATCACCTGATATACGGTTTCACCATTTTCGGCAGCCTCTTTTAGTTCCAGAAGATCATACTCTGTTAAATTGGCAGCAGCCGGTCCGGCTGTTGTTTCGGCCCCAGTAGACCCTGTGGCCCCGGCATCGGCGGCTGAAGGACCGGAGGATGAGTTTTGCGCTCCCTGGACCGGCCTCGAACCCTGGGCACCAGTGTGTGGTGCCTGAGCTTCTGGTGCCCCCTTCTCTAAAAGTGACCGCAGTTTCGACTGAAGATCGGAAATATCTTCATCGTAGGTACTTCCCTCTTTTTGTGCAGACAGAATAGCCTTAATGACATCAATTGAATTGAGCAGGATATCAACCACCTGCTCACTCGCATGCACCTCGTCACTGCGGATAGCATCCAAGACATCCTCAACCAGATGGGTAAACTCAGAGAGTTTGGTCATTTGGACTGTCGCGGCGGCACCCTTTAAAGTATGGGCGGCCCGAAAAATTTCATCGATTGCATCATGATCGCTCGGATCATTCTCCAGCACAAGAATATTCTGCTCAAGAGTATCGACCTGCATTTCGGCTTCAATGAAAAAATCTTTTAATAGCTCTTCGTTGTTGGGATCCAGATAGTCACTCATTATGACATTAATCTTCATATATAACGTAGTTTAAGTCAAGTATAAACTTTACAGAGAGTCCAAAATGTCGATATTCTGAGTAGGACAGGAATAGGGTCTTAGGAATAGGCCTTTTTATTGAAAATACGGTCTAGTGCTATAAACTGTTTTCTATAGGAGTGTAAAAGTGATAAATAAGAGACAATATATTGGAATATGCCTGTTATGTGCGGGTATCCTGCTGCCCGGGCTGCTGGCGGCCGCTGATCTTACTGTGTCCGAGCTTGAACTTATTACCAGAGGAAATTGGCAGGAGGACACTGTGATGCTTAACACTCGCGGGCGCAGCGAAATCAAGGTTTCCGGTGGCTATAAGTTCGGGGGATCACTTCTGCTGGGATTTGAAAGCGCAAATCTTTCCAACGCCGATCAGGACGCACCGGTCTACAGCGATTACGACGATGGGAGCCCCGATAGCCCCGAGTTATTTGCCGATGCCCTCACCCGCTATCTTGATACCCAGACTACCCTCCAGTTTCAGGGAGCAAGAATTACCTATCGTGAATTGTTCAATACCCCTACAGATTTAACTTACTTTGTCGGCAATAACGACCGGCTCGGCTCCGCGGAGGTGTTCCCTCAGCAATTCGGATCACTTCCCATTGCAACTAAATATCAGGGGTATCTTTACTTCCCCACCAACGAATACCGTGGAATCCACAGGGTAAAGGGTACGGGTATTGAAGTTTCAAGCACCTTCGGCAACGAATGGAGCAAGGGCTCCCTGTATTTCTATCAGGATAGTTACCTGGGTGAAGGAAATTATTCGGCTGATGCACGATATTTAGCCAATTTTGATAAATTGAAGTTGGAACTGTTCGGAGGTGCATCCTTTCCCCAAAAATCCTACGGCCTTTACCGTGGGGGGCTGCTGTTCTATTATCGGCCGGCGGAACGGGGTGAGTTCTTTGCCCAAATCGGAGTTCCCTATTATGCCCCCTTCGATTCGATCAATATAAACGACTTCTTTTTTCTGTTTGAACCAAGAGTGCATTTTGAGTATGTAAATGTAATATTAACTTTATTTTGGCATCCGTCGATGTATCTAATGGAAAGCACCGGAGATGAAGGGTCTGCGGATATACATTTTAACCTTATGTTTGGAGATACAAGAAAGAACCCTGTAAGCGGCGGCCTAGAAACTAATTTTACTTTAGTAACCGAGTCATCGAGTTCACAGGATTTTGAATTAAAAGTTACTCCTTATCTGAACGCAATCACCAGCGGGGTAATGTGGAATTTTATGATAAACGTCAAACTTCTTCCCTATTCAATTGATGAAGAGATGGTAGAAGGGGTTATCGGCGTAAAGGCGGAGTTTTAAGATGAAACGTGTAATATTAACAGTGCTTGCAGTATGTCTTCTGGGACCGAACCTCTTCAGCGTGGACCTTACTACCCTTGCTCATGGTGGTAACATTCTTTTTGATAAGGACAGCAAAACCCTTGAGGATTCGATTAGTGGTACTGATTATTTTTACGGAGTGAGTATTTTTGGAAAGCAGGAGATAGATGAGAACATTACACTCCACGCCGGGTTTAAATATGACCCGATACTGCGGTACACAACCTATACCACTGTGGAGTTCAGCCGGGATTTCTATCAAATAGCGGTGGGACCGTTTTTCGGCACATTCAACTCATGGAATCCAATTATGAAAAGTGGAATTTCCACTTCAATAAGGTTTGATTATCCGGGAGTGGCCTTTGCATCGCTTCGTTCCGACAGTTCAATTGCCGCACGATTCACTAAATCAGGCGATTATATGCAGGAACACAATAAGATTTCAGTTGGTTATTATGTTCCCCATGCTATCTGCTCTTTGAACCTCATTACCAAGCGGTATGTTACTCAAAAAACCGATTCCCTTGAAATTGATGATTCCTTTACCGAATATTCCTTTGATGTAGATATTTTCCAGAAAAATGTACCCGTCCGGGTCTTACTCTCTTTCGCCTACCAGCAGTTAGAGCGAATTTACTCAACCGCTGCAGAGAATGATACAAACAAGCTCAATTCGGTTATCCTAGGAACAGGGTTCCGCATAGAGGCATCACCCCGCCTCACCATTCTGACCGAAATAGACAGCAATGTGTATTCCTTTGGTAAGGCCGGCTCTGAAAGCCTCTCTCTATCGGGCTCCGGACTGGGAATGTATCTTTTCCGTGCTGAAGTAGGAGCGGAAATGCATTTTTAGGAAATCTCTCCCCTACCGCCGCCATTCTTCTTTACCAGTGAGGCGCTTTCAAAATGGTAATTTTGAAAGAAGCTCAAGTAAAAAAATTAAGCCCACCGAAGCATATACCTCGGTGGGCGATTTGAAACTGATTTACTGTTGTTGTAGAACGCTTACGTAGCCCAAACTCAAGCAAAAGAGCCCTATAAAAGGCAATATATATAAACTTGCGATTCGTAACTACTCGTTGCCGCCACCGGCTGCGTTTTCTTGCTCAGCTTCATCCTGATGGAGTTTCTGCTGTTCAAGTGCTCTGAGAACCTGTATTTCACCGAGCCGCTGCCATTCAGCATTCCTGCGTGACTGCTCACGTTCTTCGAGAATACCCCACAGGGCCTCGTTGTCGATACCGCCTTCGTCCGGCAGAACAGCCAGATCGTAGGTCAATGTTACATCTTTGATGTAAGTAATGGTATCACCACCCATTTGTGCAGCATCCTTGTAGATGATAAAACCCTTCAGTTTACGCATGGGAGTAAGCTTCGGGTAGAGAGGAAGCCGGCGAAGCTCACGGTTACGTACATCCTGAACGTAGTTAGGATTTGACCAACCAAGTTGCCTCCAGCCCCTAAACTCCATGTAGTCAAGGAACATGTTGCGTTCGTTCCCGTCCTGATCTTCCAGGATAAGACCAATTCCGTTAGGAAAGTTGGACCCGTACACGTTTACCGCAACCTTTTTCAGTGCTCCCACGTTCTTTACTACGCCAAACCCTTCAAACTTGCTTCCTTCGCGGTCCTGTTCATTTGCCTGCATGTAGGCAGGAATCTCGAACGGGGGCTTAACGATAGCGTAAGAGTTAAAAGGCTCTTCGGGAAAGTGAACCCGAATACCCATAACCGTTTCCCCAGCGAATTGCTGGGCCTCATCACGTACAGGGGCCTCTTTGGTGTAAGAGAGACGCTCGTTCTGTACTGTCTGGGAAGAAGATGCCAATTGTACATCCCAGTTCTCTATTGCTAGAGATGTAACCATTAGCTGCTTTTCTTCCTCCGTGAAACCAACACCTGCTTTTTCGGAAAAGTCAACGAGAGTTGCTTCGTTATTTCCATCTTCGCGATCTGCGGTAAGAGTCGAAAAATCGATGAGAACCGATTCCTCCGCGGTAACAGAAAAACTTACCACCAAAAGCATAATACCAAGTAGAATTCCGAACCGTTTCATCCAGTGCTCCTTTTTAAAACAGTTTACCTATTGCATTTAAAAGTATACGGAACCAAATAAATTTGTCAACGATTTTTCTTTTTTTTTCATTTCTCAGAAACAGTCTTGCCCTTTTTTGGCTCTACACCGTTCACTGTGAAGACAAATTTCTCAATTTGCGGGTAATTGAAAGTAATACTTTTCTTTATACAGGCCATTGCCTCGTCAAAAGAGAGTCTAGATTCACTTTTCTGAAACACCACGTCTATAGAAAAATCAAGATAGAGAGTGTTCCCGCGCACCATAATGGTCCGTATTTTACTATCCTCGGGTACCACATTTACGTAATTTACGTTAAAGGGACCTAAAAGAATTTCCTTTATGAGAAGCTCTATGTCCTTCTCTACAGAAGGCTTTTTCGGCAATAAACGCTCCTCACCGGCGCATTCTGAAGAGCGATATTCCGGGAAGAACAGCACCTGAGAGTGCATTTCGGTACCGCGTTGGAGAAACATCAGCAATGACACCAGCAGGCTTACTGCTATAACTCCTATTAATATTATAGTGATTCGATCCAGTTTTTTCACCAGTTACTCCCGTACGGTGGGGTTTTCAAAGTGTTCGATAAATCCATGAACGCCATTATAGATGCCATCGGTGATTTTCTTCAAGTGATCAGCATTGCTCATTTTAAATGCTTCCTGCTTGTTTGTCACAAAACCTATCTCTACCAGGACCGAGGGCATTTTTGCGTTCCGTACCACAAACCAGGTTTCTTCCTTCAGTCCCCGGTTTACATGGGAGCCGCCGATGGAAGAATCCAGCCCTTGTAGTATGTTTTGGGCCAGCAGAATACTCTCTACAGTATACTCCTCTTCAAGCATAGTATTGAGGATGGGGGCAACCTCTCGGGCAGATTCGTCCAAAGATGCAGGGTCTATCAGTTTGCGGCGATAATCAGGAGGCAGATACCACACCTCAAACCCCTCTGCCCTACTGTTAAGGGAAGCATTTGCATGAATAGAAATAAAAATCATTGCTTCCCTCTTTCCCAGTTCTATCCGGTTTGCAAATTCTGTTCTCTGCTCCAGAGTAAGGTATTCATCATCATCCCTGGTAAGAGTAATGTTCTTTTCCGGATAGCTGCGGCGTAGACGGGTAGAAAGCTGACGGGCGACCTCAAGGACAAGGTCCTTTTCCATTATTACCACCGGCTCCTCATCTTGGACAAAGCGTCCGACCGCCCCGGAGTCTTTCCCTCCATGTCCGGCATCAATAATAATAGTGGAAATGTAATGCTGATTTTCATCTGAGGGCTTTGGTCCCAATTTTTCTATCAGATACGACGCATCCTCGGAGGAAAACCATATATCCCCCTTTTTTCCCCGTTCGGGAGGGGCTATCGATTTAAAAGAGCTGTAATTTATCATGAGAAAGGGAGAATCAACACGATATACCAGGCTGGTGTCCCCCTTTTCCAAACTTCCTACCTGGCGCATCGGGTCCCACTCCAGTTGGGCACCTGTCTTTCCCCGTATTTCCTGCAAGGCCGTTCCCCTCTCCCCCCAGGAACAGACCACACTGCTTAACAAAAGAACAGCTATAATCACGAGGAATCTATTTGGATGTAAAAACACTCTTTTCACCATTCTCTTTAGGTGCATACTCATGTAGCTCCGTTACAGCACTTTCTACCGGATTGTCGGATGCTTTCGATAAGCCATACGGCCCCTTGAATGCCGCCCCTCATAAATGCAGTCCAGAACACCTCTCCTACCACTATATCGGCAGATTCTTGCCCGTCCGCAACATCTGCAGAGCCCAATTCGAGGGCTTTTTCCCATGCCTCGGCAAAACCAGTACCGTGCCAATCGGTCGACTTTTCCTGCCCAATACTGGGAAGGGGAATAACGGCGACTTTTATTGGGCGCTGCTGCGAATTTTGCCCCGACATCTGCTTATAACTGCTTCTTTTGTCAGTATATGTGCTCATTTCTGCAAGGGCGGTGCGGTTCGCTTCATGTTCTATTTGAAAGGCATCGGGAATCCATTTTTCTTTTTCTCCAAACAAAAAGCGACGGGTGGCAGCTTCATTCGGCTGTAAACGGACAAATACGGTGCGGCAGGCCTTTTCGGCAGCTTCAACAGCCGCTTTTCGGTTGGAGGCGGCACTGATAAAATTACCGCATTTCTCCACGTTGTTCGTGGGAAAAGAGACCTCATCCCCGGCTTTCACCCGAATAAACATCTCCTGTATCCAGGGGAACGAGCGTGCCTGCTGCGAATATTCCACCGCCGAGACTTTACCGGGAATAGAGATAAACGCCCGCTCTGCGGATACCCAGTCTCGAACAGGGGAAAGAGAAAAAGAGCGGCTTCCTACAGCCAACTGCAGCGCGCTTCCTGTAAGCTCTACCCCGCTGGAATAGGGGAAGGTCCACCCGGACATGTATCCCCCGGAGAGCCTTGCGGCAACCTCTCCAATTACCGCTCGGGTGCCGTCCCACTTTACATCGCCCTTTGCCGCCCCATTTTGGATATCCAGGGCCCGGACGGCCTTCGAGAAGGCGGTTTTGACCGGCTCCACTATCTCGGCATTGCAGTGTGTGGGAATTGTGTGGCCCATCTCTATAAAATAGGGCGGGAAGAAAATATGACGGTCTGCTATACCGGTAAAGTGTAGTTCCCCGTCAACAACCAAAGCGTCAATACTGAACTCACGACCGGCTATAAATTCCTCAACAATGACTATACCCGCCCGGGAAAACCGACGGGCCTCTTGTACCGCATTCCTATACTCGGAAATTGTATCCACCCGGCGAATGCCCCGGGCGCCCATGTTGTCGACGGGTTTGACCACCAAGGGCAGCTCAAGGATTTCAAGGGCCGTCTCTACTTCAGCTTCCGGGGGAAGTTCGCAAAATCGCGGTGAGGGGACCCCCTTTTCTGAAAAGACCCTGCGCATTCTGTTTTTATAGCTGGCATTCAGTGCTACCTCAGGCCGGAGCCCCGGCAGTTGAAGTGCTTCGGCTACCCGGGCGACGGTATATGAGAAGTCGGTACCCGCGGTAAATACCCCGTGAAGGCGGTTTTGAGCGTGTATTTCTCCGGCTGCGGATATCATTCCTTCGATGTCTGTGAGATCAACCGGTACAAAATGATCGGCAAGTTCGACCCCCGGGGCGGCGGAGTTTCCATCGGCAACATATACTTCCCATCCCCGGTCGCGGGCCCACCGGAGGGCCGGCAGCTGCATAACCCCCGCCCCTAAAACGAGAATTCGCTTTTGTTCTACAGTATTTTTCCTCATCCTACTCTCCTGCACCTTCTCCTGCACCGCTCTTCTGCCCCCGGGGGATATCACCGACTTTTTCGGCATAAACCTCAAAGGTATCACCAAGATGTGCTATCCTGCTGAACCGGGTAAGTACTTCTCCGGCGAATTTGGAGGTACCGACCCCTTTGACCCCGGGGAAGCGCTCGGGATGATGGCCGGTTACTACTATCTTTCTTATTTTAAAGCCGTAGCGGGGCACTATGTTCCGGGCGGCCGAGGGAGTCCACACGGTATGATGGTCCCGGGGACTTTGTTTTAGAAATTTTTTCAAAGACTTCCTGCCGCTTATTCCGGCGCTGTTGGGAGTTGAAAAGGCCAATAATCCCCCTACTGTAAGCAGATGGTTTGCTTTTCGCAAGATACGGTCCACCCGTGTAAAATGTTCAAGGACAAACCACATACTCACTATATCATATGTGCTTTTTACATCGCCCCTACCCCCAATACCCTCAAAATTTTCAAAGGGAGTGTTCCAGGCGGGAAAACCCAGTTCGTTTTGTACATATGCAACCGCCGAGTCCACCGGATCAAGGCCCTCCGGTTGATACCCGGCTTCATAGGCGGCAGAGAGAAAGGGGCCGTAGGCGCAGCCGACATCCAGTAGCCGGGGTGCTGGGCCTTCTTCCGCCTCCGGGGCAATATCACCGCCCACGGTCTCGGGGCCCCCTGCAGCACCGGTACCGGCACCAGCACCAGCACCAGCACCGGCGGCTCCGGCACTGCTCTGGGGGGTGCAGGCGAAGGGTGCGGGTAAAGGTGTGGCAGAGGGTGTTGGTAAAAGGGAGGGCCCGAGGCGCTTTAATTCCGAAATCCGGCGCATCCCCATTGCTTTTATCGCCTCAAAATCCTCCAAATAACTCCGTCCGTACTGGTTTTTGTACTCTTCAAAGAAATATTCTTCGGTGTATCGACGGCGATGAGTAAAAAAATCGAGCTGATATACTATTTTACAGGAGGGACAGCGGAAAAAGCTCCGTTCCGGACTACGGAGTACGGCTTTACCCTTCAGCCCTCCGCATACCGGGCACCCCTGCAGTTCCGGCGGCTTCATCCGGCCAAGGAGTTCCGCAAGACTCTGTTTTTCCCTGGGTGCGGCCCCTTCAGCGGC
>Ga0102938_10000096_pt1 | contig 52529 bp, 32 predicted proteins | sample SalPonR2_B_D2_MG_FD_84516 | JGI IMG/M metagenome (GOLD analysis project Ga0102938, IMG submission 84516) | Salt pond soil microbial communities from South San Francisco under conditions of wetland restoration - Salt Pond MetaG R2_B_D2_MG | ecosystem: Environmental > Aquatic > Marine >...
CTCCCTGGAGGATGTTCTCCCTGGAGGATGTTCTCGAAGCTGTCCAGCAAACGTAGTCGCCTGACTGCGCCGCTCCTGATTGCTCGGCGCAGGCCGGTCGGGTAAATTGGCTAGCAGGCTTCGGATTTTTTCATTCAACCACGCCTCTTGCTCGACGAGCTCCTGCCAGGACAGCGACGCAAGTTTTGCCGAGATGGGGTGGACGAGCTTGGCCATCGGAAGTTGAAACCCCACACGTTTCTGGGATAATCAGGTGCCGACTTTTTTACACCTCGCACAGAGAATGGGCTCGCGCTGCGAGAGAGGGGGAAGCGGGACATCCGTTGGCTCGCCACGCCGTCCAAGTCTCGGCACGCCGTCCAAGTTTCGGTACGTTGTCCAATTAAGGCGTCACCCTGCTGGTATAACACCATCGTTGTTGTCTGGGAGATTCGTTTGCGTTTTAATGTGAGTTCTCCGTCGGGGATTGTGCTACTTGCCGTTCTGGGTATGGGCTTCTGGTGGGAGCCGTTAACAGTGCAGGCGGACCAATCTGCTGCGCTACGCATGCCGGATGAGATTCATGCCGTCATCGAGTCGGCTTGTATGGATTGTCATCATGGCGAGTCGGCCGAGGCGGGCGTTCGGTTTGACCAGTTTGAGGTTTTAAACCAGACCGCGAAAATCGACTTGCTGAATCGGGTTCAGGATCAGCTTTTTTTTGAACTCATGCCGCCCGAGGATGCTGACCAGCCGAGGGATGCGGAGCGCGAGCGGCTCACCGGATGGTTACGTCGAGAGCTTCGGGCGCGGAAGGCTTCGAAGCTGGATGAGAAACTGCGGGAGCCGGCGTACGGAAACTATGTTGATCATGAAACTTTGTTCGATGGTTCGATCACGGAGAAGCCGTTTACACCGGCGCGACGCTGGTTGGTCAGTCCGCTGATTTTTCATGAGCGCGTGAATGCCGTTTTCAAGCTGGAAGGACGATCGCGGCAATCCAATTTTTATGGCGTGACGAATCCGATCGTGTTGCCGGACCACTCAGGAGTTCGCTACTACGATACAGCGACTCTCGATGGTGGTCATTTGCTGGTGATGCTCAACAACGCCCAGTGGATCGCTGACAAACAAATCTTTGCAGCGCTGCATCACGAACAGGATCGGCGCACGCTGGAGTTCTCCAATCCGAAAGATAAGTGGATTCCTGCCTATTCGCCGGAGGCATTTGTTGCGATTGTGCGGCAAGAGTCGCTGCCGACTGATGAGCAGATGATTGCCGCCATCCACTCGCAATTTGATTGCGTGCTGCAACGGGATGCGACGGAATCGGAACTGCATGAGTACCTGCCGTTGCTGAAGTCCGCGATGGAACTAGGAGGGAATGTCGAAGGGCTGCGTCAGATCTTGATCAGTGTGCTGCTGAAGTCGGAGTTTTTATATCGCTTGGAATTTGGAGCAGGAGAGCCGGATGATTTTGGTCGCCGCAAGTTGTCGCCGCGGGAAGCTGCGTATGCGATTGCTTATGCCATTGATGACCAGATTCCCGACGAGCAACTATTTCAGGCAGCTCGCGAAGGACGGCTGTTGACGAAAGCAGACTATCGCCGCGAAGTGACACGACTGTTGAATGATAAGCAGGCATTTTATGCAGAAGCGGATCCCACGTTGTCCGGAATTGCGATTCACGGAAGTCGCGTGACGCATCCCAAGATCAACCGGTTCTTTCGCGAATTCTTCGGTTATCCCAACAGTACGAAATTGTTCAAGGATGTAGCCCGCAGCGGCGGGTTCTATGACAACCTGGAACGTGGATACAGCGGGACGGCTGGTTCTGTGACGGGGGAAGCGGATCTGATTGTCGATTCGATTCTGAGGGAGGATCACGATGTCTTCGCCCAGTTGCTGACCACCGACGAGTATTTCGTGCTACGCACCAAAAGCGATGAAGAGGGGCGAAAGCTTGTCGAGCAGTGGCGACGCGCTTATGAAGGGCTGAAGGATACGGACTGGAGAAGCGATACCGAGCAGGCCCTGCTCGATAACTTCGAGGAACACAAAGAGCTGTTTAAAATCCTCCGAATTCAGGACCTGCGGGAAGACCGTCGCCGGGTGCATCTTCGTGAATACAAGCGGTTTATGGACTTCTTTGAGAATACGTTCGGCAAAGGGATTACCCCAATCACTTACCCGTGGTTCTTTCATGGGGGGCAAAAATACCGACATTCAGAAATCTACAACTTGCCGCATGTCACGGGAGCTGGTCCGCTGCACTACAAAGGGGTTTACTCTCGAGGTGAGTATGCTGATATCGCGACGTGGGATTATCCGATCGAACAACCGTTTCCGGTCGCGCATCGAATGGGGATTCTGACGCATCCGGCTTGGCTGCTCGCACATTCTCAAAACACAGAAACCGATCCGGTCCGTCGTGGCCGGTGGATTCGAGAGAAACTGTTGGCTGGTCGAGTACCTGACGTGCCGATCACTGTGGATGCTCAAATTCCGGAAGATCCGCACCGGACACTGCGTGAACGTCTCGATTCGGTGACAGGCCGGCAAGAGTGTTGGAAGTGTCATCAGCAAATGAACCCACTGGGGCTGACATTTGAAATTTTCGATGACTTCGGTCGGTATCGGACGGAGGAAAGTCTCGAACATCCGGAGAACATCCTCCGTGAGGGAGACCGCCAGAGCGTCGTCAATGTGTACAAAACCAAACCGGTTGACGCGTCGGGGACATTGTCGGGGACCGGTGATCCCGCACTCGATGGCGACGTACAGGATGCCTTTGACCTGATTGATCGCCTGGCGAAATCAGAGCGCGTCCGGCAGTCGATCATCCGGCATGCATTTCGATACTTTCTGGGGCGGAACGAAATGTTGTCCGATTCACAGACTCTGATCGCCGCGGATCAAGCTTACCTGAGGAGCGGTGGAAGCTTTCGAGCGGTCATCGTTTCGTTATTAACGTCGGATTCCTTCATGTATCGTAAAGACCACCCAGGTTCCGTCGACGATTAGAATGTTATCTGATCTGCGCGAGCATGGTCGGCTGAGCACGTTCACGCGACAGGCTTAGTGAAGCGAGGCTTTTCCACTAGATTTGCAAGCGGCACTGTCGATGCGATCCATGGGGGCCAGTCATCCACATTACACCCAGAAGCAAGAATCGATCATGACAACTCGCCGAGATTTCCTATCGCGATCCCTGGCCGGTATTGGGGCGTTTAGTCTCGCGTCACAGTCGCTGTTGGCTGAGAGCGTGTCGTCGAAGCCGCCGATGCGATTCATTTTCATGCACAAGGGGAATGGTCTGCTCCCCGATTCACTCATGCTGCCGACCTTTGATCGCGAGCAACTTGACGCGGAGAAACGGAAGTCTGCCTTTGTGGCTGACCTGGACGATCACGAGCTGCCGGAGTGGATGAGTCCACTGGCCAGTCACAAGCAGAACCTGACGATCCTGCAAGGGCTCTCGGGCAAGATGTGTACGACCGGGCATCATACCTGGTGCTCCTCACTGGGGGCGTACAAAGCGAACGAACGTCTGAGCACGATCCAATGGGCGACGGTCGATTTTCAACTGGCCGATTTGTGTCCGTCGCCGTTTCACCACATTGAATTAGCCTGTTTCCCGAACAGTGGTGGGAATTCCCGGGGCAACATCAACGGAATTGAAAAAGGCTTTTCGGCGCGTGGTCCTCAGCAACCGAACTATGCGTTTGGCTCGCCGAAAATTGCGATGCAGGAGTTGTTCAAGTCTGTCTCGGCTGATCAGGATGCTCAGACGCGGTATCAACTCGAACGCCAAGTGCTCAAGTTTTTGTCGAACGAGGAATCGTCACTGGCTGGGCAACTCAGCGGCATTGAGCAACGCAAAGTGGGGAACTATGCCGATGCGCTCAATGATATCCGGCAGCAAAACGCGCGGGTCGAGGCTATGGGGGATGTCATTCGTCAACATATCCCGCAGCTCGATGCGAAGTATTTGGCTGAGGACCTGACGACCGTTGATCGGCAAGATGGACTGGTCGAGGTGTTGCTTGCGACGCTGATTGCAGGGATGACCAATGTGGTCACTTTTACTGCGGATGAACTGGGAACGCCGTACACCGGGCTGCCGGGAATCGAAGGCGAGAACGTCAATCTACATGACGTGGGACACGGCAAATCATTTGGCGGTGTGGAAGCACTCGATATCCGAGATAAGGTGCGTCACCAACACATGACGCTGATCGATCGGATTGTCCGCCGTCTGAAGAGTGTGCCGGAAGGGACGGGGACCATGTTCGATAATACGGTGCTTTTCTATCTGCCGAACAATGGGGAAACGCATCATAGCAAGGGGACGGAGTGGCCATTTGTGGTGCTGGCCGGAACCAACGCGCGGCTTAACATCCCCCGGCGATACATCCGACTGCCCGGTTACAATCAACTCGGGCACAAGACGCTTGGGAACTGGTACACGACGATACTGAATGCCTATGGAAATTCGATCAACCATTACGGTGCTCTCGATGTGGCTCTGAAGATCGACCAGAAGGGGCCGATCGAGCCGTTCCTGGGATAGAACCGTGCTGAGGGCCATCGTTGTCAGTCCCGCCTTGGGCCCGACCTCCACAGTGGTGAGGTCGATCGATCCAAGCACGCTCCCGTGCGCCTTCAGAAAACCTCCCACCAGCCCGTCTTCTTCCGCTCCGGATGAGTTCATCAAGCGGGCTTTTCTGGTCGAACGGAGCCCGGAAAGAAACCACTTCGGGATCGTAGCTGTTCGCCTACTACCACCGTTGGTCGGTCTGTTTTGCCATGGTTCATGGCATGTCCCTGTGCCCCTGCGGGCCGTGGGGGTGTTAAGAATCTGGAATGCCCCCATTTCCTTTACTAAGCAGGCAGACAGGAATCATCCGGTTAAATGAGCCGCCTTGGCGATAGCCGCGGTTCCTGGATTTAACCATGGCTATCGCCAAAACGGCTAAACAGAGTTCCGCGGAATCATTCCTCCTAACCTGCTTAGGCGTTATGAAAGTTTGGGCTGGGGAACAGGAATGGGGGATTCGAGGTGTTACTGGAGTGAGGCAGCAGGCCGAACGGAAGCAGCACTGCGTAGCGCGAACTCCGACGTGAGCTGCTTCGGGGCCGCTCAGTGCTGCTTGTTCAAGGTTCGGTGTTTCGTTCTTGGTCATGGATTCTAGGCTCTGGAAAGGAATTCGAAATCGTCTCTCACCGTTAGCTAGCCAACCGGAGATCGGTCTTGACGTGTTCTCTGTTGCAACAGACAATCCGAACATGACTGACAGAAAAGACACTTCGCTGACGGGGCTTGCTGCCGAGATCGGAATGCAGCGTCCTTTTGGGTTTCCCGAATTGGAAGCGGTTTTGAATGTGATTCGCACCCATTCGTCGCTGACATCTCAGGCGACCAAGATTTTCAAGGAACACGGGATCAGCGAGCCTCAGTACAACGTGCTGAGGATCTTACGGGGGCACGGGACGCCGGTTTCGGTCTATCAGATCGCGAGGGAAATGATCTCGCCACACCCCGATATGCCGCGATTGGTGGAACGGCTGGAAGTCGCCGAATTGGTGACCAAGACTCGATGTCAAAATGATCGCCGCGTTGTGTGGGTCAACCTCACCAAGCAAGGCAAGGCGATTCTGAAAAAACTGGATCAACCGTTAGGCGATTTGCACCGCGCCCAGCTAGGACACATGAGCGAAAAGGAACTGCGGCAGTTGAGCGATTTACTGTTCCTGGCACGCCATCCACCGAACGATTAGTTTCGACAAACTATCTGTTGCCACAGGCAAACCGGTTTGTCCGCGTCATCGTGGCGGGGGCGATTTTATTCTGTTTTAAGGACTAAGGACGAAGATGATTTTGATTCGAACCTCCCTCGTCGTGCTCGCTTTGCTGATGGCAAGCGGTACGCCACAAGCATCTGCGGCGGACTATGTGCTCGATGATCAACACACCTCGGTGGTTTTCACGACCTCGCACTTCGGTTTCAGCTATACCTACGGCATGTTCGGGAAGTATGCCGGAAAATTTTCCGTCGACATGGAAGATCCAACAGCCGCGACATTTCAGTTTGTGATCGATGCGGCGAGCTTGGACACGAAGTCGGAGAAACGCGATGAACACCTTCGCGGTCCCGACTTTTTCAACGTCAAGCAGTTTCCCCAAATCACCTTTACCAGTCGGTCGGTTACGCTAGCCGACGACGGCCGGACACTGAACATCACCGGTGACCTGCAACTTCATGGGGAGACAAAATCGGTTGTCCTGCCGCTCACTCAGGTTGGTGCCGGCAAAGGCCCTTACGGGAAAGATCGTATTGGTTTTGTCGGGCGCATGACGGTTAAGCGTTCCGATTTTGGGATGGGCGCGATGGCACCCCAGATCGGCGACAACGTAACCCTGCTGGTCAGCTTTGAGGGATTGCTTCAGTGACTACGGTCTCGATCGCTGTTTCGCTCGTCGCCGCGTTAATCACCGGCGGGCTCGGCGGGTATTGGCTTCGCCATGTGCGTCAGGGCGAAGCTTGGGCGATCGGTTGCGCGTCGGCGTTGGGACTGATTCTATTGCAGACGTCCTCGCTTCGCGATTTGCTGCGACCCCTGCAACCAAGGGTCGCGCTGGACTGGTTGCCTTTGATTGTTTTACTCGCTGTCGCATGTTCAAACGTGCGAACCAGCCGATATCGTTGGCCGTTGGCGATCCTGATCGGGCTGCTCTTCGTCCTACGCCTGTTGTGGGGAAGCGTTTACATGCAACTCGAAAGCCTCAGCGTACCGCTGGGAATTACCTTTGGATGCTGGGCAATGACTTCGGCGGTGGCGATGGCGATGGCGCTGCCGAGTGAGTCGAAGCCGAATCGCCTGAGCTGGAATACGGGCGGATGGGGCATCCTCATTGCGATTGTGGCTACAACGATCACGATGTCAGGCAGTCTCACTTATGGGGCGGCCACTGGAGTCTGTGGTTTAGCTGCCTTCGGTGTGCTGGTTTCAACATCACGAATTTCCAATGTCATCGCCATTCCGTTGGCCAGCTTAGTCGGTTTGTCGACCGCTTACGCGGAACTGGCGCCATGGGCGGGCAGCGCGATCCTAGCCGCAATGATCGGATTACTGTTGGCGGAAGGCTTACAGATGCCCACCGCGCGTTTGGCTGTGCGCGCCGGGGGCATTGTTACCGTGCTAATAATTGGGGGGCTGACCTTCTCCCAGTTCGCGAAGGATTTCGAAGGCGACGAACAGCCCGATGGTGGGTACGGCGACCTGTCGACGAACGATTCGGGGGTCGCCCCATCCTCCGCGGATGTCCCGACCTCTCCCTCACACACACCCGCCATGCCGGAGCCAGCATTGCCACCGATGAACAACAGTCCGTCCGATGGCATCGAAACGATTGATCCATTTGGCGGCATCGGGTTGCCTGGGCAGTGATCATGGCAGTGATCATGGCAGTGACCATGGCAGTGATCATGGCTGACTTGAAACGAATGGCTCGAGCCTGTTTGTACGTGGGCGTCCCAATGTCCGGTACCAGGCATTATGAAAACCAGGCGTTATGAAAGGCTTAGCGGGTGCAGGCCAACCCAGTCAGCCGGAGCGCGTTCCCAGTCAGCCGGAACACATTAGAGCGCGTCCGGTTCTCTCGGCGACCGGGGCCTCATGTCCCACGGCTGATAGGCCGGATCCCTTACCCTTACCTACTTGTCCCGTAGAATCAGTGGCAAGCGTGGCGACATGGCTATGGAGCGGTCGCTTGGGTCGACCAGAGCTGCGTCGGGCCATGCGGGCCGGCGGTCAGCAGTTGTTGCCGCAAGGGATCGTGGACGAGGAAATGATACGCTTCGCCCGGCCCGAGGGCGCCGAGTTCGCGGCCGCTGCGGATGTCCCAGAAACGCATCGTTTGGTCCGAAGCAATCGTCACCAGCGTTTGGTCTTGTGCGACGAACATGCACCCGTTCACGCCCGAGCGATGGCCACGCAAGATACGGGGCGGCGTGTGCAGTCCCTGTGGCTGGTGGATATCGATCAGGACCACGGTCCCGTCCTCGTGCCCGACCGCCAGCCATCGCCCATCTTCCGAGAAAGCCGCCGCATGAGTGAATTGGCCAAGAGTGCAAGGGAGTTCCGCAATCACGTCGCGGCTGTTCGCATCCAGAAACAACAGCTGATTGCGAGTTGTCACCAACAGCGTCTTTCCATCGGGTGAAAACACCACGTCATCGGCTCCGTCCACCGGCAATTGCAGATGCTGTAACAGCGTTCCATCCGCTGCGTTGTAGACGTCAATCGAATCATCGAACAGCGCCAGCCACGCTTCTCCACCAGGCAGAAAGCAAATGTCGCAAACCGAACGATCGGGAGTTTCGGTCGCAAACCGCCGGCTCACCCTTCCGCTCGGAAGCGCCATCACCACCAGTTCCCCGGGAGCGGCCGCAATCAGCGTTTGGCCGTCGGGCGAAACGGCAAGTTCCGCGTACTTGTCGGCATCGATTCCTGAATAAACTCTCGTCTCCAGCGTCTGCCAGTCGAGTCTCGCGATCTCGCCTTTCTCGTTTCGTAAAAACAGGCTGTCCGCAGCCTCGCTCGATTGGTCCAACGCCACCACTGAAAAATCGATTGCCCGCGGGCCGGTCTTCTCTTTAGCTGTCTCCCACGTTTGAATCGATCCATTTTTGTGAGAAGTGAGGACGATACCGCCCTCCATAAAACGGACACTCGTTACCTTTTGCGTGCCGGTCGAGATCACCATGGGTGGAGGCAGCACGTGGTTACTGAGAGTCTCAGGATCGACGTTTTCGAGTTCCCAGAGATACAGCAGTCCGTTGTCGCACCCGATGGCGAATCGATCGCCTTGCATGGAGATCGCGGCGCAGCGAATGCCACCTCGCGTGCTGCCAAGCTGGTTGAGCGAGGCACCGGAGGGCAGATGAACGACCGCGAAGTCGTCACTGCCTGCGACCACCGCCCAGACCGCTTTATCGTCGACAGCGAAATAACTTGCTGCCACTGGTAGCTCGACCTTCCGTTGGTGCTCCAGATTCGGCACCGACCAGAAATTCAAGGATCGTTCGCGTACGCCATCCTTCTCGACCTGCAGGCTGGCGGCCAGCGACCGACTGTCCGGCGAAAAAGCGACCGCTTCGTTTCGAGAGCCGGTGGTCAAACGGCCCGCCAGTTCGCCGGTCGATGTGTGCAGCAAAATATCTTGATAACGCCCCCCCGTCGCGATCCAGTGTCCATCGGGAGAAAACACCGCCGCATCCACTGTAAAGCCGTGGCCGGTGAGCGGATGCATCAGTTGGCCGTTCTCCAAATCGCGGATCGCAACGCGGTTAATCCCTTCAGGAATGTTCTCGCCGGTCACAAACGAACGACCATCCGGCGAGACCCCCAAGGCATCGAGATGACCGCTGAACTGGTAAACCGCAATCGTTTCACCACTGCTTGCATCCCAGCGACGCACGGTGCCGTCATCGCCGGACGAAACGATTTCTCGGCGGCTGCCGACATAGCGGGCTTCGCGAGCCGCACCACGGTGGTCGCGCAACTGCAAAATCTTAGGCGAGCGGGTAAGGTGATACAGCAGCCACCACTCGAGCCGCCGGTGATCCGGTTCGCCTTCTTCCAGCAGCTGCCGACGGAGGAGTTGCTGAGCGGAATCGTTATCTCGCTTAGCATAGGCTTTAAACGCCGCGGCCATATCGGCAACGTACAGATGGTGCTGCAATCGCGAGCGGCTTTGGTCGAGCGCGACGTTGGTCTGTTCCAAGCGGTTGTTGGTTTCGGCAAGGAACGCGTTGTTCTGTTCCAAGCGGTCGTTCAAGTTCCTCAGCCGCTGACCGTGTAAATATTGCAGCGAGATCACCGCCGCAATGACCGTTGCTACGGCAACCACGCCTGCGACTGACCGTCGCGGATGACGGACCACCCACCGAGCCGCTGTATCGAGTGTTCCGGCGATCTTTGCAGTGACCGGCAGTCCTGCCACAAAACGTCGCAGATCGGCCGCGAATTCGTCGGCGGCTTGATAGCGTTCGTCCGGTTGATTCGCCATCGCTTTGAGGATGATCGCTTCAAGACCCCGCGGAATTTCGGGCCGGCATTCCGAGGGCCGCACAAACTCGCCCGCAGCGACCTTGCGCAGAATCTCGTAACGGCTTCCTCGGAACGGTTTGCGCAGCGTTGCCAGTTCGTAAAGGGTCGCTCCTAGCGAGTAGATATCGGTCCGGCAGTCGGTGGCCTGGTGCGAACCGATCGCCTGTTCAGGACTCATGTAGGCCGGCGTACCAAGCAATTCACCGGTCCGTGTGACCGCCGTTTGGTCTTCTTCGAGCGAGGCCAAACCAAAGTCGGTTAGCCAGAGCTTGCCGTCGACGTCGAGCAATAGGTTCGAAGGTTTCACATCGCGGTGAACAACCAGCTTTTCGTGAGCCGCTTCGAGCGCATCGGCAGCGTCGGCGAGCACCGAGGCGACTCCGCGAAAGTAACTCTGCTGCCCGCAAGCCCGCTCGAAGCACTCCGCCGCCGAGCGCTGGGAGAGCGACGAAAGCGACGAAACGACGTGCTGCTGATCGGTGCTGTTGGAACTTGATTGAGTCACCGTGCTGGCCTGCGCGTTAACGTCGCCAAGATTGCAGACGTCGGCCAGGGTAACGCCATCGATCAGCTTCATCGTCAAAAACAAGCGTCCCTGATCCTCGCCGGTCGAGAAGAGTGGAACGATGTGAGCATGCTGTAATTTTTCGATCGCGCGGACTTCGCGTTTAAATCGCTGCCGTGACGCGGGTCCCGGAATGTCTTGAGGGTGCAGCAACTTTAGTGCGACCGGACCGCCGTCGGTGGGACGCCGCGCTTGGAAAACGGTCCCCATGCCACCGCGGCCTAAACATCGCTCAATCTGGTACTCCCCGAGGGTTGCCGGCATGGAGCCGAAAGATTGAACAGGCTTGCCGGGATCCTCCTGCCAGGTCCGCGCGGAGGTCGACAGGAGCCGCCCTGCGCCATCGGTTTCATCCCGTACGAAATCAAGGAATCGCGTTTTGTGCTCGGGATGCGAAGCAATGAACAGCGTCGGGTCGATGTCGTCTCCGGCATCAAGATGCTCGAAGTAGGCCGCCACAATCGCATCGAAGGAGGTCGACTCGGCGCTCACGGCGAATGGCCTCTTCGAGATGCATCGCGCAAACAACGCGCGATCGCTTCTCCCAGGACTGCGGACAATCGCTCCAACGCCCGCGCGACGCGAGCTGATAAACAATCGCCCACGGCATGTCCGCTCGTCGAATGGATTTGTAAACAGTGCATCGCGCGCTGGATAAAGGCTTTCGCTACAGGAAGGCCGCAGAAACCGTCTTCCGAAAATTCGAAAGTCGTGCGAACAGGAACGGGCGGGAGTGCACTTGTATGGAGATTGACGATCGTTAAGCAGGTTTGCAGGAATCATTCCGCAGAACTCTGCTTAGCCGTTTTGGCGATAGCCACGGTTAAGTCCAGGAACCGCGGCTATCGCCAAGGCGGCTCATTCAACCGGATGACTCCTGCCTGCCTGCCTGCCTCCCTAGGACGGAGCTTATCCGGGAGTCCCAAGCGTCGCAAGCAGTTTTTTCGCAGACCGAACCGGGCAGTCGAAGGGGGTCCACCTTGCAGCCCCGCCGCCGCGACAGGCCAGCGCACCGTCAGGCGATGATCTCGTCGATGGGGTGCCCAAAGTCCTGTTCTAGGCGTTTGTGTCCCGGTATTTCCATCTGTTCGGCGCGCAGCCCTAATTGTTTCAAGATCGTGGCGTGCACGTCGGTCACGTAGTGCGGATGTTCGACGGCGTGAAAACCGATTTCATCGGTCGCGCCATGCGCGATGCCGCCCTTGAGTCCGCCGCCGGCCATCCAGACACTGAAACCGTAGGGATGATGATCGCGTCCATCGGCACCTTGCGAACCGGGAGTCCGGCCGAATTCGGTTGCGAACACGACCAGCGTTTCATCCAGCATGCCGCGCTGCTTGAGGTCTGTGATCAGACCCGCCACCGGATGATCCACCTGCTTGGCGAGTTTGGAATGCATGGCCTTCAGTCCTGAGTGTTGGTCCCAAGCGCCTGCGGCTCCGTCGCCGTGCTGGATCTGAATGAATCGCACGCCCTGTTCGGCGAAGCGGCGCGCGGCCAATAACTGTTCTCCAAAGGGCCGCGTCTCCGGCTGGTCCAGCCCATACAGCTTCCGCGTGTGTGCGCTTTCTTTCGAAAAGTTGATGATGTCGGGAACGGCCGTTTGCATGCGGAAGGCCAATTCATACGACTTGGTCCGCGCCGAAAGCGCCGCGTCATTGGGATAGCTTTCGGCCGTCAAACCATTCAGCTTGCGAATCAGGTCGAAACTCATTCGCTGTTCCTCCGCAGCCATATCGCCCTGCGGCTTGGCATAGTCCAGCGGATTGTTGGGATCGATTTTCAGCGGAACCGAATCGTATGCCGGACCGAGATAGTGTCCGTCGCGGCGGTCAAAAAAGCGGGGCCCCATGCTGATGAATTGGGGCAGGTTTTCGTTCAGCGACCCCAAGCCCCAGTTGATCCAGGCGCCGATCGTTGGCACGCGGGCATCGAGCATATGACGGCCGGAATGAAACTGCACCTGCGCGCCGTGGTTATCGTCCGTGGTCCACATCGAACGAATGACCGAGATATCGTCGATCACCGATCCGATTCGCGGAAACCAGTCACTCACTTCGATGCCGCTCTGCCCATACTTTTGAAACCCGACCTGCAGTGGATACAGCTTGTTGCGCTGCTGTCCGTTGGCGTCGTTGACCACCACGACGCGGACCTTCTTCAACAGCTCGGGGTCCTGGGTGTCGGCGAAGGGCGTTTCGGTAATCGATTTTCCGGCGAACCGGTTCAGCGCGGGCTTGGGATCGAAGCTCTCCATATGGCTGACCCCACCGCGCATGAACAACCAGATCACATTCTTGGCGCGCGGAGCAAAATGCGGCAAGCCGTTGGGCATGGACTGCTCGGCCTGCAGCATGCTCTGGAGGGCCAACGGCCCCAAGCCGGCTGCCAAGCCCATTCCCAAGCCCAGCCCGGCGCTGTGCCGCAGGAAGGAACGGCGATCAGCACGACGGAGGACGGCGTGATCGTCGTTGATGAAGTTGCGAACAGACATGGAAAAACCGGTCATTGTTTAGGATCGTGCGACAAAAAAGTGTCGGGTACCTTTTGCGAGGAACTCGCCCTTCGGGTGCGTCGCACAAAACGTACCCGATACTTATTTATCGCTCATCGTTTAGCGGATCGAAACAAAATCGTTGTGGTTCAGCAACACGTGGACCAGCCGCGCTCGCACGCGCTGAGCGGTGGCTTGCGGCGTGCCCTCGGCACCGGATGTACGAGTGAGAAACTCGGACATCTGCTGGCAGTACTGCAGACAGGCGTCGCGTTCGGCGGCGTCGGGCAGACGACCAAGAATCGTGGTAAAGGCCGCATCCACCATGGGATCGAGCGACTCGTCATCCGAGTTCGCAGCGAGCCGCTTGGCAATCTCCGCGGCGGTCGTGAGCGACAAGTTGCTGTTGGCCATCGCCAACGCCTGCTGCGGCACGACGCTTTCGCTGCGCCGGTAACACTGCAGTAAGTCGGCGTCGTCGAACATCGACAGGAAGGGATTCCGGTCATCGCGAGAATGCCGAAAGTACAGACTGCGGCGACGGCTATCCCCGTTCACATCGACCGGAGGCCCACCAAGCGACAGGTCCAGCGTACCAGCCAAATGCAGGACCGCATCACGCACCACCTGCGCCTCCATGCGGCGCGTATTGGCGCGCCAGTAAAATTGATTGCTCGGATCGGCCGCCAGGGTGGCCGCGTCGGCACGGCTGGTCGAGGAGTCACGTTGGTAGGCCTGCGAGGTGCAAATCAGATAGTGCAGATGTCGGAAGCTCCAGCCAGATTCGATGAATTCGCAGGCCAGATAATCGAGCAATGCGAGATGCTCCGGCCGCTTGGCCCGCAGCCCAAAATCAAATACCGAATCCACCAGCGGTTCGCCAAAGTGCCGCATCCAGACATGGTTCACCGCCACTCGGGCCGTCAGAGGATTGTCGCGCGACGTCATCCAGCGCGCCAGCGCCAATCGCCGACCGCTGCTGGTCGAGGGATAAATCGCGGCGTAATTCGCATCGGTATGAGCCGGCGTTTCGAGCGCTTTTCGCGATGCACGCAAACTGGTGTACGTCGCAGTCCCTTGCTGCACACGCTCGAGTTGCTCGTTCGCCCGCTTGAGTTTGGCTGCGGCCTGCTGGAGTTTCTTGTCATCGGTGCCGGCCGCGAGCTGGTCGTATTCAGCCTGACAGCGCAGGGATTTGGCTTGATCGCTGGCCGCCTGGAGCGCGGTCCGCTTTGCCACCTCTTCATCGCCACAGTTCACCTTGGCCGCGTCGGCAGCCAACGTTGAGTTCAAAGACTGCAGTTCCGCTTTCGCGGCCAACCACTTCAGCTTGGCCAGTCGGGCGACCGTCCGGGGATCGGATGCGGCAGTGCTGTTCTTACCGGCGGCGGTCAATTCCACTTCATCGGACAGCGATTCGATGGCAATCCAATCGAAGGCGGCCGTGGCGTCAAATGCGGATAGCGAGAATCGTCCGGTCGGCCGCCTGTCGGGCAACCGGTAAGCGAGCAGAAATTCGCCGTCCAGCCAGACATTTACCAACCGATCCCGAACCGCCACGCGCAGCTCTATCGGCTGACCGACCTCGATGGCTCGGGCGACTTGACCCTCGGCCGGATACTGATGCTTTCCGTTGCGTGTGAAGGCGACTTGCACCTTAGGCCCCGGCAGATGCGCACTGCTGTAAACGAATTGACCGTACTGGCGGTCTTCGTCTTCGTCAAAACGGAACGTCACGCTCTTATAAGTATCTCCGCCGGTCGTGGTGTATCGAACGCGCAGATCAAAGTCACGCGGCAACGACCGTTCCGGTGCAAGCCGCAGATAGTGAGTGTCGCGGCTGGAGACCGTTTGCCGAAGCTGTCCGTCTTGGTATTGCCAGCCATCGCCGACGATCTCCCAGATTTCCGGATTGGCTTGATCGAATTCATCACGCAGCGCAAACTTCGGTGCGGGTTCCGCCTCCGCGGATGACTCTTCAGCGGATGACTCTTCAGCGGATGACTCTTCAGCGGATGACTCTTCAGCGGATAATTTTTCAGCGGATGATTCTTCGGCCCAGAACGCTTCCGCTTTTTGCCAAGCCTGATGAGCGGCCTCGGCGGCGGCTTCGGCCTGCTGCAGGCGGTCCTGCTTAACATACTCACGCAGCCCCGGCGCGTAAGCGGTAACAGGCAGGGAAACGCTTTCGATCGCCGGCTGGAAATCGGCCAACAGTTGCGGCACCCGGGGCTCGATTTCCGTCTTCAGATCGGGTTGCGCGGGATCGCCACGCAGGTGCAGATGCGTCTTGGCGTCGAGGTGATCGTCGAACACGCGCGGCAGGCCATCCTGCTCAAAATCCAACACGCCGGGCACCGGGTCCAGGCGAACTTGATGCGGTTCGAAGATCGCGCGGAAACGGTAATAGTCGACGTGCGTGATCGGATCATATTTATGGTCGTGGCACTTCGCGCAATTGATCGTCAGCCCCAGAAACGCTTTGCTGGTATGCTCGATCGTGCTGTCCAGCCACGTGGTCCGGTTAAACAGATAGTAATTGCGTGCGAGAAATCCCGTCGCCACCACTACCTCCGGATCGTCAGGCGCCAGCTCGTCACCGGCCAGCATTTCCTCGATCATCCGGTCGTAGCCCTTGTCGGCATTGAGCGAATCGACAATCCAGTCGCGCCAGTGCCACATGTGCTTTTGGCTATTTCGCAACTGCGCCCCCAAGCCATACCAGTCGGAATAGCGCCACACATCCATCCAGTGACGCGCCCAACGCGCCCCATGCTGTGGATCGGCCAACCGTTCCGCAACGATTTCTTCCCACGGTCGTGTGTCTTGCAACTGCGCCGCGGTGGGCGGCAAGCCGACTAGATCGAGGTACAACCGTCGAATTCGTAGCGGCCGTGCGGCGGGAGGCTGCACCTGCAAGGAATGCATTTGATGCTGAGCCCTCAGAAACGCGTCGATAGGATTTTCGTGTTTGGTTTCCAGTTCCGGCAGGCGTGGCCGTTCGATGCGTTGGAACGCCCAGTGTTGCTGAGGCGCTTCGGGAATGGCTTCGGGCGGCGTGACAGCGCCTTGTTCGATCCAGCGACGCAGCAAATCAATTTCCTGCGGCTTCAGGCCCGTGCCCTCTTCGGGCGGAGGCATGCGATCACCCCCGACGGCCGCCACGCGTTCGATCAACATGCTTGCCGCCGGATCGTCAACGCTCAACACGCCACCGGCTTCCATCAACGCGCGGGTCTCCAAACGCAGGTCGGCCTCTTGCTTCAGCACACCGTGGCAGGAATAGCATTTGGCAGCCAGCAGCGGCTTGACTTCGCTGAGATAGTCGACCGTCTGTCCAGCACTGTTTTGTTCAGCCGCGTTTTGTTCAGCACTGCTGGGAAGGCTGCCGCTGGCGCACAGGGCGACGACGCAGAAGAACAGCACCTGCTGATGAGGTGAGTATTGCATGGCAGGATAGCCGGCGGGAGGAAACCACACTTGTGACTACAGGGAGGCCGTGGGATCTTTTAGTTCGGTGTCGACAAGCATCGAGGGGTTCTTCAACGGCAAAGTCGAGCGTCAGCGAGGAGAGGGTGTCTTCTTCGTCAGCCCCTCCCGGCCACAACTTAAAAGTCAACACAGCCTCCTTCTGTAGGAGAAGTGCAGCCAAATAAATGGCGGGACAGTCGACTAATATAACCGCTATCGTCAGCCGGTCCAAACCCTTCGCAGCACCGGTTCGACGTCCATCGCCTGCTCGCTACCAAGTCCAAAGCGGGCGCACGTCGGCTGGGCCGTGTTGCATTGCCCTTATTTTGGCTTCGAAGTGACCGAACCCGAGGTTGTTGCTTCCTTGAGGGAGAATGGTAAGCAGGCAGGCTTGAGTCATCGCGTCAATGAGCCGCCTTGGCGATAGCCGCGGTTCCTGAATCGAACCGGGGCTATCGCCCAAACGGCTAAGCAGAGTTCTGCGGCATGATTCCTGCCAACCTGCTTAGCGTTTATCGCCAAACTCAGCCGTTAAAGTCGCCGCGGATTCTTTGAGAGGGGTGCCGGCAGATGGGCAGAGCGAAATCGGGCCCGCTACGAGCCGAAGTGGGTTGTCGGATAGGATGGCCCGCTCGCCTTGACTCTCGTTTCAGACCTCTTGCCCAGTTTTTGAAGACGCCATGAAAGCCGCCACCATCAGCCAGTTGAAAAAGGAGCTCGCCAACTTAGATCACGAGGAGCTGCTCGACGTTTGTGTTCGGTTGGCCAAGTTCAAAGTCGAGAGCAAAGAGTTGCTGACCTACTTGCTGATGAAAGCGGACGACGAAATCGGCTATGCCAACGAACTGTGCGACCAGCTCGACGAGCAACTGAGTGAACCTGGACGAATCCACAAAAAGACGCTTCGCAAGGTGATCCGATGGATGGACAAGTCGCTGCGGTTCTCGGGTGACAAAGAAACGGAGTTGCAAGTCCGGATTCACTTTTGCGGCAGAATCAAAGACAAAAGAATCAGCTTCGGCGGATGCCGCGTCAGTGAGAACATGTACGCCACCCAACGGAAGAAGATTGACAAGGCAATCGACAAAGTGCATCCAGATCTGCAGTTCGATTTCAACCGGCAGCTCTCAGGACTCTGAGCCTGTCACCGAAGCTCTGAAGCCGACGGTCGTGCCGAAAGTGCAAGGTGAAAAGGAGGCCTAGTCCCTGGAAGTCCCTTAAGTATACGGAGTCTTCCCCTCCTCGCGAGCGAACATCGTCCGTCCCGCCTCGTCAGCTCCGGCGTGACTGATCCCAAACGCTGGCCCGATCCCAAACGCCGGCTGGATTCCTTTCGGCGTCGTTGGCATCCGCGGTCTTCCTGCCCTTCCGCTCGTCGTAGCTGACCGATTCCAAATAGAGCCGCTCCACTTTGGCCCGCGCCCAATCGGTTTTGCGAAGAAACTTCAAACTACTGTTGATGCTCGGATTGCTTTGAAAGCAGTTGATGGTGATGCGGTCCCCCAACCTCTCCCAACCATACTCCGCAACCAAGTATTCCAGGATCGACTTCAGCGTGATGCCATGCAGCGGGTTGTTGGGCTGGGATTGATTCATAATGCGCGAAAAAAGGGGTGTTATCCGGTTGGGCGATTTCAGAAAAACGATTGGCACGCGGCGACGGGGCCGACCTGGGCTTATCCTAATCCAATCCGCTGAAACGTGCGGGCCAGGCGACAAAAAAGGTGTCCGGTACCTTTTGCGAGGAACTCGCCCTTCGGGTGCTTCGCACAAAAGGTACAGGACACTTATTTATCCACTTATTTATTGCTCATTGCTAGATGCGCAGGGCCTTGGGGTGTTTACCATTGATCCGCTTGAACGCTCGATAGAAGGTCGTCAAATCTTCAAAGCCACACTGAAAAGCGATGGAGGTGATCTTGCGGTCGGTCTGCGCAAGCAGGGTTTCCGCATGACGTATTCGCAACACGTTGACATAGTTAAGCCAAGTCGTGCCGGTTCTTGCCTTGAAGCGATTCGTGAAAGTCCGACGAGACATGCTGGTTGCAATCGCGGCGTCGCCTAAGGACAACGACTGGAAAAAATTACGGTGCAGCCAAGCAAGATAGGTTTCCATCAGGGGATCTTCGGGCGATTGCGATGCGTCTTGGTTCGAGGCTCGCTTTTCGCGTGGTGGGCTGAGCAGCAGCGAAAGCTCCGCGAGCAAGTCGATCGCGGTTGCGATACTCGATAGCTGGCTGGCTGCATCGGTCTGATCGTTCAAGTACAGCAGTTTCCGCAAACGCTGTTCGATCCGCAGCGTCCGCAAGTTGGATTCGCCATGGACTCCCGGCGGAAAGGTCGCGATCACCGAAGCCACCGACGGCAAAAGACGAAAGTCCATCCCAAGGCCGTATAGAGAAATCGGTGTTCGCGGCAAGTCGATGATGCGATGACGTGTGCTCGCCGGGACAAGGACTAAACTTCCCTTTTCACAGGCCACTCGTTTACGGCCAAACTGAATGTCTCCCGATCCTTCGCGAATCAACAGCAACTTAAAAAACGAATGTTCCGTTACCGGCATGGCAAACGCTTGATCGTGACGGCTCTCAAAAACCCACAGCCCGTGCTCGCGCAGGTCGGGCGGAACAGGGGTTGAACGCGTTTCTTCAGGCCGCTGGGGCGATGCGGATTTCACGATGAGCGGATCAAGGAGGCGACGTGAGCGTGACGGGAAACGGATTCACGGACTTCTCAAGCGAGCCAAGTCAGCGATTGTTCAATCCGGTATCATCCGATCTTATTGCACCCTTGCCCAAAACGCCAGTCCGTTTTGCTTGATTCGCCAAGCCGATAAACCGCGGTCAGCGTAGACTACTGCACATGAGCAACAACATCCCTCCGATTCGTTATCGTCGCAAGATCACCGGCATGTCGGCGATCCTCTTGCCTCTTTTATCCGAAACCGAAATCGACTGGTCCGGTTTGCGCGACCACGTTGCGCGAACCGCGGACGCGGGGTTGATTCCCGCGGTGAACATGGACACGGGCTACGGGAACCTGATCAGTTCCCGCGAACGCTTGGAAGTTCTGCGAGCGACGCAAGAGACTGTGGCCGGACGACCCTTCATCGCCGGAGCGTTCGTTGGGGATTCGCCGGACGCACCTTTCGATTTCGATCAGTACCGCCAACGGATCGACGAGATTCAATCATTCGGTGGCACGCCGGTGATCTTTCAAAGTTATGGATTGACGCACCAACCGGCCAGTCAACTGATCGAGTCTTACGCCCGGATTGGGGAGCACGCAGGCTCGTTTTATGCCTTCGAGCTCGGAACGATGTTCGCGCCGTTCGGAGCGATCTATGACCTGGGAATTTACGAACAGTTGATGCGTATCCCGCAGTGTCTGGGTGCGAAACATTCCTCCTTGAACCGGCGACTTGAATGGCAACGACTGCAACTGCGTGACGCCACTCGCCCTGATTTCCTGGTTTTAACGGGAAACGATTTGGCGATCGATATGGTCATGTATGGCAGCGACTATCTGCTGGGCTTGAGCACCTTTGCACCGGGTGAGTTTGCTCGCCGCGATGCGATGTGGGAGCAAGGTGACAGCGATTTTTATGAACTGAACGATTTGCTGCAATATCTTGGTTTTCTTGCGTTTCGGGCACCGGTGCCCGCTTACAAACACAATGCGGCCCAGTTCCTAAAACTGCGCGGTTGGATTCAAACTTCGTTGACCTACCCCGGCAGTGCGCAACGGCCCGAAGCGGACGTTGCCATCTTAGAAGAAATCCTGAAAAGGCTAGATGCATGAGCCGCCCTCCATTGAAAATTGCCATGCACGGTGTGACCGGTCGCATGGGGACGAATCAGCATTTTCTCCGCTCGATCCTGGCGATCATGCGGCAAGGTGGGGTGACGCTTGGCTCTGGAGAGACCCAACCGATCGAGCCGATTTTGGTTGGCCGCAACGCCACAAAATTACAGAACTTGGCGGAGGTGGTTGCCAATTCAGAGATCGGACGATCGATCCAGTGGAGCACCGACGTCAAGGAAGTGCTTGCCCTTCCCGACATCGATATCTTCTTTGACGCGGCAAGTACGCAGATGCGACCGGAGATGCTTCGGATGGCGATGGAACAAGGCAAGTCCGTCTATTGCGAAAAGCCGATCGCGTCCGATGCCGCCTCGGCCAACGCCTTGGCCGAACTGGCAACCACGACCGGCGTCAAAAACGGAGTCGTCCAGGACAAGCTCTGGTTGCCCGGAATTCGCAAGTTGCGGATGCTGCGCGATCAAGGTTTTTTCGGCAACATCCTGAGCGTGCGTGCGGAATTTGGTTACTGGGTTTTCACCGGTCATGATCGCGACCAACCGGCCCAGCGACCATCATGGAACAATCGCCGCGAAGATGGCGGCGGCATGATGATTGACATGTTCTGCCACTGGGAATACCTCATCCATGATCTGTTTGGCTCCATCGACCGGGTCATGGCGCACGCGACGACCGAAGTGCCCGAACGAATCGATGAATCGGGAACGGCTTATCGCTGTACCGCCGACGATGCCGCATACGCGATCTTTGTGCTTAACAATGGGGTCACCTGCCAGTTCAATAGTTCCTGGACAACGCGAGTGCGTCGCGACGATTTGCTGACGATTCAAGTCGACGGCACGCACGGTTCCGCCGTAGCGGGGCTGCGCGAGTGCTGGGTCCAAGGAGCCGCCGCAACGCCCAAGCCGGTTTGGAATCCGGACATCGCCCAACCGATTGATTTTTACGAGGGCTGGCAGCGTCTGCCCAATGCGGTCGAATACGACAACGCGTTTAAGATTCAGTGGGAGTCGTTTATTCGGCACTGCGCAGGGAATGCGCCGTTTCCCTGGAATCTTCAGTCGGCGGCGGCGGGTGTGCGTCTGGCCGAGGCGGGGAGCCGTTCGGTCCAAGAGCAACGCTGGGTGACGCTGGCAAACGAGCCCGATCTCACCGGACAGTAGGACGCCGCGTATGTCTCGTGAACCGGAACTTTCGCCGCCGCTGAATCGCCTGGCCATTCACACGATCACCACCAAACCATGGTCCTTGGCCGTCGCCGCGGATCGTTTTGCTGCCGCCGGTGTGAGCGGCATCAGCATTTGGGTCGAAGCGTTCGAAGGGATGTCGACCGGAGAGGTGCGTTCCATCGTCGACGCTGCCGGATTAAAAGTTCCCGCACTTGTCCGCGGCGGTTTTTTTTGTGACCCGGATGCTGCCGAACGTACACGGCGAATCGACCATAATCGCCGGCTGATCGAAACGGCGGGAGAACTATCGGCAGAGACATTGGTATTGGTGGTTGGCGCAACCCCCGGACAACCGTTGCAGCGGCAACGAGGCTGGGTGCGAGATGCGATCGAGGCTTTGCTTGACGACGCCGTGGCCGCCGGGGTTCGATTGGCGACGGAGCCGTTGCATCCGATGTACGCGGCGGAGAAGAGCTGCATCAATCGGCTGACCGACGCACGGGTGATGTGTGAAGCGATTAAACACCCTTCGCTAGGCGTTGCAGTGGACGTCTATCATGTTTGGTGGGATTCGGAGCTGGAATCGGAGATTGCACAACTCGGGAAATTGGATGCCCTGTTCGGGTTTCATCTTTGCGATTGGCGTGTCCCGACGCGAGATCTGCTGAACGATCGTGCGTTGATGGGGGATGGCTGCATCGATTTGCGTGGTCTTCGAAAATCGGTCGAGGCTGCTGGCTTCCGTGGGTGGAACGAGGTGGAGATCTTTTCGCAAGAACACTGGGCACGAGATCCGCAAGCGTTCCTGAATGATATTCTGGATCGTTATTCGCGATGCTGCTAAGCAAAATGTGCGATGCTGCGAAGCAAATCACTCGAAGGCTGATGGTGAAGAGCCCCCTCCTGTTGACGAGGAGGGGCAGAGAGCCTTGCTGTTGCCACCGGGAGTTCGCTGAAGCCCGTCAGCTCCTCGTTCGACAGCGGAGGGAGCAAGGAAGATGCCGCCTCATCAATCGCGATGCACGACGACCGATGGGCGGTTAACGGCGAGCGGCGAAAACGGTAAACAGAGGGGCGAATGGTCGGAGCAATTCCTTTTGACTGGGACTCGGCGCGATGTTGCGAATCGGTGCGGTATCTTACTTAAATACGCGACCGCTGATTTATGGGCTGGCCGATCGTCTGGCGGGCAAGGGTAAGCTGACGCTGAACCTGCCGAGTCGGTTAGCAGACGATTTATCAGCCGGGCGGTTGGACGTGGCGCTGATTCCGTCGATTGAGTACTTTCGCGGGGTCGGCGAGCAGATTGTGTCGGACGCAGCGATCGCCTGTCGCGGACCGGTTTGGAGCGTTCGCTTGCTCAGTCGCGTGCCGGCGGCTCAGATCAAGCGTTTGGCGCTCGATGTAGGGAGCCGCACCAGTGCTGCCCTGGTACGGATTCTGCTGCACGAACGTTTCGGACTGCGACCGGAAACGATCCCGTTGCCGATGGAGTCCGACCCCGAGACGATCGATGCCGATGCGGTCTTGCTGATTGGCGATCGCGCGATGCACCCGCCGACGGGAGTTTTCCGCGAGATCTGGGACTTGGGCGACCGCTGGTGCCAGTGGACGGAGCTGCCGTTTGTCTTCGCAATGTGGGTTGCGCGCGCCGGAGTCGACGTGAGCGATATGGCTGATTTGTTGAGTGCCGCTCGGGCCGATGGGGTGGCTCATCTGGCGGAAATCGCTGATTGCGAGGCTGGCACGCACGGTTTGACAACCAGCGAGCTGGAAACTTACTTCACCAAGAACTTACACTTTCAGCTAGGGCTGAGCGAACAAGCGGGGCTGCGACTGTACCAACAGCGTGCCGCAACCCTGGGATTGGTGCCGGCGAAGCGGGAGTTGGTCTTCAGCCCAACCTAAGGACCAGCCCCACGACACGGCAAACGAACGAGACCCTTACCCTTTGATGCTTTCCATGACGACGACGATTCAAGAAATACTGGACGCCACGGTTGCCGGGCAACGGCTGAGCGACGGCGATGCATTGCGGCTGTTGCAAAGTAGCGACCTAACCGCCATCGGATCCGCCGCGGATACCATTTCCCGGCGCATGCACCCGACGCTGGTGCGCACCTACAACGTCGATCGCAACATTAACTACACCAATATCTGCACCGCGGTATGCGATTTCTGTGCCTTTTATCGCGGCCCCAAGAGCGACGAAGGCTATGTCTTGTCGCGTGAGGAGTTGTTGCGGAAGGTCGAAGAAACGGTGGCGTTGGGCGGCAACCAGATCTTGCTGCAGGGTGGCCTGCATCCGAAATTCAAGCTGGAGTGGTACGAGGAAATGCTGCGAGACATCAAGCAGCGGTTTCCGGAAATCAACATCCACGGCTTCAGCCCTCCGGAGCTGCATCATTTCACCAAAGTCAATCATCTGCCTTTGCGGACCGTGCTGGAACGATTGCGCGATGCCGGATTGGGGAGCATACCTGGTGGCGGGGCGGAGATTTTGGTCGATCGCGTCCGCAGCGAAATCACACGCGGCAAGGTGATGACCGACGATTGGCTGGAGGTGATGCGTGTCTGGCATCAACTGGGTGGCATCAGCACCGCCACGATGATGTTCGGTCACGTGGAGACGCTGGAAGAGCGAGTGGAACACTTGCGGCGACTGCGGGAGCTGCAGGATGAAACGAGCGGCTTTACGGCGTTCATCTGCTGGACGTTCCAGCCCGAGAACACCGACATGCAGGAGACACCGCCAACCGGTTCGTTTGAATACCTCAAAACACAGGCGGTCGCACGGCTGTATCTGGATAATTTCCCCAGCATTCAAAGCAGTTGGGTGACTCAGGGACTAAAGATCGGGCAACTGGCCTTGTTGTTTGGCGCCAACGACATGGGCAGTCTGATGATCGAAGAAAACGTCGTTGCCGAAGCGGGCACGGTGCACTTTTTGACGCTCGATCAGATTCGTGAAGCGATCAGCGAGCTCGGTTTTCAGCCGCGGCAACGCGACGTGTTTTACAACTTGGTCGATCCCGCACTGGAACAAAAAGCGATCGAAGCGAATCGGGCACCGCAAGGTCTGGTCGAGCTGACGGCTTAGCAAGACGACTGGACTCAGCCAGGCGACTCCGCAAGAGCCGTAAGACGATTCGATCAGCCACGGGGCGTAAGCTACCTCCCAAACCGACCGCCATGCGGCTACGATTGGCGCTGCTTCGTTCCTTCCGCTTGGTTGTCACCGCTATGCATCAATCGCCTCCGATTCGACTCGCCACCCGCCGCAGCCCGCTCGCACTTTGGCAAGCCAAGTGGGTCGCCAGCCAACTGCAGGAGCAAGGCTATGCGACCGAATTAGTGTTGTTGACCAGCGGCGGAGATACCGACCAGACGCCCATCGACGGCACGCGCGGAGTGGGAGTTTTCACAAAACGGATTCAGCAAGCGTTGCTTGACGACGAAGCCGACATCGCCGTACACAGCTTGAAGGACTTGCCGACCGAAGCCGACCCGCAGTTTTGCCTGGCCGCGATACCGCCGCGTGCCGCCGTTGGCGACTGCTTGATCAGCGCTAGCGAAAAAACATTTGCGGCGCTCGCTGGGGGCGCGGTCATTGGGACCGGCAGTCGTCGCCGCCAGGCTCAGTTACTGCATCGGCGAGACGACATCCGCGTGGAGCCGATCCGAGGCAATGTGCAGTCGCGACTGCAGAAGCTGAAGGATGGTTTGTTCGATGCGATCGTGTTGGCCGAAGCCGGCCTGTCGCGGTTGGAGATGACGCAGCACGTCACCGAAAAATTGCCGCTCGACCAGATGCTGCCCGCCCCGGGTCAAGGGGCATTGGGAATCGAAACCCGCTCCGATGATCGCCGCACCATCGATGTCGCTTCGACGCTCGATGATCCAATCACGCGAGCGTCGGTGACGGCGGAGCGGATGTTGCTCAGCCATCTCAGCGGTGGCTGTTTGGCACCCATCGCGGCGCTTGCCACGGTGGCCGAAGGCCGCATCGCATTGCAAGCCGTCGTCTTGTCGGCCGACGGTCAGACGCGACTGTACCATGAAGGCGAAGATGCGATTGAAAACGCCGTCGCGCTGGGCATCGCGGTGGCCGATAAACTGCGTGCCGACGGCGCCGACGCGTTGATTCAGGCGGCCCGCTAAGGACCGCCAGTAGCCACGGCCAGTAGCAGCAGCACCGGCGCCTGCGGTCGGCCATAAGATTGGCCACGCAGAGGCGCTGGAACGGCGGACGAAAGCAACTCGCCCACCTGATCAGCTGAGCAGTTCGCCAAGCTTTTCAGAGATGGCGGCTTGGATTTTGGATTTGAACGGCATCGCGGTCAGCGGAATGTTGCCCGCGATGGCGACCCGTTCTTCGTAGACCGCCAAGTCCGACTTCACGCTAAATCCGTACACGCTAAAGGCCAGCGAGAGGACGTTGGCGTTCCACTCGCTGGTCAAGTTGTTGACCATGCCGGGATACTGCTCGTCGATCGATTGCATCAACGAGTGGACTCGTTGTTTCGCTTCATCGGCGGTCAAACTGTGGGGGACTTCGGTGCTGAACGCCGGCATACTTCGCATTCCTACGGTAAATCGGGGACTTTACTTGACGACCAGATTAACCAACCTGCCGGGAACTACAATCGTTTTGACGATCTGTTTTCCGCTGGTGGCTTCTTGGATCCGTTCGAGTTGCAACGCTTGCTGCAGTAAATCGTCTTTGTGGATGTCGGCAGCAACGACAATCTTGGTGCGAAGTTTCCCATTGATTTGAACCGGAATTTCCACGGAAGACTCGACCAACGCCGCTTCGTTCCACTGTGGCCATGGTTCGTAAGCCAGCGTGTTGGGATTCCCCAAAATCTGCCACAGTTCCTCGGCGAGGTGTGGCGCGAAGGGGGACAGCAGCAAGACAAACGCCTGCATGGCATCGCGCGGGCGTTGTTTCTGACGGGTAAAGAAATTGACGAACTCCATCATCCGCGCGATCGCGGTGTTGAAGCTGAGCGATTCGATATCTTCGGTAACGCTTCGAATCGTTTTGTGCAGCACCCGGTTTTGCGCTTCATCGGAAGGCGTATCGACCAGTTCCTCGGCCAGTTCGATCGCTTCGGCATTTTGATCCACAATCATCCGCCAGGCGCGATCAAGGAAGTTTCGCACCCCACCGACGCCCGCCATATTCCATGGCTTCGTCGCCTCGAGCGGTCCCATGAACATTTCATACAACCGTAAACTATCGGCACCGTAGTCCTTCACCACCACGTCGGGATTGACGACATTGCCGCGGCTTTTGGACATCTTGAAGGAACGGCTTTCGACGCGGACGTCGGGATTGCTCTTCAGCACGAACCCTTCGCCTTGCTTGACGACATCCTCTTCGGCGATCCCCACGGCCAACACGGGCGTTCCGTCGGCGATGGTCAAGCCTTCCTCGCCGCGACGTACTTCGCTGGGAGGTACGTAATCGCCCGCCGCGGTTTGGAAGACCGTCAATTCGGCTTCGCCCAAAATCATGCCTTGGTTCACCAACCGCTGGAACGGTTCCTCGCAGTGCACATAGCCGCGATCAAACAGGACTTTGTGCCAGAATCGCGAGTAGAGCAGATGCAGGACCGCGTGTTCGGCACCACCGACATACAGGTCGACCGGCATCCACGCCTGTTCTTTTTCCGGATCGACTAAGCACTCCGCGTTGTTGGGGTCGATGTAGCGCAAGAAGTACCAGCACGAGCCGGCCCATTGCGGCATGGTGTTGGTTTCGCGTTTGTAGCGTTTACCGTCTAGCTCCACGATGGCCCAATCGTCGGAGGCTTTTTCCAACATCGGTTCGGGCCGACCGTGTGGCCGAAAGTCCTCCAGTTCCGGCAGCGGGACAGGCAGTTGCTCCAGCGGGACGGCCCGTTTGATCCCCGTCTGTTCGCCCGCGGCATCGATCTCGTGCAAGATCGGAAACGGTTCGCCCCAGAAACGCTGGCGACTGAACAGCCAATCACGCAGCTTGAAATTCACCGCCGCGCGTCCTAATCCGGCGTTGACCAGTTCCGCCGTCAAGGCTGCTTTGACAGCCTTGGTTTTCTGGCCGCTGTAGGGACCACTGTTGATCGCGATTCCGGTGCCGGCAAAGCAGGCTTGTCCGGCCAGCACCTCGTCACGTTGTTCCAGGTCTGCCGGTGGATCGACCACGGCCACGACCGGGATGTCGAACTGCTGGGCGAATTCAAAGTCGCGTTCGTCATGAGCCGGCACGGCCATGATCGCGCCGGTGCCGTAACTGGCCATTACGTAATCGGCGATCCAGATCGGTACCGGCTGGTCATTGACCGGATTGATTGCGTAACTGCCCGAGAAGACGCCCGTCTTTTCGCGATCCCCTTGCGTCCGCTCGCGTTCACTTTTGAAGGCCGCTGTTTCGCAGTACTTCGTCACTGCATCGGCCGATTCCGGCGTGGTCAATCGCGGCACCGCGGGATGCTCCGGTGCAACGACCATATAAGTCGCTCCGAACAGCGTATCGGGCCGCGTGGTGTAGACCCGCAGCGCGTCCTCGGTCGGCGCGACAGGAAAACCGCTGGCGGAACGTTGGTCTTTCCAGGACTGCAGTTGTTCCGGCGGGCCGATATAAAAATCGACCTCCGCCCCCGTGCTGCGGCCAATCCAATCCTGCTGCAACGTCTTGATGCCGGTCGGCCAATTCAGATCGTCCAACCCCGACAGCAGGCGATCAGCGTAGGCGGTGATCCGCAGCATCCACTGACGCAGCGGCAGCCTCCGCACCGGATGGCCGCCCCGTTCGCTTTTGCCATCGATCACCTCTTCATTGGCCAGCACCGTTCCCAAGGCGTCGCACCAATTGACCGGAGCGTTGGTTTCATAAGCCAAACGGTATTCGGCTTGGTAAGCTTCGACCGCCGTTTCCCCGGCCGCGGCGACGTCGGCCGGAATCGGCAGTTCGGCAATCGGCCGTCCTCGATTCTGCTCGGGATCGAACCAGGTGTCGTACAGCACCAGGAAAATCCACTGCGTCCAGCGGACATAACCTGGATCGGTTGTCGAAACCACACGGTCCCAGTCGTAGCTGAAACCCAGCATTTTCAGTTGGCGAGTAAATTCGGTGATGTTCCGTTCGGTCTGGATGCGAGGATGCTCCCCCGTCTTGATCGCGTGCTCCTCGGCCGGCAGGCCGAAGGCGTCAAAGCCCATGGGATGCAGCACCGATTCGCCCCGCATGCGAGCAAATCGCGAGACAATATCGGTTGCCGTGTAGCCTTCCGGGTGGCCGACATGCAATCCTTCGCCGCTCGGGTAGGGGAACATGTCCAGAACATACCGCTTCTTCTCCCCCGGCATTTCCGGCGTGGCGAAGGTGCGATGCTGTTCCCAAAAAGCTTGCCAACGGGGCTCAATTTCGGCGGGTTTATAACGAGGCATAATCAATCGCAGAGTCGGGAGTGAATTTGGAGGGGCATTTTAGTAGGCAAAATCGTTTTAGGGCAGCCGACGGAGCGACTGGTCGCCGAGGCCGCTTCCATGCTAAAATTTGCAATCAAACTATTTTGCTGAGAGAAAGATGGAATGCTGAGAAAACGAAACAAGCTGCAGTTGACCGCCGCCCAGCGGGATTCCATGCGGAATGCGGGGCGGTTTAATGCACAATTGCTCGACCATGTGCGTCCGCATGTCAAGGCGGGAGTCACCACGGGATCGATCGACGATTTAGTTCGGCAATATACGCTGGACCACGGCCATCGTGCGGCCACGCTCGGTTATCAGGGATACCCCAAATCGTGCTGCACGAGCATCAACGACGTGATTTGCCACGGCATTCCGAATGAATACGTGCTCACCGAGGGCGATATCGTCAACATCGACTTGACGACCGTGGTCGATGGCTGGTTCGGGGACCAAAGCGAAACGTTCCTGATCGGAGAGGTCTCCGAGGAAGCGCGTGCGGTGACGCAGTGTTCCTTTGATTGCCTCTATTTGGCGATCGAAGCCCTCACGCCCGGCTGTCGCGTTAGCACGATCGGCGAAACGGTGGTGCGGGAGGCTCACAGTCGCGGGTTCTCCGTGGTCCGAGAATACGTCGGTCACGGACTCGGACGCGCTTTTCACCAAGACCCCTCGATCCCCCACTTTCCTAATCGCCAAAGTCGACTCGATCGGTTATTGCCTGGGATGTGTTTTACGGTCGAGCCGATGATCAACGCCGGTTCACGGTATGCCAAACCGGTCGACAAGGCCGATGGCTGGACTGTCCGCACCAAAGACGGCCACTTATCGGCTCAATTCGAACACACGATTTTGATGACCGAAGAAGGCCCCGAAATCCTGACACTGACCGAGCATGGCCCACGGCGGGGACACCAGTTCTAGCGCGACACGGTTCAGTGAATCGCAAGGCGTTAGCCGCGAGCCTGGTTTCAAAACCGTGAACCGCAAGGCGCACGCCTAGTCACGCCCACGGCTAGCGCCTGAGGTTCACGGCCTGCGGCTGGCGCTGGGCTGCTAAAAATGGGGGGGGTGTGGCGATTTGGAAGTGCGCTGGATGGGGTCGCTTCAATGGCGAAGCCATGGCAGGTTGTAGCCACGGACGTGAGTCCGTGGTGCCAAGCAGCGTGGAAGCGTCAGTCGCAAAGCGACGACAGGAATTGCATGCTGTGCCATTTCCTAGGACCTGCGTCCCGGGTTTGTGCCGATGATCGCTTTGCGTTTGGTAACATAAGTGACAGTACGAAAGCGTGTGTCACCCCCGGACTTTTGACAGCCCAACGCTCGCCGCGGGCCTCGTATAACCCAGCACGGGGCAGAGGCGGTGAACCAGCCGATTGACAACCGCCTCTATTTTCGTAACCTCTATCGTTTGATCCGATCCTCCTCAGAAAAACATTATGGTTTTCCCACACTCCTCGCTGATTATTCAGGTCGCCATCGGCGGCCACGGTCGGGGACGATAGGGACACCGCGTTTGATAGGCTTCAAACATCGGCTGAGAATCATCGAAACCTCCGCGGCTCAGTGGCCTCGGGGGTTTTTTTAGTTTATGGCACAATAGGGCCAACGCTTTCCTGCTGCGACAGAAGAAAAATCATGCGACCGATCGAAATCTACGACACCACGCTCCGCGACGGCACTCAAGGCGAAGGCGTTAGCTTTTCGTTGCAGGACAAGCTGAATATTGCTCAGCGATTGGCGGAGATTGGCATCGATTTCATCGAAGGGGGCTACCCGCTGTCGAACGAAAAAGACACCGCGTTTTTCAAGGAAGTTCGCCAGTTGGATCTGGGGAATGCCAAGGTCTGTGCGTTCGGCATGACGCGCCGCCGGAGCATGAAGGCGGAAGACGATCCCGGCATGCGAGCCTTGGTGGCGGCCGAAACGCCCGCTTGCACGCTGGTTGGCAAAACGTGGGACTACCACGCCACAGAGGTGCTGGGTGTCTCGCTGGACGAAAATGTCGACATGATCGGCGAGAGCGCCGCGTTTCTGAAAAAACATGGCGACGTGATTTACGATGCGGAGCACTTCTTCGACGGCTGGAAAGCCAACCCCGAATACGCGGCGCAAACGCTCCGAGCGGCTGTGGATGCCGGTGCCGGTTGGCTGGTGCTGTGCGACACCAACGGCGGCTCGCTGCCCGAAGAGATCGCTGCGATCGTTGCCCAAGTGAAAACGTTGGTGGCCGATTCCAAGGTGACGATCGGGATCCATTGTCACAACGACAGCGAGCTGGCGGTGGCCAATTCGCTGGCAGCGGTCGACGCAGGGGCCGACCAGGTGCAAGGGACGATCAATGGCATCGGCGAACGTTGCGGCAATGTCGATCTGATCTCCGTGATGGCGAATCTTGCGATCAAGAAGAAGGGCTATCAAGTGTTGGGCGGCCGCCCGCTGACGCACCTGACGGAACTGAGCCGGTACGTGTACGAAACGGCGAACTTGCAGTGGCGGAATAGCCAACCGTTTGTGGGCCAGAGCGCGTTTGCACACAAGGGTGGCATGCACGTGCACGCGATCAACAAGGCGGCCAGCACTTACGAACATCTCGATCCCACGCTGGTCGGCAACGAACGGCGGATCTTGGTCAGCGAGTTGAGCGGTCGCAGCAACATCATTGCGTTGACGACCAAGCATGACCTGCAAGACGACAAAGAGTTGATGAACAAGATCTTGGCCGAAGTCGTCCGGCTGGAAAATCAAGGCTACCAGTTCGAGTCGGCCGGGGCGTCGTTCGATCTGCTGGTCAAGCGACTCGCTGGCTCCTTCACGCCGCACTTCGAAGCGATCAAGTACCGTATCGTGGCAGGCGACCGCGACGCGGCAAATCACGTTAGCTTTGCCGAAGCGATCGTCAAACTGCGGGTGGGCGAAACCGAATGGTTCGACGCCGCCGAAGGGAAAGGCCCCATCAACGCACTCGACGCGGCACTCCGCAAAGCTTTGCAAGACACCTATCCGGCGCTGTCGGAAATGCGGCTGTCGGATTACAAAGTCCGCGTGGTCGACAGCGGTGCCGGCACGGCGGCTCACATTCGCGTAAACATTGAAAGCAGCGACAAGCACGAGAATTGGGGAACGATTGGTGTGAGCGAGAACATCATCGAAGCCAGTTGGAAGGCGCTCGTCGATGCGTTCGAATACAAGCTCCACAAAACAAACGCCTCGTAAACCAACGCGGCACCCAGCCCGTCGCGGCGAACCGTGGATGTCGATCCCATGCATCGGCCCCAACCCGCCGCGAAGCCCATTTTTTACATCATCCTTCTACTTTTAAACTTCCCATGACTGCTACGCCTGAAACGTCGGCGCTGGAAATTCCAAACCGATTCGATCACGCCGAAGCGTGCCCCCGCATCTATGAAGCTTGGGAACAGGCGCATTGCTTTGACGCCGAAGTCCAACCGGATCGTCAGCCCTTTACGATCGTGATTCCGCCACCCAATGTCACCGGCGCGTTGCACCTCGGGCATGGTTTGAACAACACGCTGCAAGACATCTTGATCCGCATGAAGCGGATGCAGGGCTTCGAGGCGCTCTGGATGCCGGGTACCGACCATGCGGGCATCGCAACCCAAGCGGTTGTCGAGCGGCGGCTGAAAGAGGACGAGAACAAGACGCGCCACGACTTGGGGCGCGAAGCCTTGGTGGAACGGATCTGGAAATGGAAAGATCAATATGAAGCTCGCATCTTGGGCCAGCTCAAGCGGATGGGTTGCAGTTGCGATTGGCGTCGCACCCGCTTTACGCTTGACGACCGCTGCGCCACGGCGGTCCGCGTTACCTTCTTTGATTTGTTCAGCAAGCAACGGATCTATCGTGGCAAACGTTTGGTAAACTGGGATACCTACTTGCAAACGGCTGTCAGCGATGACGAAGTTTTCAACGAAACGGTCAAGGGGCATTTTTGGCACTTCAGTTATCGTGTCATCAACCCCAAACCGGGCGAACCCAAGTCGGTCGAAATCGCGACGACGCGTCCCGAAACAATGCTTGGCGATACCGCGGTTGCGGTTCATCCCGATCCGGCGGCGGCTCTCGATAAGGTCGAGGCGGACCTACGCGAACGGCTGGCAACGGTCGCTGGAAAAGAACGTCCCGGCATTCAAACGCAACTCGATGAGATCGAACGTCGACGCGTCGAGATGCTGCCCCAGCTGCAAAAATTAAGTCAGATGGCGGCCGACGGGCGGATGCTGATGCTGCCCCTGATGGATCGACCGATCCCGCTGGTCGCCGACGAATGGGCCAAGCCGGAATTGGGCAGCGGCTGCGTCAAGATCACGCCAGCACATGACCCGAACGACTACGAAGTCGGCAAACGGTGCGAGCTGCCGATGATCAATATTCTGAATACCGACGGGACGCTGAATGAGGTGACGGGCAAGTACGCCGGCTTAACGATGAAGCAGGCCCGAAAAGCGGTGGTGGCGGACCTGGAGACGATCGGTGCACTCGGGGATATCGAGGATCGCGAAATCGAACTGCCGCACAGCGACCGCAGCAAGACTCCTATCGAACCATTCTTGGCCGACCAATGGTTCGTCAAAATGGATACGCTGGCACAGTCCGCGATGGATGCGGTAACCGACGGCAAGGTCTCGATCACGCCGCAGCGATACGAGAAAGGCTATCTCGACTGGCTGAGCGAAAAGCGGGACTGGCCGGTCAGTCGCCAACTGTGGTGGGGACATCGCATTCCGATCTGGAGCGTCAGCGGATTATCGGCCGATGCATTGGCGGAAAAAGAAGCGGCCGTGCGGTTGCTGAGTACTGCGAACGCCGGTTGCATCACTTACCAACGCGAACAAGACCACTTGTTTGTCTGCTTGCGAAGCGAACACGCAGAACTCGAACAACAACTGGAGCAACTCGGCTTCGTTCAAGATCCCGATGTGCTGGACACCTGGTTCTCGTCGGCGTTGTGGCCGCACAGCACCCTGGGCTGGCCTGAAGCAACCCCGGAACTCGATTACTTCTACCCCACCAGCACGCTGATCACCTCGCGCGACATCATCTCGCTGTGGGTGGCGAGGATGGTGCTGATGGGTTTGAACAACGTCGGCAAGGTTCCCTTCAGCGATGTCTATATTCATCCCACCATTCTCGATGGGAATGGGGAGCGGATGAGCAAGTCCAAGGGGAACGGAGTCGATCCGATCGATGTGATCGACAAGTTCGGTCCCGATGCGATGCGTTTCGGCTTAGCACGCCTAGCAACCGAAACGCAGGATGTGCGTCTGCCGGTGCAGTATGAATGCCCGCATTGCGAAAAGCTGATCGACCAAACACCACGCAATCGCTCTTTGGCTCGCATCGATTGCCCAGCGTGCAAGCAACCCTTTTCGACGCAGTGGGCGGAGAACGAAGAGGATACGAAACTGCCACGTGCGGCGATCGTTAGCGAACGTTTCGAGCAGTCTCGGAATTTTGTGAACAAGCTGTGGAATGCGTCACGCTTTACGCTGATGAACCTGGATGGCTTTACTCCTCAGGCGTTCACGTTGGATGAACTAAATGTCGAGGATCGCTGGTTGCTCAGCCGACTCGCTTCGGTCACTCAGACGGTAACCGAAGCCTTGGGCTCCTACCAGTTCGCCGAAGCAGCACGCGCGGCGTATGACTTTGCCTGGGATGAATTCTGTAGTTTTTACGTCGAGATCGCCAAGCCGCGTTTGTCCGATGATGGCGAACGAGCGAAGGTGCAAAATGTCCTCGCCCATGCGCTCGATACTCTGCTGCGATTGCTGCATCCGATCATGCCGTTTGTGACCGAAGCGATCTGGGGGCACTTGAACCAGGTGGCGCCGTCGCGCGGTTTGAATGGCGGTCAGACAGCCCTGCCCAGCATCATGCGTGCGGCGTGGCCAACTGTCGATGCCAGCCAGCTGGACAGCTCGATCGAGCAACAGTTCTCGCACTTCCAGGCGGTGCTGGGTGCGATCCGAGAAATTCGCAGTCGCCAGAATATTCCGCCCAAAGAAACGATCCCGTTCGCGGTGCGTTGTGAGGCCGCCACGGTCGCCCTGTTGCAACCGATGCAGGACTATTTCGTCGCTCTGGCCAATGCGGAACCGGTCGGCATGGGCGCGGTGGAGCCGTTCGAAACGGGCGTGCAAGTCGCCGTCACGTCGCACGATCTGGATGTCTACATCGATTTGGAGAAATTCATCGATGTCGATGCCGAACTGACGCGATTGGGAAAGCTGCAGGAACGTCTGGAGAAACAGATCGCGGGGAAACGCGGCAAGCTGGCTAACGAAAGCTTCACCAGCCGAGCGCCAGCCAATATCGTGGCTCAAGAACGTGCCAGCTTGGCCGATCTGGAAGGTCAGTTCGTGGAGAACAACCGCATGATTCAATCGCTGCGAAAGAAGTAAGCCGCGGGGGTAAAGCAACGCCCGTGGGACGCGCAGCGAGTGGAAGTTTGGGTTAGAATTGGTCTGTGCCCGCCTAATTCTTTTCCTACCCGCTGGATTTCCACCGATGAGCCGCCTGGTTTGTTCGCTGTTTCTGCTGCCGTTGTTTTTGCTGCCGTCGTTCGCCTTGACGGCCCCAGCCCAGGGGGCTGAGTTTGAGTTGCTCGATGGGGATCGCGTTGTGCTGTTGGGCGACGCACTGATCGAGCAAGAGCAGTACGCGGGCTGGATCGAGACCGCACTCACCGCCGCATATCCGAACCGCCACGTCACGTTTCGCAATCTGGGCTGGAATGCCGACACGCCCGCAGGGGCATCGCGGCTGGGGCTCAGTTTAGTGCAGGCCGGTCAAGAATCGCCCGAGGAAGGCTGGCGACAACTGCAAGCACAATTGGAACTAACCAAGCCGACACTGCTGGTGATCGGGTATGGCATGGCCAGCGCTCTGGAATCGGGCGATGCGGGTGTGGATCGATTCGCCGCCGACTATCAACGACTGCTCGACGCCGCCAAGCAGATCTCTCCCGACGTGCGGTTCGTCATGCTGTCGCCACTCCAAGCCCGCGACGCCGAACCGGCGCTGGCAGCGACACTTAAGCGGTACCATCAAGCGATCGAGACCGTGGCCCAGGCGAACGACGGTTGCTTTGTCGATATGACCTCGGTCGGACGGGAGGCTTCGGATCGCAAAGATGCCATTCATTTGACCGATGCCGGTTATCGCGACGCGGCAATCCAACTGACCAAGTCGTTGAAAGATCCGCAAACCGATTGGCAAACCAGCCCTCGCACCGGAGCTCTGCGTGAGAACATCTTGCGCAAGAACGTGTGGTGGTTTCATCGTTCGCGACCAGCCAACATGGCATATGTGTTTGGCTTTCGCAAACGCGAACAAGGACAAAACGCGGTCGAAATCCCTAAATTCGACGCTTTGATCGAAGGCGAAGAACAGCGGATTGCGGCACTCCGTGGACTGCAGGCGGTCGAATTGCCGGCACGGGAACCACAAATCGAATCGCAGTACGCGGAATTCACTGCCCAGCCGACGCCCGAGTTCACGGTCGCCGATGGCTGGGAAGTCCGTTTGTGGGCGGAGAATCCGCAACTGAACAAACCGATTCACATGAATTTCGATCCGCAAGGCCGGTTGTGGGTCGCCAGCAGCGAAGCCTATCCGATGATCGAAGTCGGTCAGTCGGCACCGGATAAAATTTTGGTGCTGGAAGACACCAACGGCGATGGCACGGCGGATAAGTCGACGACCTTTGCCGATGGGTTGCTGATCCCGACCGGAGTCGCACCGGGGGATGGCGGCGTGTATGTCGCACAGAGCACCGATTTGCTGTTCTTAAAAGACACCGATGGGGATGGCCAAGCCGACCAGCAGACGCGCGTGCTGAGTGGCTTTGGAACCGAGGACACGCATCACAATCTGCATACCTTGCAGTGGGGACCCGATGGCCGGCTGTACATGAACCAGTCGGTTTATACACGCACCGACACCGAGACACCGCACGGCGTGGTTCGGTTGCGTGCTGGCGGCGGTTTTCGCTTGGACACTCAAACCTTGCAGATGCAGGTCGTCTTTCAAGGCCTGTGGAACGCGTGGGGGCACCAGTTCGATGCGTATGGACAATCGTTCTTAACCGACGGAGCGGGCTTTAAGGGGATCGCCTGGAGTTTCCCCGGCGCGGTGTTTTTCCCAACGCCACGAGCACGTCGACAACTCGATCTGATCAGTCCTGGTAATTATCCCAAGTTCGCATCGGCAGAAATCATCTACGGCGACTCCTTTCCGCCCGAGTGGCAAGGATCGTTGGTGACGTGTGACTTTCGCGCCAACCGAGTCACCCGCTTCAGCTTGGCCGATCAAGAAGCCGGGTTTGTGACCACGCAAGAAGCCGACTTGTTGCGCACGTCGGCCAGCACATTTCGGCCGATCGACGTGAAGCAGGGACCCGACGGAGCACTGTATATCGCCGACTGGTCCAACCCGATCATCAACCACGGCGAAGTCGACTTTCGTGACCCACGCCGTGATCGCTGGCACGGACGGATTTGGCGGCTGCAATGGACGGGGAAATCGAAGTCGGACAAAGTCGATCTGCTGACAAAATCGAATACCGAATTGCTCGACAACCTGTTGTCGAACGACAGGTTTATCCGCGATAAATCGCGACGCGTGTTGCTGGAGCGACCGCTCGAACCCGCCGAACTGACCGCTTGGACGCAAGCCCACACCGAGCCGATGGCGCGCCTGCAATCGCTGTGGCTGCATCAAGGGCTCGACTTGGTCAACGTCGATTTGTTGAATCAGCTACTGACAACTGAGCAGCCTGAAATTGCGGCTGCGGCGGTACGCGTCTTGGCCGACTGGTCGGACCCGCGGAACATCAGTATCACGTCGTTGCCCTACTCGGCGGCAGAAAAACATTTTCGCGAAGCGGTGCATCACTCGCATCCGCGTGTGCGTCTGGAAGCGGTACGAGGCCTGTCGAAAATTGGAACCGCCGCGGCGGTTGAATTGGCTCTGGCGTCGCGCACCTTGCCTCGCGATCGGTTCCTTGACTTTGCGGCGGCGAAACTGGTCGACGATCATGCCGAAGTGGTCACCGACGCGATCCAAGCCGGCACATGGACGACCGAACTGGCGTTCGTCTTGACCAGCATTGAGCCACAACAAGCCGAACGTTGCTTGGCGACTTATTTGTCCCAGCACGCCATCGACCGTGAAGGGAGCGGGCCGTGGATCGAGCTGATCGGGCAGGCTGGCGGGGCGGACTTGTTGGGGCAATTGTTCCAGCAAGCGATTGCGGGGGCTTATGACGATGCCGCCACCGCGCGGGCACTGACGGCGCTCGGCGAAGCCCAGCGTTTGCGTAAGCGTCGACCGACGGGCGGCTTGGGTGCGTTGGGCAAATTGATCGCCAGTTCCAACCCAGAGGTGCAGCGGGCGGCGATCGAACTGGCGGGTAGCTGGAAAATGGGCGGCCAAGTGCCGGCGATCTCGGCAGTCGCAACCAGTGACTCTGCCGATGTTGCACAACGCAGCGCTGCGATTGTTGCGCTGCGACAGATCGGGGGCGGTCCAGCGTTGCAGACGCTGAAAGGTTTGGCAGCGAACGCTCCATCCGGTCCACTGACCGCGAACGTCCTCGGTGCGTTGGCGGTGCTGGATGTGAACCGCGCCGTTAAGCCGCTGTACGCGGCGCTTGCCAAAGCGGATGACGAAGCCCAGGCGGCGGCGTTGTGGCGCGCCGTGCTGCAGTCGCAAGGTGCGGGCAAAGTCCTCGCTGCGGCGGTGCCGGCGGAGGGACTGCCGGAGTTGGCTCTGCAAGCTGGCCTGCGAGTGACGCGCGACGGCGGTAGGAACGAACCCGAGTTAGCCAAAGCCCTGACCGACCTGGTTGGGAAGACGATGCAGGCGACCAAGCTGACTCCGCAGCGAGTCGCCGAATTGGTTCAAGCGGTTCAGCAGACGGGCGACCCTCATCGCGGCGAGGCAATCTACTGGCGGGAAAAACTGCAATGTGTTTCTTGCCACGCGATCGGTGGTGTTGGCGGCCGTGTCGGTCCCGACATGACCAGCTTGGGTGCCAGCGCGCCGATCGACTACATCATTGAATCGTTGTACGAACCCAACGCCAAGATTAAAGAGAACTATCACTCCGTGGTGGTGGCGACCGATGACGGTCAGGTGCTGACAGGCATCGAAGTGGAAAACACGGGCGAAGAGTTGGTGCTTCGCAATGCGACCAACCAGTTGATTCGAATCCCGACTGCCGAAGTGGTGGCCAAGAAAAACGGACCGTCGCTGATGCCAGCCGGCGTGATCGATCGATTGACTCCCGCCGAACAGGTCGACTTGATTCGGTTCATCACCGAACTGGGCAAACCCGGAGCATTTGACGCTGGCAGTGGCGGGGTCGCTCGTGTGGTGGAAGTCTTTGCGGGGACGCACCGTGTGGAACAAGCGGGGGTCGAACGGATCACAAGTGGTCAACCGATCGATGGCGGGAAACGATTGTTGACCCGCGTCAACGGTGCGATCCCCAAAGCGATGTTGGTTGAAGCCACGAAACAGCCGTTCAATATCTCGCTGGTGAATCTCTATCTTCGCACCCGCGTCTCGGTCAGCAACGACGGTCAAGCGAAGCTAACGGTCAGCGGACCGGAGGGGTTCGCTGCCTGGATCGACGGGCAGGCTGTCGAAGTCGACGCGAAAACCAAGTCCTTTGGGAAGCAACTCGCAGCGGGCGAGCACACCGTGGTGATTCGCATCGATGCGCGGGACGTGCCCGAAGCGATCACGCTCCGTTCTCAAACCGTAACGTTCGCGCTTGAGTAAGTTTTGAAGTTGCGTTTTTGATTGAGGGGCGAAGCGCTGGCCGTTTACCTAGCCCAGCCTGCAGGGCTGGGTACTGCTGGCGCTGTCCAGTTACACGCCAGTCCATTCTCGCACGATATCGACCACCTGTGCACATAGTTGCTCGGCGATGTCGTGCGACATATTCAAGGCTGGCGTCACGTAGATCATCTCTTTGAACGGACGAATCCAGATGCCTCGTCGGACTCCCGCCTCGATGATTTGCGGCACTCGGTCGAGTCGCTGGACTTGGACCACGCCCACGGCCCCCTTGGCACGCACTTCGACCACGCTCGCCAGCGATTGACAGGGCTGCAGACCGCGCAACAGCACCTCCTCCAGTGCTTGAGCTTGCTCGACTCGTGGTTCGGCATCAAACAGATCGAGCGACGCATTGGCGGCGGCACACGCCAGAGGATTGGCCATGAAAGTGGGGCCGTGCATCAAGGCGTGCAACGGATCGTCACTGTGGAAAGCATCGTAAACGCGATCGGTTGCCACCGTGGCGGCCATCCCCAGCACTCCGCCGGTGAGCGCTTTGCCAAGGCAGATAATATCGGGCACGATGTCGGCTTGCTGAACGGCAAACATCGAACCGGTCCGTCCGAAACCGGTTGCGATTTCGTCGGCGATCAACAACACATCTTGTTCGTCACAAGCTTGTCGAAGAAACCGCAGCGTTTCGGGCGAATGAAATTTCATCCCACCGGCCCCTTGGACCAACGGCTCAATCACAACCCCCGCGACCGATTCCCGGTGTTCGGCAAGGAACTGGCTGAATGCCCGTTGCTGCACAGAGGTAGCCGGTAGCGCCTGCGGATATTGTTGCAGCAGAAAACCTTTGAAATGCGCATGCATGCTGGTTTCCGGATCGCACAACGACATCGCGCCCGTCGTATCGCCATGGTACGCGTTGCGGAAACTGATGAACCGTTGCCGACCCTGCTGGCCACGATTCAAATAGCACTGCACCGCCATTTTCATCGCCACTTCGGTCGCCACCGAGCCCGAATCGCTGAAGAACACGCGGTTCAGGTCGCCTGGCAGTTTTTCCGCTAGCCGCGTTGCCAACCGGGCGGCCGGCGGATGTTGGATCCCGCCGAACATGACGTGCGGCATCTGTTCGATTTGGCTGTGAAGCGCCTGCGCGATGTGAGGATGATTGTAGCCGTGGCACGCCGTCCACCACGACGCCAAACCATCGACCAGGCGTCGGCCGTCGGCAAGGATTAAATGCACCCCTTCGGTGGCCACGACCGGCATCGGCATCGCCGCCGTCTTCATCTGGCTATAGGGCATCCAGAGATGCGTCTGCGTCTCACGCTGCCAAGTCGGGCAAGCGTCCGCCGCTACTGGCTTCGTCCACTGCGGGCGATTCATGTTGACTCTACCGTGATCGTTGTACCGGTTCGTTCGCGATCCTCTTTGGCATCTTGTCGGTCGACACTCAAGTCACTCGCGCGGTGGACAAAGTACCACAGCAAGAAGGTTACGCAAACGATCGAAGTGATCGCAATCGCCCCCTCTTTGAACAGCGATGCAATCAGCGTTTGCACCGGAGCGACGACTTCGCTCAAGCGATACTGCACCATTACCAACAGGTCCGTTCGTTCGTCGTTGCCATTGGCTTCGCTGCGCGGCACCTTCACCGGTTGGACCGCGGCCAACCAAGTCCCATCGAAATCTCCGCCATCCTCCAGTCGAGACAACGGGTCGGCGTAATCGATGTCTTGGCCTACCAGCATCTGCTCCAGCAACGGGCCGGGCAACTGGAAGCGTTCCGCCGCCATCGATTTCCCACCCGCGACGCGTCGATTCATGAGGGGGTGCTGTAGGATTGTGCCAAACTGTTCGCCGGCTCGTGCATCGACCAACACCGCGACCTGTTCGGCATCGCCATCGGACTGCATCAGTTGGAACTCGCCCAAGTTGGTGGTGATCACCAACACTCCTTCCACCTCGGTGCGGTCGGCGGACCAGATCGGCGTGCTGACGGCGATCTTCCAAAGATTGGTGGAGGTACTTTTGAAGGCTGGCGAGAGATGCGTCCGCTGCAGCGGTTCGATCTCCTCTACCGGAGTCTCCTTGGGCAGGTCTTCGCGGTGACCATTAAAGTAGCCTCGAAAAGCAAAGTTCCGAGCCGTACTTTGATTTTCGCGCGGGACCGGATTTTCGTAGCCCATCGCCAGGATGGTGCCCTGATCATCAAGCAGGAAAATGGTTGCTAGGTGCGGAGCCTGTTGGCTCAGTTGCCTCCGTAGTCCGTGATACTGCAGCCTTTGCTGAAGGAAAGCATCCAGCTCTCGCCGCGCCGGATAGTCCAAGAACGCATCGCGGACCTGCTCCCCCTTACCATCCGCCGCGGCGGCGCGTAGTTCCGCAAACTCGGGATCACGCAGCAACGGCCGCATCGCCTCGGTCAATTCCTCGTTGGACGCTTCGTTGGTAGCGACATCAAAATAGGTCTGCAGTTGGCTTTCCAGCGTACTGGCGGCAAACTTGGCAGCAAATTGATTACTGTCATGCGACGCGGCGCGGAGCGCGGTCGTAAACTTGGTTCTGGATTGGGAAATGCTGCGCGCCGCATAGATGCTGGTGGCGGTCAACAGCAGCAGCGGGCCGACGATGCCCAGCAGCATCAGCGGTCGTTGGGCACGTTTGGCTTCGCGACGATCGAGCGCCTCGATGACTTGCTGAACATTGGCGAAACGTTCTTCGGGATCGGCTGCCAAACAGCGGTCGACGATGTGTGCGAGCGCACGATCGACACCGCTGCGGGCATAGTGTTTGCTTGCCGGTTTATCATTCTGAATCGCCGTGCGGTAGCGTTCCAAGCGGTCAGGCAGCGAACCGGCGGTGTCCATTCCCTGGATCAAGCTCTCGCTGCGATGGGGCGCGTTGCCCGTCAACATCCGATAGAGGATCGCTCCCAGCCCGTAGACATCCCATCGCGCGTCGGGGGCGGCTTCCAGATCGGCTTGTTCAGGAGCCATGTAAAACAGCGTCCCGAGTGCCGGCGTCTGTTCGTTCGACATCCGGCTTTGTCCGAAATCGGCCAGCCGCGGATCGTAATCTTGATCGAGCAGAATGTTGGCCGGTTTTAGGTCGCAGTGCAGCACCCCTTTTCCATGGCTGTGATTCAGCCCCACACAGATGCGACGAAAAATATGTACCGCTCGACGCACCGACAGCCGGCCCCGTTCGGCCAGCAGATCTTCCAACGACCCGCTGGGGATGTACTCCATCACATAATAAGGCGGATCGCCGTCCCAACCGACTTCGAGGACTTGAACGACATAGCGATCGGCCGACAATTGAACTAGGTTTTTCACTTCGCGTGACAGCAACGACCAGTTGACGCCGCCACGATGCAGATAAAACTTCACCGCCACCGGGCGTCCGGTGTTCAGATCGCGACCCACCCAGACCTGACCGAACGCGCCAGCTCCGATAAAACGTTCCAAGCGATAACCAGGAATCTGTGACGGCGGCGTGGTGGCTTGCAGGCTAAGTTGCTCCGCCGCCTGCTGTTCGCCTTCGGTTTGATGCTGCGTATAATCACTCGCCACGCGCTACCACCGGCTAAGTAAGTTCGAAAATGAAATATCTGACACGCGATTGTCTTCACCTCACTATAGCGATCCGTTACCGTCCCCTCCTAGTGCCGCTGCGATGCTTTGCAGGGTTCCTGGTCGGGTTGGCAACGCTGCACAGCACGATGCTCTGGGGCCAAGACGGCACCGCCCTGGCGCCGGATCGTGGCGCGTCGGATCGTGGCGTGGCTCCCGCCCCCTCGCCCGTCGAAGCCGCCCCATCCTCCTTGGAAAGCCCGCCCGCTCCGTTGGAAAGCCCGCTTGATGGCGCGGAGGGACGCGAATTGCTGCTCCGTGAGTTTCGCCCCCAGTCGCTCCTCAAGGTGCCTCAAACGGATCTTACCCAGGCCCGGTTTTGGGCGGTCGATGCGCACACTCATTTCTTTGGAAGACAGCGACACAATCGTCAGGCGCTCGAGGATTTTGTGCAGTTAATGAATCGCCACCAAATTGCCGTCTGCTGCAGTTTAGACGGACAGTTGGGCTCGCGATTGGAGGAACATCGCGCGTTTTTATGGAAAGATTACCGCGACCGGTTTGTGGTATTTGCCAACATCGATTGGCAAGGAGATGGCCAGCCCGACGATCCTTCGACCTGGGCCTGCCAACGACGCGGATTTGCCGAGCGTACGGCACAGCAACTCATCGAAGCCAAAGCGAAAGGGCTGGGGGGACTGAAGGTTTTCAAGCGACTCGGTCTGGGGTACCGGGACGCGACAGGCAAGCTGCTTCAGGTCGATGATCCGCGTTGGGATATCATCTGGAAAACGTGCGGCGAACTGGGCCTGCCGGTGCTGATTCATACCGCCGACCCGCTGGCTTTTTTTCAACCGATCGACAAGACCAATGAACGCTGGGAAGAGCTGAGTCGGCATCCCGACTGGAGTTTTTTCAACGATTCGCCGGAGGATGATTTCCCTTCCCGTGACGAACTTTTCGTCGCCCGCAATCGTGTCATCGAGCGACATCCGAACACCCATTTTATCGCCGCCCATCTCGCCAGCAGTGGCGAGAACTTGGCACAGGTTGCCCGGTGGCTTGATCGCTATCCAAATCTTTACATCGATCCCGCCTCACGAATCAATGAACTTGGACGCCAGCCCTACACTGCTCGCGATTTTCTGATGCGCTACGCCGACCGCATCGTCTTTGGAACCGATGGTCCCTGGCCCGAACCACGGATCCGATACTACTGGCGGTTCTTCGAAACACGCGATGAGTATTTTCCCTACAGCGAAAAAGAGTTTCCTCCGCAAGGCCTGTGGCGGATCTATGGTGTTCACTTGCCAGATGAAGTCCTCCAAAAAATCTACCGCGACAATGCGGCGAAGCTGATCCCAGGGGTGGCGGAACGCTTGGAGAAATTGGCGACAAATCCTCCTGAAAAGGAAGCGGACGATGAGTGACCCGTTTTTCGAAGCCGCACTTCATGAAGCCGAAAAAGGGTTTGCCGACGGCGGCATTCCCATCGGTTCGGTGCTGGTCATTGATGGCCAGATTGTGGGGCGGGGGCACAACCAACGGATGCAGAAAGGCAGCCCCACGCTGCATGCCGAGATTGCTTGCTTGGAAGACGCCGGTCGTTTATCGGCTAAGGAATATGCTCGGGCGACGCTATATTCCACGCTGTCGCCGTGCTCGATGTGCAGCGGAGCGGTCTTGCTGTACCACATCCCACGTGTGGTCGTTGGCGAAGCGGAAACCTTCCAGGGACCCGAAGCTTACCTGCGAGGTAACGGCGTGGCGATTGAGCACCTCCACGACCAACGCTGCGTCGAACTGATGGCGGCGTTCATTAAAACGCATCCCGAAGTCTGGAACGAAGATATCGGTATGTAACGCCGCAGTCGCTGTTCCAGCCCGGCCCCCGCTATTGAACGGCCCCCGCTATTGAACGGCCCCCGCTATTGAAAAGGTCTACACCCTTGAGTTTCTCGCCCGCTCGTCGAACGCTGTTGCGTCATGGTTTCGTCGGTGCCTGCGCCAGCGTGTTGGCTCCCCGTTGGCTGCCTGCCGAAGTGACGGTCAGCGGCCAGCGGGTCGCCGAAATCGATGCGATGATGACTCGCTTCATGGATCAGCATGCCGTTACCGGAGCCGCCATCGCGGTGGCGCGACAAGGTCGTCTGGTACACGTGGGCGGATACGGCTCAGCCGACTCCGAAACCAACGCACCGGTCCAGCCGCACAGCCTGTTTCGCATTGCGAGTGTTTCGAAGCCACTAACCGCGGTCGCGATCCTGAGGTTGTGTCAACAACGCAAGCTCAAGCTTTCCGATCGAGTGACGGAAGTTTTGCAGCTCTCCCCAATCGATCCACGCTTCGAGCAAGTGACTGTCCGTCATCTGCTGCAGCATAGCGGCGGCTTCGACCGTGACGCCAGTTTTGATCCCATGTTCCGCGATGTCGAGATCTCTCGGGCGATGGGAGTGCCGCTGCCCATCGATGGCGAATCGATCGTCGCCTACATGCTGAAGCGCAACTTGGATTTTGATCCCGGCACGAAATACGCCTATTCGAACTTCGGCTATCTGTTGCTTGGGAACATTGTCGCGCAGGTCAGCGGGCAACCCTACGAGCGATTTGTGCGAGCGGAACTGCTCCAACCGATCGGTGTGCAGCGCATGCGGCTTGGCCGGACGGCACGCAACGAGCAACGGCCCGACGAAGTCCGCTATGTGCCCGATCAAGCGACCAGCTCCCCGTCGGTGTTGACCCCCGATCGCCCGCCGGTCGCGGGCCCCTACGGTCGCTACCAGATCGAACCGATGGCGGCCCATGGCGGCTGGTTGGCGACGGCCGTCGACCTGGTACGGTTCGCTACGGCGCTTCAAGGCCAGACCAAACCTCGGCTATTAACCAACACGTTTCAGGCGGAGATGCTCGCCCCGCCGGAATTCCATGACGCTGAAGACGCAGTCCATTATGGCTGCGGCGTCCAAGTCCGCCGGCTGAGCAACGGTCGCTTTAATCTGTGGCACAACGGTTCGTTGGACGGCACCAATTCGCTGTGGGTGATGCGGCATGACGGGATGGCTTGGGCGGTGCTGTTCAATCAACGTTACGGCAAAGCACGCAAGCAGTTGGCCGGGCTGGTGGACCCTCAGGTGCATCGCGCTGTCGACAGCGTCGCGCAGTGGCCACGGCACGACCTGTTTGCAAGGTTCTTGTGATCGATGCGTTGCTACGACGTCGCAATTGTAGGGGCCGGTTTTTCGGGATCGATTTTGGCTGCGATTTTGGCTGCGCAAGGCCGCGAGGTACTGCTGCTTGATCGTGGCTCGCATCCAAGATTCGCGATCGGAGAATCCTCAACGCCGCTGGCGGACTTGATCCTGGATCGGTTGGCGGAGCGTTATCGGCTGCCCGGCTTGGCGGCGATGGCACGCTACGGTCGTTGGAAAAAAGACCTACCACATTTGATGTGTGGTGCGAAACGCGGCTTCAGTTACTTCCAACACACGCCCGGGCAAGCTTACCACGACACGCCCGATCACCGTCGTTCGCTGCTGGTCACAGCCAGCCCCAGTCAGTCCGCCGCCGATACGCACTGGATGCGCAGCGACGTGGACGCCTATCTGGTCCAGCTTGCCAATGGCAGCGGCGTCGAATATCGCCCGCAAACCGAAATCGAAGCTGCCGAATTGGATGCAACTTGGCATTTGGTACTTCGTTCCCATACGCCCGACGCGTCTGGGACTTGGCAGGCACAGGCGGATTTTATTATCGATGCCAGTGGAGGCGCCGCGTTCGCCAAGACGTTTCTTGGCGTTGCCGATGCGACGTCCCAACTGCGGACGCATACCCGGGCCGTTTACGGACACCTGAACGGTGTGCCGTCTTGGAGCGAATCGCTGCGAAGCGAGGGTTGGTTGGACGCGGACGATCCGTTCGATGCGGACGACGCGGCACAGCACCATCTCTTGGCAGACGGTTGGCTGTGGATGCTGCGGTTCGACGACGGCCGCACCAGTGTCGGCCGGAGCTGGCATGGGCAAGCGCCGAGTTCCGTTGCTGCTGCCGAATGCGAATCTTCTTTGGCATCGGCGTTCGGTGTAGAGGCTTACCCGGCATTGCAAGCCGCACTCGCGACGGCGCGCTGTGTGGCTCCTGAGACCGGCCTGATGCGAACCGGTCGCTTGCAGCACCGGAGCGCGGCGATTGCTGGCCAGTCTTGGGCATTATTGCCCACCGCCGCCGCGACGCTCGATCCTTTACACAGCACCGGAATCGCGCACGGCTTGTCGGGGGTGCAGCGACTAGCAGCCATCCTGACCGCCGACTTGTCAGAACGAGCAACGGGATTGGCTCGGTACGCGATCGAAGTCGATCGCGAAGTGCGGTTTGCCGACGCGTTGGTGGCGTGCAGTTATGCCATGTTGGGCGATTTCGAGCGTTTTGCGATTTCGACGATGCTCTATTTTGTGGCCGCCATCGACTGCGAAGAACGATACGCGGCGGGGGAAGTTTCGCCTTGCCTGTGGTCGACCGATAACGCCGCCTTAATGACGGTGATCCGCGACAGCCTGTCAGCCCTGCGCGATCCAAGCCTCTCCACCGAACGCCTGCAACGCCAGCTTGCTCAGCAACTTCAGCCCTGGAACAAAGCCCGATTGCTGGACCCCGCCGCACAGCATCGCTACCGCTACACAGCCGCTAAGAAAAGCGGTTAGCGGGACCGGTCTGTTGTGAAACAGCCAGACAACGAAAAAAATCTGGCGGAACCGCCACTCGTCTTGCATCAATCCACGGAGCAACTGTGCCCGAACCACTACAATGAAAGCGTCATCGATCAAGATGACTTGTTCGATTGTTTTGTTCCTGTATGCGGGGTATCCATGAACCGACGTCTGCTAAAACGACCCTTGCGATCACTGCTGGTCGTGGCGGCTTGCTTGCCGCAATCGCTTGCCTTATCTGCTGAACCAACCGGAGAATCTGCCAACGTGACTGCGTCATCCGCCTTACTGCAACCATGGACGGGTGATTTCGGCGGCGTGCCTCCGTGGAACCAAGTCCGTCCCGAAGAATTCTCGGCCGCCTTTGACAGTGCTATCGCGCAGGCGAGTGCGGACATCAAGGAAATTGCTGAAAATCCCGCTCCGGCGACCTTTGAAAACACCATTGTGGCAATGGAAACCGCCGGCGAGTCGCTCGACCGACTGCAAGCCCTGTTTGGTGTCTACAGTTCGAATCTAAACCTGGGACCGGTGCCTGACATCGAGCGTGCCGTGGTGCCCAAGATGGCCGAGTTCGAAGATAGCGTGACGCAAAATAAAGCGCTGTTCGCTCGCGTCTCGGCAGTCTACGAAGGGGATCAGTCCGATTGGACGCTGGCTCAGAAGCGTCTGACAGAAGATCGCTACAAACAGTTTGTCCGCCAAGGTGCGAACCTGAGCCAAACGGACAAAGCCAAACTGTCCCAGATCAATAAACGATTAGCGCGGCTGTTCACTGACTTCAGCCAAAACGTGCTGGCCGACGAAGCGGGTTTCGTGACGTGGATCGAAGACGAGTCGCAGCTCGTGGGCCTGCCCGATAGCGTGGTCGCCGCGATGGCAAGTGCCGCGAAGCAAAAGAACGAACCGGCAAAATGGGCTATCACGAACACGCGATCGTCGATGGATCCCTTTTTGACCTACGCCGACAACCGGACGCTGCGTGAGCAGGTCTGGCGGAACTACTACAGCCGTGGTGACAACGGCGACGAGCACGACAACAACGCGCTGATTGCTGAAATCCTGCGTCTGCGTAGCGAGCGTGCCAAACTGCTCGGCTACCAAACGCACGCTCATTGGCGACTGGAACCTCAGATGGCCAAGACGCCCGAAAACGCAATGGAGCTGATGCTAAAGGTCTGGCCCAAAGCGGTCGCACGGGTGAAGGAAGAGGTGGCCGATATGCAAGCGGTCGCCGATGAGGAGCTGGGAAAAGACGCGATTAAAATCGAACCCTGGGATTATCGCTACTACGCCGAAAAAGTCCGCAAGGCGAAGTACGATCTCGATTTCAACGAAGTCAAGCCATACCTTCAGCTGGAAAAATTACGTGAAGGCATGATGTGGGCCGCCGGAGAATTGTACGGCATGCAATTCCAACAGGTGCAGGGCTTGCCGGTCTTTCATCCCGACGTCCGAGTCTGGGAAGTAACCGACGCGAAGGGCGATTTGGTGGGGTTGTGGTACCTCGACCCCTACGCTCGAGAAGGCAAACGAAGCGGCGCGTGGATGACCGCTTACCGTATCCAACAGAACCTTAAGGAACCGGTCGCGCCGATCGTTTCGAACAATTCGAACTTCGTCAAAGGCGAAGATGGCGACGTCGTGTTGATCTCTTGGGACGATGCGGTGACGCTGTTTCACGAATTCGGTCACGCGCTCCACGGTTTGGCTTCCAAGGTGAAGTATCCTTCTCAAGCTGGCACGTCGGTCGCGAGGGACTACGTCGAATTCCCTTCGCAACTGAACGAACACTGGTTGTCGACGCCGGAGATCTTAAATCGGTTTGCGGTGCATTACGAAACCGGAGACCCGATGCCGGAAGAGCTGCTGGAAAAAATCGAGCGAGCGTCGACCTTTAATGAAGGCTTCGCAACGGTCGAATATCTAGCGAGCGCTTTGGTCGATATGAAATTGCATCTGGTCGAAGACGGCAACATCGATCCCGACGCGTTCGAACGAGAAACGCTGAAGGGATTGGGGATGCCCTCGGAGATTGTGATGCGGCACCGCACGCCCCATTTCGCTCACATCTTCTCCGGCGACAGCTACTCCGCGGGCTACTACAGTTACCTGTGGGCCGACGCGCTGACCGCCGATGCCGCGGAAGCTTTTGAAGAAGCGGGCGGTTTTTACGACAAGGCGACTATCAAGCGACTGCATGACCATGTGATGTCGGTGGGAGACACGGTTGACCCGGCGGATGGTTTCCGAGCCTTTCGCGGTCGTGACGTCGACACCGAAGCGCTGCTGCGGAAACGCGGTTTTCCGGTCGACTGATCCACCGAGTGCCATGCGGCTAGCTGACTAGCGCTAAGTTGGATTAGCCGTTTTGTCGGTGGACGGCCGCACTTTGGCAGTCCAATCCGCCACCTTAGAAACTCGTGGTGGCTTGGGCGGCCGCGGCGATCTCGCGCAGGATTCGCAAGTTTTTGTGGTCGAGGTCTTCGCCCGTTTGGCTGTCCTCGCCTTTGGGCGTTTCCAGGTAACCGGGAATGTTTCGGAGCAGAGGATCCGCAAAAAGATGCAGAAAACCGGCCTTGCCGATCAGCCCCTCGCCAATGTGTTCGTGTCGATCGACGCGTGAGCCGCACCCCTTTTTACTGTCGTTCAGGTGCAGCGCCTTGATGCAGCCCGACGGCAGATAATCATCGATCTCCGCACGCATGGCACGGAAGCCGGCTTCGGTTTCGATCGCGTGTCCGGCGGCAAACGCGTGGCAAGTGTCCAAGCAGACGCCGACCTGTGCCGGCGCTTGGATGTTATCCAGCAACCAACCGAGCTGTGGAAACGTATGCCCCAGGCAAGAGCCTTGTCCGGCGGTGTTTTCCAGCAGCAGCCGACAGGTCTGTGGAGAGTATTGCTGAAACGCCTTGTCGATCGCCGCCACGATTCGCTGCATCCCTGTGGCTTCGTCGCTGGTGGTAAAGGCCCCTGGATGGACCACCAAACCTTCCAGCGACAGCGCATCGCCACGTTGCAGTTCGACCACCAATGCGTCAATCGACTTTTGCCACAAGACGTCGTCGGGAGCGGCCAGATTGATCAGGTAAGATGCATGCGCAATCGGATGCCGCAGCGAGCTTGCCGCCAGCGCTGCCTTCCACGCCGCGATGCCCTCTTCGGTCAGTGGTTTCGCATTCCATTGGTTATTGTTCTTGGTGAAGACCTGAATGCAATCGCAGCCCGCTTCCACCGCCCTGGCGACTCCTTTGTCCAGGCCGCCGGCAACCGAGACGTGGGAGCCGACGAGCGGCCAAGGGGCTTCGCCTGATGGAACCACGGCGTTGGATTTGGATTTAAGGTGTCGTGTCATCAATTTGTCAGTCGAAGAGAATTCTGGCGGGCGGAGTCTAGCCGAAGGGATGCAAAGTCACATCCGGTCGCATGTCGGAATTGACTGTAATCGCAGTGATAAAATCGCGCTGCGGCTGAAAGAGAAAAGAATGCCAGCGAGTTCGGGGCCCGTGTTCGGCATCGAGTAACGTCAGGCGTGGGACCGGACTGTCGATGTCGCCGAATGCGAAACGATCCAAGGGCATTGTCAGCCCCGTGCCGACAGCCTTGATGAACGATTCCTTCAGCGTCCAGATCCGCAGAAAGGCATCGCTCTGACAATGCGAGGGCTGATTCTCCAGCCACTCGATTTCGGGACCGGAGAAGTAGCGGTTAGCCAGCGCCGTATCGACGCATCTCGAAGCCGACTCGACATCCACGCCAAGTCGTTCCGAATCACCGATCGCACAGACCACCAAGCCACACGTATGGGCGACGTTAAACGCCACCGGACAAGGTGCAATCAGATGCGGCTTGCCATGGGCGGAGACCTGGAAGCCGATCGATCGGGGTTCCTGCCCGATCCGTCGTCCGAGCAGCGAGCGCGCCATTCCTCTTCCAACCACAAACTGATTACGTGTGGTGGGTTTGCGAAAGCGCGCCGCTCGCTCATGTTCTTCGTCGGTCAACCATTGGCGGCAAGTCCGTTCCAACTCGCCTTCGCCATCCGCCGACGCCGCGGCATACCAAATCTGAATCGTCAATTTGGCGTGCTCATCAATTACTCTGCCGCTTCGGCTTCCACTTCGGTTACCGTTTCGGGCTTTTCAGCCGGAGCTTCTTCTTCAGCAGGCTTGTCACCTTCAGCAGGCTTGTCACCTTCGGCAGGCTTGTCACCTTCAGCAGGCTTGTCACCTTCAGCAGGCTTGTCACCTTCAGCAGGCTTGTCACCTTCGGCAGGCTTGTCACCTTCGGCAGGCTTGTCACCTTCGGCAGGCTTGTCACCTTCGGCAGGCTTGTCACCTTCGGCAGGCTTGTCAC
>Ga0102938_10000097_pt1 | contig 52520 bp, 45 predicted proteins | sample SalPonR2_B_D2_MG_FD_84516 | JGI IMG/M metagenome (GOLD analysis project Ga0102938, IMG submission 84516) | Salt pond soil microbial communities from South San Francisco under conditions of wetland restoration - Salt Pond MetaG R2_B_D2_MG | ecosystem: Environmental > Aquatic > Marine >...
CAAAATTTGAATACCATGTTTTAACAGGGTTATCAGAAAAATCACCTGCAAAATAAAAAAAGTTGTAATCATCTTCCTTATGAATGATAGCGGGAAAAGAAGCTTTTAATCCGTTTGCCTTTAAAAGAGAATCCCCTTTCTGTGTAGGATTAGTATCAAATACAGCCGGCACATTATTATCGCCCTTGTTTAGAACAACATCAAACCAATTATGGTAGGGTATTTCTGCAGGCAGGTTATATTTCTTACAAAAAACACTATCAGTTTTTATTTGGGGTGCTTTACCATTCAGTTCATTATGGTCTTCCAGAATGATTACTTTACCGTATTTGTGAACAAGCACAAGCCCTCCTTCGTCAAAATCCCATCTTTCATTATGCCGGTTCATATAAAGCTTTACAATCCAATTGGGAACAGCAGAAGGGCCTGTTTTTGAAGTATCCAGAGACTGGAAATATTTGCCAACCCATCCCCGCCATTTAAGCTTGAAAAGGGCTTCCGTCTTTTCCCTGACAAGGCCGGAGGTCGGTTCTCCCAACATAACAAACTCAGTGATTATTGTTTTATCCCTCTCTTTTAATTCCTTAAGAAATAAATAATCTGTTTGATTAAGCCCTCCATATACTTTCTGCCGGGGTTTTAATTTAGGACTTTTATTAGAATACCAGTCTTTATAATAAACCCCGTAAGTATCAGTATAATAGGCAAGATCAACAGATTTGGCCAAAGGCTTTAAATCGGCCATTGCAAGACTTTTAAAATTAAACTCTTCTTTCTCGGACGATAAGGGATAAAAACCAAAATAGTCTTTAGACAAATTATATCTTTTTTTATTGGGTTTAACAAACCTTTCATGATTTAATACCCAATGCAGTGATTTATGTTCTCTTCTTTCTTTTGTTGGTACTGTTTTATCGAGAATGAAAATATCGAGTTCCTTTTTTGGTTTGAACAACCAACCAAGGAAGCCTGCTCCGGATAAAACAATTAAAAATACTAGTAATGAAAGAATTATAACAAATATTTTTCTTTTCATCGAAAATAATATTTTTCGACAAATAAAATATTTTTATGATAAGGAAGCAAACTATTATTAAAAGTTACACAGAATTAATTTAAACAAATATAAACGCCAGATAACCGTTGACTAAACTATCATTTTCAAAGCTTCATCAGGTGTGTTCAATGGTTCCTGGCAAGTTCTTCCCTGGCAGATATATATTTTCGTTTTACCAAGTTTAAACTTTCCTTTAAGTATGGGTATATTCCCTTCATGACTGCCACCTGCCAGGATAATACCAGGATGATAGATTTTATTAAAATCCTCTTTATATTCATCAAATTTTTTACCCAATATAGAAATTTCATTTGGAGGATTCTCCAGCCAGAGCTTAAAACTTAGCCATTGAGCATAATAGGCCGGATTCCTTGACATATAATTGTTTACCTTGGGTGGCATTTTCTCGGCCATTTCGATAAATGAATTTGTATAAAATAACTGACCAAGAATAAACAAAACTTTAGCCATTATAGCATTTGAAGAAGGAAGCACAGAGTCTATTATTTCATTTGAATTTGATATTCTTTTACTGCTATCGTTAGCGTAATAATTAAACAACTCATTGTTCTGATTATAAAAATTCTGAACTGTATAATTGGTCAGTTTGTAGGCCCAGTCAATCCATTTTTCATCAAAAGTAACCTGGTAGAGTTCAATAAGAGCATCGATAAAAAATGCATAGTCATCCATGAATCCATCTACTTTTGTTTCTCCGTTCTGATAGATTCTTTTCAGCTTATATCCTTGTTCTAACTGATGATTTAGAATAAACTCCGCTGTGGAAAGAGCAATTCTCAGGTAAGTTTTTTTACCTGTAGCCCTGTAACCGTCAACAAATGATTTAATAGCTAAAGAATTCCATGATAGGATCCCTTTTTCATCAGTTTGTGGTCTATTTCTGCCGGATCTGATTTCTAAAAGTTTTTCCCTGCTCTGCTGCAGTATCTTCTCAACTTTTTCTTTATCCAGTTTATTCTCTTCAGCAATTCTTTTAACATTTTTACTTACCCGTAAAACATGTCGTCCGTTTATTTCTCCTTTACCACTAATCCCGTAATATTCTTTAAGAAGATCAGCATTATTGCCAAGGCTGAAATCAATTTCTTCTTCTTTCCAGGAATAAAATTTTCCTTCCTCTCCTTCGCTATCTGCGTCTATCGAAGAAAAGAAATAATTTTCTTCGCCTCTCATTTCGTTCTTCATGAAATCAAGCACTTCTGTTGCAATATTCAAATAGAATTCATCCCCGGTTAATAAGTAGGATTTGCTATATAAGCTTGCCAGTTGGGCATTATCGTAAAGCATTTTTTCAAAATGAGGGACATTCCAGTATTCATCAACAGAATACCTGGAAAAACCACCACCAAGCTGGTCGTATATACCTCCCTTAGCCATATTTGTAAGGGTATTATTCAAATGATCTAATATCTCTTCATCTTTTGAAAAAAAATATTGTTTCAATAAAAAAAGATAAAAAACAGGTAAAGGAAACTTGGGAGCACCTTTAAACCCTCCGTAATTTAAATCAAATTGTTTTTTTATTCCCTTCACATATTCCTTGACAGTCCTGGAACCTGATGAGCTATTTATTGTTAAAGGATTGATTAATTGCACTTCGGCAATACCTTTATGCAATTGATTTCCCTGATCATATACCCTGTCAGGTTCACTTTTATATGTGAGTGCTAAATTAATAAGCAATTCTTTCCAGTTTTCTTTTGGGAAATAAGTTCCACCATATACGGGTTTACCATCTGGCAGTGCAAAGCAATTTAATGGCCATCCACCTCTTCCAGTCATTAATTGAACTGCATTCATATAATAATTATCCACATCAGGATGTTCTTCACGATCAACTTTAATATTTATGAAATTTTCATTCATAATTCTGGCAATATCAGGATCGTTATAAGATTCCTCTGCCATAACATGACACCAATGGCATGCTGAATATCCAATACTTACCAAAACAAGTTTGTTTTCCTGTTTTGCCTTTTCAAAAGGTTCTTCTCCCCATGAATACCAGTCTACCGGATTGTTTTCATGTTGCTTTAAGTATAAGTTATTTGTATTTTTCAATCTGTTCTTCATACTTACATTATTTATATTCTACAACAAGAATTGACAATAAAATGTTGATTTATAAATCTACTTTTAACTTAAATATTAAAGATAATTTGATTATTTATTTTCAGAATCATATATTTGTCCATCATAAAACAATAACCTAATTTTTCCTTGTAATGCGAAAGATTTCATACCTATTTCTTTTAGTCTTGTTTTTAATACCAATAGGAACAACCGGACAAAAAGAAAACGTATCGCTATGGCATAAACAATTAAAAACAGAAAAAACTGATACAGGTAAAATATCGATATACAGGAAACTGGGGAAATATTATCAGAAAGAGAAACATGATTCTTCCATTTATTTCTTCAACAAAGGCATTGCTATTGCACTAAGAAAAGACTTACCATTGTTAAGAGCTGATCTCCTGGCTGAAAAGGCAAAAGTCTTTTATTATAAAGGAAATTATCACCAGTCAATTGATTCCTTAGAGAAATCATTAAAACTATTCAATACAGGAAAAAATATTGACGGGCAGGCATCTGTAAATAACAATATTGGAGTTATTTATTATAATCTTTCCGATTATCCAAAGGCATTAAAATATTGGAAAAAAGCGCTTCAATATTATAAAAAGAATTCTGATTCATTAGGAATGGCAACTTGCTACACCAATGTCGGGGTAATACATTATAAAAAAGCCAGGGCAAACGATGCCCTTTCTCATTTTATTAAAGCGTTAAAGATCAGGAGAAAATATAACGACAAAGAAGGACTGGCTTCAATCTATTCCAAAATGGGAATGATTTATAAAAATTATCTTCAGGATAATAAAAAAGCCCTTAATTACCTGAAAAAAGCTATGTTACTATATGAGGAGCTAAACGATGAAGTTGGGAGAACAAAAATATTAATCAATATGGGCAATGTTTATGAAGAACTTGACAGTCTTGACAAATCATTAAAGCTGCACGTTGAAGCCCTCAATGTGGCTGAAAAAATTAACAATAAAAGACTGACAGCTATTTGTTACACCAACATGGCATCATACTACCAAACTAATAAAAACTATGAAAGAGCACTGAAATATTACAACAATGCATTAAAAATAAATAAAGAACTGGGAAGAAAAAGCGAAACAGGTGAATCCTATTCCAACCTGGGATATTTTTATTACAACATGGGGCAACATAACAGAGCTATTGATTACTACAAAAAATCAATTGATATTTTTGAACAACTTGGTATTTATGAAGGTCTGGCAGATGCATACGAGATGATTGCCAATTCATATGCGAAGAACGGCAATTATAAAAAAGGATGGGAATATAAAAATAAATTCGGGGAAGTAAAAGATACCTTATACCAAAGGGAAAAATCGGAGAAATTAGCAAAACTAAGGTCAGATTTTGAACATGAAAAAAATGAAAAAGAGATAGCTTTGTTAAAAAAAGAAAAGAAACTCAAGGCTTCTAAGTTAAAACGCTCCAGAATAATACTATATTACTCCATCGCCCTCTTACTGGCAATTGTTGTTTTTTCTGTTTTTATTTATATCAGATACAAGAAAAACAAAAATCTCACAAAAGAATTACAAACAAAAAATAATGCCATTGAAGAACAAAAGGAAGAGATAACTCAGCAATCTGAACATCTAAAAGAGGCAAATAATCTACTAGTAAAGAAAAATAAAGAAAATGAAAAAAACCAGGAAAAGCTGAAAGAAGTAAACAGCATGAAAGACCGTATTTTCTCGATTATTGGACATGACCTTAAGGGACCAATTGGTAGTTTAAGAAATACACTGGAATTGCTGTTAAAAAAACAATATGATGAAGACAAGGTTAAGAAATTTCACAATTTGATGCATGATAATGTATCTTCTATCTATACTCTTCTTGATAATTTACTTATGTGGGCGAAAAACCAACAAAACGAAATATCTTATGCCCCGGGAAATTATAGCATGAATGATATCATAGAAAACAACCTTGGACTTTTAAGGAATGCAGCAAAAAATAAAAATATCAGGGTGAACAAGAATATCGATAAAGATTATACAGGTTATTTTGATAACAACATGATTTCCACTGTAATTAGAAATATCCTGTCAAATGCAATAAAATTTACAAAACATGAAGGTTCTATAGATATTGAAATTAGTGAAAACGGAAATTATTTAAATGTTGTTATAGCTGATAATGGAATTGGTATGGAGCGAAGTACTCTTAATAAAATAATGGAAGCGAATGAACATATAAGTACACGAGGAACCAGCCAGGAAAAAGGATCGGGTTTAGGGCTGCACATTTGCCGGAAATTTGTAGAGAAAAATCAAGGATCCTTTTCAATAGATAGTAAACTGGAAAAAGGGACAAAAGTTATTTTTTCTGTTCCCAAAGATAAAAACTAGCTTAATTTTTTTCCCAAACCATATATGCTCTGAAAATCTCTTTACCTTCCTCATTTAATGCAAGAAATACGTGATTTTCATTTTGATATTTCGCTTTAAGTTCAATTTTTTCGCCAAATTCTGCTTCGTGCTTATAATTAATCTCGAATTTATTTAAACAATTATTTTTCAAATATTCTAAGCTATACATATCAAGTATCCATTCAATATACTTCACATTATTAACATGGTGATTAATATCTATATCCGAATAAACTACCTTTCTGGCTGCTGATGAATCAAATTCATTGGATACCGTTACTTTATCACTGTTTTCACATATAGCTTCTTTTTTATTTAATGGCATTGATAAGGCATAAGCATCCATCTTTTGTGGCCTTTTGTTTTTTAAATCAACTATCACCCATTTACTTGTGCCTTTGATTAGTATTTTGCTCTTATTATCTGCTTTTCGTATCTCAAAATCACGATAAGCAAACAGGCGATCAGTTCTTTTAGCCCAGGTTGTCAGATTAATATTATCGGTCCACTCAGGAAATTCATTAATTTCAAGTTTTAGTTTATATAAAACCCATACATGATTTTTTTTTAGTAGGTCATGATATCCGAGGTTTGCATCTGAAGCATGCCTCCAGGCACTTTCCTGGAAAAGGCGACAAATGCTTGTTAGTCTAGCTTTCGAGGTAAAATCAATATTATATGATTGAACGGTATATTCATCTGTCCAAACTTTATTACTCATTTGAAGTACTCTTTTTTAAAAACTCAAATTATTTCACTTTTAGCAGAAACACTTTTTCTTTCTCTGGTTTTGGCATACCCGGCCTTTTATATTCAAGCCTTACATAAGCATTTCCTTTTTTTAACCCTTTAAAAACATATATTTTTGTTCCACCTGAGCCCACAATGTTTTTCCCTTCAGGTACTTTGTCGGGTTTATAAGATTCTTTCACCAGTTCAATAATAGAGTTATCAATTTCGTTTGCAATTGACCAATTATATCCTGTTGAAGGATTGGCATCTAACTTTATTATAATTTCTTCTCCCTTCTTGGCTTCAAAAGTTTTATCTGTTTCCATTTCATTTTCATTAGAATTAAACAAAGCACATTGTGAAAGAACAAATAGTAATAAAACCGGAATAATTTTAATTGTTTTCATAATAGTCGTTTTAAATACAGATAAATTTATGAAAATTTCTTCAATGCACCACTAATATTATTCAAAGCTTTTTCTAAAATTTTCCCGGGGCATCCAAAGTTAAGTCTTTCAAAGCCTTTTCCATTACTGCCGAATGATTTTCCCTCGTTGAAGCCAACTTTTGCCTGTTCAATCATAAACCGATGTATGTCTTCCTGCGGAATATTCAGATCATTACAATCAAGCCAGGCCAGGTAAGTACCTTCGGGTTTAATCATCTTTATGGATGGAATATTCGAATTAAGATAATTCTCAATAAAAAGCACATTTCCCCATAAATATTCCAATAATTCATCCAGCCATTTGTCTCCATGATTATATGCAGCCTCAAAAGCAACAGTACCGAATAAATTGCCATTTCCTATATGAAGTTGTTCAACCATAGCATCGTACTTTTTCTTAAGCAAAGGATTTGGAATAACAGCTACAGAAGTTGCTAATCCCGCTATATTAAAAGTTTTGCTTGGTGAAAAAAAACTAATGGTCCGTTGTGCAATTTCATCGGAAACGGAGGCCATAGGAGTAAAATGATTGCCATTGAATATAATATCAGCATGGATTTCATCTGAAATGATTAAGGTATTGTACTTATGACACAATGCTCCAAGTTTTTTAAGTTCATTTTCAGTCCACACTGAACCACCCGGATTGTGAGGATTTGAAAGGATCAACATTTTCACTCCTTTTTTCAGTTTCTCCTCAAGATCCTCAAAGTTTATATAATACCTGCCGTTTTTTAGATACAGGGGATTTTCTATTAATGTTCGTTTGTTGTTTTTTACGGCATCAAAAAAGGGAAAATAAACAGGTGGCTGAATGACAATCTTATCACCCGGGCTGGTAAGCGCCAGGATTGTCATATTAATACCCGGCACAATACCCGGACTGAATGAAAACCAATTCTTATGCGGTTCCCATTGATATCTCCTTTTCATCCAGCCAATAGCTGCTTCGTAAAAAGAATCCGGTCGAAAGCTGTACCCGTATATTTCATGGCTGGCTCTCTCTTTTATGGCCTCAGAAATACATTCCGGGGTGCGAAAATCCATATCAGCTACCCAAAGGGGTATGACATCTTTACGACCGAATACCGTTTCTTTTAGATCGTGTTTAACTGAATTGGTTTGGCTACGATCTATAATCTCATCAAAAACAGTCATGTATAATTATTTTGGAAATCCTACTGTTTGGCTGTAAATCACATGTTTATGTTCAGGTAAATTAAGTTTTTCATGAATCAGATCATTGTCTATCCAGGCTCTGAATACTGAATTTAAGCCTTCTGACGCGCAGTACAGATATACATTCTGACCAATAAACCCACAGTGAGTTCCTGCTGTCATTTTAAGAGCATCTTCATTGTCGCTGTCATATTTATTAAAATCAGATACATAAACCAGGTTTAAAGCGGCACTTTTTACAAATTCCTGTTTTCCTGTAACGTTCCTTATGTCTTTGTCAACGATTTTCTTTAGCGCATTTTGTTTAGGTAAATAAAGAAATGCTCCACTTTTCATCACAGCATAAACTTCAATGTCGCGCACATCATGGGATGTTGGGGCTGTCCTTTTACCGGACTCAGGTCTGTTAATACCAAAGGCAGCCCATAATATGTTAGAAAGTTGTTGTTTGCTCAACTGCTTGTCAGCATAAGATCGAGAAGATTGTCTTTCATTCAAAGCCTCCATAAGGGCTTTCCCTCCTTCTTTCTCAGGTTTGGGAAGATTTACCAGGTCTTGCGCAAGTATTTGAAACCCGCCGGAAAATAAAAATACAATTAAAATGATAGTAAGTTTTTTCATAGTCTAAAGTTTTGTTATTTAAATTGTTGCATAAATTTATCTGTATTAATAATATAACGTATATGTGTTCCTTCTCCTATTTTTCCATCTTTATCTTCCGCCTGAACGTGAAAGACAAGTTTTTTTCCTTCAGATTTTGTAAGAGTAGCTGTACACTTTACTTTTTCGCCAATGGGTGTTGGCTTTAAATGCCTGATATTTAGCTCAAATCCAACTGTATTATATTTTTCAGGCAAATAAGGCTGTACGGTTTTTAAGGAAGTATTTTCCATCAGTGCTATCATAGCCGGAGTTGCAAATACTTCCACAAGTCCGGAGCCATAATTTGCTGCTGTATCTTTGTAATGAACTACCTTTTCTTCGGTATGAGTAATTCCCTTTTCAATCTGAAATTCCATTTTTGAAAATAATATTAAAAATTAAAGATTTATTTTTTTACTCTTGCTGCCATCTGTTTGGCCAGTTCATCACCCTCCGACAATTCTTCTTCAGTTGGTATTCCTTTTATTTCAAGAGGGTCAGCTGCCATTTCCCACTCAATATTTTCTGCAAACTTCTTCAGGGTTTTTACGCCTCCACCGTTCCAGCTATAACTTCCAAACAATCCAAGTATATGATTCTTAACCTTCATGTGTTCGAGTGTACGCGTCAGGTGTTCCATATTTGGATGCATTGCTGAATTATAAGCAGCACTGCCCAGTAAAACACCTTTAAACCGCCAAATATCATTAATTAAGTAAGACAAATGGGTTTTAGAAGCATCTCTTACCCGAATATTTTTTATTCCCTGCTCAGATATTCTCCTTGCCAGATAGTCAGCCATTTTCTCAGTATTCCCATACATAGAACCAAAGATAATAACCACACCTTCTTCAGTTTCATACTTACTCCACTTATTGTACAAATCAATAATTTTGTTTACATCACTACGCCAAATCGGACCATGAGTAGCAGCAATCATATTAATATCTACTCCTTCAAGTTTTTTGAAGGCTTTTTGCACCATATTAGAATATTTCCCTACAATATTAGAGAAATACCTTCTTAACTCATCCTCATAAAATTCGAGGTTCACTTCATCATCAAAAATACCCCCATCAAGTGTACCAAAGCTGCCAAAAGCATCTCCTGAAAACAATATCTTATCGGTTTGATCATAAGTCATCATAGTCTCCGGCCAGTGAACCCAGGGCGTATTCACAAACTTCAGTGTATGATTCCCTAGCTCAAGCTCATCCCCATCTTTTACTTCATACAGATTGTCTTTAAATCCGTAATAAGCATCAACAATTTTAAAAGTTTTCACATTTCCAACCAGCTGAATACCAGGATATTTCTCAACAATTGCGCGGATAGCTCCTGAGTGATCAGGTTCCATATGATTAATCACCAGATAATCCACCTTTTTCTCCTTTCCAATAATGCTTTCTATTTTGTCAATATACTCTTCTGTTGAACTATATTCTACAGTATCAATTAATGCAACTTTATCATCATTAATCAAATAAGAATTATAAGCAATCCCGTTTTCCAGAGGCCAAAGGTTTTCAAAAAGATGTGTCTTTCTGTCATTAACACCAATCCAATGGATTTTATCGTTTAGTTTAACTGTGTGATGCATAATATTTTATTTTTTTGGTTTTTAAATTGATTTCAAACAAAAATAAATATTAAAAAAGAATTTCAATAGTTTAAGATACTTATAAATATCATTTTTCTCTAAATTTGTTCATTTTATTATGCAAAACAGAAATATCATGAATACAGACAACACAAACAAATTCTACCCAACTATTAGTCAAGGATTTGGCATCCTGCTTTTGTTTATATTGATTTCGATGCTGACAGGAATGATCGTGGCTGTAGGAAATTTGTCAAATAATGAGCGATTGATTACAATATTAACTTCTTTCTCCTATCTTGTTGCAGCCGGAGGAACCTTACTGATCATTATCCGGCAGAAAAGAAGATTCCATCCGGATTATCCTGTTTTTGTCAACAAACGTACATATCCGGTTACAATAATTTTCAGCATTTTATCAGCCCTGGCCATTATTATTTTATCAGAGCCCCTTATAAGTATGCTGCCTGTTTCTGACCTTTACAAAGACATGATAACCCGGCTTAACCAAAAAGGTATCTCAATACTGTTAATGACTGTTGTTTTTGCTCCTGTGCTGGAGGAGCTATTAATAAGGGGCATTATTTTAGAAGGTTTTTTAAGAAATTATTCACCGGGAAAAGCAATCCTGTTTTCAAGTCTTATTTTTGGCATCCTTCATTTTAACCTGATTCAATTTGTAGGGGCTTTTATTATTGGTTTATTCATTGGCTGGGTATATTACAAGACAAGGAACCTGATTCTCCCTGTTTTAATCCATTTTGCAAATAATCTTTTAAGCTATATTTTATTATATATTAGTGACAGCAACCCTCTTGATGTTAACTTAAGAAATATATTTACTTCAACTTCTGTTTATTGGGTAGTTATGGGGATTGCAGGGATAATTTTAATTTCAAACTTCATATTTCATAAAAAAATCATGAATCCAAAACAAATAAAGAATTGAAACGAAATTTAATTTTCCGGATATTTGTATGTATATTTAAACAATATGAAAGATCAATCCTTTAAACCCGGTGATAAAATCAGGCTTCAACAAAACAGTGAAGAAAAAGAAATAACTGAAAATCCCTTTATTAAGGAGTTTATCTATGCCCTTCCTTACGTAACAGCTATTCTGAATGAAGACAAAAAAGTAATTTGCTCGAACAATATTTCCTTAGATACTGATAAAGAAATGACTGTTGAAGAATTTTTTGGATTCAATATTGGTGCCAGGCTGAAATGTATTCATGCAAATAATGAAGGAGAAACATGTAATCCTGAAGGTATCTGTAAATATTGTGGCGTTCCTAATGCTATTCTACGATCAGGTCAGACCGGGAAAAAAGAAAGTCAGGAAACCTCTCTTTCAATTAAAACAAATGGATCTACAAAAACTTTTGATATACGAATAACGGCAGCCCCTTTTCACCATATGAATAAAAGATTTACCTTAGTTACTATAATTGATATAAGTGAAACAAAAAGAAAAAGAGCACTTGAGAGGATATTCTTTCACGATGTTCTGAATAAAACTGCCAGTCTTACAGGGGCTTTTGAGCTACTGAATGACAAAAGCAATGAAAATACTGAAGAAAAAAATGAATTAATACAACTTTCGGATGAAATTATCAACGATCTGAATGAAGAAATCTTATTGCAGAAAAATTTAATGGATGCTGAAAGCGGAGATCTCGAAACTAAAATCTCTTCATTCAGTACCCGGGAGATTATAGAAGAATCTGTAAAACAAATTATGCAATACCCGGAAACTGAAAATAAAAATGTTGTAATCCACGAAAATACAGCTGATGAAGAAATCTATTCCGACCCGATCTTGCTAAAAAGAATCATTATCAATATGTTAAAAAATGCTGTTGAAGCATTGAAAAACAAAGAAACTGTAAAAATTGGCTGTAATTCAGAACAAAACAAAGTAAAAATCTGGGTTTACAACCCCGGCTTTATACCTAAGGATGTTCAAATCCAAATTTTTGAAAGAACTTTCTCGACAAAAGACAGGAATCGCGGATTAGGAACATACAGCATGAAATTACTTGGAGAACAATATTTAGGTGGTAAAGTTGACTTTGTTTCAACAAAAGAAGAAGGCACCACTTTTTTCATTAGATTACCCAAAGGATAAAAGAGTGCCCCGTTTGTCGAAACACTCTTATATAAAAAAAACCTTATAAATTTTATTTATAATCTTTGCCTGCAAAATATTTCATAAACTGCATTCTATAGTAAGCAGCCGGATTTTCTGTTTTTTGCTGACTCATCAGTCCTCTGAAAGCGTCTAATGATTTATATCCTTTTTGGTTCATCCAGCTTTCCAATTCCTCTAATATAACTTTAATATGATCTTTGCCATTTTTATAAATTGTTGTGGCTACCTGGGTCACGTTTGCTCCGGCAAGAATCAGTTTAATTACATCCTCTCCATCATTTATCCCAGTTGAAGCTGCCAGATCACATGCAGACCTGTCCGACATGATACCAATCCATCTAAGAGGCATACTTATTTCAGAAGGATGGCTTAAGACATTCGAAGACAACAGTTGCATGTTATTAATGTCTATATCCGGGCTGTAAAACCGGTTGAAAAGAACTATGCCTTCAACACCTGAATGAGAAAGCTGCTGAATAAAAGGTCCGAGATTAGATGAATAATAACTAATTTTAAGAGAGACAGGTATATTGACATATTTTTTTACTTCATCTATTATTTTAAAATATAGCTTTTCATTTTCATCACAGGTTTTATTAAAGTCTGAAGGTAAGACAAATACATTAAGCTCTAAAGCATCTGCCCCTGCATCCTGAAGTGATTGAGCATAATAAGGCCATTTTTCGGCAGTAACACAATTCACAGAGGCAATAATAGGTATAGAAACAGCTTTTTTAGCCTCCCTAATCAACTGCAAGTGTTTTGTGAGTGCATCATCCTGTGCATAATTATCATAAAAATCCATAGTTTCCGGATACAAAAATGATTCCCTGTTCATTTGATCCTGGTCCTTCTCCATCTGAATCCGAATCTCCTCTTCAAAAATAGATTTTAAAACCACGGCTCCTGCTCCACTCTCTTCAAAACCTTTTATATCCTCTATACTGTTTGTAAGTCCGGAACTGGCTGCAACAATCGGATTTTTTAACTTTAATCCCAGATATTGAGTTTCTAAATTTGCCATCATAGCTTAAAATTTTTATTGATTAATATAATTTCCTCTTTATCTTTGTCAAGATAACCAAAAATCATTAATTATGAAACGATTTGGCCTAATTTTCATATTGTTAATCCCTTTTTTATTCACGACTTGCAACAATAAGCAAAAATCTAACAATCAAACAAGCCAAAATGTTGAATTCGCCATAGTAATTCATGGAGGAGCTGGCGATGCAAAAAATACAGATATTGCTGAAGACCAGCAAACCAGGTACAAACAAAAACTCCAGGAGGCACTTGATACAGGTGTTCAAATGCTGAAAGAAGGAAAATCTTCTGTAGATGTTGTTGAAAGTGTTATCCATATTCTTGAGAATTCTCCGCTTTTTAATGCAGGTAAAGGAGCTGTCTTTACCCATAAAGGAACAAACGAGCTGGATGCATCAATCATGTGTGGAAAGGACTTAAATGCAGGTGCCGTTGCCGGCGTTGGAGACATAAAACATCCAATTTCTGCGGCAAAGAAAGTAATGGAAAATTCTGAACATGTAATGCTGGCTGGCAAAGGAGCCTCTCAGTTTGCAAAGGTTCAGAACCTGGAAATAGTTGACTCTTCATACTTTTATACTGAAAGAAGATGGAAATCTTTGCAAAAGTACTTAAAAGATAAAAAATACGGTACTGTGGGTTGTGTAGTTCTTGACAAAAAAGGAAACCTGGCAGCAGGAACATCCACTGGTGGAAGAACCAATAAAAAATATGGCAGAATAGGTGATTCACCAATCATCGGGGCAGGCACATATGCCAATAACAATACTTGTGCAATATCAGCCACAGGACATGGAGAATTTTTTATTCGATATACAGTAGCTCATGATATTTCAGCATTAATGGAATACAAAAAACTGACTGTAAAAGAGGCAGCCCATAAAGTGATACGCGAAAAACTGGTAAAAGCCGGAGGAAAGGGTGGCATAATTGGTGTTGATAAAAAAGGAAATATCGTAATGAGTTATAATACCAATATGATGTTCCGGGCTTATCAAAAATCAACCGGCGAGAAAGGGGTTCATATTTTCGGTAAAAAAACTGAAAAGTAAAAAGATAGCCTTCCCGAAGTTTAAAATTCTTTGAGATTGATATCTATATCAGCTTCAATCTCAAAGTCCTTTACTTCTTCGTGAACATCAGGATCCTCTGTGTCATAAAACCAGTTAATTTCAATCTCACCACCATTTTGCTGGTATTTTTTCAGTATTTCAAATATATCCAGTAAACACTTGGTTGCACTTGTATTAAAATAAACAAGTTTGACATTAAAGGTAATTTTTTTCCCAACCTGCTTGATATACTCATCAAGCCAATTCATTAATGGCAGGTAAAAAGTATAGGTGGATTCCATATACGATTCTCCTGTTATTTCACAAATACCTGTTTCTGCATCAAAAAATACACCAGGTTTGTCGGGCGTATTCGGATTCCTTCGTATATGAATATTTTCCATAGAGAATTATTATTATTACCTGGTCAAATTTATGAATAAATTCTCCATATAATTCTAACAAAATATATTTTTTTCCGTAGAAAATGAAATATATTTGAATAAAATTTATGAATATTATCTATTATAGATTATATTTGAAGTGATGAACATTAATAAATAACTGGACAACATGGGAAAATTCTCAATATTCTTTATCTCTGTTTTCATCATCTCCACACAATTATTTTCTCAACTTCCCGATGAGCTCATGAAGGAATTGATTAAAAATAATGGTGTCAAGTCTCAAACACAATGGAACTATAACTTTAAGAATGAGAAACCGGAGAAAGAAGGTTATAAAAATACTTATAAAGAGTATAACAAACATGGAAATCTTATTAAGGAAATATACTATCGGAGAGGTAATGTCAATCAAAAAATGAGCTATAAATACGATGAGAACCAAAATAAAACAGAATTCATAAATTATAGCGCTAAAAACGATGAGGTTGTCTTCAAACAAGAATTTTTCTATAATAAGAAAAACCTGAAAATACGTGAAAATAGATACAATGGAAATGATTATTTCAAAATATACTATGATTATAATGACCAGGACCGGTTAAAAAAAATTACCAAGAAAAAACTGGTTGGAACTGATAAAAAACTGGAAGAAGAACGAATATATACCTATAAAGGCGATAAACAAATAATTAATGTATTAGATGATGAGGGAAATAAACTTTCCAAAATTATTAATACTTATGACAAAAACCAAAATTTAACAAGTTTTGTCACTTATGATACAGAGGGAAAAGAATTAAAAAAGCTCACTTATAAGTATAATAAAAACAATCAAAAAACTGACGAGATCAAATACCAAAACGGAAACTTTATTTATCACAAAAATTTTGATTATAACAAAAAAGGAAATCTTGTCGAAATACAAAAGGAACAACCCAGGGAAAATGTTCACATATCCAAAATATACGAATATGACACCAAAGGATTGGTTGACAAAGAGTTAAGATACGACGACATGGCTGAGAAGTATGATTCAAAAAAATATTTTTACGGAGAAAACGGACTGCTAAACAAGGTCATTGTATATTATGCGCTTTATGATTATAAAGTAATGTACAAATATAATTACGAGTTTTACTAAAAAACAACAGAATAAACAAAAAGAAAAGAGGCTGTCTCTTCAGGCAGCCTCTTTTTGTTTTGTAACAGGTAATTTTTTTAACGGAGATTTTTGAAAGCTAACTCAAGCTTGTCAGACAACCTGTTAAAAACCTCTTCTTTGGTACCTATTCCATCAATTTCATATATTGGTTTTTGTTTTCTGTAATATTCTAAAACTGGTATGGTTTTGGTATTAAATTGCTCCATTCTTCTGACAATGGTATCGATACTTGTATCATAGGGTCTTCTCCCCTCTGTTTTACCTCGTTTGCTTAATCTTTTTATTGATTCAAGCGTAGGCACATGAAGATTAAAAATGCATGAAACCGAAGAATTTAATTTTCTGAGCAAACCATCCAGGATATAAGCCTGGACAATTGTTTTTGGAAAACCTTTAAAAAAGAATCCACGTGCATCAGGATGGGTCTTAATTTGTTTTTCAATAAGCCTGATGGCAAATTCATCCGGAACGATATCTCCTTTTTCCATGTAGGACTGGGCTGCTTTCCCCATCCCTGAACCTTTCTTTATCTCTTCTCTAAGCATTGAACCTGCAGAAATATAGATCAAATTGTGTTTTTCAGCGAGCATTTTACCTTGTGTATCTTTCCCGGATCCCGGAGGTCCGAATAATACGACATTTAACCACTGTTTTGTCAGTGAATGTTCAATCGTGTCGGTAATTCTTTTTAAAATTTCGTCTACAGTTCCTACTCCATCAATCTTATAGTAAATTCCTTTTTCACTGTAAAAATTTGCAACAGGCAGGGTTTTATTTTTATACTCTTTTAGTCTGTTTTTAATCACTTCCTCAGTATCATCACTCCTGTTTTCTTTTTTTGACCTCTCTTTCATTCTTTTAAGAAGTTCATCTTCCGGAACTTCAAGACTAATCATGCAGGAAAGTGATGTATTTAATTTAGAAAGCAAACCTTCCAGGATATATGCCTGAACAACAGTCCTTGGAAAACCATCAAACAGGAATCCATTTACTTCAGTATTGGTCTTGATTTTCTTCTCAATTATTTGCACTATTATATCATCTGAAACCAATTCTCCGCGTTCAATTACATCTCTGGCTTGCTTTCCAAGTTCCGTATTTTCAGCCATTTCTTCCCTTAGTATATCACCGGTGGAAATATAGGCCAGGTTGTATTTCTCTACTAGTTTTCTTGATTGGGTTCCTTTGCCCGCTCCGGGAGGTCCAAAAAGTGCAATATTAAACATATCTTATTCTGTTTATTTAAGTTAATAATTTACTTGTTTTTTAAAAGGCTATTTCCTGTTTCCGTTGCAAAGAAAGAAAAATATTATTGAAAGAAACATTAAATAACCAATCATTGTAAATGTTAAAAATCCAGCTGAAATTGTGAAAATTTTATAAAAGATCATTAAAAACATAACCAGGGAAGTAAAAACAGTCAGCGTTTGTTTCTTTGTAAAAGTTCCGATAAAAAATAATATTCCCATAATACTCATTACGGAAGCAAAATAAAATGAGAATTGATTAAACTTAATGGCTAAAACAGTATCAAAAAAATTGATGTAAATAAATAATAAAACCACTATACGCATTATGAAAGTGGCAATTGGCAGTAGTAGTCTGGCTGGTTTCATAATTTACCGGTTTTTGTGTAAAGATTTAAAAAAAAAATCTAAATAACAACTATTATAAGCGATTTAACCAATTTGATAATATCCTGTTTCTGGTATTAAGTTATTATTGAAAAATTTTAATATTGTATATCAAACAAAATAAAAATAAAAGCAAATGAAAAACATTACAAAAGAAATTTTTCTGCTATTTATGGTTTTTACAAGCACCACATTATTGGGGCAAACCTCTGAGTGGAAAACCTATTATGAAAAGTCAGGTTATAAAAGAACACCTTCATATGAAAAAACTATTGAATATTCTAAAAAGCTAGCTGAAAATTCAAAACAACTTGAATTTAAAACTTTTGGTAAAAGTGCCAGAGGGAAAGATCTCCCTCTTTTAATTTTTGATAAAGACTCTGAATTCACACCCGAAAAAGCAAAAGAAAAAAATAAACTAGTTTTATTGGTTGAGGCATGTATTCATCCGGGTGAATCGGAAGGCAAGGATGCAGGTCTGATGCTTTTACGAGACATAGTAATAAAGAATAAATATAAAGATGCATTAGATGGTATAACCTTGTTGTTTATTCCTATTTTTAATGTGGATGGTCACGAAAGATTTGGACCTTTTAACCGAATCAATCAGAATGGACCAGAAGAGATGGGCTGGAGAACAACTGCACAAAATCTGAATCTAAACCGTGATTTTCTAAAGGCAGATGCCCCGGAAATGAAGGATTGGCTAAAACTATTTAACAAGTGGTTGCCGGATTTCTTTATTGATTCACACACTACAGATGGCGCAGATTATCAATATGTTATTACCTATGCTCTGGAAACTTTTGGTAATATGGATAAAGGAATAACTGGTTGGCAAAAAGAAACTTACCTGCCAAAACTTAAAGAAAAAATGAAGGATGACTCCATACCTTTTTTCAGGTATATTTCCTTTAAAAACTGGCACGACCCTACAAGCGGAATGGTTTCCTGGGCAGCTTCTCCTAGACTTTCAGAAGGATATACAGCTATACAAAACCGAGCGGGTTTGTTAATTGAAACCCACATGTTGAAACCATATAAAGAAAGAGTTGATGGTACTTATCATACAATTTTAAATACGATTCAAATCCTGTCTGATCAAAAACAAAAGTTGAAACGATTAAATGAAGAAGCTGATAATTACTGTGCTTCTGAAAAATTCAGAAAGAAACCCTTTCCGGTGGATTTCGAGGCAGGAAACGATAGTACAATGATAAATTTTAAAGGAATCAATTATAAAATAACAGAAAGCACTCTTACAGGAAACAACTGGATACAATACACAGGAGAAAAGAAAAATTATAAATTACCTTACTACAATGATATTAAGGCTACTGAAGTGGTTAATATTCCTGAGATGTATATCATCCCACCTGAATGGCATTCTGTAATATCAAGATTAAAGTGCCATGGGATTAAATATTTCAGAACAAAAAAGAAGTTGGAGATAAATATCACCAGTTACAAGTTTAAAAATGTAAAATGGGCTGGGCAACCATATGAAGGCAGGCACAGAATTGTTGATTTTAAACTGGATACTGTTGAAGAAAAACGACAATTCCCGGAGAAATCAGTGATAATACCAACAAATCAAAGAACAGCCAGGGTTATTGCGCATATTTTTGAACCGAATGCGCCAGACTCATATTTAAAGTGGGGATTCTTTAATGCAATATTCGAGCAAAAAGAATATGCCGAAATGTATGTAATGGAGAAGATGGCAAGAAAGATGCTTAAAGATAATCCCAAATTAAAAGAAGAGTTTGAAAGAAAAATGAAGAATAAGGAATTTAGTGAAAATCCATGGAGAATTACTAACTGGTTCTATAAACAAACACCCTATTGGGACGAAAGAAAGAACAGGTACCCTGTTGGTAAAATATATGAAAAGGAGGATATTAAAGCAAAAATGATTAAAAAATAATATTGTTACATTTGTAAACATCCTGGATTTACTAATATCTTAATAGTCCAAAATATAACTATAATATTGATTTTTCAAGAAAAGAAAATAATTACATATTTTTAAAAAAATAAAACGAATGCAGGTTTAAGAAATCTCCCTTTTATTTCTATAATTAACCCGGCATGACAATTAACAAATAAAAATGCCTGCCTTGTATCATTTAATTACCAGGATTAAAAGGCTAATCCCAAAAAGCAAATAAAAAAAGCATAATGCCTTCATCATATGCTAAAGCTAAATTATCAAAGTGTATACCTTTTTATTTACCACCTGGCGAATTAACACACATAAAATCTTTATACCCCCTTTTTAAAAACATAATAAAATCTTTAAGGAGAATACAAGCAGACTGTATGATAATTAATCTAAGAAACAGTTCTAATCAACTATAACATTTCACATTTGTAACCGATTATTATGAGTAAATTGTACGGATTTTACCGGATCGTTTCTGTGCAACATGTTGCATATTTGTATAATTTATATAATATTCGTAAAATCAATCATTTATAAAATTAAAATAAAGTATTAGTTTATTTATTTTAGTTGCTGCGGACGATTTTAACTGAAAATTCAACCCAATATGTTAATTAATTTAGTATATATCAGCTTTATAAGCAAATTATTTGAAGTAATGATACATAAAGTTCGCGATTAAATTCATAAATATCTAATTTACAATGTAATAAAATTTATAGCAATCTTTTTTAAAACAAGACTCTCTCTCAGGACAGATCGAAACGTACAAAGGAACTAAATATTATAAAATTCGTGCATATACGGTAACTGCGGTGTTAACAATAAAGACACTAACCTGTTTTTTATACCGTTTTTAAATTTCCTGGTTATTGTTAGTTCTACGAAAGGACAGCTCTCAATATATACTGTTAAAATTTACCAGTTATTATTAAGTTTACAAATGTAATGTATATTTTTATAGTTATTTTCCAATTGTGAACATTTAATTGTTTACATTTGTAGAAACTAATTTTATGAAAGATCGAATTCTACAATTAATAAAGGAATTAAACCTTAATTCTACAAAATTGGCATCTGAAATAGGTGTTCAAAGGTCTTCTATATCTCATGTTTTATCGGGCAGAAATAAACCCAGTTTTGATTTTATAGAAAAAATATTACGCACCTATCCGAAAGTTAACCCAAAATGGTTGATTATTGGTGAAGGAGACCCTTTCACTTCTAAAAAACAGACCTCTATCCCATTTGATGATAGAGATTCAAAAAAATTAAGTCCTCGAGAATTAAATATTACAAACAAGCATGATCCTAATAACGAAATAGGAAAATCTGAAAAAGAAAATATCCAAACCCCACAGATAAAAAAGATTGTAATTTTCTATAGCGATAATAGCTTTGAAGAATATCACCCACGTAATGATAAATGAACAATCTTATTTATCTTTGCATAAAAAATAATGTATAAATTATTTATAAGACCCCTGCTTTTCCTGCTAAAACCGGAATCTGTTCATAATCTTATTGTTAAAACACTTAAAATATTGTTCAGGATTCCCGGCATTCCCTGGATTTTTTCTAAATCATTTGAAATGAATAATCCTGAATTACAAAGACATTTTTTAGGGCTGACCTTTAGCAATCCTATAGGACTTGCAGCCGGTTTCGATAAAAATGCAGAAGTTTACAATGAATTCAGTCATTTTGGCTTTTCCTTTATTGAGATTGGGACCGTCACCCCTGTTCCTCAGCCAGGTAATACAAAACCCCGGTCTTTCCGAATTCCTAAGGATAAAGGGTTGATTAACAGAATGGGATTTAATAATAAGGGAGTAGAATATGCAGCAAATCGTTTGAAGAAAAACAACCCTAAAGTAATTATCGGAGGAAATATTGGCAAAAACACATCAACACCCAATAGCAAAGCCATTGACGACTATAAAACTGCTTTTAAAAAACTTTATGATCATGTAGATTACCTGGTTGTCAATTTGAGTTGCCCTAATATTAAAAATTTAAATGAACTACAAGACAAGAAGGCCACAAAAGAAATACTAGATGAACTTGATAAGATCAGACATACAAAACCTCAGAGAAAACCTCTCCTTTTAAAGATATCGCCTGACTTACAAACCGAAGACCTTGAAGACGTAATAGATATCTACTTTTCTACTGGTATTGATGGTGTTATAGCTACCAATACTACAATAACCAGAAAAAATCTGAATACTCCAGACAAGAAAATAAAGAAAATAGGAACGGGCGGACTAAGCGGTAAACCAATAACTTCAAAATCCACAGATATTATACGTTATCTCACAGAAAGATCTGATCACAAAATACCGATTGTTGCAGTAGGAGGAATTATGAAACCGGAAGATGCTCTTGAAAAGCTTGAAGCTGGAGCCACATTGGTGCAGATCTATACCGGGTTTATATACAATGGTCCGGGTTTTGTTAAAAAGATAAATAAAGAAATTTTAAAAGAAACATAAAAAAAAAGCCGCCTTTTGCAGGCAGCTTTTTGTGACTCAGCTGGGTCTCGAACCCAGGACTTCTTCCTTAAAAGGGAAGTGCTCTACCAACTGAGCTACTGAGTCGGTGCAAAAGTAATACCTTATGTTTATTCTACAAATTTTTTTAAATGTTTTTTTATAAAAAATTTAATCTGGCTTGTTTTGTGCTGTTATAGAAACAGTTAACAAGGATTCTGTTTGTAATAAAACTCAAAAACGGTTTTGATTTTATTTAAATATTTTACTTCTTTAAATTTTATAGATTTTACTCTACCAGCCCCATTTAGAGAGAGACAGAGTGAAAACATGCATGAATTATGGCTATAAATGCTGAATGGAAAGGCTTAAGCCAAGAATTTCTATTGAAATTGCTTGCCATTACAAGAATTTTTCCGGGAAAAAAGCCCCGAAACTAGCTTTATTTTCACTATTTTAATGAATTTTCTGAGCCCAAATATTAGGGTTTTAGCTTAACCACGCCATAAATGGCTAGCTAAGTCAATTGATCAACATCTGAATTGACTTGTATTTTCATACAGTCTATTTAGGGGCGGAGCTTTGAATCACATATAACTATCAAAACAAAAGCAAAACAGTTCCTCAAATTGTATATATAAAAAAAAGCCGCCTTATGCAGGCAGCTTTTTGTGACTCAGCTGGGTCTCGAACCCAGGACTTCTTCCTTAAAAGGGAAGTGCTCTACCAACTGAGCTACTGAGTCGGTGCAAAAGTAATACCTTATGTTTAATCTGCAAATTTTTTTCTTAAAATTTTAAAATATTTTTCACGGAATAATATCATACAAATACAGAAAGAATAATAAAAGCAAAAAGTCAATATGTTAGATAGAGTTATATTTCAAAATACAGATTTTGCAATAAATTGAACGAACTTCACAAAATTTTCAATACATTTATCCTCGATTTAAACAATCAAAAATTCTATGAATCGCAAAGTTGCAATTATTACAGGAGCTTCTTCAGGTATAGGAAAAGCTCTTGCTTTTGAATTGACAAGAAAAAATTTTAATGTAGTTCTTGCGGCAAGAAATGTAAATAAATTAAATCAAATACAAGACGAAATAAATAACAACCATATAGAAAGAGCTTTATCAGTACAAACAGATATTACAAGGGAAAACGAGTGCAAAAAACTCATTGAAAAGACCATCGAGAAATTTGGAAGAATCGATATTCTAATAAATAATGCAGGTGTTTCAATGCGCGGACTTTTTGAATATACAGATGTAATTGTACTCAAAAAACTTATGGATGTCAATTTTTGGGGTACCGTATATACTACAAAATACGCCCTACCTTATTTGCTGAAGACAAAAGGAAGTGTAGTAGGAATATCTTCTATTGCAGGATTCCAGGGATTACCCGGAAGAACCGGTTATTCAGCATCAAAATTTGCCATGCATGGTTTTTTAGAAACCCTGAGGGCTGAAAACCTCCATACTGGCTTGCATGTAATGGTTGCTGCTCCAGGCTTTACTGCTACAAATGTGAGAAAATCAGCACTGGGGCCCAATGGTAATCCACAGGGAGAAAGCCCCAGGGAGGAGGGTAAAATGATGACTCCTAAAAAAGTAGCAAATATCATTATTCATGGGATTAAAAGAAAACGTCGTACCATTGTAATGACAAACCAGGGGAAACTCACAGTTATACTTAAAAAAATTGCACCAAATATTTTAGATAAGCTTACATACAGAATCTTAGCCAAAGAACCGGATTCACCTTTTAAATAAATGATATGAAATATTTTGCTGAAACTATCCAGCAGATTGATCTGGCAGATACAGAAGAATTCTATGCCCTGTCAAGTCTGTTGATAGTTACAATTGGCTTTATTTGCTATCATTTTATAAGTGAACATATCCATCGCAAAACTTCTTCAAAAACATTCTACTCCCAAACTATTTTTCAACGATTAACAGGATTCCTCTTTCTGGGAGTCATACCAGTCTCTATACTATTTTTCCAGGATCTTAGCCAGGTGAAAGAAATTGGAATTGCTTTCAATAATTTTTCAATCACGATTTTCTCTGTATTGATTATTGGATTATTAATTCTAACAGGCAATTATTTTATAGGGAAAAAGGAAAGCAATTATTCGGTATATCCCCAAATGCGCATTGAAAAGTGGAATACAAAATTTATATTTATCAATGTTATCACCTGGATGGTTTATTTGTTGGCTTATGAAATTGCCTTTCGCGGTATACTGATTTTTCCGTTCATTGAGCTTTTGGGAACAGAACTAACCATTGCTCTGAATATAAGTATTTACGCACTGGTTCACATACCTAAAGGCAAAAAAGAAACCATAGGAGCCATACCATTAGGTTTTATTTTATGCATAATTACAATTGAGACAAACAGTATTTTATCAGCATATATTATTCATGTTATTATGGCTGTTTCGAACGATATCTTTGCCTTGAAAGCAAACCCAAAAATGCAAATTGGAGAATAATATGAAATTTTTCATTACAGGCGCAACAGGGTTTATTGGGACACGGCTTGCTCTTTCGCTGGCTGAAAGAGGACATTTCATTAATGCTTTGGTCAGATCCACTTATAAAGAAAATCAACTGGCTCACCCCAACATAAATATTATTAAAGGAGATATTTTCGATATAGAAGCACTTAAAAAAGGAGCAGAAAAAACTGATGGAATTTTTCACCTTGCAGCACTAGCCAAACCATGGGTAAAAGACAAAAAACTATACAACAAAGTAAATGTAGAAGCTACTAAAATAATCCTTGAAATTGCCGGAGATTATAACATAAATAAAACTGTAATTACCTCTAGTGCGGGTACATTAGGACCTTCTTCCGGCAAACCCCTTGATGAAAAATCTTCCAGGCAAATTGATTTCTTAAACGAATATGAAAGCACAAAATTTATGGCAGAAAAAATTGCCAAAGATTTTGCCCTACAAGGTTTAAATGTAGTTATTGTCAATCCCTCAAGAGTATACGGGCCCGGTTTGCTTACCAAAAGTAATTCCACAACAATCATGATAAAAAACTATATTCATGGGAAATGGAGAATTATCCCGGGGAGTGGTAAAAGAATAGGCAATTATGTGTTTATTGATGATGTTATTGAAGGCCATATAAAAGCAATGGAAAAAGGTGTGCCAGGGGCTCATTATATTTTAGGAGGAGAAAATGCGTCTTACTTAAAATTCTTCAATACGATTTCAAGTGTAAGTAACAAAAAATACAAACTTTTTAAAATTCCGGTATGGATGCTCATAACTTTTGCAGGCATACAGATGTTTTTCGCACGTATAGTGGGAAGGAGTCCCCTATTGCCACCCAAATGGGTAAAAAAATATATGTTCGACTGGGAACTTAATCACCAGAAAGCCAAAAATGAGTTAGATTATAAACCGCATTCCCTGGAAAAAGGTATTCAAAAAACCCTCAAATGGCTGCAAAAAACACCTGTATTATGAACAAGGATAACCAATTTGCATTAATAACCGGTGCAAGTTCCGGAATTGGCAGAGCCCTGGCAGTAGAATGTGCAAAAAGAAACAAAAATCTGGCCTTAGTCTCTTTATGCGATTCAGGTTTAGGAAGGTTTATTAAATATTTAAAAACATATTATCCGGTAACCATCCATCATCTTGAAATTGACCTAACAACAAAAGATGCCCCAAAAGCCATTTATAATTGGTGTCAGAATAAAAACATAGCAGTTAATATGCTAATAAATAATGCAGGGAAAGGACATCTGGGACCTTTTTACGATTATAATTACGAATTTTACGAGCATATTATACGACTCAACATTGAATCAGTTGTATTATTGACACGACTATTTATACCTGAACTAAAAGCCCAGCAAAAATCTTATATATTGAACCTGGGCAGCCTGGCTTCATTTTATTTTATGCCATATAAAACGGTTTATGCAGGTAGCAAAGCATTCATCTATTCTTTTTCAAAGGCTTTAAGGCAAGAGATGAAAAATACAAATATTAATATTAGTGTCCTTTGTCCAGGTCCGATTATTACAAATCAGGATGTTATTGTCAGGATCAGAAGAGGAGGTTTTTGGGGTAAAGCATCTTCAATGCGTTCCAGTAGAATGGCCAAAATCGCAATTGATAAACTAATGCAGGGAAAGCCAGTTATAGTCCCCGGATTCATAAATAAATTTTTTCTGGTTCTAAATAAACTTACCCCGGGTTTTCTGAAACAAAGAATTATTCACCGAAAATTTAGTGTTAAAAACAAGGTATAACAACTTATCTGGCAGTGTTATATTATTTTATTTTGGAAATAACCCAAAAAAGAACACTTAAAAAAATACTTATTAAAATCATTGTTGTGACGGGCGCATAAAATGTAAAATTTTCTCTTCTTATCCTGATATCACCGGGTAAATTGCCCAGCCAGCCAAATTTATTTCCGGCAAAATATAAAATAATTCCAACTACTACTAAGAAAATCCCTGCAATAATCACGTATTTCCCTATTTGCTGCATCACAATTAACCATTTTTAACAAATTTAAAAATTAAAATTGATTGATAACAACTACATATTTTATTATTTTGTAGAACCATATGTATAATAAATAACTGATGAACAAAACAAAATTAATTATTTTTGCAATTCTAATTATTGCAGTGTTTTCAGGATTGTTTATCCTGAATAAAGACAAACTGGCTCTGGAAAGTGATTTTAAGAAAATCATTCATCCCTATCATGGAAAACCAGGGTTTGTGATCATGTCGCTTCCTGACTTTATTTTCTTTGATATTCTTAATGATTCAGCATCTGAAAAAGAGGATTGGATTCCGAAGGAAGCTGTAAAAACTACCAGAATGTTATATTTTCATGAAAATAAGTCTTTAAAAACTCAAACTGATTCATTATTGAATAGTATTGTAAAAGAAATGAATCAGAATAACTTTGTATTAATTGCAGAAGATGATTCCTCGGGTAAAGGAATTATGCAGGTAAGATGCAGAAAAATCCAGGATAACTGGAATGAGGCAACAATCTCCTTTTGTAACGATTCTACGTTGTTATTAGTTAATTTAATTAATAATTTACCTGAGTCATCTATAGTTAAAATATCTGAAAACATTAAAAATCAAGAATTTAATTTTAATTAATGAATAGCATAAAAAATATATTTAATTATTTATTGGCAGGAAATTTGTTCTACACTATAAGAACAAAATGTTTAACCGAGAAAACTAAAAAGATAATTATGAAGACAATAAAGCGAATTATTGCATTATCAGTCTTTGCATCTGTATTTGTCTTTATTGGATGTGAAAAAGACGACAGTAGCGATGAAAATGAAATGATGCCAAAAGACGAAGCGCAGCAACTCATTTCTAATACAAGCCAGCAAACAGCCCAGGATATGGAGAGGATGCAAAACACTGATGGCGTGAAAGCTATGAGTACAATAGACAGCATGTTTTCAATTCATGATCCCTTAACCGCTTCCAAAGAAGGAAAGAATTCCTCAATTATCAGTTCAATGAACCAGGCAATCCAACCTCTTGAACATTCAAAAGCGCAAAGAGTTGGTGATGAACCTTTTAATTTCGACCAAAAAACCATTGAATTTGAATGGGATTATCAGAACAACCAATGGGCTGTAGTTACAGAAGAGGTAGATTCTATTATTTTCCATTTCCCTTCTGACTCTGCGCACTGGTCAGCAGGAGAAAACAATGCCACCTTAACCATTGGTGAATTTACAGAAACTACCATTGCAACAGATACAGGTGATGTTTATGTTCCAACTGATATTCTGGCAGACCTTTATATTGACGGAAACGAACATATGGACCTGGCTTATCATGTTACCTATAGCGCCAATGAAATTGCCACGGCTGATATTACCCTGTTTCTTGAACCATTCACTTTTACTATGTCATATAACAATGATAATAACAATTTTAGTGCTTCAATTTCAAAAAATGGCAATACCTTATTAGCAACTGACCTTACGGTTACAACCGATCAGACAGCTGATGATTCAACTTATATTAAAAAATTAGACGGGGATCTTCAGCTTAGAAGTCTTAAACTCTCCGGCTGGGCAAAACCATACGATCTTAATCAAGACAATATTGAACCCGGAGATATAAGCGGAACACCCACAAATGATAATATAATTAATTACCTTAACGATCAGTTGGATGTTAGTCTTTATGAGGCAAGCAGCGGTCAAAAGGTAGCAGACGTAAAGGTAAAAGATGTCTCTTCAAACCCTGATTATTTTGAACCTTCTCCTGTTTTTGTTTTTGAAGATGATTCGACAGCACCAGTAGAAAATTTCTTTGGTGCAGTGATTGCCCAATATTATGCAATTTTAAGCCAGATAGAATAAATCATCATATATCAACAAAAAAAGCTGGTTTTTATAAGCCAGCTTTTTTTAATTTTATTGATGTGATTTCCGGCCTGATTCCTGACCTTCCAGGAAATCCTATATGCCCAAGCCCTGTATTCACATATAGTTTTTGACCATTAGATTCATATAAACCTCCCCATTCAGGATATCTCCACTGTACAGGACTCCATTTAAAAAAAGGCAGCCAGATACCAAATTGCATACCATGTGTATGCCCTGAAAGTGTTAATTCAATATCTTCTTTTTTTAACACTTTGACCCTCCAGTGGCTTGGATCATGACTTAATAATATACGAAAAGATACATTGTCAGGTAAATTCTTTTGAGCCTGGGAAATATCACCATACTGATGAAAAGGGGGTTTACCCCAGTTTTCGACTCCTAAAATACCAATACCTGAAGAATCTTTAACGACAGTATCAGATTCATTGCACAACAAATTAAAGCCCATGAGTTCATGGTTGTTCTTAACAGAATCGAGATTTTTTGCCCTTGCCTCCTCACTCTCCCAATTATAGTAATCTCCATAATCATGATTCCCAAGAATTGAGTATTTCCCGTCTTTAGCTTTTATTTGCTTAAGAATGTCAAGGTATGGACTGGCTTCTTCATGAAAATTATTCACCAAATCTCCTGTAAAAAAGACCAAATCAGCTTTCTGATTGTTAATTAGATTAACTGCTTTTCTGAGTTTCTCCTCATGATCATACCAACTACCCAGGTGAAGATCAGAAAACTGCACAATCCTGTAATTGTGAAATTCCTCAGGTAAATTATCAAACCGAAGTGTAATCTCTCTAACCTTAAAATGAAATTTACCATAGGTGAGTCCATATAAAACAAATAAAAACAAAAGAATTGCTAAAAATATACCGGTATAGGAGAATAATTGAGGAAAACCCTTATGAAAAATCTTAAAAGCGTGTATAAATAAGAGATCAACCAACCTCAATGCAGTAAATATAATTTTGGGTAAATAAAATAAAATAAAAAGACCGATGAACAGATAATACGCCTTAAAGTTACTAACTGATCTTGTGTCAAGCGATCTGAAAAAAGTTAAATAAAGTAAAAACAATAACAAAATGGAGGTTACACACCAATATATTAAAGTATAATATGAAGTATTTATTCTTACTGTTTTTCTTAGGTTGTACCAGGTAAATAAGTCAATAGCAAGAATAAAAATTATTAAAATTACAATCATTATATATATTCTGTTTCTCATTTCCTGTTTAGAACGCTAATTTATTTTTTTTTGTTCACTTCATGATTCCAAAAATACAATGCATTTCATTTTTATCAAAACAACTAATCATACTTTATAGAGATGCTAAAGTTTATTTAGATTAATTTTTAATAAAATATTTTGAAGATCGGAAAAAGTGTTATAATTTTGTTTTGAACAAATGTTCTAAACAGCTAAAAAATCTAAAATATGGCTTATAAAATAACAGAAGATTGCATTGCATGCGGAGCATGTATAGATGAATGTCCGGTAGAAGCAATAAGTGAAGGAGAAATTTACAAAATTGATCCTGAGCTTTGCACTGATTGTGGGGCATGCGCAGATGTTTGTCCTGTCGATGCAATCATACCGGACGAATAAAATTTTTAACTAAAATTTTTAAGCGGGTATTTCTTTCCATGAAATATCCGCTTTTTTTATTAAAACTACAATCATTAACCACTCCCAAAACCCGAATTCTTCATAGTAAAGATTTTATCAAATACAAATACCAGAAACCTGAAATACCAAATAAAAAAACAGGTAAAAATGAAACCAGGATATGAGTCATATTAATTATTTTTTATATTTTAGTTACCTATATTTAATACCATTTTGCTATGAAAATCAACTCAAGTATAAAAGGAAAAATGCTTTTTTACATATTGTTCATTTCTTCCTTGATTTACATTATTGCTGTCGGTTACATTAGTTATAAATTAAGATCAAATGCCCTTAGCGATGCCAAAGATAAGATCGATGCTATGGCTATGCAATATGCCAATGAAACAAAAGCCAATTTGAATGTAGATATGGACATCTCGCGGGCTCTGGCACAAACTTTTGAAACCCTGATCGATAAACCCAGAGATGAGATTATAAGCCAAAGCAATGAAATAATTAAAAATGTCCTTCAGAAAAACCCGAATTTCTTATCTATTTGGGTGAGTTATGAATTAAATACCATAAGTAAGAACTATAATAAAACGCACGGCAGGCTTAGATTAACCTATTATAAATCTAATGGTAATCTAATATACCAGGAGGAAATTCTTGACACAGGAGATGATTTTGAAAAAGGCGCTTATTATGATGTAAAAAAGAGCCCCCATGAATTGGTTATGGATCCATATTATTATTCATACACAGGTGACGCTGAAGAAATTTATGAGACAAGTGTTGGTGTACCGGTTATGGATGGAGACCAGTTTGCAGGACTGGCAGGTTTAGACTTAACACTGGAGCGTTTCCAGCCTGTAATAGAAAAAATAAAACCTTATGAAAGAAGCTATGCCTTTCTTATTGCTAATAATGGTACTTTTGTTGCTCACATGAATGAAAAGTATCTGGGAACTTCTATTAACCAGTTTGAAGACAATAAAGAAGAATTTAATTTACTGCAAAAAATACAGGAAGGAAAAACTGTTTCTTATACACGAGAAGGCCATGAGGACCAATCAAAACATTATGTCTCCTATGCACCTATAATAATTGGAAATTCCACTACTCCGTGGTCATTTGGCTTGGCTGTACCCTTGGATGTAGTAATGGCCGATGCCCAGGAAGCCTTCAGGAATGCAATAATCGTAGGGTTAGTTGGACTCATACTGGTAGCATTGGTTATATGGATTATTGCTCACAACATATCAAGGCCTATTAAAAAAACAACAAATGTTCTTGGAGATCTTGCCAAAGGTAAGATAGACGAAAGCAAGAAATTAAAAATAAAATCAAAAGATGAGATTGGACAGATGAGCAATTCGGTCAACACTCTTATTGAAGGCCTTAACAAGACTGCTAATTTTGCAAGAGAAATAGGTCAGGGAAACCTGGATAAAGAATTTGAGTTATTGAGCAATGAAGATGTTTTAGGAAATAGCCTTCTGGAAATGAGAAAAAGTCTTAATGAAGCAAGAGACATAGAAGAAAAAAGAAAAGAAGAGGAATACAAACAAAACTGGGCTACAAAAGGGCTTGCTAAGTTTGGTGATATTTTAAGGCAAAGCTCAGAAAAAATGGAAGAGTTTGGTTACAATGTTATCAGCAATCTTGTTAAATACACTGAGACTAACCAGGGTGGTATTTTCATTATCAATGATGAAGACAAGAACGACAAATATATAGAAATGCTTGCATGTTATGCATACAGCCGGCGTAAATATGTTGAAAAAAGAATAGAAATGGGAGAAGGTCTCATAGGACGATGTGTTCTTGAAAAAAAACCAATCTATTTGACGGAAATACCCGAAGAATATATTAACATTACCTCTGGTTTGGGAACTGCAGTACCCAGAAGCATTCTGATTGTGCCACTCATTGTAAATGAAGAAGTTTTTGGAGCTGTCGAGTTAGCCGGATTCAAAGAAATACCCGACTACGTAAGAAAATTCGTAGAAGATGTCGGTGAAGATATTGCCTCTACTATTAAATCAACAAAAATCAATATACAAACAAATAAACTGCTGGAACAATCGCAACAACAAAGCGAAGAATTGTCTTCACAGGAAGAAGAGATGAGGCAAAACATGGAGGAGTTGCAAGCAACACAGGAAGAAGCAGCCCGCAGAAGTGCAGAAATGGAAGGTCTTATAAATGCACTAAAACAATCTAATCATGTTATAGAATATGATCTTAATGGTAAAATATTAGAGGTAAATGATAATTATCTCAAGCTTTTCAACATGAAAAAGGACGAAATAGTCGGACTTCATCATACCGATTATAAAGATATGACCAAGGAAGATCTAAAGAATTATGATCAGTTCTGGAAAGACCTTAAAGAAGGAAAAAGCAAGAAAGAAACCAGTGTAATAAAGATTGGAAAAAAGAAATATACCTTTGTAGAAACCTATACACCCATCAAAGATCAACACGGAAATCCTGAAAAGGTTCTTAAAATAGCTACAGATATTACTGAAGCTATTGGTAAATAATTAGAAAGGCTGCGATATCAAAACAAAGACTCTCGCTTATATTTAATTATCAGGGTGTTATTGTGTATAAGCCCTTTTTAAGAATTCAAATTAAAATATTTAATACTAAACAGCCCCGGCTTGAAAAACCGGGGCTATTTATAATTAAGTCAATTTCTTATATGCTGACAAAAATGGCTACCTGAAGCTAATACCCAAACCAGCAGTAGCTACAGAATAATTGGCATAAGTGTAATCAAAATGAATTGTAATAACTGCAAATTTCAGTCGCATTCCAACATTATACCTAGGATCAGTAGTACTTCCACTCTTGTGTTTAATTTCCATATCAACCGGATCGGTTACAGAACTAGCTTTGGTTATTTCAGTTCTGTTTTCTGTTGTATTATAAGTGGGTACAGGATAATTTCCTTTTAGTGCCATGGTTGTTTTTGTTGAGGCAAATCCAACTCCACCATAAAAACAAACTACAGGTAAATTAGCAGAGATAAGTAAATTAGAAGTAAAACTTGATATTTCAAGATTCATCATTTGATCAGCAAAATATGAATCCTGAACGCCTACATAATCAATATAACTGCCGTAGTGTGAAGGCATGAAATTTAAAGCTGTTTCTGCGTTCAAACTGGTATAACCACCCATAACAGAAAGATGCAACACAGGAATTCTTTTCAGGGCAGGTATCCACTGCTTGATTGAGTGTTTAAGGCCTACACCCCATAATCCAAATTCAGACCCGCTTCCTAATTTTAATTTCGGAGTGAAACGTCCCATGATCTCTGTACCTTTGATAAGTCCTACAGCACCTTGTATCATTGGTGCCGGGGCAAAACTAAGGCCGGTTCCTTTGGGTAACTCAAACTGAGCCAATGTTACATCATTTCCTCCAATATTTTCTGTGTAAGTTAATTCAGCGCCTGGTTTATTTTTACCCATCGCGGTAGGAGAAGAATTGGAGCTTGAAGTAATGCCTTCCAACCCAAGGCCATTGGGATTAAAACTACGGTCTGCTGTCGGTACAATAGTAGTATTCAAGGTAAATGTAACATCAAAACCACCCAGTTTATGAGGTTTAGCAGTATTATACCAACCGCTGCTCAGATCTGTACCTAACGCATTGGTATAAGGCCTGATATACGCTTTAAGCAGTTTTTCTGTGTTGGATCCAAAAGACATAAATGTTCCTAAATCATCCAGTTGGGAAAACAACGGATTTGAGAGCATTCCTATGAAAACACTCATTAAAAATAACCTGCGGAATAAATTGTTTTTCATATTAAATATTTTTTATTTTGATGGATAAACAAATTTCTTATGTTTCTACGTTTCATTAGTATATTTGTTCTACTGTTACAAAGAAAAGTACAATTATTAAGCCAAAATATGAATTTTTAATGTTTAAAACAAATTCATGTCAGTAAATCAGCCGCTTGCAGATCGCTTACGCCCTAAATCACTGGATGATTATGTTGGCCAGGATCACCTTGTTGGTGAGGGGTCTATCCTGAGAAAGTCGATTGAATCCGGGAATATTCCTTCTTTCATACTTTGGGGCCCTCCTGGTACCGGTAAAACAACTTTAGCAAAGATAGTGGCCAATAAACATAACAGGATTTTCTTCACTTTAAGCGCTGTTCATTCAGGAGTAAAAGATGTAAGAGCCACAATTGAAAAAGCTAAGAAAAGCCAGTTTTTTGATGCCCCTAATCCGATTCTGTTTATTGATGAAATACACCGTTTCAGCAAATCTCAACAAGATTCTTTATTAGGTGCTGTTGAACAGGGTATTATTACACTTATTGGGGCCACTACCGAGAATCCTTCTTTTGAGGTTATCTCTCCTCTTCTCTCCCGTTGCCAGGTTTACGTGCTTAAATCACTGGGTAAAGATGAACTGGATATCCTTTTAAAAAGAGCCCTGGAAAAAGACAAGGTTTTAAAGAAATTAAAGATCAACATAAATGAGAAGGAAGAACTTTTCAGATATGCAGGAGGCGACGCAAGAAAACTATTCAATGTTCTTGAAATTGTAATCAATGCTTCAAAAGAGTCTGAAGACCAGGCTATTGATATTACCAATGAAAGAGTTACCAAAATATTACAAAAAAACATCGCATTTTACGACAAGAATGCAGAACAGCACTATGATATTATCTCAGCTTTTATCAAGTCTGTAAGAGGCAGCGACCCGAATGCAGCTGTATACTGGTTAGCAAGGATGGTGGAAGGCGGTGAAGATCCTAAATTTATTGCACGTCGTCTGGTTATTCTGGCTTCCGAAGACATTGGACTGGCAAATCCCAATGCACTGTTAATTGCCAATAATTGTTTTGACGCTATAGAACGAATAGGATGGCCTGAATCAAGAATAATTCTCTCTGAAACAGCTATTTACCTGGCTACTTCCCCTAAAAGCAATTCCGCATACATGGCCATAAATGAAGCACAAAAAATTGTAAGGCAGACCGGGGATTTATCTGTTCCCCTTCACATTAGAAATGCTCCTACGAAATTAATGAAAGATCTGGGCTATGCAAAAGACTACAAATATGCTCATGACTATGAAGGTAATTTTGCAGAGCAAGAATTTTTGCCAGAAGAAATAAAGAACAAAAAAATCTATAAACCCCAGGGAAATAAAAAAGAAAAAGAGATTTTAACTCGTTTAAAAAGCTGGTGGAAAAATATATATAAATACTAAAAAGCAAAATCTATGTATCAGATAAAAAACCTTAAACATCTGGATAAAGGAAACTTCTTCTTACTTGCCGGACCCTGTGTAATTGAGAACGAAGAGATGCCCTTTGAAATCGCAGGGCAGATTAAACAGATTGCTGATGAGCTGGAAATACCTTTTATTTTTAAAGCATCATATCGCAAAGCAAACCGGTCTAAACTGACTTCTTTCAAAGGTATTGGTGACGAACAGGCCCTGTCTGTATTATCAGAAATCAGAGAAAATCTGGAATTACCAGTTGTTACAGATATTCATAAACCAGAAGAAGCCCGAATTGCTGCAGAATCAGCAGACATATTGCAAATACCAGCCTTTCTCTGCCGTCAAACAGAATTACTAATGGCTGCAGCAGAAACAGGAAGGGTTGTTAATATAAAAAAAGGACAGTTCCTCTCTCCTTCTGCCATGCAATTTGCAGCCCAAAAAGTTATTGATATGGGAAATTCAAAGGTTATGCTTACAGAGAGAGGCACAACATTTGGCTACCAGGATTTAATCGTGGATATGAGAAGCTTTCCTGTAATGAAAAAAACCAACCTGCCGGTAGTACTGGATATTACTCATAGTTTACAACAGCCAAACCAAACCAGCGGAGTGACAGGCGGACAACCAGAAATGATTGAAACCATAGCAAGAGCAGGAATTGCAGCAGGAGCCGACGGCATATTCATAGAAACACATCCCGAACCTTCTGAAGCAAAGTCGGACGGCGCAAACATGCTTAATCTAAAATACCTGAAAAGTTTGTTAAAAAGACTGGTGGATATTAAACAAACCATTAATAAGTTTGAATAAACCTACTCGACAAATTTATTTGAATATCAATCAGGAAAAACTAGTCTATAAAATGATAAATTTTGTTGATAAAATCCTCTAATGCGATAGGTTTGGCAATATAATCACAACATCCTACTGCAATGCACTTCTCACTGTCCTCAGGCATGGCATATGCTGTTTGAGCAATAACCGGTATATCTTCATTTATATCTTTTATCTTTTCTGTAGCCTGGTAACCATCAAGAACCGGCATTTGTATATCCATCAGGATAAGATCAACTTTTTTTTCCTTTTTAACATAATCCACTGCCTCAGCTCCATTTCTGGCCCAAATTATTTTTGCATTTGTATCGGAAAGGGTCTCTTTTACAATTTCAAAATTTATTTCTTTGTCTTCAGCTATCAGAATTACCTTATCAGACCAGTCAATTTTATTTATATCTATCTTCTCTTTTTTAGCAGGAACCTTTTCGAATGGTATTTTAAAATGGAAAGTAGATCCTTTTCCTATTTCCGATTCCACCCAAATACTGCCGCCAAGTAATTCAACAATGTATTTTGAAATCGATAATCCCAGACCTGTTCCTCCATATTTTCGTGTAGGACCATCATCAACCTGACGAAATCTTTCAAATATTACCTGCTGGTTATCGTCTTTCAAGCCAATGCCTGTATCTTTAACATAGAACTGAACTTCCCTATCCTGGTAAACGTACCCGAAGCCAATATACCCTTTTTCAGTGAATTTCAGAGCATTATCAAGCAAATGATCAAGTACCTGGCGCAGACGATCAGGGTCAGTTTTAAGATTAAAATGCTTTTTATTAGGCCGTTTATACTTTACATCCAGGAATGCCTTTCCAGTAGTAACCTTTTTTGCATCGTATTTTTTCCATAGTTCTTTTAATATCTTGTCCGGGTCACATTCCTTCTTTACAATCTTAATTCCACCAGACTCTATTTTAGCAAAATCAATAATATCATCAATTAGGTGGGTGAGATTATCAGTACTGTCTTTAATGTGCCGAAGATATTCATTCCTTTCTTCGTCCGTTACATCGCGTGAGGTTTGAAGTTGAGAAAATCCGACTATTGCATTAAGAGGAGTACGGACCTCGTGCGACATATTTGCAAGGAAATTTGTTTTCAACCTGTCAGATTCTTCAGCCTTGTTTTTAGCTTTCACAAGATCCTCTTTAATCCTTTTCTGGTTATCGACCTCTTCCTCAAGTCTTTTGTTAATATTTTTCAGATCCCTGGTTCTCTGATCGATTGTTTTTTCAAGATTTTCCTTAATATACTTTAGTTCGTTACTGGTTTCTTTGTGTTTTATTACCTCGCTTCTCAGTTCATTGTTAATTTTTATCTTTCGTCTATAGGTTCTGAAAAGAATTACTAAAAGAACTACAACAAGTCCTCCCACTGCAACCAAAATATAAATAATTGTTCTTGACTTTTTTATTTTATATTCTTGTATTTTCTGCTGTGCTTTTAGTGAAGCGAGTTGCTTTGAATTCTGAATTGAATCATATTCTTTCTTTAACTCTTCAAACTGGCTTAGGGTTGACTTATTGAAAATGGAATCATTTAACTCTGTAAATTTTTTCTGGTAATTGTAAGCTTTTTCATAATTATTCTTCTTCTGATTAAGGATTGCCAGGTTAGAATAGATCTTTGAGATATACTCTCTCAGGTCTAGTTTTAATGATAAATCCAAACTTTTCTGAAAGTATTGTTCAGCTTTATCATATTGTCCCATATTCAAATAGCACGAGCCTACGTTCAGATTCCCAGCAACGATTCCATTGTTGTATCCTAATTGATTAAAAGCCTTCAAACCTTTCTTATAGAATTGCAGACATTTTTGATAGTCTTTTTGATCTTCGTAGATAGAACCAATATTGTTAAGGCTTATTGCTAAGGATGTTAAATCTTCTTTCTTTTCAAAGATATCTTTTGATCGATTTAAATAATCTAACGCTTTCGAATAATTTCCTTTTTCTGTGTAAGCAATCCCAATATTCTGATACAGCTCTGCTATCCCTGTTGAGTCTTTTATTTTTTGTGCTTGTTTAAGTGCCTTTTTATAGAAATTTATCGCTTCGTCATTTCTTCCCCACTTCCAGTAAACAACTCCGATATTTTGCAAAATTTTAGCTTTAAATTGCTTACAGTCAGGAAGACTCTCAAAAATTCTCAGGGCATTTGTAAAATAATCAATCGCCTCCGGATACATTCCAAGCATAAGGTAAGAAGCTCCTATATTTCCGAGGTCTTTCCCCATACTTATAGAATCACCTGTTTCCTCATGCAATTCATATGCTTTGTTGTGTTTGTCTATGGACAAATTATACCTGGCTTGTTTATAATATATCTTCCCCAGTATTTTATTTCCGGCAGCCTGAGATTTATAATCAGATGTGCTCTCTGACAATTCTATGAGCTTCTTTGCTATTGATTTATTTGTTAATATCTTCTTATCGGTGGAATTATTAAGATAATCCAGTAATAAAGATTTTTGTTCTTCAATGTTTTGAGTACTGTTCAGAATGGAATCTAATGAAGATTGGTTCTGAGAGAACAAAAAAAACGGTATTATTAAAAAACAGAAAAAAGTTACATATTTCATCTGAAGATGAATTTTAGTTTCCCATACGTCCGTTTTTTAAGAAGGTTACAAAAAATATCCCGATAAAATAACTTTATTTGTGACATAAACATAAAAATTCTATAATTTAAGCAATTGTAAAATTGTTAGTTTGATAGTAAATTTGAACAAACGTTTAAATTGAGTAAAAAAGGTTTAGAAACTGTTTTGATATTGCATTGTTTTTGCTTTAATAAAATTAAAACAGTTTTCTAGATTTCTGGGTATTACAATCAGGATATATCAAAAAAAAGCTTCAAATTACCGAAATATAAATCATCCCATCCAAATTTCATATTATCATATGCTTCATCAGGAATGTTAGTATGGGATACCTCTACATTCGAACCATTTTTTTCTTTTTTTATCTCGATGGTTACGATTGATTTCTCAGCTTGATCTCCAAAATACCATTCCTGCACAATTTTTTTATTTTTCTTTATTTCCAGGTTTTTTCCTGATATATCTCCTTCCCACATATAGAATTCGGTTCCTTTTTTATCATCCATTTTTGCTGAATAACCAGACCATATCTCAATAGTAACAGGATTTGTAAGTGCATTAAACACTTCTTTAGGAGATGCTTTCAGAAAATATGTATTTTGAAAATTCTTCATCAATCCTTGTTCTTATAATTATCAAGGTTTGTTTCATATCGGAAGAGAGGTCCTGAGATATTCCGGTAATTTTTGTAGTAAAAAACTGCTCCCCAATAATGTTTAACTTTATGATAAACAGTTACCCTGTCGTTCTTGTTTATTAAGATCCTGGTAACTTTCATTCCGTGCTTTTCATAAGTATCTACCTGTTTTCCCAGTGATATATTATTTGCTTTATCCTCATATCTTTCTTCAGGCTCCATGTCCATTCCAAAACGCTCGTCCTCAGTCTTTAATATATCCTTTATATATTCTTCTTTTGTCTCTTTCTTATCTTTTTTTACTCTTTCCAGCTGCTCCTCATAAGATAACATTCTTTTTTTCCTGGCTTGCGCTTTCCTTTCCCTGGCTATACTGTCTTGCTTTTGCTTTTGAGCTTGTTCTGCCAATAATTCCTTTTCCTGTTTTACCTGGGCCTCCTGTTTTCTTTTTTCAGCCTCTTTTTCTACTTGAGTCAGCTTTTCCTCTTTCTTCAGCTTCTCTTGTAATTTTCGTTCTTTATATTTTTCTTCTCTTTCTTCATGTGCTTTTTTTAATTCCTCAATTTTCTCAGCTTTTCGCCTCTGTTTTGCTTGCTCTATAGAATCAGCCCGTCGCTGCGCCTCTTTTTCCTGTTGTTCTTTTAACTGTTTTTCTTTTATTTTTTGAGCTTCTCTTTTTGCAACTTCCCGGGCTTTTCTTTCTTCTGCTTTTTCTGCCTCTTGTCTGGCCAACATTCTTTCCTTCTCTAATTCCTTTTGTCTTTTTTCTTCTAACTCTTTTCGTTTTGCTTCCTGCTGTTTTCTCAATTTCTCTTCCTGTTCTTTAATTTTTTGAAGTCTGGCTTGTTCTATAGAATCTTCTCTCCTTTTTGCTTCCTCTGCTAGTTTTTCTTTAATTTTTTGCTGCCTAATTCTTTCAGCTTCTTTTTCTGCCTGTTCTCTTGCTTTTCTCTCTTTTGCCTGCTGTTCCTGCTTCTTTCTCAACTCTTCAAGTCGTTTCTGTTCTTCTCTCTTTCTCTTTTGTTCTTCTTCTCTGCGTTTTTCTGCCAAAAGCTTTTGTTCTTTCCGTTTTTCTGCAAGAGATTTTTGCTGTTTTTGCTGTTCCTCAATGTATTTAGCTTTCTCTTCTTGTCTCCTCTCAGCTTTTACCTGCTCTTTATGCTGTTTCAAAGCTTCAGCATAATCTTTCTCTTTATTTTGCACTTTAGTTCTTACTTTTCTTGCATAACTCACATCATAGTCGAATTCCTCCAGTGATTCATTATATTTTATCTTACCTACCGGGAATTTAAAGCCTCCTAAATCTGAATCAGGGACATCAGGGAAAATTTCCACTTCAAAATAAAGAGGTTGAAATCGTTTAGATTGTTTTGAGGACGGAACCTGTGTATTTATTTCTATTGATTTTGACACATAATCTTCATAATTAAACTTTAATTTGTATGAATTGTTAATATCCAGTGTAAAACCAAAGTTGCCATTCCTGTTTAATTCAACATTATCAACAACTTCAGAGTTTTTTATTAACTGCACCTGGGCTCCTTTAGAATGTTTTTTGTCTTTAAGTATTAATTTTCCATCAACGGCCAGTTGTGCCTTAACTAAAATAGTTGAAAATACCAATAATTGTGCAATTAATAAAAGCTTCTTCATTCCTTAAAATTTTCGGTGAAGTAATAAAAATGATTTAAATACAACAAAAAAAAATTGAAAAATCATTTAATCAAAGAGATTTTTTAGGCAGTGTAAATTTAAATATGGTTCCGGATGTTTTTTTAGGTTCTATCCATATTTTTCCTTCATTCTTTTCAACAAACTCTTTACATAGAATCAAACCTAGTCCGGTTCCTTTTTCTTCATTGGTGCCCTCTGTAGTATAATTTGTAGTTAATTCAAATAATTTTGGAATATCTCCTTCTGAGATGCCGATGCCATTATCTTCTACCTCAATTTTGGAATAATAATTGTTATAATCTGCAGCAGATACTTTCACCATGCCATTTTCCGGGGTAAATTTTATTGCATTTGAAATCAAATTTCTAATAACCGTATTAATCATATTTTTATCAGCAAACGAATATATATTTTCATCTACTTCAGACTTAAGTTTTATATCCTTTTCATAAGCCTTATTTTTCAGTAGATTAAAATTTTCATCCACTAACTCCTTAATATTAACAATTTCAGGATTCACCTTAATCCTGCCTGTTTGAGAACGAGCCCATTGAAGCAGATTATCCAACAGATTATAGGCATTAGAAGAAAACTGGTGTATCTGTCCAATAAACTCTTTAATCTTTTCTTCATCGTAGCTTTCATATCTGTACAACAATAATTCAGATAGCCCAATAACAGTATTAAAAGGATTTTTCAGGTCATGGGCAATAATGCTAAAGAACTTATCCTTTGTGGCATTTAGCTCCTCAAGTTGTTTTCTCTTTTCTTCAATTTCTATTTTTTCTTCTCTTAATTCATGGCTTGTCTGAGTAAGGTGTTCCTCCAATACATTATTGCTCCTCAATCTCTTAATCAGGGATTTAAGTATGGCTTTTGCAATGTTTACATTCTTTGTAATAATTTCATCAAAAACGGCTTTATCAAGCCTGAAAAGCCGGGTTTCTTCCAGAGCAGTCACAGATGCAGATCGAACAGAAGAATCTATGAGAGAGTACTCACCAAAATATTCATTTTTTGAAAACCTTGCAAATTCATATTCTCCGTCATGTGCTTTAACACTCCCTTCTGCAATAAGATACATAGCATTAAGCAAATCTCCTTTATGAAAGACTACTTCATCTTTATCTATTGTTATTTCTTCCAGGGAATCAGCAATTTCCTCTAAAATATCGGGAGTAGCAGATTTAAAAATGTTAACTGATTTTATAATATTTATTTTCTCTTTATTTTTACTGCTTTGCATTACTTTAGGTAGTTTCATAATTATATTGTTAAATACGGCATTGTTTTGTCAAGGTTTCAAAGAGTGTTTTGACAAATAAATATATTTCACTTTTTATTATATAAATTTTGCATTAGACAAAATTAATAATAAAAATATTAAAAGATATATCCTTTCCCATTATTATGAACAGAAAAGTATATATCACATAACCAGCATATTGAGATTATTCAGATTGATATTCTGTATAAGAAAATAAAGGAGCCGGCGTTGAATAGGAGAAAAGATCGTATTCAGGCCATGTTTGAACACTCTGGATAAAATCAGTCATCAGGTGATCGATTTGGTATGTAAAATTATGCCCAAGATTATTGCTTGTATTTAACAAAACTACCCATGAAAATCCATTATTATCCCTTTTTAGCAGCGCAGAAGTGCCTGTCAGTGTACCAGATCTACGCCAAACTCCATAATTTGTAGCACTCACCCATCCAATAGGTTTTAGTTCAGACTTAATATTCAGCATATTTTTAATGGAACTTTCACTTAAAATATCACTCTTCTTTTGAAGTCCATCAATTCTAACTACTAATTTCATAATTTCTGTAGGTGAAGCTACCCATCCACCGGCAGCTCCCAGCAGAGGGATGTTGTTCCCTCCATATTGTCTTAAAGTCTGTTCGCCAAAATTCAGAGATGAATAGGTGTACTTATATCGTGAGTTAGAATAGTATTTTACTTCGTTTGAATATTTATCTTCAAATTTGGTACGTCCTATATGCATATCATAAATTCCAAGAGGGTTGAGTACCTCAGACAGCACATAGTCTTCATATTTCATCCCTGTAATCTTTTCAATAACTTTTCCCAACACTGTGTATCCAAAATTAGAATAAGAACTTCTGCTTCCCGGAGAAAAATCAAGATTCCTGTTTTCCAGGGTGTACTTAATAACATCATTTGAGTTTAGTGGCAAGTCTTTATCCAGCTTTTTACTAATCATGTAAGACATAAAAACCGGATCTCCACTATATTTATCCCATCCAGCCGAGTGAGTCAGCAAATGATAAACATTAATATCTGTAATTCTCGAATCTTTAAATTGCCTGTAAGCAGGATTGTTTAAAATGCCTTCTTCACCAAAAACCTGGTCAGACAAATTTAGTTTGCCATCCTTTTCAAGTTGCATGATGGCTATTGAAGTTATTAATTTTGAGATACTTGCGACACGGAAAAGATGTTTAGGCTGCACTTTTACTTTCTCTTCTTCATTGGCATAGCCAAACCCCTTAGCATAAATTAAACGTTCGTCTTTGGTTATGGCAACAGACGCCCCTTTAATGTTCCACTTATCAATAAAATTATGAATTTTATTTTCAGGTCCTTTTATGCCGTTAAAAGATGAGATCTCATTGCTCAACCGATGCGACAAGCTAGCCTCTGAAATATTTTCTTCTATATCTTTCGTAGCTGATTGTTCGGAAAAAGTAACAATAATTTTTCCGAAAAATATCAACATCAAAACAACCAATTTCTTCTTTATGGCTATGTGTACCATAAAATCCATTTTAAATTTAACAATCGATAAAATATTAGTGATTATATACCAGTCAGTTAGAAATTTGTTTAAAATTTTCGTGGCGCAAATGTATATAATTTATTGAAATTGCAAAATTATGTAAGAATATTTTTTACGAATGAATAAGAATTAGTTATGAGATAAAGAATGGAGCATTCAGCGATACAAGACTCCGGCACAAAAACCTTAAAAAACAAAAACCCCATTGTCAGAAAGTTACAGAGAGCAACTTTTTTATTAACAATGGGGAATTATATTTGTTAATATCTAAATTTTAAAAGAAAATGCCCACAGTCATTATTATTTGTCGTGGTCTGCTTTTAATATCAAAAGAACTATCACCAATTTTTACCTGATCACCTAATCGTGATAAACTTCCTTCATATTTAACATCAAGGGTAACAGTTTTAAGGACATCTAAACCAACTCCAACCTGGTAGCCCCAGGTAGCACTGTTAAATTCTTCCTTAAAATTGGTTAAGACAGCACCTACAGCCGATTCATTTTTAACAACAAATGATGCAACGGGGCCTGCCTGTACTCTGGCCGGTCCAAATTTCCATCCGGCAATAATTGGAATGTCAACTTTGTTAAATTTCTGTTCCTTTATAGTTTTCGTTGCCTGGCCATTCTGAAGCTCAGTAACTTTCACACCTGCGTTAGCTGTAGTGAATAACAATTCAGGCTGAACATAAAAATTTACGATTGTTATACGGCCAAAAACGCCACCTTGCAAACCAACGCGAAAATCTTCCTGCTCGACAGATAATTCATCGAGTGAAACTTCATCCACATTAGTAAGATCATAAGTTTCTTCTACATTTATTGCAGAATAAGTGATACCGGCTTTTGCGCCAAATTTTATCTGGGCATGAAGAGTTCCGGCAAATAGAACTGCTGTTAAAATTAAAAATAGTCGTTTCATAACGGATAATTTTGGTTTAGATAGTTCTAATCAAATTTTATTCCAAAAATTATTCTCCGGCAGATGTGTTTGCATGTCCCTGATTTAATTCTTCGTCAGAAGGTTCTCTTACCTCAACAACTTTTCCTTTAAAGAATAAATCGTCACCTGCTAAAGGATGATTAAAGTCCATTTTTACCTGGTCGTCACTTACTTCAAGCACAATTCCGTCTAATTTGTTTCCTTCCTGGTCCTGCATAGGAATGTAATTTCCAACTTTTAAAAGGTCTTCAGGTATTTTTCCTTCGACTTCAAAAATATTTTTGGGTAAATCAACGATAGCTTCTTCATTAGCTTTTCCATAAGCATTATCACAATCGATTTTAAATTTAAAATCGTCACCAGGATTCAGCCCTTTAATATTTTCTTCAAAAGTTTCCAGCATATTACCAACACCGAAAAGAAAAGTCAATGGTTTTTCTTCCTTTACGGTTTCTACAACGTCTCCTCCGAAATCATTAATGCTCAATTCATACGTTACGGATACAACTTTTTGATTGTCAATTGTCATAAAATAAAGTTTTAATTATTAATAAATTTATTGCAAAGGAAAGTTAATATCTTTAGAAAATCAAAATAATATTAAAAAAAACAGCAAGCTTATAAGCCAGGTTCTGTAAACTCTCAAAGAGCTGTCTATCATTTATCTAAGCGGCCTACCCCTCAACATTGGGCGAGCAACCCTCAAACGTTGATATACATGGCCTTGCAACTCATGTGGCTGTACAGCTATGCCAGTCACCCGGCATACTGGTGAGCGCTTACCTCACCTTTTCACCCTTACCAGGCAAAGGCCCGGCGGTTTTTTTCTGTTACAGCCAAATACCCTCGCGGATATCTTCCTTTCGGAAGCATGATGCTCTGTGTTGCCCGGACTTTCCTATCCGTAAAATACGAATCGATAAACCAGCCTGCTGTTTTTCTTTCCTTTCCGATTATATAACTAAAAAAATTACTTTTTATTTTTTAGCAAAACCAAAGTTGCACCATATCCATATTCTTTAAAAGAAGCATCCTGGAAATCAAGATTCGGATAATTTCTTTCAAGATATTGCCGCAGTTCATAGCGAAGCCTGCCATTGCCTACACCATGAATAAATACTATTTTTTTTATTCCCTGAGATTTTAAGGCACCCTCGAGCGCTGTTTTAAATCTTCCCATCTGAATATCAAGCATCTCAGCATTAGTCAGTTCCTTAGGCTTTTCTACTAATTCTTCTATATGCAAATCTATTTCTTCTGTATCTTCACGTTTAGAGCTAAGGTATTGTCTCTTCTGTTCTTTTGTTTGCTCCTTTTCCTGAACCACCTGGCTGGCCTTTTCACGTGTCAGCTCATTTAATTTTTCATTAAAAAGATTCTCTTTTCTGAGTTCTGTTATGATTGCCTTTTCCTCAAAAAAATCATTTTTCAGAAAAGTGCTTGATTTAAAAAATTTTGAAGGTTGTATTTTGACTGTTGCATCTTCCGGGGCAATCGGGTAAAAATACCCTTTTTTATAAAAAATCATCTGGCATCGAATATTCCCTAGTTGATTAAGCTTATCCCTTGGAATAGTCCTTAAAAATATTTTTGTATCGTTTTCCAGTTCTCCCGAAGCAAAATGCACATAAGCATATTCTTTCTGCATGAACAACAAATAGTTTAAATAAAAATCACTGTCGTTGATCAGATAAACATCAATATCTGCTTGTTCGGGCCTGTTTGGTTCTTCGGGTACAAAAGCCAGGTAAATTCTGTTCCTGGGGTCTGCAGACGAACCTAATTCCAGGTCTTCTTCCTTTTTATTATCAAATATATCTGTTAATTCTTCTTCTTCAGAACTTGAAAAAGTTTCATATTCTTCTGCTGATGTCTGTTCTTCAAAATCTTGTTCTTCTGCTTCTTCAGTCTTAAGAAGCTCATCTTTAAGCACAGGTACTTCAAATCCATCCTCATTCAAAACCTCCACCATCTGGTTATCTATGATTCGGGTAACTTTTCCGCCACCAACATCATTTAAAAATTTTACCTTGTCTCCAACCTTTAATTTCATTCTGGTTTTTTATTTTTCATTCTACATTTAAGAATTTACAAAATTACGTATTTTTGCCGACTAATAAATATGAAGAATGATTAATCCAAAAAACATATCAGCTAAAGAATATAATTATACATTACCTGAAGATAAAATTGCCAGATATCCACTGAATGAAAGGGATGCTTCAAAACTCCTTATTTATGACCAGGGCAGGATTAAAAAAGAAATTTTCCGTAACATTCCTGATTATATTCAGGATGATTATCTCCTGGTTTTCAATAATGCTGAAGTGGTTTACTCAAGGCTGATATTTAAAAAAGAAACGGGGGCTAAAATTGAAATATTCTGCCTGGAACCTATTGAACCTCAAGAGTATAATCTCGCCTTCCAGTCAAACAAAAAGACTACATGGAGATGCCTTGTTGGAAATCTTAAAAAATGGAAAACAGGAGAACTGAAGAAAGAGATTTCAGTTAATGAAAAAATTACGATTCTCACTGCAAGAAAAAAGCAAAGAGATAACAATTACGTAGATATAGAATTTTCATGGGACAACCAGAATATTACATTCAGTGATATCCTGGATCATTCCGGAATCGTCCCAATTCCCCCCTATTTAAAACGTGATAGTGAAAAGATTGATAAAACAAGATATCAGACTATCTATTCCAGGGTAAAAGGATCTGTAGCTGCTCCAACTGCGGGTCTGCATTTCACAAAATCTGTCATGAATAAACTGAAAGAAAACAACATTCCTTTTTCCGAAATTACTTTGCATGTTGGTGCAGGAACATTCAGGCCGGTAAAAGCAGAGACTGTAGCAGAACATGAAATGCATACCGAACATTTTTCGGTATCTCTCAAAACAATTGAAGAACTTATAGAAAATCAGAAAAAAATTCTGGCCATTGGCACCACTTCGGTAAGAACCCTGGAGTCTCTTTACTGGCTTGGACAAAAAATAAATAACTTTAATTCACCAAACGACGACAGAATTAAACTAAACCAATGGGATCATTTGGAATTACCTTCTGAAATATCCCTGAAAGAATCATTGAATCATATAGCGGAACATTTGCAGGTCAATCAACTCGAATCCCTTAATGCTTCCACTCAAATTATGATTACACCTGGCTATCAGTTTAAGGTGATTGATGCCATGGTGACCAATTTCCATCAGCCCCAAAGCACATTGCTTATGCTTATTGGAGCATTTGTGGGAGAAGACTGGAAAAAAATATACCAGTTTGCACTGAACAATGACTTTCGTTTTTTAAGCTACGGAGACAGTTCCCTTCTTTTCCCAAAGAAATAAAAGTTTAGAAACCTGTTTAGGTTTTATTTAAAAATTTTACTTTATCAAATTTTGAAGATTTTATTTTACTATACCTGTCCTTTAGGGCGGTGGTTCAAATGCCTGTCATGTCAATTATTTCTATAAATTTTTTAAATCAGGCTTTTTATCAGTTTAACAAATGATTTAATTTCTTCTTCTGTAGTATCAAAAGAGGTCATCCATCTTACCACAGATTCGTTTTCATCCCATAGATAAAAGAAAAACTCTTTCTGCAATTCCGGAATAATATGTCCGGGCACTTTTGCGAAGACCCCATTGGCATCTACCGGCTGTGTTATTTCAATACCTGGTATCTCTTTCACTTCATTAGCCAGCAATTGAGCCATATTGTTTGCATGACTGGCTGTTTCACGCCACAAATCATCGGTAAGATATCTTTCAAACTGTGCAGAAATAAAACGCATTTTAGAAGCCAGTTGCATTCCTTGTTTTCTGATGTATTTAAAGCCTTCGGAAAGACTTTTGTTCATAAATACAATCGCTTCGCCGTACATCATTCCATTTTTGGTACCTCCGAATGAAAGTACATCTACCCCCACATCTTTTGTTATCTCGGCAAAAGAGGCATTCAGACTAACTGCTGCGTTGGCAATCCTGGCTCCGTCCATGTGCACCAGAAGATTATTGTTGTGGGCATAATTGCATATTTCTTTCAGTTCTTCAACAGAATAGACAGTACCTATTTCTGTCGATTGTGATACAGACACGACCCTGGGCTGTGAATGATGCTCGAAATCAATCCCGTGCATATGTTGTTTGATACCATCAATTGTTAATTTGCCATCTGTTGTATGAACCGGCAGCAGCTTAAAACCATTAAACTTTTCCGGAGCACCACATTCGTCCTCATTAATATGCGCCCCTTCCGGACATATTACCGAATGATAACTGCGTGTAACAGCGTTTAAGCCCAGCACATTAGCAGCTGTGCCAAGGAAAACAAAGTAAACATCGCTCTCTTCACCGAATATTTCTTCAAACTTTCTTAAGGCTGAACGGGTTATATCATCATCTCCATAACCTGTTGTATGGCCAATATTTACTTTTTCAATGGCTTTCAGTATTTCAGGGTGAACACCTGAATTGTTGTCGCTGGCAAATCCTTTTTTTAGTGGCATAGTATTTTCTTTTAAGTCTAAGGCAAATTTAACAAATAAAAAATCCGGGAAAAAATCCCGGATTCTATTTATTGACCATAAATTAATAATTACGTTTAACGCAATTAAAACTTTTCATCGTATTTGGTCCACAACTCATCACCCAGTTTCCAGGCTCTGTCAACCACTTTGTTACCCCACTTGTTGGTGTATTTTGTAAGGTATTCAATGGCTTTTTGCGGATCTTCCTTATACAATTCCATGGCTTTCTTTTCGATTTCAGCTTGTTTATCGAAAAGTTCTTTTTGCCAGGGGATCCAGACTTCATCCACATCCTTGTGCATGTCGCCCCATCTTTGGGCAGTGAGTGTTCCAAGACGGTTAAATGCCCACCATGCTGATTCTCTTGTATAACCATTGGTTCTCCCCGGTGTTTTGTAGGAATCAGGTAAGTCCGTAACACTGCAGTAAACCGGGATATAAATCGAAGTAGCAATATTATCCTGTGCAAGCCAGACTACGCCTCCTATTTCATCAGGCAGATCATCTCTGCACTGTATAATAGTTCCGTACATGGTGTACCACCTGGCAATGGTTCTTTCACCAAGAAACCTGATGTCACCGGATTCTTCATCAACACTATACCAGCTTCCACTTACATCTTCAATATCCAGCTGATCATAAGGCATGAAAGGATTAGCAAGAGGTGAAATAACCCTCTTTCCGCTGTCGTTCACAGTGGTTGTATTTCTTCGCATATCATAAGGTGTTCCCTGGTAATAATCTTTAAAAACCTTTACAATATCATCCAGATCTACCTTTTCATCGGGTTTAACAGAAAAAGGATAATTTTCTGAAGTAGGACTTAAATTCAGGGAAGGAGCCAACAGGTCAAAAACTCTCCATTCTCTTCTTCTTGAAGCAACGGATTTTCTGCTGCCTGGTGCATAAACATCACAAAACCTGAAGGTTTCATCCTCATTCCACCAACCTTTTTCTTTGGCCACTTCATAGATATTTTCTGAAGCCATGAAATAATCTTCATTGTCCAGGTCTATTTCTTTAATGGTTGAGGCATTTGCGTTTACCGCAATATGGTCATCGGGGACTCTCTGAGCAGCCCAGACAGAACCTACTTTGCCTTTTCCCGGTCCGACTATCTCAAAATGCCACACCTCTTGCTTATCAGCAATGGTTAAACACTCTCCATAGTCATTCCACCCATTAATTCTTGTTAATTCTCCGGCTACTTTTATAGCCTCCCTGGCTGTTTTGCATCTTTCCAGCAATAATTTACACAAGCGCTGGCAATCGATTAATCCTTCGTCAGATTGCAATTCGTCTCTTCCGCCAAAGGTTGATTCACCAATTGCAAGCTGGTGTTCATTCATGCTTGGGTAAGCGGTATTTATGTACTGGTAGGTATGATCAACCTGGGGTATCTCTCCTATTTTTTCGTGTTTGTAAGCAGGCATTGCCTTGCTGTCATCATTGGTTCTTTTATACATCGGTACCTTCTCTCCAGGTCTGCGATCCATAGCGCGATGTATATCCATCCATGATCTGGTTCGATGGCTGTCATCTGTGTGAGAGGTTATTACAGAACTATCAACAGTGGCCTCTTTACCAGCGGTGATACTTGTACAACCTTCGGGTACTCCGCCTTTCCAATCGCTCTTTGATTGAGCGAATGAAAAATTACTCAAAAGAACTGCTGCAAACAGCAAAGTTAGAAATGCATTAAATCTTTGTTTCATCATAATTTTTTTTATGCACCAAAATAATAAAATAAATAGAGTATCAGGTATTATTTGGATAAATTAAATGAGAGGAAAGCAAAAAATGGTTGTCAGAATCACCCGGATCCGGTGTGTCTTAAAGAGACGCAGGGTCTCACTCTCCAGAGGATTTCAGACCTAACAGGTTTCCAAAACCTGTTAGGTCTCCAGATGCCGCTAAAGTTTTTGTCGACAAGAAGAAATAATAGATACATCCAACAATCCCGGAAATATAAGTGGGTGGGCATTACTGCCGGTAACCGAGAGAATGTAGGTAACCTGGACACCTAAAAAATATTTTTTTAAATTTAAAACAATGATAATAAAAATTACGTATTAAAAAGAGACAGAATATTAAAACATTAAAAAATCGCAACTTTTCATTATATTTGTATAAGTTAAATATCAGTAATATGCAAACCATACATTTAAACATACCCGATGATATAAATCCAAAAGATTATGATTTTTCAATGATAATAGCCTCCAAGTTATATGAAGACGGCAAATTATCAGCAGGACAGGCTGCTCAAATAGCCGGGTTGTCAAAAAGAGCGTTTATAGAAGTCATGGGTAAATATGGGGTATCAGTAATTAGTGATTCCATAGATGACCTGCATTCCGATATAAGAAATGCCTAAAGTTGTAATTCCAGATACCAGTAGTTTAATTCTCTTCGATAAGATCAAAGAGTTAGATCTATTAAGAAAAATTTATACCGATATAACTACGACTAAAGAAGTAACTGAAGAATTTAGCCTTGATTTACCTGGTTGGATTAAGGTTGTTAAAGTGAAAGATAAAAAATACCAGGAAGCGTTGGAAACTCAAATTGATAAAGGAGAAGCCAGTGTTATTACTTTAGCCATGGAATGTGAGAATCCCTTATTAATTTTAGATGACAGGAAAGCAAGAAAAGTAGCAGAAAAGTTAAGTTTAAATATAACCGGTTCCCTGGGTATTATTTATAAAGCAAAGCAAATGGGGGCTATTAAACAGGTAAAACCACTAATTGATAATTTATTAACTACTGACTTTCGAATTTCCGAACAACTGGTTCGTGAATTTTTAATATTAAATGATGAACAGTCAGAAGATTACTAACAGGTTTCCCAAAGTTTGAATAGATATTCAACAATTCAACAATTTAGCAATAGAACAATAGAATAAACAACCCTGCAAATCCAGATACTACCAGCCTTAGCCTCAATGGAACAATTCAACAACGTATACCCTCATGAATGAGGTTTTAACAGAAACATGCGATTCCTCCGGAATCGTTGATTGTTGGGGCTATTTTTGCTATAAATGTGTGATGCCTCCGGCATCGGGTCGTTGAGGAGACCTATGTAATCCGAAAAAATATTCATACCCGGAAC